>Ga0307374_10003248_pt1 | contig 27937 bp, 21 predicted proteins | sample OX3MG_FD_202532 | JGI IMG/M metagenome (GOLD analysis project Ga0307374, IMG submission 202532) | Soil microbial communities from Risofladan, Vaasa, Finland - OX-3 | ecosystem: Environmental > Terrestrial > Soil > Coastal area > Acid sulfate soil | place: Finland: Risofladan, Vaasa | collected... | reverse complement strand
TTGGGGATGCCCGCGCAGCGGTGGCTCTGTCGTGAGCCCGCCGGCGTGGTGGCCGCCATCACACCGTGGAACGTCCCCCATCAGATCAACCTGGCCAAGTTGGGCCCGGCGCTGGCCGCGGGCAACACTGTCATCTTGAAGCCCGCCCCCGACACCCCGTGGTGCGCCACCGTGGTGGGACGGCTGATCGCCGAGGAGACCGACATCCCCGCCGGCGTTGTCAACATCCTGCCGTCCTCGGCCCCCGCCTTCGGGGCGCTACTGGTCGACGACGATCGGGTCGACCAGGTGAGCTTCACCGGCTCGACCGTCACGGGGCGGACGGTGATGGCCCAGGCCGCGGGCACGCTCAAGCGGGTCTTCCTCGAGCTCGGCGGGAAGTCGGCGTTCGTTGTCCTCGACGACGCCGAGTTGGGCAGTGCCTGTGGGGTGGCGGCCTTCACCGTGTGCGTCCATGCTGGACAGGGATGCGCCATCACGACGCGTCTGGTGGTCCCGAGAGAACAGTTCGACGACGCGGTCGACATCACCGCCGCCGCGCTCGGCAACCTACCGGCCGGCGACCCGACCGACCCCGGCACCATTTGCGGACCGCTCATCAACGCCCGCCAACGCGACCGGGTGGAGCGGTACATCGACATGGCGCGTCACGAGGGCGGGACGATCGTGGTGGGTGGGGGCCGGCCGGCCGAGCAGACCAGGGGGTTCTTCATCGATCCGACCCTGATCGTCGGGATCGGCAACGATTCCCCCGTGGCACGAGACGAGATCTTCGGTCCGGTCCTCGTCGTCATTCCCCACGACGGGGACGACGACGCGCTTCGGATCGCCAACGATTCCCCCTACGGGCTGTCGGGCTCGGTGTGGTCCGGGGACAGGGACCGGGCCATGGCCGTGGCGGGGCGCCTGCGGACCGGGACCGTGGGTGTCAACGGTGGCGTCTGGTACAGCCCCGACGTCCCTTTCGGCGGCTACAAGCAGTCCGGGATCGGGCGGGAGATGGGTGTGGCCGGTTTCGAGGAGTACCTCGAGACCAAGGTCGTGGCGGAGCCGGCATGAGCGCGCCGAGGCGGCCACCGAAGCCCGACCGGGCGAAGGGCAGGGCCAAGATGCAGGAGGTCTACAACTTCACCGTCGACCCCGAGGACGTCCCCGGGGATTTCGTCGCCTACACCGTGGACAACCTCTTCGGCGACGTGTGGTGCCGGCCCGGGTTGTCGGTGTTCGAACGGCGCCTCATGACCATCGGGGTGTTGGCGACGCTCGGGAAGACCGACCTCCTCGACGTCCAGTTCAAGAGCGCGCTCCACAACGGCGAACTCACCGAGGACCAGGTGCGTGAGATCGTGATCCACCTCACCCACTACGTGGGTTGGCCCCTGGCGACGGGGATCAGCGAGGCGGCCGAGCGGGTCATCGCCCGACGACAGGCCGGGTCAAAGGATTCAGGGGAAGGCTCATGAGCACCTACGACTTCTCGGGCAAGGTCGCTGTCGTCACTGGGGCGGGTCGGGGCATCGGCCGGGCTTATGCCGAAGGCCTCGGATCCGCCGGCGCCGCGGTGCTGTGCGCGGATATCGACGAGGCGGGTGCGAAGGAGACCGCCGAGATGGTGCTGAGCGCGGGCGGGAGGGCAGCCCCGATCCGGGTGGACATCGCCGATCACGATTCGGTGCAGTCCATGGCCGAGGTCGCCAAGGAACAGTTCGGCGGGATCGACTTCCTGGTCAACAACGCGGCCATCTTCGGCGGGATGAAGCTCGACTTCCTCCTCACCGTGGACTGGGCGTACCTCCAGCGGTTTCTCGAGGTGAACCTCCTCGGTGCCCTTATGTGCACGCGGGCCTGTTACCAGTCGATGGCAGCGCGAGGTGGTGGGGCCATCGTCAACCAGTCCTCCTCGGCCGCCTATCTCTATGCCGGCTACTACGGATGGGCCAAGGCGGGGGTGAACTCGCTCACCCAGCAGCTGGCGCACGAGCTCGGATCGATGAACATCAGGGTGAACGCCATCGCGCCGGGGCCCACCGACACCGAGGCGACTCGGTCGGTGGTTCCCGACGAGTACATGCGCCAACTGGTGGGGTCGCTGGCGCTCAAGCGCCAGGGGAGCCCCGAGGACCTGGTCGGCATGTGCATGTTCTTGCTCTCAGAAGATGCCCGGTGGATGACCGGGCACATCTTCAGCGTCGACGGCGGACAGGTCATGCGCCCGTGACCGCTGACGCAGGTGGCGATGGTGCACCGATCGTGGTGACCGAAGCAGTCGGGGACGGCACCGTGCGACTCGTCCGGTTCAACCGCCCCGAAGCGCGTAATGCCTTCAATTTCGCGCTCTACGACGCCGTCACCGATGCCATCACCGACGCGGCGGTGTCGAGCGACGTCCACGTGGTCGTGCTCACCGGGACAGGTTCTGCGTTCAGTGCGGGCCAGGACCTGAAGGAGATGGCCCAGCTCGTCACCGGAGAGGCCACACCCGAGGCCGCCAAGGGGTTCCGGGGTCTGCTCGACGCCGTCGAGTCATTCGAGAAGCCTCTCTTGGCCGCGGTCAACGGTGTCGGTGTCGGGCTCGGGTTCACGCTGTTGGCGCATTGCGATCTCGTCTTCATGGCCGACGACGCCCGCCTGCGGGTGCCCTTCGCCGAGCTCGGGGTGCCCCCCGAGGCGGCGAGCAGTTACCTCTTCCCCCGCACCATGGGGTGGCAGCGCGCCGCGTACGTGTTGTTCACCGGCACCTGGATGGGGGCGGCCGAGGCCGTCGACGCCGGCCTGGCGTTGGCGCACTACCCCTCCGAGTCCCTGCTGGCCGAGACCCTGGCCGTCGCGGCGGTGATCGCAGCCGCGCCGATCGACGCGGTGATGGCCAGCAAGCGGTTATTGCTGGCCACCCGCGGGCCCGAGGTGACAGCGGCGCGCGACCGTGAGGACGCTGCTTTCGTGGACCTCTTGGGCTCGGCGGCAAACCTGGCCGCGCTGGAGCGTTTCGGCACCGACCCGGGCTCCTGAGGCCCCGAGAGAGAGTGATGTCCGGGCCCAGGTAGGATGACCGGCCGTTCCCGGAGCGGGCTTCGCGGTCAGCCCCAAGGTGGTAGCGGGCGCTTGTAGCTCAATTGGATAGAGCATCTGACTACGGATCAGAAGGTTGGGGGTTCGAGTCCCTCCAAGCGCGCTGGAATCGAAAGAGCGTTGTCCCTGGTCAGGGCCCAAACCCCGGGTGGCCGGCAAAAGTAGGGATCCACCGGTGGCACCGGTGACCTTACTTACGATCCTACTTTCGGCATCGTGGGCGCCTGGGGCCAGGGATCGTTGCGGGAGCGACGGCCCGGCGTGTTCGAAATCCGCATCGCTGTCGGGATCGACCCGGTGTCGGGCCGGACCGTGCAGCGTTCGTTCTGGTTCCACGGGGAGCCCGACGACGCTGAGGAGCGCCGCCGTGAACTGGCCGCTCAGTTCGCCGAGTACCGGGCCGTCCGCCGCGCCGCGCCGTTCCTCACGGTCGGTGAGTTGCTCGAGCGGTGGTTGGACGCTCAGCACGACTGGCGGCCGTCCACTTGGAGTGGGGCCCGATCGAACGCCAAGGCGCTCCGTGCGGATGCCATCGCCGGGCGACGGGTGGCCACACTTCGCCCGGAGGTGGTGCGCGTGGCCATGGCCCAATGGGCCGCATCGGGGGCCACGGTGTCGGTGGTCTCCGGCCGCTTCCGGGTGTTGCGGTCCCTCGGTTGGGCCCAGGCCGAATCGATCATCGATCGCAACCCGCTCCGGGACATGCGGGGTCCTCAACGACCGGGCACCCGGATGCACATCCCAGAGAACGACGTCCTCGCACTGCTGCGCATGTCGGAGGTGTCGGTGCAGAAGAATGCAGCGGCCTTTGACGGTTCGGTGAACCCGCAGAAATCCCTACACAAGGCCGAGCAGGTCCGACTGGCTGGTGCGGCTCGTGGCGGATTCAGGCGCCCGTCGCGGAGAACTTGCTGCCTTAAAGTCCAGCGACCTGGACGGTCGCGTGCTGACCATCGAGCGAGGAGTATCGGCGGAGCAGATCGGACCCACCAAGACCAAGCGGACCCGCCGGCTCACACTCGGCCGGACCACCGCCGAGCTGTGGCGGGCCAGCGAGCAGACCTGGCGCGGGCGTGGTGTCGGCGTCCCGTTCGGCGAGCGGGTCTTCTCGCCGGACATCGACCACCAGCGGCGCCTCACGGCCAGCGGCATGGGCCACTGGTTCGCCGAGCTGTGCACGGAAGCAGACCTGGTCGGTGTCAGCCTGCATCACCTTCGCCACTCCATGGCCACGTTTCTGGTCGGCCGCGGCGAGCTGCTCCGGGCGCAACATCGCCTCGGCCACCGAGACGCCTCCACGACGCTCCGGAACTAGCCCACGCCCTTCCGCTGGAAGACGGCGAGGTGGCCGACGATATCGACGTCATGCTGGGTGGGTAGCGGAAACCCATCGGTCGCCTCCCGCTGGTCAGTCGTGACCGCTGCGCCGGATCGACCCGGGGTAGTTGTGAAGGCAGGAATTAGCTGTCATGTGCTGGGGTGCTGACGAAGTGAACCGGCCTCCAGCTCACCGACAAGCGGCCACCTCCGACCTGACGGTCACAGGTCGTCGAGAAGCTCGTCGATGACTTGCTCCTCGAAGACGGCCACACCGGCCTCGGCCATGGCAGGCGCAAGGGCACTGTCCCACGGCGACTGCGTCGGACGTCCAGTCAGGGCGATGCCGCCCCGGCCCCTGCGGACGGCCGCCCCGTAGTCGTCGGCGCCGAACTGCCAGGGCAGGATGGGCAATCGTCGTCGCAATGTCGAGAAGATGGAGAGGCCGGCCCAGTCGAAGTCGCCGTGGTAGCGGAGCGGGCAGCCGGCTCCGGCCAGCCGTTCCAGGAGCACCAGGCCGGCCGTGCTGGGGACGCCTTCGAGGCACACCAGTGTGGCCGCAGCCTTGCCCAGGCGATCGGCGGCAGTGGCCACCACGGCGGGATTCTCGCAGCAGAAGATGGTGGCGGGCGATTCGGGCTCGAGCTCGCCCGCCGACACCTGGCGAAGGGTCAGGCGAATTGGCTCACCGAAGTCGGCATGGTCGCGGACTGTGCCGCCGATAAGTTCGGTCGAGGTCCGGGGGCGCAGGTTCATCACCAGGACATGGCAGGAGAGGTCGTCGCAGACAACGCCAGCCGCCTGCCATGCCGCCCGCCATTCACCGGCGTCCTGCGGTGGTGGCTCATCGGCCAACGAACCCAGTGCATGCAGAACCAGGGTCCCCGTCGGCCGGCCCCGATCGAGTCCGTGGGCGTCGCCCGTCGTCTCGGCCGCCAGCACGGCGAGGCCGACGCCGTCGGCGGGAAGGTGGACCACCACATCGAGCGCCCGGCCGACCAGATGCTCGACCCCGTCCGCTCCGGCCAGGCGGGCCGCCAGGCCCGAACCCCGCAGGCTTGTGAGCCAGTCGGCGAGGCGGGGGTCGGACACGACCGCTGGGTGGGCTCCGAGTTCAGCCCAAGTGGCCGCCCAGCGCCCAGCGGTTGCCTCCTTCTCCGCCCGCCGGTCATGCAGCGGGCCTCCGAGTGCGGTCAGGACATCGATCAGGCCGTGGCCGGCGCTGCTCGTCCGCAGGACGAGGTCCAGGGCGTCGAGGCGCACCCGGACCTCGCGTCGGGGCCGCAGGATCCCGAGGAGCCCGGCGACTGCATCTGCTTCGACCCGGGTCAGCCCCTTGAGCACCAAGGGGGTCCCGTAGAGGGTCAACCCGTTGGCCTCGAGCCGGCGACGGGCGGCCCGCCAAAGTTTGTCGAGGTCCGGCCCGGCCAGGAGCTCGGCGACCTCGGGGTCCACCGACGCCCAACCAGTCACCATGAGCGACTCAACGCGAGAGCTCCGTCATCACTGTCTGGTTCAGGCGGACCAGCGTCAGGGTTGGCTCCTCGACCAGGGCACCACCGTCCCACCGCATGGGCATGGAGCTGACCCCCTCGGCCGGCGGGCGCCGCAGCAGGTCGTAGATCATCACACCCGGCACCTGCTCGTAGGCACCCCAGAGCTCGTGCCCGGTCATGATCACGTCGAGGTCGAATCGGACCAGGAGACCCATGAGGTCGGCCCGCATGCCCTCGTCGATGCCAGCGAACGCCTCGTCCAGCGCGATCAGGCGCGGCGCCCCGTCTCCGGCTGCGTTGTAGTGGGCGGCAGCGGCGGCGAACAGGGGCAGGTGGAGTGAGACCGACTGCTCGCCGCCGGAGAGGCTGCGGAACACCGACCGGGTCAGCTGCCTGCTCCCCCCGGTCGGCAGCACCAGGAACGGCACGAAGGAGTGCCAGGCCCGGTAGTCGAACACCCTGGCCAGCACGGCCTCGTAGCCCGCTCCCGGGTTGGCTGCCCGCTCCTGAGCGATGGCACCGGCGAAGAATCGGCGCAGGCGCTCGCGCTCGTCCGGGCCCAGCAGCTCAGGGGTCTTCCGGAGCAGATCCATGGCGTCCTGCTGGGCCGTCGAGGCCTGGTCGAGCTGCCATCGGAGCCGGACCCGGAGCCCGCTGGCCGTGGGCGTGTCGCGAAGGCAGGTGTTGATGTCTTCCACCAGGTCGTGCGCGTTGTTGAGCAGGTCCCGGAGTGCCTCCGACACCCGGGTGAGCAGGTGGCGCTCGAAGATTTCCTGGTCGCGCTCATCGAGCAACGCGATGTGCTGGGCGACCTGCGCCGCCAGCTCGCGGGCCAGCTGGAGGACTGAGATCGTTCCCGTCTCGGACGTCACCTGGACGATTCCCACACCGTCGTCGTGGATCTGGGATGGCTCGAAGCCCTGTCGTAGACTGTCCATGAGGACGCGGTAGGCGGTGTCCAGCTGGTTTGTGGCGGTCCGGACCGACTCGGGTCCGGTGTCGACGTCGCCGGTGGCCCGGACCACGAAACGGCACAGCTCGACCGGGTCGGTGGGGATCGTTGCCACGGCGGCGTCGCCGGACTCCTCGCCGGCACCCTTGGATACCGCGTCCCACACCTCGGCCCGGGTCAGGACGGCGGCGGTCGACAGTTGCACCTCGACGGCTCGGTCCGCCCGCTCCACCCCCTCGGTGGCCGAGTCCGCCGAGGACCTCGCCGAGCCGACCTCGGCGCTCCGCGCGATGGTGGCCTGGGTCATCTCGGCCACCCGGCCCTTCAGAGCCATCATCTCGTCCTGGAGCTCCTGTCGCCGGCGCAGGGGCGCTTCGGCCTCGGTGCCCAACTGCTGGCGCATCTCGGCCACCCGAGCCGCCAGACCCTGGGCATGCTCGTCGGCTGTCCGGTGCTCCTGCACTCGTCGATCCAGGGCCTCATCGCATCCCTGCAGCCGATCGGTCATCTCATCGGCCTGGCGGCCGAGCTGGTCCACCCGATCGACCAGCCGAAGCAGTTCGCCCGCCAGCTCCTCATAGCCGCGAACCGCCGAGGTGGCATCGTCGAGCCCGAGCGGATCGGTCGGCAGGCTGAGGCGGGTTGCCCCGGTCCGTACCATCTGGGCGGCTAGAGCGGCCTCCTTCCGGCGTTCGACAGCGGCTGTCCGGTCGCGCTCGGCCGTGGCCTTCCGCTCGGAGGCCACGATGGCGGCACGGTCGCGGTCCGCTCGAGCGGTGGTCACGGCGTCGGAGGGCGGAAGTGACGCCTCAGCGGCATCGAGCTCGGTGAGCTGGAGATCGGCGGCGAGCCGCTCCTCGTCCACGGCCCGAAGCTCCTGGTCGACGGCGGTCACCATGGCATCGAGCTCGGCCAGCCGTCGCTGCCTGCGGGCCTCCCGGGCCGTGGACCCGATGAACTCCGCCGTAGGCTTGACGTATCGGCCGCTGAGCGGTCCGAGCGAGAACCGGCCGTCGGGGAGTACGCCGATGCCCGTGTCGGACAGGGGGATCGATCGGAGCACCGCTGTGACGACGTCGGGCCCCAGACCCGAACCCGCTGCCGGGTCCGCTGTGAGCACGTCCTCGAGGGTCGGTCCGTTCGTCTCTGGACCCGCCGTGAGCCACGCGTCGAGCTCGGTGCCGTCGGGAGGGGCGTCGGACCCCGAACGATCCGCCGACACCCAGGCGTCGAGCAGGCCGGCCGCCTGGAGGGCGGCCTCGATGCCCGACCGGTCGTGGTCGGCTACTCCGTCCCGGAAGTCGCAGCAGGCGAAGAGCGGCGCCCCGGCTCGGCCGGTCCGGTCCGCCGGTCGGACGGTGAGCCGGTCAGGTGCCGGCAGCGGATCGTCGGCCACCCGGTTCCGCTCGTCCACCAGCCGCTCGCGCTGGTCGGCGGTCTTCTGACGGCGATTGCCGATGTGGGCCAAGGCGACGTCTAGGTCCCGCCGCTTGGGGCCGAACAGTCCTTTCGCCACCTCGGCCAGGGTCGGCAACGTCCCACTACCCGCCCCCCCACCACCGGTGGCGACCTCCACGAAGAGCCGCCGTTCGTCGGGCCTCAGCGACCCGGTCGACCCGCACCACGCCTGGACTGCGGCGACCAGTGTGGCAACCGTCTCGTCGAGCTCTCGTTCCGCCGAGTGGCGTAGGGACGAGGCCTCCTCCGCCGCCTGCCCGGACGTACCGGCTCGGTCCTCGGCGTCGTCGGCCCGCTCGGTTGCGGCCCGTGACGACTCGATGGCCCGTCGGACCTGGCTGATCTCGTCCAAGCGGAACGTCGCCGGCGACCTGAGGGCGGTACCCAGGCCGGCAATGAGGAGCTCGTCGCGGCGGGATGACCACGACACGCCGGCTGCGTCGGCCGCTCGGGCCGTGTCGCTGAACTGGCGGTCGACCTCGGCCTCGGCGGCGCGCAGCTCTCCGGTTGCCCGCTCGGACTCGCTGGCCGCCGCGTTGCGTGCTTGGGTCGCCTCCTCCACCAGGCGGCCGGCTTGCGCCGCCTGCTTTCGGGCATCGGATGCCTGTTCGGCCAATGTGATGAGCGCCGCCGCGTGCCGGAAGGCCGGTGACTCGAGGACGGCGCGCAGGCGTTCCTCGGTCTGGGTCAGCAGGCGGCCGGCTTCGTCTCGGGCGCGTTCGGTCTCGTCAAGGTCCGCCACCGCCTGTTCGAGGGCCTGGTGCGACTGAGCCAGCCGGGAGCGAGCCCTTCGGCTGGACAGGACGGCATCGAGTAGCGCTTCGGCCCGGGACCGGGACACCGTGCGGAGGTACGAGCGATAGACGGGACAGAAGTCGTCGACAGCCTGCGCTGCTTCACGGAGGCGCGCCAGATCGTTCCGTACCGCCTCGAGATCCTCGAAGCTGGCCGCCACCTCGCCCACCAGGGTGTCGGGGACCGCAGGGAGGCCTTGGGTGAGGACGGCCGAGAGCTCTTCGGGGTGCAACTTGCCGGCCAGATGGGGCCGGCGGAGGACTAGCAGGAGGTCGACCAGATGCCGGTAGCGGTCGGTACCTACCCCGAACAGGGCGCAGTTGACGGCGACCCGGTAGGACTCGGCCGTTTCGTGGACGGCACCAGGGCCGAGGGCCTCGACTAGCTGGGTCCTGGTCATGGGGGTGCCGCCCGGAACCAGGTCGAGGTCCTTCCCCGGGCGCCTTTGCGTGATGAAGAACCATGCCTCGGCATCCCGTTGCACAGAGGCCCGCGCACCGCAGCCGATGGTGAGGAACCGGTCGCCCCGAGACAGCTCCATCCAGACGTACCCGGTTCGCTGGTCACGCCGGAAGCGGCTGCCGGTTCCCTCTTCCTTCTGTTCGGAGAGTAGGAGCGTTTTCATCGACCGGCCACCCCCGAAGGGGTCCATCCGGCCTGAGCTCATGATGGCGTCGAAGACGAAGGGCACCAGCAGGGCCAGCGCATTGGACTTCCCCGATCCGTTCGGGCCCCGCAGGATCAACCGCCCGTCGACGAAGTGGAACTCCTGATCGTCGTACTCCCAGATATTGCGAATCCCGACCCGGTTCGGCCTCCACCGTTCGGGGCGGGTGTCTACGGGCAGGTTGTCTTCACCCATCGACGGCACCGGGCATCCCGTTCACGCCGAAAAGTGACGGCACCGGGTCGGGCAGGCGCACGTCGGCCCGGTAGCGGGCCATCGCCGGCCGGACGAGAAGGCCGTCGGCGTCCATCCGGACCAGGTCCAACCGCACCAGGAGCTCGAGAGCCTCGCGACGAAGGCGTGGATGGTCGTCGCGATAGTCGGAGGTGAACCGGTCGTGGAATGACTCGACCACCCGGGCCCACGCTTCGTTGTCGGCGGCAGGACCGATGCGACGCCCGGGGTCCGGGACCTCCGGGATCGCCAAGGTGCCGGGACCGGCGGGTCGCCGGACGTGGTCCACGAGCTCACCGCCATAGAGGAGGGCGGCATGGGCCACCACCCCGGTTCCCGGGAAGGTGATCGCCGACGGCGCTTCGATCAGTGCCATGCCCTCGGTCCGGATCTCCAGCCACCGCCCGGTCAGCCGCTCAATCTCGCCGCGTAGCCGTCCCCGCCGGTGCCGGGCGAAGGCCCGCTCCTCCTCGTCGAGCTCGTCGAAGTAGACGGCGGATTGCAGCAGCAGGCGCCGGATGACCCGGTGACGCACTTTGGCGGCCTCTCCGTCGGGCGTGGCCGGGTACGACTCGGCCAGGAAGTCCTCGGGGGTATCGATTCCCGCCAGCACACTCGGCGGTGAGACCAGCAGGTGCCCGGCGGCGTCGGCGTCGATGTCGTAGAGGGCATCGCCTCCGAGGCCCTCCGAGGTGGCGAGGAACGCCTCGGTGGCGCCGTCGACCACGGTCAGGACCCCGAGCTGTTCGAGGGCACCGACCGCATCGACGAACGCCCGCCGCTGTTCAAACACCGTGAGGTCCACGGGAAGCGTGTCGTCACCGGCCCGGATCCTGGTGACTTCGTCGGCCAGGGCCGAGATGGTGGTCTGTGTCCCCACCGATTCCAGGGCCGACAGCACCAGGCACCAGTAGGCATAGGCCCAGGGTGAGAACGGGCGGCCGGTGCGCGACAGCGCCGGTCTCTCGGAGGTCACCTCGGGCGCTCGTCGGAGCAGGCGTGCGCACCGGGCCCCGAGGTCGAGGCGCCAGCGGCACATCCGCCAGAACTCGTTGCGCAGCGGCTCCTCGAAACGACGGATCACAGGCAGGACCCCGGGTGCCGGCCACGCCGCCGTGACCAGAGGATGGGCCAACAGGATTCGGGCCGCCTCCTGGAAGTCCTCGCGCTCGTTGACGTCGAGCTGAGCGGCCACCCGGGCCAGACCCACTGTCACGCCCGCTGCACCTCGAGCGCCAGCCCGTCCAGGGTGAGGGCGCCCCCCGGTCCGTGCACCCGGGTCGTCACGTCGGCGGTGGCCAATGACAGGCGGACTCCCTCGGCCTCGACTTCGACCTTGAACTTCCCGTTCAGTGGCCGCCGGTGCAGCCCCCGGTCGAGCAGCTCCAGCAGGAGCGTGAACTCGCCCCGGGGCAGGCGACGGTCCTCGACCGGACGGGCTCCGAGCCCTGACGCCGCCTCGACCCGGGCGGCCCGGTACCGGCCGTGCTCGGCAGCGAGCCCCTCCTTGACCCCGGAGAAGTCGTCCGCCGGTCGTGGCGGCGGAGGCGCCGCACGCTTGCCGTAGCGGCGCAGGGTCACTGGCACCTCGACTGGGTCCGCCTCCCACCAGCTTGCACCACCTGAGTCGATGTCGGGGTCGACCACCGCCGCACCCAGGTGGATGGGTTGGGCCAGGCCGAACGAGGCGTCGAACAACCGGTGCGCCTCCTCGGCATCACAGCGCAAGAACCACCGGGCTAGGTGGCGGAGCTCGGATGCCCGGGTGATCGGACGGGTGGCACTCTCGGTCAGGCGCCGCAGGAGGGCCATCAGATCGCGGATGGCGGACGTCGTGGCCCCTGCGAGCTCCTCCACTCCCGATGAGCGTCCGAGACCGGGGCGGAACCATGCCACCAGCCCCTCCCATCGCTCGTGCCAGCGCGCCGCGAGGGCGACGACGTCCACGAACAGACCGGCCGAATCGTCCCCCTCGGCCGCCAGCTGCACCACACGGTCGACTCCTCGCCGCTCCACATCGAGGATCAGAGCGGCGATGGTGAGCCGGTGTCGGATCACTTCGTCGAGGAATTGCTGGAGGTAGTCGATGAGCAGGTGCTTGTAGGCCAGGAACCGCTCGGGGGCGACTTCGTGCTCGCGTCGGAGCTCTCCCATGGTGGCGTGGAAGTCGCGGGCGTTCGCCGCCAGGTCGCGCAGAGCCCCGTCGAGATCCCGAAGTCGAAGATAGGTGGCGGTCGCGTCGCCCTCGTCGACTGCGGCGGTCAGCTCCTCGAGGTTCTCCCGGATGTCGCGGAACAGTGCACGCTGCAGCGAGCCGGACTGCTCGGCGGCGCCCAGTACGCGGATGACGGCGTCATGGACGGCCTGCCCGGCTGGGGTGAGGTGCCACAGCTCGCGCCGGCGCCGAAACTCCTCGAGCCGGGCCACCCGGTTGGTGTCTTGAGTCCAGGTGACGGCGCCCCAGTCCTCGAGCTGGACGAGCTGCTGGGCCAAATGGGAGACGTCGTGCCCCACCCCCGATAGTTCGGCGGCGAGGTGCTCGGTCCGGACCTCCACCTGGTACCGCTCTTTGGCTGCCACCAGCACGGACAGGATGGCGGCGTAGATCGGGGCGGAGGGCTCGACGGCCCCCCGGAGCACCTGGAGCTGGGCGAGCTCCTCGGCGTCGAGGAGGCGCTGGTGCAGGGGAGGCCGTCCGCTGATTACGCCCATCGGCCCGTCGGCCTCCCCCGAACCAGCGACCGCGATCGCGGCCCGAGTGTCTCCCGTATCTCCACCGAGGGGGCCGGGTGGATCGAGTGCGTCAGGCATCGTGGACAGCGTATGCAGTGGCTACGACGACGACGGAGCCGTGGTGCCTGATGAAGAGGCACATGTGCCGGAGGGTTCAGAAATGGCTGCGAGAACCGGCGGAGTTGCCGGGTGGGCAGATCCGGAGAACGCGTGGCGCTTGTCGCTGGGAGGAGATAAATCAACTCGTCGAAACCGATAAACCTACCAATTATCCACCATATTGGTATGATTAGGGGATTCTATGAGGAGCTTTCAACACCCGCGGACCCTCGACCCCGTCCCCGGGGACGTCGTTGCGATCCTGCGACGGATCGACCGGGCCGCCGGCGCTGAGGGGCGCTACGCGGACCAGTTGCCTCAGCTTCTCAATGCTCTGCGAGAACAATCCCGTGTGGAGTCCATCATCGCGTCGAGCGCGATCGAAGGCGTCGTCGTCGACGATGCCCGGGTCCCCAGACTCGTCTCGGGCGCGCCAGGAGGGTTCCGTAACCGCAGCGAGGCCGAGTTCGCCGGCTACTCCAGCGCTCTCGACTACCTGAATCAGCAGGATCCAGGGGAGCTGAGCGTCGGGCTCGTTCTGTATCTTCACCGACTCCTTTTCGCGTTCACCGAAGATCGGGGCGGCCACTTCAAGACAGACGACAATCTGGTCGTCGACCGATTGCCCGATGGATCTCGTCAGATCCGCTTCGAGCCGGTCAGTGCTTCCGACACCCCTTTCTTCATGGAAGAGCTCGTCGCCCGGAGTGTCACTGCTCTCGGGCAAGACGGGCTACACCCATTGATTGTCACCGCCGCGTTCGCCCTGGACTTTCTCTGTATCCATCCCTTCGGAGATGGCAACGGCCGAGTGGCGCGCCTTGCCACGTCGTACCTGTTGGGTCGAACCGGCTACGGCGTCGGCCACTATGTCAGCCTGGAGCAACTGATCTACGACACGAAAGACGACTACTACGGTGCGCTGGGCGCATCCACCATCGGCTGGTTTGACGACGGGCACCACGATCTGTGGCCCTGGGCTCGCTACCTCCTCGGGCGGGTCGGCGATGCATATGGCCGATTTGAGGAGCGGATTGCCGCTGGCACATCGGGTCGGACCAAGCAGGACCGAGTGCGCGACTATGTCCTGCTCCACGCTCCAGCCACGTTTACCATTGCCGAGATTCGTCGAGCCGTGCCCGGCGTGAGCGACAACACGATTCGCATCGTCCTCGGTGAACTCAAGGAGAAGGGCAGCATCGCCAATGACGGTTCCGGTCGTGGCGCCGCCTGGCATCGGCTCTGAGGCTGCCGGGAACTCCGGAGTTCACGTTGCTGGAACCTGCCGAAAGCGTCCCAAGGAGGACTTCGAAAAGCCAACACGCGAGCCAACAATTGTTTCCCTTCACGTCGCGCAGCGTCCCATCTCGTCTCGCGACCATCCGAAAATATGGATGTCTACCAGCACAATTGCGACGCGACGGGACTCTCAGCGACGCCAAGACACAACCAAGCTCGCAACTACGGATCAGAAGGTTGGGGGTTCGAGTCCCTCCAAGCGCGCTGACAGCCCAGGTGAGCGGGGTGAACGAGTTGGTTGTGGAATCAGCCAAGCCAGCACCTCGAGGAGCCGTTCCACAGGCCGCAATGGCGAACGGGTCGTACTGTCCGGGTCGCGCTGCTCCAACCCTTTCCTGACCCATGCGACGGGCGGCACGCCGCCACCGCCGTGCAGGTGAAGTCCATCGTCACACTGAGAGGGCAGGATTCCGGGGTGATCGTTCTCCACGCCGTGTGGCTGACCTCTGTCGGCCGTCTCGCGTTGTGGGCCGAGGACGGTGGCCGGCCCCGAACAGGTGCAGGTACGGCCCGTCGTGGACGCCCGCCCCGACGCCCGCGCCCGAGGCCCCATCCCTTTGCCCTCGGCGCCGATGGCATCCGACTTGCCGTCACGGAGTTAGGCGGACCTGTGGTGGGGGGCTTGGCTGACGCGGCAGAGGTGGAACTCATGCTCCGGCTGCCCGGCGCGGTTGGAGGGCCAGGCGGTTCTCCGTGGCTCGACGCTGAGTCCTCGGACGTCGTGTTCGAGGGCCCGGTAGTCATGCAGGATCTCCCCGTGTGGTCCGCATCGGGCCTGGTTCTCGACTGGCCGGATGTGTGGACGGTTCTCTCGAAGACGATGGCGGCTGCGGGCGACCCCGTTGACCCCTCGACCAACGACCCATCCAGTATCGCCCTGGCTGCTGATTTCCGATTCGCCGCCCTGGCGGCGAACATGATTCTCGAGCTCACCACCCGGGGTCGAGTGCTCCCCGTTCTCGATGTCACTGCGGACGGATGGAGGGCCCACTGGCGTCCGCTCATCGACAAGAACGACCGTGGTCGGATCGCGGGGCTGGTGTGGGCCCTTCCGTTGTCGTTCACGGCTGCGGGCACACTCCCCGACGGACAGGATCTCAGCCAATCGGAGTCAGACCTCGAGACACCCGACGGAGCCCTCCGAAACTTCCTGTGGGGCCTCACCGATGCGATGGTTCGGCAGTTCGCTCGCGATCGACCACGTGGTGATCGAGGACGTCGATCGAGGACTCAGGGTGCCGTCGACGCGTGGCTGTCCGCCCTCGTCTCGTCTGATGGAGCCGTGGGGGCTGATAGCGCCGAACTCACCGTGCTCGCCGAGAAACTCCATGCTTGGCAGGCCACCGCGGGCACGCCGTCGGAACCGGTGCGAACCTGCTTCCGGATCGTGCCCCCTGCCGACGAGGTCGAGGATCTTGCCGCGCCAGGGGATGGTGATTCCGAACGGACCCGGCGGCGTCGGAAAGCTCAGCCCGAGCGCAGAGACGAATGGCGGATCGAGTTCGCACTGCAGGCTGTTGATGACCCGAGTTTGATCGTCTCGGCGGCGACGGTGTGGAACGATGGCCCTGAGCTCACCGCCCTGGAGCGTCACGTGGCACACCCCGATGAGCATCTGCTCCGGGGATTGGGCCGGGCCGCTCGGCTCGTTCCCATGCTCATCCCGGCACTGTCCGACATGACACCCTGTGAACTGGCGACTGACGCATCAGGCATCCTCGCCTTCCTTCGCGATGGTGCCCAGATTCTCGAAGAGGCCGGATTCGGGGTGCAAGCGCCACCCTGGTGGCATTCCTCACGATCGCGCCTGGGCCTTCGACTCAGCGCTCGGTCTGGCTCCAAGGCCACTGGTTCGGCGAGCACCATCGGGCTCGAAGGTATCTGTGACATCCGATGGGAGGCGGTACTCGGGGATGAAAAGCTCGGGATTGCGGAGTTACGTCATCTGGCGCGTCTCAAACAACCACTCGTCAGGCTGCGCGGGAAGTGGGTGGAACTGCACGAGGAGGATCTTGGTGCCGCCATCACTGCAGTCGAGAGGCGAGGCGCGAACGCAGATCGCATGACGGCAGGCGAGGTTCTGCGCACGGCTGTCGGACTCGAGCAGGCAACGGATGGCCTGCAAGTTGTCGCGGTCGAGTCGGACGGGTGGCTCGGTGACCTTCTCGCCGGTGCCGATGACCGACGTCTGGTAGCGATCCCCACGCCCGACGGCTTTGATGGTGTATTGCGGCCTTACCAGGAGCGCGGGCTCGGCTGGCTCGCGTTCCTTGGTGATCTCGGTCTCGGGGCCTGCCTCGCCGACGATATGGGTCTCGGAAAGACGGCCCAGCTCTTGGCGCTGTTGGTCGACGAACGCGCCCGTGCAGCCAAGGCGTCAGCTCGCCGCGGGGCTACGACCACAGCGAAGCGCCGGAGCAACACGAGGGCGGTGGGTCCGACGCTCGTGCTTTGCCCCGTGTCGGTGCTCGGCAACTGGCAGCGCGAGGCCGCCCATTTCGCACCGAACCTGTCGGTCTACGTCCATCACGGATCGGATCGACTCGACGGGAAGGCCTTCGCCCGTCACGTCGCGACGGTGGATCTGGTGTTGTCCACCTATGGGCTGGCCGCCCGCGACCTGCAGCGGCTGGCGCAGGTTTCGTGGCGACGGGTCGCGCTCGACGAGGCGCAGCAGATCAAAAACGGTGCGGCGCGAACGACCCAGAGTGTGCGAGCGATCCCTTCCGAGACGCGTATCGCCATGACCGGTACGCCAGTGGAGAACCGCCTGTCCGAGCTCTGGTCAATCATGCAGTTCCTCAACCCGGGCATGCTGGGCTCGGAGAGGGTCTTCCGAGATCGGTTCGCCATCCCGATCGAGCGCGAGGGTGACGACGAGGCCGCAGCCCGACTCCGCCGGATCACCGGCCCTTTCGTGCTCCGCCGCCTGAAGACCGACCGGTCGATTATCGCCGACCTTCCCGACAAAATCGAGATGAAGGAGTTCTGCACCCTGACGCGCGAGCAGGCCACCCTCTATCAGGCCGTCGTCGACGACATGCTGGCCCGGATCGACGAGGCGCAGGGCATCGAACGCCGCGGGCTGGTGCTCGCCACCATGACGAAGCTCAAGCAGGTGTGCAATCATCCGGCACAGTTCCTGGCCGACGGGTCGGCCATTGCCGGCCGGTCGGGCAAGCTGTCACGCCTCGTCGAGGTGCTCGATGAGGCCGCGGCCGAGGGTGACCGCTCCCTCGTGTTCACCCAGTTCACGCAGATGGGAGACATGCTTGAACGGCATCTTCGCAAACGGCTGGGTTGCGACATCCCGTGGCTCCATGGTGGAGTGTCGAAGAAGGCCCGAGACGCGATGGTGGAGCGGTTCCAAGACCCCACCGGCTCACCGGTATTCCTCCTTTCGCTGAAGGCGGGTGGCACCGGCCTGAACCTGACGGAAGCCACAAGCGTCGTGCACTATGACCGATGGTGGAATCCGGCAGTTGAGGACCAGGCGACCGATCGGGCCTTCCGGATCGGCCAGAAACACCGTGTGCAGGTGCGGAAGTTCGTGTGCGGGGGGACCCTCGAGGAGCGGATCGACGCCATGATCGAGTCGAAGCGCGCCCTGGCCGACCGCATCGTCGGCTCTGGTGAGGGCTGGATCACCGAGCTGTCCACCGAGCAGCTGCGCGAGGTCGTTGCCCTGTCCGCCGACGCGGTGGGGGAGGACTGATGCCGGCCGGCCGCCCGCCCTCCCCACGTCGCCCGGGTCGGTCCGGGCCACCCGCCGCCGGGTGGTGGCCCCCGCCATCCACGCCGATCGCCGTCGAGGGCGGCCTGCACGCACGAAGTCAACGGGGGTCGATCGGCGACACCTGGTGGTCGCAGCGATTCATCACGGTGCTCGAGACCTTCGGCATCGGCAGCCGCCTCCAGCGCGGTAAGCGGTACGCCCGGACCGGCCAGGTGCTCACCATGGAGATCGCCGCCGGTCAGGTGAAGGCTTCGGTGCAGGGTTCCAGGACCAAGCCCTACCGGGTGTTCATCGAGAGCGAGGTGCTGCCCCCCTCCGATTGGGACGCCATCGAGTCCGTGATGGCGTCGAGCGCGGTCTTCGCGGCCAGGCTGCTGGCGGACGAGATGCCCGAGGAGATCGAAGAGGCCTTCACCGACTCGTCGACATCGCTCTTCCCGGTATCGGCCGACGAGCTCGACTCGGCCTGTTCGTGTCCGGACTGGGAGAACCCGTGCAAACACATCGCGGCCGTCTACTACCTTCTCGCGGAGGCCTTCGACGGGGATCCATTTCTCATTTTCGCCTGGCGCGGGCGGACCAAGGAGGAACTGCTCGGCAGTCTGCGGGCCCGCCGTCGTGGCTCACCCCCTAAGGGCGGTTCACAATGGCGTGTCGTGGCCGAAGCTTCCGACACCGGACCGTTCGGTTGGCCGGTGGCTGATCCAGATCGCATCACCCGGACGCAGGTAGCCGAGCAAATGTCTTGGTGGGGAGTCGACGCCGACCTTGCGGCCATCGAGATTCGACCCCGGCTGGCCGTCGCGCCCGATCTCGTCCTCCGCCAACTCGACCCGGAGCCCCTGGCCACCGATGGGCAGCGGATCACCAATGAGCTCCGGAGACTTTACGAGGCGATCACGGCCGGCTCTGCCGTCCTGGCCCTCGAAGAGGACCCGGAGTAACAACCCTTGTGAGACGATCGGCTCGCTGTCTGGACGTTGAATAGGCGGGTGGACACAACACTCCTTGCCTCAGTGACGACCGGCGTCAAGTGCTCCTCGAGCGCAGCGGTCAACTGGAGGGCTCTTGTAGCACATCGGCTCTTCGACCGATGCCGAGTTGTGGACTGGGTTCGCGCAGGCCGCTTGTGCGTGGTGATTGCGGAAGATGATCGATGGCTTGGTAGCAGGTATTGCACCATTGACACTTGCCGGGTGTGATGCCCAGCTTCGATTGGTATCTCGATCGTGTCGTTCATTTCGAGCGACCCGACACGCTCACCGTCGACCACGACATCGAACGTGCCCCGACGGACCTCCACTCCGATCGCTTTATGCGTCACCTTGAGAGTTGCCGACATCGTCAGTCTCCTTTCTGTGTCAGCCGATCGGCTATTGCCAGCTGCTTTGATCGATCATGAAGGCGTTACCTCCGGCAACTGCCGGTCACAGAAGGGGGATACCTCTCCTCGAGGTATTGACTAAATGAGCCAGTCAGTCAATACTTTGACTGTGCGAAGGGGACACCCTTTTGATCGACTCCGCGCCATCACCGAAGCGGGGCGACAGCTTCTGGGCAGCGTGGGATATCAACGGACCCGGATGGCCGATGTCGCCACTGCCGCCGGACTGTCTGCGGGATCGGTGTACACCTACGTGAGCAGCAAGGAGGCGTTGCTGCACGCCGTCCTGAGCGGCTTCTTCGCCTCGCCGACGGAAGCCTTGCCCGAGCTGCCCATTTCCGCTCCTCCGCTGGCCGTGACGCTGGAAGAAGTGCGCTCGGGTCTCACCCGCGTCGGGGCCACACCGGTGCTCCGGGCTGCGCTTCGTGCCGAGGCTCCCGATGATGTCGGCGCGGAGCTGGAGGAGATCCTGGAGGAGATGTACACCTTGGTCTCCAGACTGTGGCCCGTGCTGGCCGTGCTCGAGAAGTGTGCGGAGGACATCCCGGCCATTCAGGAGTTCTACTTTGGAGGGCAGCGCAGAACTCACCTGTCCCGGTTCGCCCGCTATGTGCAACGGCGGTCCGGGGAGGGACGACTCGACGCCTTCGGCGATCCCGAGCTCAGTGCCCAGGTAGCGGTCGAAGCGCTGACCTGGCACGCCTGGCACCGCCTGGAGGGCTTCGACGAGGCCCGATTCTCCGGAGCCGGCAGTCGAGGAGCTGTGATCCGGTTCGCCGTGAAGGCTCTGGTGGCCGGCCCGTGACCGACTCCTTGGCGCCCGTCCGGCCGGACGGTTCCCGAGACGCCCCGCCGGGTCCCCGGTCGGGCAGCCTGCCCCGGTTGGTCTGGGGACCCGTGCTCGCCGCCGGCGCCGTCTTTTTGGTCATCGAACTGCTGGCGTCACCGCGCTATGGCCTGCATCGAGACGAGCTCTACTTTCTGGCCTGCGCCCACCACCTGGCCTGGGGCTACGTCGACCAACCGCCCCTGGTGCCGGCCGTGGCCTGGATGGTCAACGGACTCATCGGCCCGTTTGCGTGGTCGTTGCGCCTGCTCCCCGCGCTGGCCGGGGCGGCGTCGGTCGTGCTCGCGGGTCTGATGGCCCGCGAACTGGGCGGGGGACGCAGCGCCCAGACCATCGCGGCCGTGGCTGCGGCGACGTCCGCGCAGCTACTGGCCGCATTCCACCTGTTGTCGACCACCGCCTTCGACTGCTTCTTCTGGGCGCTGATCACGTGGCTCGCGTTGCGCCTGATCCGGACCGCTGACACCCGTTGGTTCGTACCGCTGGGTGCCGTCACGGGAGTGGCCCTTCTGAACAAGCTGAATGTGGCCTTCTTGGTGGTGGCCCTGGCCATCGGGTTGGCCACCGGGTCCGACCGCTTGCTGTGGTCCAAGCATGCATGGATGGGGGCCGCCATCGGCCTCGTCATCGTCTCACCGGACATCGTGTGGAACGCCCAGCACGGGTGGGCGCAGTTGTCGATGCTCAGGAGCCTGCACTCCGAGAACGCCACCCCCGGCGCCTCCATCGGCTTCATGCCCGCCCAGCTGATCGTCGTCGGACCGGCGCTGTCCGTGCTCTGGATCACCGGTCTCGTCCACCTGTGGCGAGCTTCCCGCTGGCGTCCTCTGGCCGTGAGCTACGTGGTGCTCGCCGCCTGGTTCACCCTGAGCGGGGCCAAGACGTACTACCTGGCCGGCATCTACTTCGTCCTGTTTGCCGCTGGGGGTGTGGCGGCGGAGCGCCGGTTGCGGTCCAAGGGGAAGCCCGGTCGGGTCCGTGGTTGGATCGCTGTGATGGTGGTCGGGGGAGTGGTGGCGCTGCCCCTCACCCTGCCCGTATTGCCCGAGTCCACCCTTCCCACCGGCTCGTGGGAGAGTCAGATCAACAAGGACCTGAGTGCCACCGTCGGCTGGCCAAGCTACGTGCGGCAAGTGGCGGGAATCGTGAACACGCTGCCATCTGGCGAACGATCTCGTCTCGTCCTGCTCACGGGGGACTATGGCGCGGCCGGAGCCATCGATCTCTATGGGCCCCAATATCATCTCCTTTCAGCTCGGAGCGGACACAACACCTACTGGTGGTGGGGACCGGGCGGCATGACGAACGACTCTGCCACCGTTGCCATCAACATCCCCCGATCGGTACTCCTGAGGATCTTCCGTCGCGTTCGCCTGGTCGCCTCTGTTCAGACACCGAACAACGTATGGACGGAGGAGCGGGGGGACCCCATCTTCCTATGCACCCAGCAGTTGGCGAGCTGGACCGGAGTCTGGCCGTCACTGCGTCACTACGGTTGACCCGACCGGCTATTGATCGACGGGATTATTGAGGATCCGATCGGCCTGCGTCGACCAGTGCCCGTACATTTGGTGTTGACGGCGAGAGCGGCCGAAGCCGCTCGACTGCACGTCACACCGAGTCGCCTCGACGTTCCCCTACCATTTCCTTCCGTCGGATTGTCCGTTGATGGTCGATATCGTTCATGCCCCGATCAGATGGGACGATCAGGCGTATGGCCAGCCCCGTGGATTCTTCGCGTCGGGAGCCTCCCCAGGGGCCCTGTTGCCCCCGACTTCAGATCGCACCGAAGCCTCAGCCCACGAGTCCATGGCGATATGCGTAAGCGACTGCTTGCGAGCGGTTACGGCTACCCGTCCGACTCCCCTGTCACCGGTTGAGGAACCGTGTCCGGGGCAACGAGTCCGGGAACGTCAAACCGAGAGAGCATCCCGTAAGACCCGCCCGGAGAAGGTTCCGGGCCGGGTTCGCCATGCAGGGGGCCGACGCCGAGTGCTCCAAGATGCCCAGCTATTTGGCCGTCGCGCTGCATCCCGACCGCCATGTCGGCACCCGCTCGAAACTGCCGGGGGTAGTTCACCTCCCCAGGGGTCCCTGACGGGCCCGATCGATCACAATCGCTGCGTGCCGCGAATACTGCTCGGGTAGCCCTTAGCCCCGAGCGCACGCACACGGCACAGAAAGGTCACGCAGGTTGAACCTTCAGTGAACGGTCAGTGTGAAATGTTGGATCGCGTTGGGTGAGCCTCCGTTCGACGCGGTCATCGTGAGCGGGTACGTGCCTGCTGTCCCCGGCTGGGCCGTTCCTGCGAGCCTTGCCCGGCCGTCATGGTCGTCGACGAACGTGACCCCGAGCGGCAGGACGCCGCTCTCGGTCAGGGTGGCCGGGGGCGAGCCGTGCGTCCTGACCGTGAAGGTCTTCATCCTCCCGACTCTGAAGGTCGCCGAGGATGGCGAGGTGAACGTCGGCGCGACGAACAGGTGGGCTCGGAGGAAGGCGAGCGTGCCCGGCATCTCGACATTGGTATAGGCGAGCGCGTGCGCACACTCGCCGTTCAGCTCCACGGTGACCGACGTGCCCACCGCCGCGAGGTCGCCGGCCAGCTCGGTCGCCTGGGCCGGATCGACGATTTCGCACCTCGCGTTGAAGTCCGTCGAGTTGGCCAGGAGCGTCGGCGGGTCACCCCTCGTCACCCAGGACGTGGGCGAGGCCGACTCGGTCGTTGCCAGACAAGTCGGGTTCGAGAGGTCGCTGCAGCCGTCGTATTCGTAGCCGTAGGAGACCTGCAGCGGGACGACGGGCTCCTCCTCGGGGAGGCCGGTGACGAAGTCGTAGGGGCCGGACCAACCGACGACGGCCTTCACCTGCGCGGAGGGGGCCGTCTGGAACGCTTCGAGCGCGGCTTCGAGGGCCAGATTCGCCCCAGCCGAAGATCCCCACAGGCCCAGTCGGTTCGGGTCGACGTGGAACCTGCGGGCGTGGGCCCGCACGTAGCTCACAGCGGCCATGACGTCTTGGACCAGGGCAGGAAATCCCACGAACGTCGGAGTGGTCAGCCGATAATTGACGGAGAAGGCAGCAAGGCCGTTCTGGGCGAGAGTCATCGCCTGCCTGGAGAACAGGGATTTATCGCCGCCGACAAAGCCGCCGCCGTGGACCAGGATCACTCCTGGGGTCTTGCCTACCGCTCCGCTCGGGAGGTAGGCGTCCATCTCGTGATAGGTCCCGTCGACACAGGACCGGTGAGCGCTTTGGTAACAGAGGTTGGATTCGGTGACCACCGCATATGACGCAGCGGCCAGCTTCGGTGTCGCCACCACCACCGTCAATGTGGTTGCTCCCAGTAGCGCAGCGAGCGTCGTCAAGCCGAGCACTCTGTGCACAAAGCCAACGACTCCGGATCGGCCCGCCCTTCGAGATGCTCCGGCGTCACGCGAACGACGGCGATCCATACACGCTCCTAACCCCCGTACGAGTTGGTCACGCTAGCGGCAACGACCTCGTCGTTCCATCGACTTTCCCCGCCGACTGTCGCCGCTCCTTATCAGGGTGCCGGGCGCCCAAGCACCGTCAGCACGACGAAGCCCGGGGTGACCGATAATCACCCACTCGAGGTGCTGGGCAGCTCCGGTCTGACCGTCCGGACATATACGGATACCCGAGTGGCCAGGCCCCGGAAACGGGCGGGAAGACGATCCGAAGCTCCTACGTTTGTCAAGAGGGTTGTTGGGCTCAGTCGGCGAAGACAGCAGGCGAACCAATCATGAGCCACTCGAAAGGCGAGGGCAGCTCGTACCAAGCCACGCGTCTAGTAAGCCACGCGTCTACTAAAGCCAGGCGTCAACGCGCGCCGAACAGTGGTTCGGAGCGGCGGACCGGCAGATCGGATGAAGGCCAGTCCCGAGAGACGGCAGGAAACGGCCGAGTCAGGTCCACGGCTCGGAGATCTAGCCGCCAGGGAGGTATTTGAAGACCTTGCCTAACGACGCATATCCGTGTGATCATGCGGATGCACGGAGAAATGAATGAACCAACTTTCAGACCATCAACACCCCGTCGACCCCGAAAAGGTGACTGCCGTCAGAGCCGACCTGATCTCCATTGACGATGCCGGCCGTCTGGCTGGGCTCCTCGGATTGTTGGCCGATCCGGTGCGCTCCCGGGTGCTGTTCGCCCTATCCACCGTCGAGCGGCTTTGTGTCGGTGACCTTGCCTTGGCCCTGGGGGTCACCGAAGACGCCGTCTCGTATGGGCTCCGCATGCTCAGAACCGCTGGTCTGGTGACCTTCCGCAAGGAGGGCCGCGTGGTGTTCTACTCCCTGGCTCCGACCTTCCCGCACCAACTCCTTGATCACTGCCTCCGAGAGCTCCTGAGCATTGCAACGCCGGATGGGAATCCAGTATGAGATCGTTGCTTGATGCTCTCGGGCATGCCCTGACCATCAGCGGCTCGATGACCTGGGAGATCCTGTGGGCGCTCATTCTCGGTTTCGCTCTGTCAGCCGTGGTACAGGCTGTCGTGAGACGAAGCACGATTATCAGGCTGCTGGGGGACGATCGGCCCCGCGCCTTAGCCATTGCCACCGGATTTGGAGTGGCTTCGTCGTCGTGCTCCTACGCGGCGGTGGCTTTGGCCCGGTCCCTGTTTCGCAAAGGCGCCAGCTTCACCGCCGCAATGGTCTTCGAGATCGCCTCAACCAACTTGGTTGTCGAACTCGGAATCATCTTGGCTCTGCTCATCGGCTGGCAGTTCACATTGGCCGAGTTTGTCGGCGGTCCGATCATGATCGTGCTTTTGGCTCTGATGTTTCGTCTGTTCCTGCGTAAGCGGCTGCTCGATGCCGCCCGAACCCAAGCGGACAGAGGTCTTGCTGGTTCCATGGAGGGCCATGCCGCAATGGATATGTCGATCCAACAGGACGGTAGCTTCGGACAGCGGCTTCGGTCCAAGGAGGCCGTCACCTCAATCTCGCACATCTTCATCATGGAGTGGGCGGCAGTGATCCGAGACGTCGTCATCGGTCTCCTGATCGCTGGGGCCGTAGCCGCCTGGGTTCCTCACTCGTTCTGGCGCCACCTCTTCTTTGTCAACCATCCCCTGCTTGCCAAGGTCTGGGGACCCCTGATCGGGCCGATCGTCAGCCTGCTGAGCTTCGTCTGCTCGATCGGGAACGTGCCACTCGCGGGAGTGCTCTGGAACGGCGGCATCAGCTTTGGTGGAGTGACGTCGTTCATCTTCGCCGACCTCATCATCCTGCCGATCTTGGTGATCTACCGGAAGTATTACGGCACACGCATGATGCTGTTCATCCTCGGCACCTTCTACGCCACGATGGTGCTGGCTGGATATGTGGTTGAGCTCCTCTTCGACGGACTTGGGCTTGTTCCTCGGGCGCGAAACGCCAAGGTGACCGAGGCGGCCATTCAGTGGAACTACACATCGATCCTCAACATTGCAGCGCTACTGCTAGCAGCCGGCCTGATCTACCGATTCGTGCGTACTGGTGGAGTACCGATGCTGAAGATGATGGGGGGTGCTCCTGATAGCGAGCGCGACCGTGATGATCGCCCCCATGGCATGACCGCTCCCTAGTTACTTCGACCTGAAAAAGTCGATGTGAAAGTCGCCCGTGACCAGCGCGTTTGTGTTGGGAGGGTGCTCGCGTTCCGGCCCGAATGAAGCAACGATGGCCCCAGTCCCCTTTGCGAAGAGAATGGAGCCACCGTTGCTGCGCACCAAAGTAGACGCCCAACAGACGCTGTGGGAGGCAATCCTCCCGCCCGAGCTTTTGCGACTTCCACCAGGACTGGAGCAGGTGGACCGCCTGCTCGACGACCCGGTGTTCTTCGAACCGTTCGTCCCCTTCTTTCATCCCGTCATCGGCCGACCGTCGATCCCGACGGAGACGTACCTGCGCCTGATGTTCCTGCGCTTCCGGTATCGGCTCGGCTTCGAGACCCTGTGCGCCGAGGTGACCGACAGCCTGGCCTGGCGTCGCTTCTGTCGCATTGGCATCACCGGCGCCGTGCCGCACCCCACCACGCTCATGAAGATCACCACCCGCTGCGGCGAGCACGCGGTGGACCAGCTGAACGAGGCGTTGCTCAGAAAGGCCCTGGCCGCCCATGTGGTGAAGCTCGACCGGGTCCGGGCCGACACCACTGTCGTTCCCGCCAACGTCGCGTATCCGACGGACTCGGGTCTGCTGTCGAAGGGTGTGGCCAAGCTGACGAAGACGGTGCGGGCCATCCAGGCGCTCGGCCTGGCCCGTCGGACACGCTTTCGGGACCGCACCCGGTCGGTGCGTCGTCGGGCCCACCAGATCGCAGCCTGGTTGCGCCGGCGCAGCGGCGATGCCAAAGAGGAGGTCCTGGAGCTCACGGGCGAGCTGGCCCGGATCGCCGAGGGTGCCGTCAAAGATGCCCAATTCGTGGCCACAAATGCCCGGCGAGCACTGCACCGGGCAGGTGACGCGGCATCGGGTCGAGCCACTGCTCTCGTGGTCGAACTCGAGCGCACCATCTGGGCTGTGGGGCAGATCGCGGCCCAGACCCGCACCCGCCTCGCCGGCGAGGTCCCTGCGGGCGCCAGCCGAGTGGTCTCGTTGCACGACACCGACGCCCGCCCCATCGCCAAGGGGCGCCTGGGGCGTCCCGTCGAGTTTGGTTACAAAGCACAGGTCACCGACAACGCCCAGGGCATCGTCCTCGACCACATCGTCGAGAAGGGCAACCCGCCCGACGCACCCATGCTCGCTGCGGCCATCACTCGCGTCACGAAGCTCTTCGGCCAGGTCCCCAAGGCGGTCACCGCCGACCGTGGCTATGGCGAGGCGTCGGTGGAGACCGAGCTCAAGTCCATGGGGATCAAGCACGTGGCCATCCCGAGACGTGGTCGTCCGGGCCCCCAGCGCCAGCAGATCGAACATGCGCCGCGCTTTCGCAAGCTGGTCAAGTGGCGCACCGGTTCGGAAGGTCGGATCGCGCACCTGAAGCGCTCCTGGGGATGGGAACGCACAGCGATCGACGGCATCGACGGTGCGCGCACATGGTGCGGATGGGGAGTGCTCGCGCACAACACCACCAAGATCGCGGGCCTCATCGAACAGCGAGAAACGAAGAGCCGTTCAAACCCAGTCGGCCGATCAACCGTCGCTGGACCCCCATGCCGACATCCACCACCACCAAAGAATTGTGCCGCCTGATCTGTCCCCGACCTCTCCCGTCTCGCCCCCGGTCCGGAAACGGCCGGAAAATGGGGGCGAAAGTGACCGGAGCGGTCGGGATCGGGCCGCACGCGGGCGCTCAGACGTCAACCGAGTGACGAGGGACTGTGCCTACGCCGGGTTTTTCAGGTCGAAGTAATTAGCCCGATTTGATCGTCAACTTTGATCGGCAAGTTCCCAAGGTGTTTCGCCACCCCGACAGTGCCCTGAAGCGCTCGATCCGCATGGCCGCACCCTATGTCTTCGTTCTCGTCGCATGGTCGCGAGTGTCTCCGAACGGCACTTCGAGGACAGGCCTCGGATCGCCCTCGCCGCGCGTTATGGGATACTCGCTCCTGATGTTGCGAGGCGGCTGACGAGCGCCGAGCCGTTCGGATGCGGCGTTCCCGTCGCGCGCCGGTGATAGAACTCGAGCTCATCGGTCGATCTGTACCGCAAAGCGTCGAATGTAGGGTGAAGATGGAGGCATCAGGGGTTTCGCGCGCGGCGGCTGCGGCCATTTCGACCGCCTCGGCGCTTCACCTGAGCGTCGATGACGCCATCGTTCTCAGCGACTCGAACAGGCTCGCTCTGCACCTTGTGCCTTGCGACATCCTTGCGCGGGTCGGACTCTCAGCGCAGGTC
>Ga0307374_10003245_pt1 | contig 27949 bp, 26 predicted proteins | sample OX3MG_FD_202532 | JGI IMG/M metagenome (GOLD analysis project Ga0307374, IMG submission 202532) | Soil microbial communities from Risofladan, Vaasa, Finland - OX-3 | ecosystem: Environmental > Terrestrial > Soil > Coastal area > Acid sulfate soil | place: Finland: Risofladan, Vaasa | collected... | reverse complement strand
GAGCGCCAGCGGCCGACCACGGCCAGCGACCGGCAGCTCCTCGACATGGAGACGCAGGCCGCCGCCATCGAGGCGCAGGCGGAGAAGATCGTCGCCGCCCACGCCGGCGCCCTTGCCCAGGTGGAAAGATCGCTGCGGCGCTATCCCATCTGGCGGGTCCGCAGGCTCAGGGGCGAGGAAAAGCAGGACTGGCAAGCCCTCGAGGCGCAGCGCGCGGGCCTGCTCGCCCAGACCGGCCCGGCCCGGGCGCTCGCCTCCGAGGCTGGGCGCGCCTACAGCTTGGTCGCGCAGCGCCGGCGCGAGGGCTTCAGCGCCCGCGTTCTGCAGCGCTCGCCATCGCCATTGTCGCCGACGTTCTGGACCTCGCTCCAGACCTCCATCGGCCGCGACTGGGCCCGGCTCGATTCCCTGGCCGACCGCAGCCTCGCCTTCGCCGAGCGCGCGCCCTTTCCCCAGGGGCCGCTGCGCTTCGCCGGCGGCGTCGTCGCGGCCCTCATCCTGCTCGTGCCGGTGCGTCTATGGCTGGAGGGGCTCGTGCGGCGCAGGCGCCGTCCGGCCGGCGGCGCCCCCACCGCCCGGTCCACCCTGGCCGCGGCATGGACCGTGGTGGTCGACGTCGGCTCGCCGACGCTCGCCGCCATCGTCATCCAGCTGAGCGCTCAATGGGGCGACCTGCTCTCCGGCAACGCCAACGCCCTGTCTGGCGCGGTCGTGCGCGCCGTCGCCTGGGCGGCGGCCATCCTCGCCATCGGTCGGGTTCTGGCCGCAGACAAGGCGCCGGAGCGGCGCTTCCTGAAGGTCACGGACGACGACGCGTCGCGGATCGGCCTCGCGCTCTGGGCGGTGGCCATCGTGTCGGCGGCGGGCTTCGTCGTCCGGTCGCTCAATTTCATCATCGGCGCCAGCGTCGCGGCCACGATCGCCACCAACTGCGGATTGTCGCTGGCCTATGCGGCGGGGGGCGGGCTGATGCTGCTCAGCTATGGGGGCGGCGCCGGACGGGCCGCCGGCGACATCGATGCGCCGATGTCCGCGCGTTCGCCCGCCTGGACGCTGATTTCCCTGGCCCTGACCGTCGCCATCGCCGCGACGGTGGTGGCCGTCTTCGCCGGCTACACCACCCTGGCCTCGCTGATCTCCGGCCAGATGTTCTGGCTCAGCCTGATCGCGTGCATGACGTTTCTGCTGCTGCGGCTGATCGACGACCTGTTCACGGCGCTGCTGCGCCGGGGCGGACGCGCCAGCCTCACCCTCGGCGCGCTCTTCGGCGTGCGCAGCTCGACCATCGCCCAGGCCGGGCTGCTGGTCTGCGCCGCGCTGCAGGTCGCCGTCCTCGTCGCGGCCCTGACTCTGGCCCTGACCCCGTTCGGCCAGAGCGGCGAGCTGCTCATTTCGAACATCGGCCGCCTCGGCGGCGCCATCCGCATCGGCAAGGCGGTGATCTCGCCCGGCGCGATCGCCGCCGGCTTCGGCGCCTTCGCCATAGGCATCGGCATCGTGCATCTCGTCCGCGCCTGGGTGGTTCGCCGCTACCTGCCGGTGACGGGGTGGGATTCGGGCGTCCGCAACTCGATCAGCACCGGCGTCGGCTATGTCGGCTTCGCGATCACCCTCGTCAGCGCCCTCACCGTCATGGGGCTGGGATTCCAGCAGATCGCCCTCATCGCCAGCGCGCTCTCGGTCGGCATCGGCTTCGGGCTGCAGCAGGTGGTGCAGAACTTCGTCTCCGGCATCATCCTGCTGATCGAGCGACCGGTGAAGGTGGGCGACTGGGTGAACGTCGGCGGCGTGGAGGGAGACATCCGGCGCATCCGGGTGCGGGCCACCGAGATCGAGACCTTCGATCGCTCGACGGTGATCGTGCCGAACTCGAGCCTGATCACCTCGAACGTGCAGAACAAGACCCGGGGCTCGCCGCGTGGCCGCATCCAGTTGCAGCTCGCCATCGCCAAGGCGGCGGACGCCCAGACGGCGCAGGACCTGATCATGGGCGCCGCCCGCGCCAAACCCGAAATCCTCGAGGACCCCGAGCCGGCCATCTACGTCGACTCTCTGGCCGCGGGCGGCGGCCTGAGCTTCAACTGCCATTTCTACGTCGCCAATCCCAGGGACGCCTACCGCGTCCGCAGCGCCCTGCTGCTGCAGATCGTCGGCGATTTCGCGAAGAACGGTGTCGCCCTGGCGTAGCCGCCCGCTTCGCGCCCCTTCCACCCCCGCACCTGGCGGCGCGGCGGTCCCCCCCGCAAGCGGGCTAGGAGTGAAGCAGGCTTCCTCCTCACCCGTGCAACGGGGGAGGTGGCGCCCGGCGCGCCAGCGCCGGGCGGCGGAGGGGGCCGCGGGCGATGAGTCGCATGCGCGCCCCACCGCCCATGGCCTGGGCGCGGCGGAAGTCGGCGAAGCGCCATCGCTGCAGATTGGTCGGAGCGGCCCGCTGGAAGCCGGCCGGCCGGCGCGAACGGTCGGGTGCGTCGGGTGCATCACTAAGGTCATTGCCTAACCGTTTGCGGCATGATACTTCGGTACATGCTTAACCAATCCGTCGAACTCGATCGCCTGTTCCACGCCCTCGCCGACCCTGCGCGCCGCGCCATGATGGAGCGGCTAAGTCGGGGCCCGGCGCCGGTGAGCGAACTGGCGCGGCCGTTGCCGATGTCGCTGCCCGCCGCCATGCAGCATCTGGGCGTGCTTGAAAGCGCGGGCCTGGTGCGCTCGGCAAAGCTCGGTCGGGTCCGCACCTGCGCCATCGAACCGGAGGCGCTCTCGCTCGCCGAACGCTGGATCAACGAGCGTCGGATCGAGTGGGAGCGCCGGCTCGACCGGCTGGACGCCTATCTGAAGACCCTGGGAAGCGAAGGAGAAGACGACGATGGCTCGAGCGATTGATGCGAACGAGAGCACCGCCGTGCAGCAACCGCCGCCGCTGCGGCTGTCGCGGGTGTTGCATGCCCCGCGCGAGACGGTGTTCCGCGCCTGGAGTTCGGCGGACCACGTCAAGCGCTGGTTCTCGCCGCAAACCTACACCGTCCCGGACGCCAAGGTGGAGATGCGCGTCGGCGGCGCCTTCGAGGTCTGCATGCGCTCGCCCGCCGGCGAAGAGCACTGGAGCCGCGGCGTCTTCGTCGAGGTCGCGCCGCATACGCGCCTGGTCATCGATATGCACACCGCCGACAGCGCCGGCGCCGCGCTGTTTCGCGCCTGCACCGAAGTTGATTTCGTCGACGTGCCCGGCGGTACGCGCCTGGACGTGGTGCAGACCTACACCTTCCTCGATCCCCGCCTTGCCGCGCCCATGGTGGCGGGCGCCTCCGAAGGCTGGCGCACCACCCTCGACAAGCTCGGGGCCGAGGTCGCACGCATGCAGGGCGTGGCGCAGACGGACGCCAGCCCGGACTGAGGCGCCGCGGCCACGCGCCTGCGGTAACCGGGCGCGCCCGGTTCAGGCGCTGCGCGGGACGTGCTAGTGGGCCGCCTCGCGGCGGTGAAGCAGAGAGAGAGAGGAGCGCGCCCGATGCGGCGGACTCCAGCCTCGAAGCTTCCCGCCGGCCGGCGTCCGGCCGCGCTGGGCTTCATCTACGCCGCCGTGGCCACCAACATGGTCTCGCAGGGCGTGATCATCCCGGTCTTTCCGGTGCTGGTGAAGAGCCTCACCGGCCAGGGCGACGCCGGCGCGGCCCTGATCCTGGGCGTCTTCGCCGCCGCCTGGTCGGTGATGCAGCTGATCTTCGCGCCGGTGTTCGGCAACCTCTCGGACCGTTTCGGCCGTCGCCCGGTGCTGCTGGTCTCGATGTTCGGCCTTGCGCTCGACTACGTGATCATGGCGCTGGCGCCCAATATCGCCTGGCTCTTCGTCGGGCGGCTGATCTCGGGCATCACCTCGTCCAGCGGCTCGGCCGCCGGCGCCTATGTCGCCGACGTTTCCACCGAGGAGAACCGGGCGCGCAACTTCGGCCGCTTCCAGGCGGCGCTCAACACCGGCATCTTCCTTGGCCCGCTCATCGGCGCCCTGGGGGCGATCAATCCGCGCGCGCCGTTCTGGATCGCCGCGGGCCTCGCCTTCGCCAACGGGCTTTATGGGCTGTTCATCATCCCGGAGTCGCTCAGCCACGAGCGTCGCTCGCCGTTCCGCTGGTCGAGGGCCAATCCGCTGGGCGCGGCCAGGCTGCTCGTCGGCCGGCCCGGGCTGCTCGGCCTCGCCAGCATCGTCATCGTCGTCCAGTTCGCCGCCTTTTCGTTCAACAGCGTGTTTCAGTTCTACACCCACCTGCGCTACGGCTGGGGTCCGGCCCAGATCGGCGCGCTGCTGATGGTGCTGAGCGGCGGCGCCATCGTGGTGCAGAGCTTCCTGGCCGGCTGGGCCGCCAGGCGCCTGGGCGAACGCTGGGTGGTGATCCTGGGTCTGGCGCTCAACGTCCCGGGCTATCTCGCCATGGGCCTGGCGCCGACGGCGCCGCTCTTCTGGATGGCGCTGGCGCCGTTGATCCTGTCCGGGATCGCCGGTCCCAGCCTGATGTCGCTGCTGTCGTCCCGGGTAGGGGTGGACGAGCAGGGCCAGCTGCAGGGGGCGCTGGCGATCTGTTTCGGCCTCACCGCGCTCGTCGGCCCGCTCGCCTTCACCAACATCTTCGCCTTCGGGGCGCGCGCGGCCGTGCACCTTCCGGGCCTGTCGATGTTCGTGGGCGCGGCGCTGCTGGTTGCAGACGTGGGGCTCGCCTTCGCCTTCGCCCGCCAGCTGGCCGCCGGGAGTCCGGAGGGGGATGCGCGCGGCGAGGCGTCCAAGCTCGCGCGCCTGGAAGGACTTGCGCCGCACTGAAAGAGGGCGTCAGCCTCGGCGTGGCGGCGGCACATTGCGCAAAGGCGAGGCGACCATGAAATCCAGGATCTGCGACGCGCTGGGAATCGAGTTCCCGCTGTTCGCCTTCAGCCACTGCCGCGACGTGGTGGCCGCCGTCAGCCGCGCCGGCGGCTTCGGGGTGCTGGGCGCGACCGGCCACAACCCCGCCTCGATCCACACCGAGCTGAAGTGGATCGACGAGCACGTCGGCGGCAAGCCCTATGGCCTCGACGTGCTGGTCCCCGAGAACATGGCCACGGCCGGCGAGCGCGGCGTGACCTACAATTCGCTGCAGAGCCGCATTCCCCAGGAGCACCGGGATTTCGCCGCCCAGCTCCTGGCGACCGCCGGCGTCGAGCCGTTCGCCGTCGAGGTTCCGGACGACCGGCCCCAGCCCTTCGATCCGGAGACGGCGCTGCGCACCCTCGAAGCCGCGTTCCAGCATCCGATCAAGCTGATCGCCAATGCCCTGGGCGTGCCGCCGCCGCAGATGATCGAGATGGGCAAGGCGCACGGGGTGCCGGTAGCCGCCCTGGTGGGCGCCAAGGAGCACGCCATCCGCCAGGTGAACGCCGGCGTCGATATCCTGGTGGTCCAGGGCACCGAGGCGGGCGGCCACTGCGGCGAAGTCACCACCCTGGTGCTGGTGCCCGAGGTGCTGAAGGCGATCGCGCCGATCCGCGACGTGCCCGTGCTGGCCGCGGGCGGGATCATGAACGGGCGCCAGATGGCCGCCTGCATGGCGATGGGGGCGGCAGGCGCCTGGACCGGCTCGGTCTGGCTGGCGACGCGCGAGAGCGAGACCTCGCAGATCTTCCGCGAGAAGATGATCGAGGCCTCCAGCCGCGATGCGGTGCGCGTCAGGACCCGCACCGGCAAGCCGGCGCGCCAGCTGCGCTCGGCCTGGACCGAGGCCTGGGAACGCAGCCCCGCGAGCCCCGGGGCGCTGCCGATGCCGCTGATGAGCCTCGTCTCGGAGAACGCCCTGCGCTCGGCCCAGCGCGCCGCCGAGGCCGGCAATCCGAAGGCCCGAGACCTCGTCACCTATTTCGTCGGCCAGGGCGTCGGCCTCGTCGATCAGATCCGCTCGGCGGGCCAGGTGGTCCAGGAATTCAAGGCCGAATTCCTCGAAGCCGTCGAGCACATGAATGCGCTCCTGGAGGAGTAGGGCGCGGCGCCCCTTACGCGTACGACTCCGTCATCGACGAATAGACCAGCGTCCTCAGGTCACGCCGCAGCGTCAGGCGTGCGTCGGTGCCCATGACCTGGGTCATGAACACCACCGCCAGCTCTTCGTGGGGGTCGATCCAGAAGGCGGTGGAGGCCGCGCCGCCCCAGAAGTATTCGCCCAGAGTGCCAGGCAGGCGGGTCTTGGCCACGTCGATGTTGACGCCGCAGCCGATCGAGAAGCCGATCCCCGAATAGCCGGCCTCGCTGAACAGGCCCGGCGGGGCCATGTCCGCCAGTTCCTGGTCGTGCGGCAGATGGTTGAGGCTGAACAGCTCGACGGTCTTGGGGCTGAGGATCTGCACCCCGTCGAGCGTGCCGCCCGCCAGCATCATGCGGCAGAAGCGCATGTAGTCGTGCGCCGTGGAGACGAGGCCGCCGCCGCCCGATTCGAGGCTGGGCGGCGTCGCATAGGGGCTCTTGCCGGCGTCGTCCTGCAGTTTCAGGCCGCGCTCGCCCTCGCCCTTGGGCTGGTAGCAGGACGCGAACCGGTCGAGCTTCTCCGGCGGCACGAAGAAGCCGGTGTCGACCATGCCGAGCGGTTCGAAGAGCCGGGTGCGCAGGAACTCGCCGAACGTGACGCCCGAGAGCTTCTCGACCAGATAGCCCATCACGTCGATAGAGAGCGAATAGTTCCACGCCGTTCCCGGCGAGAACTCCAGCGGCACGGCGGCGAGCTGCTCGATCATGGCCTCCAGGCCGCCCGGCGTGGAGAATTCGCCGATCTTGGCCTTGCGATAGGCCGCGTCGACGCTGGTGCGCATCATGAAGCCGTAGGTGAGCCCGGAAGTGTGGGTGACCAGGTCCACCACCTTCATGGGCCGCTCCGGCGGACTGGTGATGAAGCTCGGCGGCGAGCCGGCCAGCAGCGTCGGCATGCCGCTCTGGTAGACGCCCAGCTTGCGCCACGAAGGGATGTGGGTCGCCACCGCATCGTCGAGGCCGAGCATGCCCTCCTCGACCAGCATCATCAGCGCCACCGCCGTGATCGGCTTGGACATCGAATAGATGCGGAAGATCGCATCCTCGCGCATCGGCTTGCCGCGTTCGAGATCCATGTGGCCGGACATGCCGACGTGGGCGAGCTTGCTCTGGCGATAGACCATGGTCAGCAGGCCGGGCAGGTCGCCGCCGTCGACGTAGCGGCGCTTCATCACGTCGTCGAGCCGCGCCAGGCGCGCCGCCGACAGTCCCACGGTCTCGGTTTTCAAGGCATCGCCTCCTGATCGGGTTTCTCCCCCCACCCGAACTAAGCACCCCCGCGCGCCCAATTTGTCAAACCAACTCGCGAGGCGCCCAGCCGTAGCCTTGAGCGGGCGCCGGCGGTTATAGCGGGATGCGCGCTCGACCGCGCATGATGCGGACGCCCCCCGCGCCCGAAGCCCTGGATGAAGCCGCCGCCCATGCAGTCCCGCCGAACCCTCGCTCAGCTCCTTCTCGTCGTCGCCGTCTCCACCGGCGCGGCGTCCTGCGCCAGGTCGCAGCCCGCCAACCTGCCCACGCCCAGCCCGCGCGCCCCGCCCGTGGACGCCGCGGCGATGCGGCTCTCGTTCGCGCCGGTGGTGAGGAAAGCCGCCCCGGCGGTGGTCAACGTCTATTCGCGCCGCGTCGTGCGCACCCAGGTGGACCCGTTCTGGGGGCTCTTCCTGGGCGGCGGCATCCCGCAGAGCCAGGTGCAGCAGTCGCTCGGGTCCGGCTCGATCGTGCGCGCCGACGGGGTGATCCTCACCAATCACCACGTCATCGCCGGGGCGCAGCAGATCATGGTGGTGACCCAGGATCGACGCCGCTGGCCGGCGCGGGTGCTGCTCGACGATCCGCGCGCCGATCTGGCGGTGCTCAAGATCGACACCAAGGGCGAGCGCCTGCCCACCATCGCCATCGACGCGTCCGGCGACGCCCAGATCGGCGACCTGGTGCTGGCGATCGGCGATCCCTTCGGCGTCGGTCAGACGGTGACCAACGGCATCGTCTCGGCGCTGGCCCGCTCCGACGTCGCCGTCAGCGGCTTCGCCTCCTACATCCAGACCGACGCGGCCATCAATCCGGGCAACTCGGGGGGGCCGCTGGTGGACATGCAGGGCGACCTCATCGGCGTCGACACCGCGATCCTCTCCGGCTCGGGCACCTCGTCGGGCGTTGGCTTCGCGATTCCGGCGGCGCTCGCCAAGCAGGTGGTGACGACGGCGCTCAGCGGCGCCAGCGCGGTGGTGCGGCCGTGGCTGGGCGTCAAGACCCAGAGCCTCACCGGCGAAATGGCCCAGAGTCTGGGGCTGGCGGCGCCCGCGGGCGTGATCGTCTCGGACGTGTGGCCGGGCGGCCCCGCCGCGCGCGCCGGCATCGCCCGCGGCGACGTGATCGTCGCCTTCGACGGCCAGGCGGTGAACGACCCGGGCGGCCTCGACTATCAGGTGGCGACGCAGAGCCCCGGTGCGGTGGCGAGGCTCGCGGTTCGCAAGGCCGGCGGCGCCGAGCGCACCCTCGACGTGCGCCTCGAGGCGCCGCCGGACGCGCCCGCCAAGGACCAGCGCGCCATCTCCGGCCCCAACCCCCTGAACGGCGCCACGGTGATCAACGTCTCGCCCGCCGCCGCCGAGGCGCTGGGAGTCGATCCTTTCGCAGGGCAGGGCGTCATGGTGACCGCCGTCAGCGGCGGCTACGCCGCCAATCTCGGCGTCCAGCCCGGCGACTTCATCCGCCAGGTGAATGGCCAGCCGGTGGCGAGCGTCGCCCAGCTGATGGGAGTCCTCGCCCACCCCGCCTCCACCTGGACCATCCAGCTGCAGCGCGGCGGCCAGACCATCACCGCGCAAGTCAATGGGTGAGGCTATCTACCGCTTCGATGCGCCGATCGACCATGAATGGCCGAACGGGTCGCGGAGCTGGCCGTAGCGGTCGCCTCAGAACATGTCGGCGAGCGGCATGGTCGCCTCGGCGCCCGCGGCGAGGGCGCGGCTGAACCAGGCGTCGGCGTCGTCGACCTGAAGGTGCAGGGTGAGACCCGCGGGCGCGGGCGCCTCGGCGCCGCCGCGCATCTCCGGGAAGTCGTCGGAGAAGAATACCAGGGCGCCGTTGATGGAGAGGCGGCAATGGAGCAGGCGCTTGCCGTCGTCGGCGAGGTTGCGGAAGAGTTCCGTCTCCCCGAAGGCCCTGGCGTAGAAGTCCATGGCCTCCTGGCCGCGGCCGTTGCGGATGGTGAGATAGGGCGTCAGGCCAACGGGCGTGGGTGGCGGCAGGTCCGGCACGGCTTGCGGGCTCCAGGTCAGGTGTCTTCGAGCGCGATGTTGCGGTAACCTGCCGCCATGACGGACCTGTTTCAAGCCGCAGGACTGGAGAAGGAAGCGCCGCGCCCGCTCGCCGATCGCCTGCGGCCGCAGAGCCTCGACGAGGTCGTCGGCCAGGATCATCTCCTCGGTCCCGAGGGGCCGATCCGGCGCATGGCCCAGGCGCGGCGGCTGGCCTCGACGATCCTCTGGGGACCGCCTGGAACCGGCAAGACCACCATCGCCCGCCTGCTCGCCAAGGAGGCCGGCTACGAGTTCCAGCAGCTGTCGGCGGTGTTCTCCGGCGTCGCGGACCTGAAGAAGGCGTTCGAGACGGCGCGGGGGCGGCGCGTGGCGGGGCAGGCGACGCTGCTCTTCGTCGACGAGATTCACCGCTTCAACCGCGCCCAGCAGGACGGCTTCCTGCCCTTCGTCGAGGAGGGGGTCGTCACCCTGATCGGCGCGACTACCGAAAATCCGTCGTTCGAACTCAACGGCGCGCTCTTGTCGCGCTGCCAGGTCTATGTGCTGAAGCGCCTCGACGATGCGGCGCTGGAGAGCCTCGTCGTCCGGGCCGAGGCGTACGAAGGCCGGACGCTGCCGCTCACGGCCGAGGCGCGCGCGGCGATGCTCGCCATGGCCGACGGCGACGGTCGCTACGTGCTCTCGCTGGCCGAGACGCTGCTGCAGATTGCGGCGGCGACTCCGCTCTCGACGCTCGAACTCGCCAAGGCGCTGCAAAAGCGCAGCCCGGCCTACGACAAGAATCGCGAGGAGCACTACAACCTGATCTCGGCGCTGCACAAATCGGTGCGCGGCTCGGATCCGGACGCGGCGCTCTACTGGCTGGCGCGGATGCTCGAGGGCGGCGAGGACCCGCTCTATCTCGCCCGCCGGCTGGTGCGCATGGCGGTGGAAGACATCGGCGAGGCCGATCCGCTGTCGCTGCTCCTGGCGATCGCCGCCAAGGACGCCTACGATTTTCTGGGAACGCCCGAGGGCGAACTGGCGCTGGCGCAGGTCTGCGTCCACATGGCCAGCGCGCCCAAGTCGAACGCCGTCCTGAAGGCCTTCGGCGCCGCCGGCCGCATGGCGCGCGAGACCGGATCCCTGGCCCCGCCGGCTCATATCCTCAACGCCCCGACCCGGCTGATGCGCGATCTCGGCTACGGCAAGGGCTACGCCTACGATCCGGACACCGAGGAAGGCTTTTCCGGCCAGGACTATTTCCCCGACGGCGTCGCGCGCCGCAGCTTCTATGCGCCCAGGGGCGAGGGCGCCGAGGCCCGGGTCAAGCAACGGCTCGACCGATGGGCCGCCGCCCGAGCCGGGAAGAAGGGTCGGGCGTGACGCCCGCACCGCTCAGCGCCGATCAGATCGCTTTCATCCGCTCGCGGGTGATCTGCCAGGACGGCGAGATCATCGCCTTCGACAAGCCGGCGGGGCTTTCCAGCCAGGGCGGCCGGATCAGGGCGGCGACGCTCGACGATCTGCTCGCCGCGTTCGAGCGCGGCGGCAGGCGTCCGCGCCTGGTGCACCGCCTCGACCGCGACACCTCCGGCGTCATCCTCGCGGCCGTGACCAGGCCCGCCGCCGCCTTTCTCGGCAAGGCGCTGATGGGCCGGCGCGTCAAGAAGACCTATCTCGCCATCGTCGCGCCGGGCGATCCCGAGCCGCGGCAGGGGCGCATCGCCATGGCGCTGCGGCGCGTCTCTCGGGGCCGGGAGGTCCACATGGCGCCCTGCGCGGCCGATCATCCCGACGCCGAATGCGCCGACACCGGCTATCGCACCCTGGCGACCCGCGGCGAGGCGGCGCTCGTCGAGCTGAGGCCCCATACCGGGCGGATGCACCAGTTGCGCGCCCACATGGCCGCCATCGGCCATCCGATCGCGGGCGACGCCCGCTACGGCGGCGCCCTGGTTCTGGCTGGCGCTCCGGCGCAGCGCCTGATGCTGCACGCCGCGGCGATCGAGTTCCCGCACCCGGCCGGCGGCGCGCGCCGCATCGAGGCGCAGGTCCCCGAGGATTTCTCGGCGCTCGTCCGCGGCCTCGGGCTCGCGGCCAGCCCAGGCGCAGGCCGGGCGGCCCTGAGCCAAGGCGAGGCGCAGGCCGGTGGGTGAGGTCAGCCACCGGTTCGTCGAGACCGACGAGGATGGCGTGCGGCTCGATCGCTGGTTCCGGCGGCGCTGGCCGCAGCTCAGCCAGGCCCAGATCGAGAAGCTCGCCCGCAGCGGCCAGATCCGCGTCGACGGGGCGCGGGCGAAGGCGCAGACGCGGCTTTCGGCCGGGGCGCAGGTGCGCGTGCCCCCGTTGCCGGACGCCGCGCCGGCCGCGCCGCGCCAGAAGCTCTCGCCCGAGGAGGCGGCCTATGCGCGCGCCCTGGTTCTCTACGAGGACGACCAGGTGCTGGCGCTCGACAAGCCGGCCGGTCTGGCGGTGCAGGGCGGCACCAAGACCCTCCGCCATGTCGACCGCCTGCTGGACGCCTGGGGCGAGGGGCCGAACCGCCCGCGCCTGGTGCATCGGCTCGACCGCGACACCTCCGGCGTCCTGGTGCTGGGCAAGACGCCCGCTGCGGCGGCGCGCCTTGCTGGCGCCTTCGCGCGCCGGCGCGCCCAGAAGACATACTGGGCGCTGGTGGACGGCCTGCCCAGGCCGCCCCAGGGCGTGATCGACCTGCCGCTGGCCAAGCGCGGCTTCGGCGACCGCGAACTGATGGCCCCGGCCGATCCGAAGGACCCGAAGGCCGAGCCGGCGCTGACCGAGTTCGCCACCGTTTCACGGGCCGGGGCGCGCGTCGCCTGGCTGGCGCTGCGGCCGGTGACCGGGCGCACCCATCAGTTGCGGGCGCACCTGCTCGCCATCGGCCATCCGATCCTCGGCGATCCGAAATACCATACCGCCGCCGCGGTCGAACTCGCGGGCGAACTGAAGCTGCAGCTGCACGCCCGGCGCATCGTGCTGCCGCATCCCGCCGGCGGCGTGCTGACGCTCGAGGCGCCGCTCAGCCCCGAACTGCGCGCCGGCTTTCTCCGATTCGGCTTCGAGGAAGCCGAGGCCGGCGCCGAGCCGTTCGGCAATCGGCTTTCGCGCCGGTGAGCACCCCCGCGGGTCTCGCGAGGGACGCTGGATCGTTCAGACGACGCCGGCGGTCGGCGCAACCGCAGCCGTCCCGGGAAAGACGGCGGTGTCGAGCGCGCGCCGGTCGAGGCCGAGATGGCCGGCGAGGAGGCCCTTGAAGAGGCCCCGCATGTCCAGTGTCGGAAAGGTGTCGCGGTTCTCGAACAGGCGCGCGGGCGCGAGCGTCGGCCAGTCGCCGACGATGCCGCCGCGTCGCAGCGCGCCGCCGAGCAGCAGGGCGGTCGAGGCGGTGCCGTGGTCGGTGCCGGCGGTGCCGTTGACGCGGGCGGTGCGGCCGAACTCGGTGGCGGCGACCACGACGGTGTGCTTCCAGACAGGCCCCATCCCCTCGGCAAGGCCGCCGAGAACGGCGTCCAGATAGGCGAGGCGCGTGGCGAGCTGGCCCTGGCTCGAACCCTGGTTGGCGTGGGTGTCGAAGCCATCCAGCGACACGGCCGCGACCTGAGGACCGCCTTCCTGAACCATGAAGCCGGCGAGCGTCGCGCCGAGGCGGCGGGCGATGGGGAGCCCCTGGCGCAGCACCGGCCGCAGCGGCGCGCCGCCGGCGTCGGCCTGGGCCGTCATGGCGCCGTCGGCGCCGCTCATCGCGTCCGGCTGGACCAGGGCCTCGCGCGCATCGGCTGTCGCGACCTTGGCCATCGCCTCGGTGGCGAGCCCGCTCGCCAGCGCCTTGCCCAGCATCGGATCGTCGGCATAGAGGTCCTGCAGGATGCCGGGCAGGCGCGGGTCGCGCTCGGCGCCGGTTCCGGGCGACCACGACGCCGCCTCGATCGGACCCCTCAGGATCAGGGGCGCCGTGGGACCGACGGAGATCGCCTTGACCTGGGTCGGACCTATGGCCTGCAGCGCCCGGTTCAGCCAGCCGGTCTCGGCGCCATAGGCCGTGGTCGCGCCGTTCTCGAGCACGTCCTGCGCCTCGAAGTGCGAGCGCTCGCGGTCGGGCGTGGCGACCGCCGGGGCGATCCGCGCCTCGCCTTTCTGCGCCAGGGCGTGGACCGAGGCGAGCGCCGGATGCAGGCCGAAGGTGTCGTCGAGCTTCAAGGCGCCGCCGGGCGCCCCGAAGGGCGGGATGGCGATCGTGCCGCGCAGCGAAGCGTAGTCGGGATCGCCGACCGGCGGCGAGACCGAGAGACCGTCCATGCCGCCGCGGCAGATCACCACCACCAGCCGGCGCCGCCCCACCCCTGCGGCGGCGGCGAAGGCGCTTCGCCCGAGAAAGTCTATGGTGAGGCCAAACCCGAGGCCGGCGAGCAGGGCGCGCCGGCGCGACAGGGCCGTGAGGGCTTGGGTCATCGGCGTTGAAACTCCGGGCTCATGAGCAGGATGGCGAGGCCCTCCTCGCGGGTCTCGGCGCGGGAGATGGTCTTGGCGACGAGCGGCGTCAGGCGCGCGCCAAGCGCCTCGCGGGCGAGCTCGTTGGGATCGCGGCCGCGCATGGACCGGGCCGCCAGCTGCTCTGACCAGACGACGCGCTTGATCACCGCGTCTGGAGCGCACCAGGTCTCGCCCGCTTCGGGCCAGCCCTTGGGCGATGGCGCGCTGAACGGCCGCTGGCCCATGCCGTTCAGCACCGGCGCCACTTCGCGCAGGCTCTGCGGGCTCACGCTCGCGGCGCGCCAGGACGAGACCAGGAATTCGTACGGCGTCTTGAACTTGCGCTGCGCCGGCTGCCAGGCTTCGGGGGCCGCCACCAGGGTCCTGGCGACGTCGCCGAGATCGCCGCCGGTGTCGAGGTAGGTCCGCTCCAGCTTGGCGACGAGCGTCGGCGGCGGGTCGTCGGCCACGAAGTGCCGGGCGATCTCGAAACCGAGATGATGGGCGGTGTGCGGGCTGGCGGCCAGATCCTTCAACACCGCCAGGCCCTGCTGCATGCCGCCTTGCGGGTAGCGCCGGCCCATGATGGTCCGCACGCCAGGCTCGTGGGCGCCCGGCCGGAACAGGAACCGGCCGGCGATGTCGTCCGGCGCCTTCAGGCCGCCGATGCTCCAGCCGGTCAGGGCGCGGGCGAACTCGGTCACGTCGGCCTGGGTGTAGCCGGCCCCGACTCCCACGGTGTGCAGTTCCATCGCCTCGCGCGCCAGGTTCTCGTTCAGGCCCGCCTTGCGCTTGCCGCGCCGGTCCAGGAACATCGCCGCTCGGCTGTCCGGGCCGATGGACTGCGCCTGGTCGAGATAGAGCAGCATGGCCGGATGGCTGGTGGAGGCCACGAGCAGGTGCTCGAACGGTCCAAAGACGTTGGGCCGGATCGCCTCGGCCTCGAACGGCCCGACGATGGTCGCGGTCTGCAGCTTGGTGGCCGAGACGGTGAAATGATTGCACCAGAAGAGCGCCCAGCGCTCGCGAAAGTCGGCGTCGGTGGTCGTGGCCAGGCCGACCCGGGCCAGGAAGTCGCCGCCGGTCTCGCGGCGCAGCAGCTTGGCCACCATCTTGACCGGATCGGACTTTGGATCGCCGGCTGCCTTGGCCTGCTGGCGCTGCCGCTGGAAGGCGCGGAACTCGAGCAGGCGCGCCTGCGACGACTGGGGGGCGGGCTGCGGCTGGTCGGCGCCCGCGGCTGTGATCTGGCTGGAGAGCCAGCCTCGCGGGTCGGCGGCGATGCGTTCGAGTTGGCCGGGCCTGGCGCCCAGGCCAAAGCGGGTCGCGGCGATGGCGGCGGCGAGGTTTTTGTCCAGGGCCAACGGCGGCGTTCCTTGCGCGAGACGGCGGATGTTGCGCGTTGCACGTAAACAAAGCCGCGCATCCGTCGCTGCCTTTCGATGCGAGGCGCGGATCCCCGGGCTTTTGCAGCGTCTGCGAACGCCCCGCGCGCGCGGCCAACTTGCCAGCCCGCCGAGCCGCCGGTACGCCTGCCTGGACGCAGACGGAGACCGGGCGATGCAGCACATCCTCGACGAACTCGAGAAGCGCCGCGCCCAGGCCCGGGCCGGCGGCGGCGAACGGCGGATCGCCGCGCAGCACGCCAAGGGCAAGCTCACCGCGCGCGAACGCATCGATCTGCTGCTCGACGAGCAGTCCTTCGAGGAGTTCGACATGTTCGTCGAACACCGCAGCCACGATTTCGGCATGCAGGACCAGCGCATCCCCGGCGATGGCGTGATCACCGGCTGGGGCACGATCAACGGCCGCGTCGTCTACGTGTTCTCGAAGGATTTCACGGTCATCGGCGGATCGCTTTCCAAGGCGAACGCCGAGAAGGTCGTCAAGGTGCAGGAGATGGCGGCCCGCAACGGCGCGCCCATCGTCGGCCTCTTCGATGCGGCCGGCGCGCGCATCCAGGAGGGCGTCGACGCGCTGGCGGGCTATGCGGACGTCTTCCTGCAGAACGTGCTCGCCTCCGGGGTCATCCCCCAGATCAGCGTCATCATGGGCCCGTGCGCCGGCGGCGACGTCTATTCGCCCGCCATGACCGACTTCATCTTCATGGTGAAGGACACCGCCTACATGTACGTCACCGGCCCGGACGTGGTGAAGACGGTGATCAACGAGGAGGTCAGCCACGAGGATCTGGGCGGCTACCGCGTCCACGCGCTGAAATCCGGGGTCGCCGACGGCGCCTTCGACAACGACCTCGAGGCGCTCGCCCAGGTGCGGCGGCTCATCGACTTTCTGCCAAGCTCGAACCGCGAGAAGGCGCCGAGGCGGGAGAGCTTCGACGACCCGGATCGCGGCGAGGCTTCCCTCGACAGCCTCGTCCCCGCCAACGCCAATCTGCCCTACGACATGAAGGAACTGATCCTGAAGGTCGTCGACGAGGCCGATTTCTTCGAGATTTCACCGGATTTCGCCAAGAACATCATCACCGGGTTCGGACGCATGGACGGCGAAAGCGTCGGCTTCGTCGCCAACCAGCCGCAGGTGCTCGCCGGCGTGCTCGACATCGATTCCAGCCGCAAGGCGGCCAGGTTCGTGCGCTTCTGCGACGCCTTCAACATCCCCATCGTCACCTTCGTCGACGTCCCCGGCTTCATGCCAGGGACCCGGCAGGAGGGCGGCGGCCTGATCAAGCACGGCGCGAAACTGCTCTTCGCCTATGCCGAGGCCACCGTGCCGAAGGTTACGCTGATCACCCGCAAGGCCTATGGCGGCGCATTCGACGTGATGAGCTCGAAGAACATCCGCGGCGACTTCAACTACGCCTGGCCGACGGCGGAGATCGCGGTGATGGGACCCAAGCAGGCCGTCGAGATCATCTTTCGCGGCGACATCGGCGATCCGCGCAAGCTCGCGGAGCGGGAAAGCGAATACAAGGCCCACTTCGCCAACCCCTTCGTCGCCGCCTCCCGCGGCTACATCGACGACGTGATCATGCCGCATGGCACGCGCCGGCGCATCGTCCGGGCGCTGAAGAGCCTCGAGGGCAAGCAGCTCGCCAACCCCTGGAAGAAGCACGACAACATTCCGCTCTAGGCGCACGCGGGCCGGAAGGATGTCCCTCACGCCTTCCGCGCCAGCGGGGGTGGAAGGGGCGCGCGCATGCGCATCATCGCCTGCAGCCCCCTCCGCCGCCCGGCGCCGCCGCGCCGAGAGCGCCTGCGACGATGCGACGAGTTGCGAGCCGCGCCTCGGAACCGCCGCCGTTCGCGCCCGGTTTGAAGGGCAGGGGCCTTTGACCCGACCAACCAGACCGATGGAGCAGGCCGCATGGCCGATCAGGATCGACGCAACGACGAACGCGACTACAGCCAGCGCGCCTTCGACGCTCCGGCCGATCGCCACCGCCAGGAGGAGGAGCGTGGCCGCCGCGAAGGCATGGACTACCAGCGCAGCTATGGCGACCCGCAGCGCCTCGGGCCGACTGGCATGATCTCCCACAATCCGGCCGGAGGCTGGGGAACCAGCGGGCGCTATTACGAGGACTTCGACGCGCGCGCCGAATACGCCGGCTACGGCGGCTATCCGCGCCATGCGCCGCGCCCTGCCCACGCCAGCGGGCGCGACGAGAGCGAGAGCGAGGGCGACGGGGCGCGCGAAGCCGGGCGCCGCTACGCCGCCGAGCCGGCGCCTGAGCGGAATTACCGCAGCTATGGCGAACGCGAGAGCTATCGCGACTACGCCCGGCGCACCGGCGGCTATGCGCCCAATCCGCGCGAGGGGATCGGCCGCGGCGAGCGCAGCTGGTCCGCTCGCGCCTCGGACGAGGCGCGCACCTGGTCGGGCGACGAGGACGCCGAGCGTCGCCGCGACTGGGACGCCATGGGCCGCGGCGAGCACCGTGGGCGCGGACCCAAGGGCTACAGGCGATCCGACGAGCGCATCCGCGAGGACGTCAACGATCGCCTGACGGACGATCCCTTCGTCGATGCGTCGGAGGTTCAGGTCGAGGTGTCCGGCGGCGAGGTGACGCTCAACGGGACCGTGCACAGCCGTCTTGCCAAGCGCCGGGCCGAGGACTGCGCCGACGCCGTCTCGGGCGTGAGCCAGGTGCAGAACAACCTCAGGATCGTGCAGACGCCGGCGCCCGGCGCGCTGGGCGCGCACACCGATCCGCGCGTCGCGGCGGCCAGCGAGGGCCGGCCGCAGGGCGAAGCCTCGAAGCCGGCGCGCTGAGGTTCAGGCGATCCCGTCGCCTCGGCCGAGCGGGTCGGGGAGGGGGTCGCCCGCCTTGACGAACTGGAGCGACGCCGAATTGATGCAGTAGCGCAATCCGGTGGGCCGCGGCCCATCCGGGAACACGTGGCCCTGGTGCGAGCCGCAGCGCGCGCAACGGGTCTCGATGCGCACCATGCCGTGACTGGCGTCGCGCACGCCGCTCACATGGTCCTCGTCGATGGGGGCGTAGAAGCTCGGCCAGCCGGTGCCGCTCTCGAACTTGGTCGTGGCGCGAAACAGCGGCAGGCCGCACAGCCGGCAGCAGTACGCGCCGTCCTCCTTGTTGGCGAGCAGGCCGCCGCAGAACGGCGCCTCGGTGCCGTGGCGCAGCAGCACGTCGCGCTCCTCGGCGGACAGCGACGCCTCCAGCGCCGTCCGCTCCGCCGCGGAGGGGGGCGTCAGATCGAAGCCGGAGCTGGATCTGGTCTTGGCCTCGGCGACTGCGCTCATCATCGTGATCCTTCCGTCGAACGGGGGCTGACGCAGCGTGAGGGTTGTCAGGCTGCGCCTTCGTCGGCTAACCGGCGCAAGATAATGCCAAATCCGCCCAAGACGAGCGGCCTTTTCGCGAAAATCCTCATCGCCAACCGCGGCGAGGTCGCGGTGCGCATCATCCGCACCTGCCGGCGGCTCGGCATCGCCACGGTGGTCGTCCATTCCGAGGCGGACGCCGCCAGCCTGGCGGTGCAGATGGCCGACGAGGCGGTCGCGATTGGACCGGCGCCCGCCGCCCAGTCCTATCTCGTCGGCGACAGGATCATCGAGGCCTGCCGCAGCACGGGCGCGCAGGCCGTGCATCCGGGCTTCGGGTTTCTCTCGGAGCGGGCCGATTTCGCCAGGGCCTGCTCCGACGCGGGCATCGTCTTCATCGGCCCCAACCCCGCGGCCATCGAGGCCATGGGCGACAAGATCGCGTCCAAGCGCTGCGCTCAGGCCGCCGGCGTCGCCTGCGTGCCCGGCCACATCGGCCAGATCGAGGACGCCGGCCACGCCGCGCGGATCGCCGCCGGCATCGGCTATCCGGTGATGCTGAAGGCGTCGGCCGGCGGCGGCGGCAAGGGCATCCGCGTCGTGCAAGGCGAGGCGGAGATGGCCGGGGCGCTCGCCGCGGTCCAGGCCGAAGCCAGGGGGGCGTTCGGCGACGATCGCGTCTTCATCGAGAAATTCATCACCGAGCCGCGCCACATCGAGGTGCAGGTGCTCGGCGACAAGCTCGGCCACGTCGTCCATCTCTTCGAGCGCGAATGCTCGATCCAGCGGCGCAATCAGAAAGTCATCGAGGAGGCGCCGTCGCCGCTGCTGGACGCGGGCGTGCGCGCCGCCATGGGAGAGCAGGCGACGGCGCTGGCGCGAGCCGTGGGCTATGATTCGGCGGGGACGGTCGAGTTTGTCGTAAGTCAGGATAAGTCTTTCTATTTCCTGGAGATGAACACCCGTCTTCAGGTGGAGCATCCGGTAACCGAACTGATCACCGGCCTCGATCTGGTCGAGCAGATGATCCGCGTGGCGGCGGGCGAGCCGCTCGGGTTTGGCCAGGAGGACCTCTCGATAAAGGGCTGGGCCGTCGAGAGCCGCATCTACGCGGAAGATCCCTACCGCAACTTCCTTCCGTCGATCGGCCGTCTCGTCCGCTACCGGCCGCCACCCGACGGCGCGCAGGGCGACCTCGTCATCCGCAACGACGCCGGAGTGCGCGAGGGCGACGAAATCTCGATCCACTACGATCCGATGATCGCCAAGCTCGCGGCCTGGGGCCCGACCCGGGAGGGCGTGATCGGCGGCATGGCCGCTGCGCTCGAGCGGTTCCACATCAGCGGACCGGCTCACAATCTGCCGTTCCTGAGCGCGGTGATGGACCAGCCCAGGTTCAGGTCGGGCGCGCTCTCCACCGCCTATATCGCCGACGAGTTCCCTCAGGGCTTCCACGGGCTCGAGCCGACGCCGCGCCAGATCGACATCTTCGTCGCGGCGGCCTGCGCCATGCACCGCCTCCAGAGCCGGCGCAATGGCCACGCCGCCACCGGATTGCGCCAGGCCACGCCGAGGCAGGACTGGGTGATCGTCGTCGCTGGGGCCATGCTGGCGGTGCGTCTCGCCGACACCCTCGAGGGACTGGCGTTGGAGCTGCGCGACGAGGGCCGGACCTTGCGCCTCGCGGCCCTCGAATGGCGGCCCGGCCAGCCGCTGCTCGCCGGCGTCCTGGATGGCGAGCCCTTCGCGCTCGAGGTGGCGGCGGCGGCCGAAGGCTTTCAGCTGCGCCACCGCGCCGCCCGCGCGCGGGTGCTGGTGCTGACCCCGGTCTCGGCCGAGCTGCATCGCCGTCTGCCGCCCCGCCGGGCGCCCGACACCTCGCGCCTGGTGCTCTCGCCCATGCCGGGTCTGGTGGTTGCGGTGGAGGCGATCGCCGGCCAGGAGGTCAAGGCGGGCGAGACCCTGTGCATCGTCGAGGCCATGAAGATGCAGAACATCATCCGCGCCGAGCGCGACGGCCTCCTGGCCGAGGTGGCCGTCAAGATCGGCGACAGCGTCAGCGCCGACGAGATCCTGGCCCGGTTCGCGTGAGCGGCTCGCACGGCCGCGTTTGACCGGCGTGCGGCGGACTGTCATCATCCCTTCCGACCTGCATCGGGGCGCGTTCCGCCATGACCAGCGAGACACCACCGGGCGCGCCGCCTCCGGGCCAGACGATCAACATCCAGGCGCCCTACGCCCAGCCCGCCAACGGTCTGGCTGTCGCCTCACTGGTGCTGGGCGTCATCGCCGTGTTCACGTTCTGGATTCCGTTCCTCGGTTGGATCCCCGCGCTGCTCGGCCTGGTCCTCGGCCTGGTCGGCCTGCAACAGGCGCACGGCCGCGGCATGGCGGTCGCGGGCGTCGTCTGCTCGGGCCTGGCGCTGGTCGTCAAGGTGTGGTTCTGGGTGGTGCTCCTCGGCATTTTCGGCGCGGCCGCCAGCCACGCCGCCATGCACGTGTGAACGGGAGCCGGCATGGACGGCCAGGTCGGTTGGACGGATCTCTTCTGGTCGGCGCAGGGGCGGTTGGGACGCACCCTGTTCCTGATCGGGGCGGCGGTGTTGATCGCCATCGCGGCGATCTATGAGGCGGCCATGGGGCCGACCCTGCACTGGCTCACCGGCTGGTTCATCTATCCGGCGCTGATCTATTCAGGGGCCTGCGTGCTTTCCAAGCGTCTGCACGATCGCGGGCGGTCAGGCTGGTGGGCGGCGCTGGTGCTCTTCGCCCTGGTGGCGGTGTGGCCCAGGCCGCACGGCTTCGGCAGCTTCGTCTTCGGCGTGGTCCTCGTCTGGGCCGGCATCGAACTGGGCGTCATGCCCAGCGAAGCCGGCGCGAACCGGTTCGGCCCCAGTCCGCTCGGCGCCCTGACGGCGTGAGCGCGCCGCGCGGCGGCCTGGGCGCCACCCGTCAGAGCCAGATTCGCGCCCAGAGCCGGCGCAGCGGATTGGGGTGGGCCAGGGCGCGCGTGCGCCGCGCCACGTCGCCGGCGCGCATGGCGCCCCCATAGCGGCAGTCGCAGACGAGGGCGTGGATGTCGCCGTCCGAGAGACCGAAGAAGCTGCGGCCGTCGCCCAGCTGATCGCCCGCCAGGCCCTCGGCGCGCAGCAGCGGGTCGGCATAGGCGAGCGAAAGCGGGCTGTCGTCGCGCCGCATCAGGTCGCGCTGCGCCGGAGCGTAGAGCTCGACCCGCAGCAACGGCTTCAGGCGCCGGCTCGGATCGGCCTCCAGCAGGCTCGCCCAGCGGAGCAGCCGCTCGCGCCGGCTCATCGGCCTGGCCGCTGCCGGCCCTACCGTCGCGAGGCCTTCCAGTTCCTTCAGTGACGCATATTTCATGGTCAGGGGTCCTTCGAGAGCATCTGGACCGACAACCATGCGGACGCCGCGAAAGTCTCAGCGGCGCCGTAGATTTGGGGCGGATCGAACAGAGTGGCCGGGGCTGCGCCCGTGCGCAGCCCCGCCGATGCATCGCATCGGCGGGGTCAGGCCGAGCTCGAAGACGCCCCCTACATCTGCCCCGGACGCGCCCCGGAGCCTTCGCGGCGCGCGAGGAAGGCGAGGCGCTCGAACAGCTGCACGTCCTGTTCGTTCTTCAGCAGCGCGCCGGCGAGCGGCGGGATCAGCTTGGTCGGATCCCTTTCTCTCAGCGCGTTCTCGTCGATGTCCTCGACCATCAGCAACTTGAGCCAGTCGAGCAACTCTGACGTCGACGGCTTCTTCTTGAGACCGGGCACCTTCCTCATGTCGAAGAAGATGCGCAGGGCCTCGGCAACCAGCTTCTGCTTCACGCCTGGATAGTGGACATCGATGATCCGCCGCATGGTCGCGTCGTCGGGGAAGCGGATGTAGTGGAAGAAGCAGCGGCGCAGGAAGGCGTCCGGCAGCTCCTTCTCGTTGTTGGAGGTGATCATCACCACCGGGCGGATCTTGGCGCGGATGGTTTCGTCAGTCTCGTAGACGTAGAACTCCATCCTATCGAGTTCTTGCAGCAGGTCGTTGGGGAACTCGATGTCGGCCTTGTCGATTTCGTCGATGAGCAGCACCGGGCGCACGTCGCTGTCGAACGCCTCCCAGAGCTTGCCGCGCTTGATGTAGTTGCGCACGTCCTTGACGCGCTCGTCGCCGAGCTGGGAGTCGCGCAGCCGCGTCACCGCCTCGTACTCGTAGAGGCCCTGCAGCGCCTTGGTGGTGGACTTGATGTGCCAGGTGATCAGCGGCGCATCGAGCGCCTTGGCGACCTCGTAGGCGAGCACGGTCTTGCCCGTCCCCGGTTCGCCCTTCACCAGCAGCGGCCGTTCCAGGGCGATCGAGGCGTTCACCGCCACCTTCAGATCGTCCGTGGCGACATAGTCCGCCGTGCCTTCGAATCGCGCGCTCATCCATCGCTCCCGGCGCCTGAGAGACTCAAGCACTCGAACAGTTGTTCAAATCCAGTCCACCCTAGAGGGGGTCGGGCGCGACATTCAAGCACCATCGCTGCGGCGCAGCCCAATGTCGAGCAATCGTGCGGCGCAGCCTCGCCCCTGCGCGGCGAGGCCGCCGCGCAGGGTGCGCCGGCTCGGCTCAGTCGGCGCCTGGGTTGATCGAAACGGGGTCGCTCGCCGGGAACGTCTCTTCGAGGCCGTGGTCGAGCTGGGCCTCCACGTGCGGGTCGTGGTCGGGAGGGCGGCGCTCGTCGTCGTAGCCGAGCGCCTCGATGTCGTCGTCCGCCAGCAGTTCCGACTCCAGATCCGCCGGCTGGGCGTCGCCCTGGCGGACCCGGTCGGCGTCGTCGGCGCGGAAGCTGCGCGGCTCGTCCAGATCCTCGTCGGCCATCACGATCTCCTCGTACTCGACCTCGTCCATCGCATCTGGATCGAAGTCCGCCTCGGGCGCGAGCACGTCGTCGATGTCGGCGTCCTCGGCGGCCGTGGTGGCGTCATAGACGTCGCGCTGCATGTCGGAGGTCGCGATATCGCGGCCGTCGGGGGTTATGTTCTCCTCGTCGAACACCTCGGCCAGATCCTGGCCCTCGACGTCGTCGGGCTCGCGGGGCTCGGGCATTGGGATCTCCCTCGGGCGCTTCGGGCGCCTGCGGGTTCAACCCATGGGAGTCGGCCCCGTTCCGCCCGGGCCGTCGATCCTGGCCAGCGCCGCGGCGATCTCGTCCATCGCTTCGCCCCATCGGCCAAAGCCGCTCGGCAGGAACACCCGCGCCTGCGGGTACCAGGGCATCTGGTCCGTCCCGAGGCGCGTCCAGGCGCCCGGAACCGAGACGATCCAGGTCGGGGCGCCGCACGCCGCGGCGATGTTGCTGCTGGCGTTGGCGAATCCCAGCGTGAGATCGAGGGCGCAGGTCAGGGCGGCCACTTCGTCGAGGTCGTTCTTCAGGTCGATCCCCGGCGGCTCCCAGATGTCGACGCCGAACTGCCGCCGCGCGAACTCCAGTTCGGCGGCGCAGTCGCCGTACTGGATGTTGACGAAGCTGACGCCGGGCGTCTTCAGCACCGGCGCCCACAGATCGAAGGGTGAATAGTAGCGCGAGCGGGCGCCGTCGAGATTGAGGCTCTTCCAGACGATGCCGACCTTGCGCCCCGGCGGCGCGCTTGCCAGGATCTTGCGCCAGCGGCGCACGCGGGCCGGATCGGCGACCAGGAACCGCTCGCGCCTGGGGAAGGCGTCCAGGCTGCGCCGAAAGCGCCGCAGCGGCGAGGCGAGCGGCGCCCACAGGTCGATCTCGTCGGCCGAACCCAGGAACGGCGCGCCGCGCAGGGTGCGGCCGTCGATCCGCCAGGTGGCGTGCGCGCCGATCTGCGCGTCCGGGAACGAGCGGCGGAAGAGTTCGACCAGGCGTGGCTCGAGCGCCAGCACCAGCTTCCCGCCGGGGCCCAGGGCGTCGAGCACGTCCGGCACGAGATTGGCGAACAGCACCTCGTCGCCCAGGCCCTGCTCGCCCATGAGAAGCAGGGTCTTGCCTTGGAGGTCGGCCTCGGGGGTCCAGCGCGGCCGGTCGACGAGGAAGCGGGTCGAATCGGCGAACCGAGGGTGCAGCCGCGCCTCGTAGTCGTCCCAGCCATCGCCGATGCGGCCGCGGCAGATCTGGATGGTGGAGCGGGCGAGCTGCATCATCAGGCGGTCGTCCTCGCTCTCCGCCTGGGCCATCGCGCCCTGGCAGTCGCAAAGGGCCGCCTCCAGCTCCCCCAGACCCAGCAGCGCGTTGCCGTGGTTGTAGCGCGCCTTGGCGAAATCCGGCGCGAGCCGCAGCGCCTCCTCGAAGAAGATCACTGACTGGCGCAGTTCTCCCTGCTCGCAGACCACCGTGCCCAGGGTGTTCCAGAGCAGCGCCTCGTTCGGACTGGCCTTGATCGCCGCTTTGAGCACATCGATCGCCTCGGCGGAGCGGCTCTGGTCGCGCAGGGCGCAGGCGAGGTTGTTGGCCGCCTCGAAGGAGGCGGGGTTGGCCTCGAGGTAGCGGCGAAACAGCTGCTCGGCCACGTCCTTCAGGCCCATTCTGAAGGCCAGCCGCCCCAGGTCGTTGGCCACGTCGGTTCGGTCCGGCGCCAGCGCCAGGGCCGACTCATAGGCCTTGAGCGAAGCGCCGAAGTCGCCCGCCTTCTCGCGCGCCACCGCCAGCACGTACCAGGCCATCCCCGAGCGAGGATCGAGCTCCAGGGCCTTCAGCGCCCACTCCGATCCCGCCTTGGCGTCCTCCGCCTTGAGGCAGTCGAGCGCCTGGCGAAGCATCGGCGCGACGGCGAGCGCCCTCAGTTCGCCGATCGCCCCTGCCAGGCGCGACAGCGCGGCGGGCGAGGCCGCATCGTCCACGACCGGTCGCCCCGAAGGCGGCGCCATCTCTGCGGCGTTCGGCGAGGCGGAGGTCTTGACGGGGGTGCGCGACATCTCGGCCCGGGAATCGCCGCGCCTGCATCTGGCGCGCCCCCCACGAGATCGCCCGCCTGGCTTAAGCGCGGGTAAAGACACGACGGCGATCCAGGGCAAGGCGGCGTTAACCATGTCGTTTTAGCGTGCCGAAAGCTTCGCTGCCCTAGACCTCCGGCCGGCTTGGAGGGGGCGGGCGGGGCTGCCGCCATCCCGTCCGGCGCCGGAGTCGCGAACCCATGCCGCTGAAACTGTCGTTGAAGCCGGGCGAGAAGTTCGTTCTCAACGGCGCGGTGGTCCAGAACGGCGATCGCCGCAGCGCGCTGCTGCTGCAGAACAAGGCCTCGGTGCTGCGGGAGAAGGACATCATGCAGTCCGAGGAGGCCAACTCACCCTCGCGCCGCATCTATTTCCCGGTGATGATGATGTACCTGGATCAGTCCAGCGGCGAGCGTCACCAGGAAGAGTTCGTGCGCCGGTTGTCCGAATTCATGGGCGCGGTCCGCAATGCGGACGTTCTGACCGATTGCGTCAATATTTCCAGGCACGTGATGGCGAAGGACTATTACAAGGCGCTGATGCTCTGCCGGCGCCTGATCGAATACGAGGATGAAAGGCTGGGGCATGTCGCTTCGGGCATATCAGCAAGCCGCGCAGCGATCTGAGACCCCCAGGGACGCCGAGCATCGCCTGTTCGCCCAGGTGACGCGCGCCCTGATCGAGGTCAGCGCCCGCCCGCGCGAGCAACTCGGCGCCTGGATGGATGCGCTCGACTGGAACCGCCGCATGTGGTCGGCGCTCGCGGTCGATTGCGCGCGCGCCGACAACGCCCTGCCCGAGCCGACGCGCGCGCGGATCATCTCGCTCAGCCTCTGGGTCGGTCGCTACACCAGCCAGGTCATGCGCGGGCAGGAAGACATCGAGGCGCTGATCGAGGTCAACCGCATGATGATGCAGGGGCTGTCGTCCAGGCCCGAGCCGGCGCGCGCCTGATCGGCAGTATCTGCCGGGCGCGCGGCTCCGACGGCAGACTCTGCCGGGCAAACCTGCGCCGGCGCGCGGGCGCCCCAGCTATTTCAGCATCTTAGCCGACGGGCGCGGACGCTGGCGATGGCCCGCCGCTTGCTTGTGTCCGCAGTGGGCAAAACGCCCCCGGAGCCATCGAACGGCGCCGGACACCACGAAAGGGAACTGATAGCGACATGCTTAGCGTCAACACCAATGCGGGCGCCCTCATCGCCCTCGAGAACCTCAACAACACCAGCCAGCAGCTCCAGAAGGCCCAGCAGGTCGTCTCGACGGGCCTGGCCGTCTCTTCGGCCCAGGACAATGGCGCCATCTGGGCCATCGCCCAGAACGAGCGGGCCACGAACTCCTCGCTCGATGCGGTCAAGTCCTCGCTTCAGACCGGCCAGTCCATCCTCGATGTCGCCAACTCGGCCGGCTCGACGGTCTCCGACCTCCTGAGCCAGATGAAGGAAAAGGCGCTCGCCGCTTCCGACACCTCGATCGATTCGAACAGCCGCGCGGCGCTCAACAGCGACTTCATCGCCCTGCGCAACCAGATCACCACGACGATCCAGAACGCCGATTTCAACGGCGTCAACATGCTCAACGGCTCGGTCGCCAAGATCACCTCCCTGGCCAACGCCGATGGCACCTCGGTGCTGACGACGCTGGCGCAGAACATGTCGCTCGGAGGCTCGATCGTCACCGTCGGGTCGGCCGGCTCGATCGGCACCGTGACCACGGCGACCACCATGATCGCGACCGTCGGCACCTCGCTCACGGCCGTCGACAATGCGCTCGCCACCCTCGGCACCTCCGCCGGGGCGCTTCAGACGCACCTGTCGTTCATCTCCAACCTCCAGGACACCCTGACGGTCGGCATCGGCAACCTCGTCAACGCCGACCTCGCCAAGGAGAGCGCGACCTTGCAGGCCCTGCAGACCAAGCAGCAGCTTGGCATCCAGGCCCTGTCGATCGCGAACTCTTCGTCGTCCGCGCTTCTGGGTCTGTTCCGTTAGGGGCGGTCCGCAGGCGGGTGAGACCCACCCGCCTGCCTGCGCGCCGGCGAGAGTCTCGGGCTCTCGCCGGCGGCGGCCGCTCAGAGAGGGGCCGGCCAGAACGGCCGGCGCAAGGAGAGATGAGCACCCAATCCATTCCTGCCGTCGTCACCGACGCCTCGGCCCGGCCCGCTGCCGCTGCCGCGGCGAGCCCGGCGAGCAGCCAGGCCCCTGATCCGGCGGGCGGCGACCGGGCCGACCTTCGCCTGGTGATCGAGGAGGACAAGGCTGCCGGCACCTACGTCTACAAGACGATCGACCCCGTCACCGGCAAGGTGATCTCGCAGATCCCCCGCGAGCAACTGCTGATGATGCGCGAAGCCTGGGGCTACAAGCCGGGGTCGGTGGTCGATTCGCGCGGCTGACGGCCCCGGGCGCTCCTCGGGATCCGCTTCGCCCGGCGCGCCGGGCGCCATTAACCATAAGCATACCAAGTCTTCCTAACCTCGAGACGCTAG
>Ga0307374_10003244_pt1 | contig 27951 bp, 25 predicted proteins | sample OX3MG_FD_202532 | JGI IMG/M metagenome (GOLD analysis project Ga0307374, IMG submission 202532) | Soil microbial communities from Risofladan, Vaasa, Finland - OX-3 | ecosystem: Environmental > Terrestrial > Soil > Coastal area > Acid sulfate soil | place: Finland: Risofladan, Vaasa | collected... | reverse complement strand
CTTCCCAATGGTATCCGCGATGCAGAAGCCTTCGACATGATCCCAATAGAGCCGGTCAATAGTGGCGTGCTTTGAAGAATCGGAGGATGGGGCTTCATACTGCGCCGAGGCTAAACGCGAAAAGGCGAGGCAAGCTAACGCGATTGTACACTCAACCGTGAGCCGTGAACCGTGAGCCGTGAGCCGTGAGCCGTGAGCCGTGAGCCGTGAGCCGTGAGCCGTGAGGGTTAGGCTTTCGGGGGAATGTTTCACTGAACCTATCATTTCACAAATAAGGCAATAAATTGATTTCTACAATATACACAACTTCTTGACAAAAATCAAGAGGTTTCACAAAGCAAGCGAGGTGTAAGAGAATAGCCTATCCCTCGCTTTCCTGCTGCGCCAGCTTCTCCTTGAGCGCGGAGAGGGAATCGGCGAGGGAGTAGCGCGAGGCTTTGCCGTTTGCTTATTACAAAAATACACAAAATGGCCGCTTTCAATTTTTTCAAAAATCTTTCGCAACCCCTTGATGTACCGGGCAAGGATGAATAAAGGAAGAAGCAAAATGTGAACGATTATTCATCAAAAAGCTGAAACGGCTGAGAGAAAAGTATAGCTAACATGAAAATTAAACGTATCTCTCCACGGCTGAAAACTACTTTCACTAAAGAAAATAGCGAAAGAGTGCGAAAACGCCAAAAGTAAGTCCGTTCTATCCCTCGTTTTCCTGCCGCGCTAGCTTTTCTTTGAGCGCGGAGAGGGAATCGGCGAGGGAGTAGCTCGAGGCATTGCTGGTTGGTCGGTATTCTTTCAATGTTGTCCGCTGCGCCTCGCGCTCGGCGGCAATGAGCGAGAGCGTGATCTGTGGCGTCGAGCGGCTCTCGTTGAAGCGTCCACCGCGATTAAATTCGATCACGCGCAATCCTTCGAGTGGCTTCCCAATTTTGAACGTGTCTTCCAAGCGTTCGATGCGGTCGTGCGAAAGCTCGCGGCGCGGCACAAAGCCTTCTGCATTGTGCTCCAGCGTGACCACAATTCCGCCGCGATTAATTTCCTTGATCGTACCATTATGGTCCGTGCCGGGCTTGAAGGTGTTTTCGATCGCGCGTGCCGGATCTTCGATGAGCTGCTTGCGGCTCACGGTAATGCGGCGGTCGTCGGTATCGACGGTGAGGAGCTTCACTTCCATTTCATCTCCGGGCGAAACGGCTTCGGAAACCGCGCCGATGCGGTGCCACGCGATTTCGGACATGGGAAGGAATGCGAGAAGGCCATTCGGCAATTCGATTTCCGCTCCGAAGTTTCCGATCGTTGCGACGCGGCCTTTATGGATTTGTCCCGGCTGATATTCCTGATATTTCGCAAGCTCGGGGTCCTCGGTAAGCTGTTTAATTCCCAGCCGAACTTGCCGGCGCCCGCGATCGAGCGCGAGAATTTTTGCAGAAACCGATTCCCCGCGCTTCACTACTTCATAAGGATGCTCGACATGCTGCCACGCAAGATCGCGCAAGCGAATCACCGCTTCCACGCCCGGGCCCAAATCGACAATGATGTTGTCGTGATCGAAGGACTTCACTTTCGCCTCGATGGTATCGCCGACTTTCAAATTTTTTACCGCTTCGTGTCCCGCCGTTCGCGCCTCTTCATCGAGCACGGCGCGATGGCTCACGATGATTTCCGGCGCCTTCGCTCCCGGCGCGGCTTTCACGCTCGCGAGCTTCACCGGCAGCGTTTTGCCAAAATAATTCGCTATATTCCGGTTTGGATCGTGGTCGATGTTATCGTTCGGCATGAACGCCTTTAGCGCGGAATGCCCCTCGATCACTTCATCGACGAGTTCCATTTCGAGTCCGTTGCGCTGCCATTTTACGACGCGGGCGCTCACGGTTGCCTTCTCGCGCGCCTTGGCGCGGAGCGGCTCCCACTGGTCATGCTGGCGTTCGCGGGGTTGGCGTTTTATTTCCGGCTCGGAACCACCGTTCTCGGTGGATGGAATGGCCTCAGTGGGCGGAGTTGACATTTCAACGGAAGTCTGGGAAAGATTTTCCGCTGGCTGTCCGATTGGAGCAGGCAGAACGTTTTGTTCTTCGAGGATTGGTTCAGCGATCATAGTAGTCTTGGAGCAAATGGCCGGGGCGATTCTCTCTGTGCCCTTCCTCTCTGGAGTATCGGAAATGGGCGAACCGTTGCGGCGATAATGCAAAAGCTTCTTCGAGCGAAGGCAGTTCCGCCTTATATTATATCGAGGAAAAGCCAGATTCCTTATTGTCCGATGAAGTGGTGTACCGCATCTCGGACTTCGCGGCGGGTAGCCGGTTTGGAAAGATAGCCGGTGCATCCAGCCTCCTGGCATTTTTCGCGATCTCCGGCCATGGCAAAGGCCGTCAGGGCAATAATAGGAACGTTGGGACACTGCGACCCCGCGCGAATTTCTCTCGTGATCGAAAGACCGTCGCGGCCGGGTAAATTCACGTCCATCAAGATCAGTTCGGGTATGTCATTTTCGAGCGCGGCCCAGACCTCTTCGGCATTATGGGCCGAGGTAAGATGGTAACTATCCCGAAGATATGCTCCAATAAGACGCTGTGTTTCTATATTGTCCTCGACGACGAGAATATGCGGAAGGTTTTGCTCCGAGCTGACTGTCCCTTTGTGATTCTTTCCAGCCTGTGGCATTCCTACCTTCCGCCCCGCTTTGGCAGGTCCCAACTCGAAAATAGACGTTCTGTCCTGGGCCGGTTCCGTTTCGCTCTCGGTTTTGAGGACAACCGGTGCACGCCCCACCCCCACGATCGGAAATCGCACCGTGAATATGGAGCCTTCTCCTTCCTTCGACCGTGCTTCGATTGTGCCGCCCATCTTGGTAACAAGCCGTTGCGAGATCGCAAGCCCAAGCCCCGTGCCGCCAAATTCTTTCGTGATTCCGGAATGCTCCTGCCGGAATTCCTCGAAGAGATTTGGTAAAAACTCGCTGCTGATGCCAATGCCCGTATCTTCGACTTCAATCATAACCTGCTGCGTAGGCACACCGACCGCGGGAAGATTTCTGGAGTCTTCGACGAGGGACATCCGAACGCTAATCGAACCCGTGTGGGTAAACTTGATCGCATTGCTGACTAAGTTCGTCATCACTTGCGCGAAGCGGTGACGGTCGCCTTTAATAATCAGCCGCTCCGGGTAGATTTCGATATTCATCGCAAGCGATTTCTGTTTTGCGATCCAACTGAGTGGCGTCACGCATGCTTCCACCTCGGCGCAGACGTCGACTTCGGAATTTTCGACGTCCACATGGCCGGCTTCAATCTTCGAAAGATCGAGAATATCGTTGAGCAGCGCCAATAGCCGACGCCCCGAAACGTTGATCGAGCGAAGGAACGTATAGTGGTGGTCCTGGACCTTTCCGGCGAGTTCGCTCGTAAGAACATCGGAAAAGCCGAGGATGGCGGTCATCGGCGTGCGGATTTCATGGGACATGTTTGCCAAAAAGGCAGACTTCAACTGGTTTGCTTCATTGGCACGATCGCGTTCCAATTGGTACTTCTCATTTAATTCCCGAAGGTCCTGCCGCTGCTGAACCGCGACCGAAATGTCGGGAAACGTCACGATGACGCCACTTACCTCACCTGATTCATCGAGAATCGGCGCCGCGCTTTCCAGAATCCAGACGAGCGAACCATCGGGACGGACCACGCCCAACTCCATGCTCGAAATCGGCTTCCCGGTATGGAGCACTTTCGTAGCCGGCAGTTCCGAAGCCGCCAACGGCGTTCCATCTTCCCGCACGGCCTGCCAGATCGGATCGTCATGCCGAAGCCCGCGTAAACGCTCCGCGGACATTCCAAGAATCCTGACCGCCGCTTTGTTGACACGAACAATGCGCCCCGTATGGTCGGAGATGAGTACGGCTTCGCCCAGTTCATCGAAGAGTTCGGAAAAAAGGCGGCGGTCCTCGATCTGCGTCTGAGACGTATGAAGGGCCGGCCCTACGTCCTTTCCGCGGACGGCCTCACGTTCCGAAATTAAAGGGGTGTCAATTACCATGGATGCCGGTGGCGAATAGCATAATGAATGCCCTTCACCCACTATTACATATAAAAAAATTGGCCCCACGCGAGGAGAATAGCAGGTAAGAACAGCATTAACGTAACATTCGCATTGGGAAAAAATTCCGGGACAAGGGGCGGCTACCAGGCATAGCCCAGGTCGAACCGTATCGTTGGAGACGTGCCTTTTCCATACATGCCGCCAAGAAGATTGAAGGGACTGATGTCCTCAACGGTCTTGACGATGGTAGTGGTGGTTACCGTTCGCTTGCCGGTGGCGCTATCGATGGAAATCTTATGCTGCTCCACTTCAGTCTGCGCGCGAAGACCGCTCACCGAAAGGGAGAACAACCCTATGAAAATAATCGAGAATAGTGCAGAATGCTTCATAAATAATTTTGATGAATAACACTGGAAGAGGTGAAAAGTTACAGTTTCCTCATTCCTCCACTTTTATCCGCTCGATCGTCACGCCAATGCCCTCTAACTTTTGCTGGATATGCTCATAGCCTCGCTCGACGTGATGGATGCCGGTAATGATCGACTCCCCTTCCGCAAGCGAGGCGGCGATGAGATAGACGAATCCGGCGCGGAGATCGGGAATGACGATGCGGCTACCCGTTAGTTTGGTCGGGCCAAGAATGACGACGGAATGCGGATGCGCCAGAGATTTGAACCGACACGGATTCCCGCCCAGGCATGATTTATAAAGCTGAATCTGCGCACCCATCTTCTGAAGTTCCCGCGTGTAACCGAAGCGGTTCTCATACACCGTCTCATGGACGACAGACATACCATGTGCCTGCGTCATAAGGAGCACCCACGGCTGCTGCCAGTCGGTCATAAAGCCGGGATGCACGTCGGTTTCGATGGCGAGCGGTTTCAAATGATCTTTATAAAAAAAGCGAATGCCGCCGCCCACCACATCGAAATCCGCACCGGCGCGGCGGATATTATTGAGGAACGTCATCATCGTCGATTGCATCGCGTTCTCGATAAAGATGTCGCCCTTGGTCGCAATCGCGGCGCAGGCAAAGGATGCCGCTTCGATGCGGTCCGGCATGATGCGCTGTTGCGCGCCTTTTAAGCGATCGACGCCGTCGATGATGATGCGCCGGTTCGTTTCCAGATTGATAATCGCGCCCATCTTTTGCAAAAAGCGCATCACTTCGACAATTTCCGGCTCGACAGCGGCATTCTCGATGATCGTCGTGCCGCGCGCGAGCACGGCGGACATGATAATATTTTCCGTCGCGCCTACGGATGGGAAGGGGAGCACGATGGAAGTCCCGGTAAGCTTATCGGCCGAGCAATGGAAATAATTATCGACGAATTCGATTTTCGCGCCCATTTTTTCGAGCGCGTCGATGTGAAAATTGACGGGCCGCTGCCCAATCTTATCTCCACCGGGCATGGGAACCGAAGCCGTGCCGGTTCGGTGCAGGAGTGGCCCGACCATTAGAATCGGAATGCGGTTGAGGCCCGCAAAACGCTGTGGCACGACGGTCGTCGAGAACGAGGCGGTCTGCATCGTGAGCGTGCCGTTCGCCTCGCTGGACATGGCGATCTCGCTACCGAGCGAGCGGGCAATATCCGCAGTAATATCGACCTCTCCAAGCCGGACGGGCGCATTCGTAAATGTGCTCGCCTGATCGCTGAGCATCGAAGCGACCATGACTTTCGAAATGAGGTTCTTCGTCCCGCTCACGCGGACGGTTCCGGTGAGTGGCTTACCGCCGGTTACACGAAATGCATCCATAACATTATTCAAATATGATAACTTCTAAACGCAACATCAAAACGAGCACTTCCTTTCCTGACTATTTTTTCGGAGCAGGGAATGTCGAGGAGCAAATTCGCAGCGATAGCATATCCGATCGTTAAACGCGAGACCTTGGTCAAAACTTCTGGCACTTCAAAAATACGCCATCAAAAAGCGTAGCATCTCATCACGTTCTGAAGAATACACGGCATATAATTCGAAGTTTCCCCTCGATTCTATCAAGCAGGCCGGCGGGGGGCCGGTTTCGCGGCATAATTCGACAGTGGTTAGGTAGTATAGCGCCTCGTCTTTGGGCCGAGCGAGCAGGTTGAAATCATCGCCGTCGGAGGCGCCATGAAACCACCGGAGCAAACGAACGTTGCCGCCATGTGTAGAAAGAAAAAAATCGGATGGAAATTCAACTTGAAGAACCCGCGCTTCTGGCGAGATGCCAGAAGTTTCCACGATCACACTCGAAGAAACGGGTAACGTCGAGAGCATCGTATCTTCTGTATCCACAGCACGATCCATATCCCTGGAAGAGCTCAAGGCTGGGGCGAAAAATGACACGGACCGCAGGAGTGCTGTTTGCAACCGTTCGCTCTTGGTTCGGTGGGCTTTGCCTAGAAGAGATCGAGCCGAAGGTGGGATGCACGGAAGAGCGAAAAAAATCAGCAGGTTCACTGCGACCGCACTGGCAAACAGGGACCTCCATTTTGCACTGGCCGTCATGGCTCTGGCCGCGAGGAGAACCAGTGGGACGATATAAATCAGTCCATACCCTTTGGTATAATGCTTAAAACAAAAGAATGCGGCAGGAGCGACAAATAACCCGATCAATACAAAAATCCGCTCCTCGTGTTTACGAACCAGCGCCCACAAGGCCCGCCATTGTAATGCCAGGATTAGAAACAGAACTCCAGCCGTCCAAAGAGTGAATGGAAGAAATGTCGCGAGATTTTCGACGAAGGTCTCCGTCTTACGGGCAAGCTCTCGAATTAAGTCCACAGTTTCACTCAGCCCTCCGATAAACAGGAAATAGGGAATTGCCCAGCAAAGACTGGCGAGAATGATAGCAAGCATATTGGCCAGCGACCTCTTGTCGTTATGCCGGAAATATCGAACGACGAGGACGGTGAGAACGATGGGCAGCGTCAACACCACGGAAGAGAGTCGAAACGCGCCCAGCAGTCCATACAAAAAATAGAGAGGCGTTTCAAATTTGCCAACTCGCCCCAGCAGGAGAATGATCAGGAATGCCGAAAAAGCAGTATCGTAGGCATAAATCTCGTAGGTTCGCGTATAGAAAAGAAATAGCGGATTTGTTATTACGAGAATTGTTGCCAGCCAAGCAATACGCTCCCCGAATAACTGTTTTCCAGCCACGAAGGTCAGTATAATCCCCAGCATTCCGAATCCCACAGTCGAACAGAGAAGGACCGTGAGCGGTGGAAGTCCGGTCAGCCACATGATGCACTTCCAGAGGATATAGAAACCAGGATAGCCCGGAGTCTGAGGTCGATCATCGAAAACCGAGTAGCCATGCCGGAGCATGAGCACGAAATTGGCGGGATCGAAACTCGAAATATGCCGCTCGTGAAAGAGTAGAAATAAGGCGGCTGCAGCGAGAACGATGGCGGAAAGTTTACGATAGGGCCAACTCACGGAAATCTTATTAGTCATGGGGCGAAAGTAGTAAAGCTACAGAAGGGTGCAAGATTAGCACATCTTGCCTCTCTCCCAGTCAGGAGACAGGCAGCCATGAGGGTATTATACTTTCGGCCCCGCCTTCTTGATCGCCTCGCTCGTTCCTTCCGCGTATTTTTTGAAATTTTCCTGGAAGCGTTTTGCGAGATCGGCGGCCTGCTTATCATAAGCGGATTTATCGCTCCATGTCTCGCGCGGATTCAGTACTTCATTCGGAACTCCGGGAACCTGTTGGGGAATTTCGACGCCGAAGATCGGATCTTTCACAGTCTTGACGTTATCCAATGCTCCCGCCAGCGCCTGCTCAACCATCGCGCGCGTGTAGGGCAAGTGCATGCGCTTGCCAATGCCATAAGGCCCGCCCGTCCAGCCGGTATTCACGAGCCAGCAGCGGACTTTATGCTCTTCAATTTTCTTTCCGAGCAAATCGGCATACACGCGCGGATGATGTACCATAAATGGCGCGCCGAAACAGGTCGAGAAATTCGGTTCCGGCTCGGTCACGCCGCGTTCCGTGCCCGCGACTTTCGCCGTATAACCGGAAATGAAATGATACATCGCCTGTTCTTTCGTAAGCTTCGAAATCGGCGGCAGCACGCCAAAGGCATCGGCGGTGAGGAATACAATGTTTTTCGGATGCCCGCCGACCGAAGGCTCAACGGAATTCTCGATATAATCCAGCGGATATGCCGCGCGCGTGTTTTCTGTTTTCGAGGTATCGTTGTAATCGGGCACGCCGTTCTCGTCGATCACTACATTTTCGAGGACCGCGCCGCGCTTGATCGCATTCCAGATTTGCGGCTCCGCTTCTTTCGAGAGTTTGATGCACTTCGCATAACAGCCGCCTTCGAAATTAAACACGCCATTGTTCGACCAGCCGTGCTCGTCATCGCCAATCAAGCGCCGCGCCGGATCGGCCGAAAGCGTCGTCTTACCGGTGCCCGAAAGTCCGAAAAAAATGGCGACATCGCCCTTCGCGCCGATATTCGCCGAGCAGTGCATCGGCATCACGCCTTTGAGCGGAAGAAGATAATTCAGCGTCGTGAAGATCGACTTCTTGATCTCGCCAGCGTATTCGGTGCCGCCGATGAGCAAGAGGCCGCGTTCGAGATTCAAAAGAATGAACGTTTCGGAATTCGTCCCGTCCGTTTTCGGATCGGCTTTCACGCTCGGCAAGTCGATGATCGTAAATTGCGGGCGGTGCTCCGCAAGCTCGGCCTGCGTCGGACGAATAAAAAGATCGTGGCAAAACAAATTATGCCACGCGTACTCGTTGATGACGCGGAGCGGAAGTTGATATGCCTTCTCCGCACCGGCATAAAGATCGGCCACGAACAACTCCTTCTCGCTCATCGCGGCGACCATCTTTTGATAAAGCCGATCGAAATGCTCCGCACTGATCGTCCGGTTCACCGTGCCCCACCAGACGTTGCCCTTGCTCTCCGGATTCTCAACGATAAATTTATCTTTTGGGGAGCGGCCCGTGAACTTGCCGGTCGAAACGACGAGTGCCTCGTTCGACGCTAATTTCGCTTCACCGCGCGAAAGTGCTTCGGCGTAAAGCTCCTCCGGAGTGAGGTTGAAAAAAATTTGGCCATGTGAAATGCCATGCTCCGATAAGCTTTGTTCGAGAACTGTAGAGGAGTCGTGAGATTGCGGAGTATTCATAAATTTTTTGTGGAAATATGCCAGAAAGGCCCAAAATGAGGCTTAGAAAGCCATTGGAAGTCCTGTGAAGAACTCTTTTATCGAAATTTTTGCCGGTTTGATTCCAGGAGTCTGCCGATTCCGAACTCCACGTACTTCCATACCGTTCTTAGAAATCGAATGAAGAATGTGAATTCTGGACGATGACCTTCATCATCCATCATTCATCCTTGCCCAACGGAGGACTGGCACAATGGTACTGCAGCAGTCTTGAAAACTGCCGCCCGCAAGGGCTTCCGAGTTCGAATCCCGGGTCCTCCGCTAAGAATCTTGAAAACAATCCGCTCGAAAGTTCGAGCGGTGTAGCGCAAACTTCAGTTTGCGATTTCGCCGGTCGAAGCGGCTTTCGGCTTAAACTTCTCGATCCATCCCTGAAATTGCCAGGGACGGAGGAAAAGCCAGAGGCCGAGTGCGACCACGATTGTATCAGGCAGCCAAAGGCTCATTGCATACCAATTGCTCGCAGGTGGAATAGCGCCACCAAAGGTTACATCAAGTTCTCTTACAAGATGTGGCAAGTTGTTAAAGATGGCCCAAAGGCCTGTTAGGCTAAAGGCTACAGTTTGAAGACTTTCTGCTGAAAGCGGAGTTTCGTAATAGTCCACTTCCGCTCGATCCATAAGTGATTTTGCTCCCGAGTTAGTCGAATCGTGTACACTGCCGGTATCCTCGCTCTCCGGTTCTGGATCGTTGCTAAGTGCAGGAATTGCAAATACTTTCTCCATCAGCCATTCGCTTTTTCGCCAAAGTAATGAGAGGGCGAACAACAAAATAGCAATTCCAAAAGCAGCAGTAAGTGCAGCGCCCGCAAAATCGCGTTCGAATTGTAGCATGCTAAGAAAATATCCAAGATTCGTAATTACATTGAATACGAGATACAGCGCGAACAGCCGAAATGCGAGAACAACGAATTGTCTTTTTGTCATAAGGTTCTTAAAAAAAGTAAATATACGAAGAAATTGGGCGCCAATATTAAATTTAGGCCGCAGTGCATAATTATGCAACTTTCCGCATAATTATGCGTTGGCTACTTTGTGAAGCAATTACGAGCAGCGGTCTTTGGGGCGTCGGGGTACACGGGCGGAGAGCTGGTGCGCATTCTCTCGCGGCATCCGAGCGTCGCGCTTTCGCAGGTTTTTGCGGAGCGTTCGGCGGGAATGCTTGTAAGCGATGTCCATGCCGGACAGGCTGGAAGCACTGCCGTCTTCGAGGCGTTTGAAGAGGCCACTGAAGTCGATGCCGATGTTTGCTTCCTCGCGTTGCCGCATGGCGAGGCAATGGAGCTTGCTCCGACGCTCCTGGATCAGGGGAAAATCGTTATCGATCTAAGCGGTGATCACCGATTGCAAGACCCCGCGCTTTACGAGAAATTTTACAAACGTTCGCAAACGTCCGGCGAGATTTTGGCCGATGCGGTTTATGGCTTGCCGGAATGGAATGCGGGGGCGATTCAAAAGGCGCGCTTCGTCGCCAATCCCGGTTGCTACGCGACGAGTGTCATCCTTGCACTTGCCCCGCTGCTTGTGGAAGGAATGATCGAGCCGGCTTCCATCATAATCAATTCCATGTCCGGCGTAAGCGGCGCGGGACGCAAAGCTGCCATCGAGTTCTCTTTTGTCGAAGTCAATGAAAATGTGAAGGCCTATCGCATCGGCGATCATCAGCACATTCCGGAAATCGAGACGGTGCTTAGCGGACTTTCTGCTGAAGAAGTAAAAATTACTTTCACGCCGCACCTTATCCCGATCACGCGCGGAATTTACACGACAATTTGCGCGGAGTTATCAAAGCCGATTTCCGAAATGGAATTGCATGAGACCTTCCAAAAACATTACACAGAGAAGCCGTTCGTCCGGTATAGTACCGAGCGCATTCCGGAGATTCGCCGCGTTACAGGCACAAACTTTGTCGATCTTCACGCGCGGTTGTTGCCGGAGCGAAATCAAGTCATCATCATTTCGACACTCGACAATCTCGTAAAAGGCGCGGCGGGACAAGCCGTCCAGAATATGAATATTTTATGTGGATTTCCGGAGACGGAGGGACTCTTATGAAGGAAGCATCGAGTACCGAGTACCGAGTACCGAGTATCGATACGGTCGCGGTTTCGAATGGCCATTCTACTTCGATCGAAGCGGAGGGTGCATTCCACGAAATTACGGGTGGCGTTACCGCCCCGAAAGGATTTCAGGCCGCGGGAGTTTATTGTGGCATTCGAAAAGTCAAGAAAGACATCGCTCTTATCACGAGCGATGTGCCGGCCAATGCCGCTTCTGTTTTTACATTGAATACAGTTATTGCTGCTCCGCTCGTTGTCGATAAGGAATTGCTGGCGCGCGGCGAAAAGAAGTGCTCGGCCATCGTCGTTAATTCCGGCAATGCGAACGCTTGCACCGGCGAGCGGGGCATGATGGACGCATGGACGATGGTGCGCGAAACCGCGAATATATTAGGCATTCCGGAAGAAGAATCGCTCGTCTCCTCGACGGGCGTGATCGGGCAATACATGCCGATGGAAAATGTGGTGAATGGAATTCGCATACTGCCTTCGCAGCTTTCCGCAACCGGAAGCAGCGACGCCGCTGAAGCCATTATGACGACGGATACGTATGCGAAGGAGATCGCTGTAGAATTTGAAATTCAGGGTAAGGGAAAGATTCGTATTGGTGGAATCGCGAAAGGCTCCGGCATGATCCAGCCGAACATGGCAACGATGCTCGCATTCCTAACGACGGATGCGAATATTGCACAGCCGCTGTTGCAAAAAACGTTTGGGAAGCTTATTGGGCGTTCATTCAATCGGATTTCGGTCGATGGCGACACGAGTACGAATGACATGGCCATTCTTTTAGCGAACGGGCAGTCCGGCACGCTCGAATTAACGGAGGGAACGAAAGCATTCGAGCTTTTTAAAGAGGCGCTCGAATTTGTGCTCGTACGCCTTGCAAAGATGATCGCGCGCGATGGCGAAGGTGCAACGAAGCTTGTGGAAATTATCGTGAAGGGCGCGCGAACGGAGGCCGAAGCATTGCAAGCGGCGCGTTCGGTAGCGAATAGCAATCTCGTGAAGACGGCAATCCATGGCGCAGACGCAAACTGGGGCCGCATTCTCGCGGCAGTTGGATATTCGGGCATTGATTTCGATCCGGCAAACGTCTCGCTTTATTTCGGCGAGCTTCCGATACTCAAGCCGAATTACGAAATTGTAATTGACGAAATAAAAGCAAAAGACATTTTTTCGCAGGAGAATATTACGATTACCGTCGACTTGAATCAAGGCTCGGAAAACGCCAATTTTTGGACCTGCGATCTTTCGAAAGACTACGTACACATTAACGCAAGCTACCGATCATGATTTTGTAGCCGTGACCTTCAGGTCACGGTGGCGAAGCAAAAGAAATTCGCCGTGACCTGAAGGTCACGGCTACAAGAAAAGAGAATATGACACAAACCAAAGAAGAAATCCTGACCAGCGCGCTGCCTTATATTCAGCGATACGAGGGCACGACCTTCGTTATTAAATACGGCGGTGCGGCCATGACGGACGAGGCGCTAAAGGACTCGTTCGCGAAAGACGTGACGCTGCTGAAAAAAATCGGCATCAACGTCGTCATCGTTCACGGCGGCGGCAATGCCGTGACGGATATTGCGAAGCGGCTTGGAATGGAAAGTCGCTTTGTCGGCGGCCAGCGCTACACGGATGCGGCAACGCTCGAAACCGTCGTGATGACACTCGCCGGCAGTGTGAACACGGAGGTCGTTGCGCTCATCAATCGCGCGGGCGGCAATGCCGTCGGCCTTTCCGGTATCGATAACAATCTTATCACCGCGAAAAAATACTCGCCGAAGGGATACGATCTTGGCCTGGTTGGCGAGGTCGAACAGGTAAATGTGGAGTGGTTGAATAAGATTATTGCTTCCGGTGTAATGCCCGTGATCGCTCCCGTCGGCGTTTCCGTGGACGGCGCGATCTATAATATCAATGCGGACATTGCCGCAAGCGCCATTGCGCAAAAACTCGGCGCGGAGAAACTCTTTTTCCTTACCGATACCGAAGGCGTGCTGCTGGATGGCGAACTTGTGCCGACTCTCACGAATGCACGCGCGCAGCAACTCATTCGTCAAGGGGTGATTGCGGGGGGGATGATTCCCAAGGTGAACGCGGCATTCGATGCGCTTGCAAACGGCGTGAACAAAGTCCACTTAATCAACGGCGCGGCAAAGCATTCGCTCTTGCTTGAAATCTTCACGCATGAGGGCGTGGGCACGCAGATCATTCGCGAGGAAAAAGTTTTTGGAAATCCGTTGGTGCAAACGGGACATGCCGGGCACGAAGCGGCCGCCACCATTGTGGGTAAGCACGATTTGCTCGATCTCACCGTCATGACCAAGCAGGACGTGGAAGACCTGATGCATCTGACCGACGTGCTAAAGCACACCGATGCTAAGCCGCTCGCGGGAAAGCACGTCACGCTGATCTTTCAGAAGCCCTCGCTTCGAACACGAGTCTCCTTCGAAGTGGGCATTTCACAACTTGGCGGAACGTCCTTATATCTTTCGAATGAAGGCGTAGGACTTGGCGATCGCGAATCGGTCGCGGATGTCGCAAAAGTTCTCGCATCCTATTCCGATTGCATTGTCGCGCGGCTCTTCGATCATAATGTTCTTCTTGGTTTAGCCGAACATGCGAGCGTGCCGGTGATTAATGCGCTCACGGATCGTTCGCACCCATGCCAGATACTGGCCGATATGTACACCATTCGGCAACATGGCAAATTGACGCCTGGCATGAAAGTCGCCTTCATCGGCGATGGTAATAACGTAGCGCATTCGTGGCTCGAAATGGCGGCGATCTATCCGATGCATCTTGCGATTGCGGCGCCGGCAGGTTATCATCCCGATCCGAAGATTTTGGAGTATGCCATCGCAAGTGGCATCAGCACCATAGAAATTTTGGACGATCCGCGCGTGGCTGCCGATAGCGCCGATGTGATTTATACCGATGTTTGGACCAGCATGGGACAAGAGGCCGAGCAAGCGGCGCGCAAAAAAGCATTTCAATCCTTCCAGGTGAATAAGCAGTTGTTGCAGCTCGCGCATCCGAATGCGCTGGTGATGCATTGCCTCCCGGCGCACCGCGGCGAGGAAATCACAAGCGATGCAATGGATTCCATTCATTCCGTTGTTTTCGATCAGGCCGAAAATCGCCTGCATGTGCAGAAGGCAATTCTTACCACTCTCCTCGGCGAAACTACGACCAATTTACCTTCCAGCATCGCAAACGATGCCTCGAACGAAGGAAACCTACTAACTACATTATCGCACCATGGGCAAGACCAAGAATACCGGCAAGGCTTCGGGCACGAGCAAGAACAAGCGGCAATTTACCATTCGTGAACTCGTCACGAAAGAGCATTTGAGTTCGCAGGACGATTTGCAGCGCTCGCTCAAAAAAGCCGGCTTCGATGTGAATCAGGCGACGCTCTCGCGCGATCTCGCCGAAATGGGCGTTGGCCGCGTTGCGACGGCTGAAGGTCCGCGCTATACGTTTTATGAAGAGAGCGAGGACCATCGGGTGCGGGCACTTTTGAGCTACGAGGTACGCGGTATCCACAACAACGAGTCGATGATCGTTATTAAAACACTCGCCGGCCGCGCCCATGGCGTTGCGGAAATGATCGACTCGATGGAGTCGCGCTTTATCCTCGGGACGATCGCTGGCGACAATACCATCTTCATTGCACCGCGCGCCATGAAGGACACCAAACGGCTGATGCACGAACTTCGGGCATTTATCACATCGGAATAAATTTTATATCGGAATACCAATGAACAACATCAATGGCCTCGCGGGCTTAGAAGGCGCCCGCATTGCCCTCGCATTTTCGGGCGGACTCGATACCTCTGTCATCGCCTCCTGGCTTCAGGAAGAATTCGGCGCGGAGATCGTAACCGTCTCCGGCGATCTCGGGCAGGAAAAAGAGCTTCGCGGCATTACGGAAAAAGCCTATCAGCTTGGCGCGAAAGCGGCGCATCATGTCGATCTGAAAAAACAATTCGCGGAGGACTTTTGCTTTCACGCCTTGAAAGCCGGCGCCTTGTATGAAGGCGAATATCCGCTCGCGACCGCGCTCGGGCGACCGCTGCTCGCGAAAACGCTCGTCGAGATCGCGCGCAAGGAAGAATGCACCGTCGTCGCGCATGGCTGCACGGGCAAAGGGAACGACCAGGTCCGCTTCGATGCCGGCGTATGGGCCTTAGCGCCGGATTTACGGGTGATCGCGCCCGTGCGCCACTGGCCGTTCAAATCGCGCGAGGATGAAATCGCCTATTGCGCCGAGCGCGGCATTCCCGTTTCGGCTACCAAAATCAATCCCTATTCGATCGATGAAAATCTTTGGGGTACGAGCATCGAATGTGGCGTCCTTGAAGATCCAACCGTCGCGCCGCCGGAAGATGCATACCAGCGCACCGTCTCCCCTGCCGCCGCGCCGAACGAGCCGGAAGAAATTGCGATTACGTTCGCAAACGGAGTTCCCATCGCACTGAATGACGAAAAAATTGGCGCGGTCGATCTTATCATGATGCTCAACCGTCTTGCGGGCGCGCACGGTATTGGCCGGTTGGATATGATCGAAAACCGGCTCGTCGGAATTAAATCGCGTGAAATTTATGAAGCTCCGGGCGCGACACTTCTCCATTTTGCGCACCGCGAGCTCGAACGCATCACGCTCGATAAATGGACCGCGCACGCCAAAGCAAAAATTGCGCAGGATTATGCGGAGCTTGTCTATAATGGCCTCTGGTTCTCGCCGCTGCGAAAGGCGCTCGATGCTTTTATCGATGAAACGCAACAGCGGGTGAGCGGCACGGTCGTCGTCAAGCTTTACAAGGGTAATTTGACGATTCTTTCGCGCACGTCTCCCTATTCGCTCTATGACAAAGCACTCGCATCTTATACCGCTGAAGACACGTTCGATCATTCCGCAGGGGAAGGATTTTCGAAAATCTTCTCGCTCCCGCTGCGAACGCTCGCGCGCACTGGGGAAAAGGTAGAGAGTAGAGGCCAAAGGGTAAAGAGTAGTCTATGACGAATACTAATTCCAACACGCTACCCTCTACCCCCTCCCCGCTTTGGGGCGGACGATTTACGGAGGCTATTTCCGAGGTCGCCCACCGGTTCTCTTCCGGAATCGAATACGATTCGAAGCTATGGCGCGAGGATATTCGCGGATCGATCGCGCACGCGCGAATGCTCGGATCCCAATCTATTATTTCGAAGGAAGAAGCCGCCGCAATCGTCGCCGGACTGGAAGTTATCGCTAGCGAGGTCGAGCGCGATGAATTTCAATTCGACGATTCGATGGAGGATGTTCACCTTGCAATCGAACAGCGGCTGACGGAAAAAATCGGAGCCGCGGGCGGCAAGCTGCACACGGGCCGTAGCCGCAACGATCAGATTGGGACGGATGAACGGCTCTATTTGAAGAGCGCCGTACCAGAACTCGCCGAAAACATTTCCGAAGTAATCGGCGCGCTTCTGGAAAAGGCCGAGGAATATTCCGATGCCATCATGCCCGGCTATACGCACCTTCAGCGGGCGCAACCGGTGCTCCTCAGCCATCATTTGCTCGCGTATGTCGAAATGCTCGCCCGCGATGGCGAACGATTGGACGATCTGCTGCGCCGGGTCGATCGCTCCCCGCTTGGCGCCGCGGCCTTCGCGGGAACGTCCTATCCCATCGACCGCGAAATGACCGCCCGCGAACTCGGCTTTGGCCGCGTCGGACGAAACAGTATCGATGCCGTGAGCGACCGCGATTATCTCATCGAACTTACGAGCGCCTGCTCGATCATCATGATGCATCTCTCGCGCATGGCGGAGGAGCTTATCCTCTGGTCCACACGGGAATTTGGATTTGTCACGATGTCGGACAAAGTCACGACCGGATCGAGCATCATGCCGCAAAAGCGGAATCCCGACATGGCGGAACTGATTCGCGGCAAAGTCGGGCGCGTCTATGGTGCGCTCATTGCGCTGCTCACCATGATGAAGGGCCTGCCGCTCGCCTACAACCGAGACATGCAGGAGGATAAGCCGCCGATGTTCGAAGCGCTCGAAACCACGGGCGATTCCCTCGAAATGATGGCCGTGGTCCTTCGCGAAACCACCTTCAACCGGGAACGCATGGAAGCGGCCGTGCGCGGCGGCGATTTAATGGCGACCGAACTCGCCGATTATCTCGCGCGAAAAGGTTTGCCGTTTCGCGAGGCGCATCATATCGCCGGCCAGATCGTCGCCAGCGCGGAAGCACGAACAATGAATTTAGATGCTATGCCGCTCCAGGATTATCGCGCCTTTTCCGAGTTATTCGAGGCGGATATTTTCGAGTATCTCGATCCATGGCGCAGCGTGCGGGAAAAAAAATCTATTGGGAGCACGAACCCGGAGATGGTCCGCGAAGCAGTACGCGCCGCGGTGGGAACGCACCACGCGGGATAGGGGTGCTATGGGCTCCAGCGAATAATATTGCTGCTCAGCGTATCACGTACCGCTTGAAAAGCAACACCCGTCACAGTATCGACGAGCACGACCGTGACGCGTGGAAAGTTTCCTCCGGAATCCGATTTTATGCCCAGATCGTACGTCTGGTTGGAAGGAAAGTTCGTGCGGCGTAACTGAGCGCCGGCGAAGGGCACGCCATTCTTCGTGACTCGAAAATTAAAGTATGCCGTATTGGAGACAATGCTATCCGAGACGGTAGTCAAAAGTAGTGGATAGGTGTTCGGCGGGGCAGACGAATTCGAGCACCCGAAAAGGAGCATGGCGGCCACCGCTCCAGCGATAAGAGGCGTGAACTTCATCCGTTACCAAACGAAAGTGATTTAAGCTTTGCCTTGATCTCCACCAGCCGATAGGGCCGGCCGGGAAAAAACTCCACTACGCGCGTTTCGTCTTCAATCTTCACACGGATGCGATCGAGGCCGGCGAGTTCCAGCATCTTTTGCACCTCCTCACCCGCCGCGCCAAAGCCATAACGAACCCGGACGGACGTGGTGCCCCCTATCTCGCTCGATATCAGGTATTTTTCCGCTTTCTGATCCGCAATCATGGGGAGGGGTTGATGTGACGATTGAAAAAAATGGCTACCGACGCTATCCTTATCTGCGAAAGCGGGAATCCAGGCACCGTACATTCGCCATACGGAAACCGGACTCCCGCTTTCGCGGAATGACTTGCTCGGCTCGTAAACTCTCGAAGCATACGATTGATTTCAAATATTCACCTTTGACTATCGATACTTCGCCGCTACTTTTTCTTCATTCGCTTTCATCCGCTCGATGAGCCAGTCCCACAACCAGGGATACGGCAGAAGCTGGGTTTCCTGTTCGGAACTGACGATCTCGAATTTCTCTGTCTTTAGCCGCTCATAGGTTTTCCTGCTATGTGCAAGACAGGCTTTGTGGCTGTAGGAATATCTTACCATCATACGGAGGAGCTGCATGAAAAGAGAACTCCGCGGCGTCATGCTGGCCTGAACATGACGGCGGCGGTAGTCATCTAAGGCTTTCACCGCGTTATCGCACTCGTCATATTTGCCAGTCTCGACCAAATGGAGGATATGCGCGAACCGAACAAGTACATTCATTCCCTCCTTGTCCTTCCGGGCCTCGATCAACTTCCACTCGAATAAAGCAAAATTGAATTTTTGCGGATGCAACGCAGAATCGTAATCCGGCAACGTTTTAAGTGCAAGCAGCAGGTAAAACCGGAAAATCTCCCAGTGCTCCTTCGTAATTTCCGCTTGCACAGCGAACCGCTCGTGCGTTGTAACTTCGGTAAAAAAATCATTCGCCTCTTTGATTTGAAGCGTGTTCATTAGAAGCAGGAATTTTGATAAAGCATAAATAAACCAATTATTAGAACCTATATTATAATAAGCAACGCACTCGTCCGCAGCATGGCGTGCGCCATCAAAATCCTGAGCGTCCAGGGAACTTCTAAATTGATAGAGCCAAAAATCAGCTTTTCTCTCTTTCATCAACAAGCGCGGGACCGAATCGAGAAATTGCAGGGCCGCCTGGGAACCCTCGATTACTTCAGTATGCTGTCCGGCGGCATCGCTTGCCAGCGCATGGACTCGATGGTAGTTTAGCCGGAAGTTATAGCTGCTTGTGTCTTTTAGCATGTTTTCAAGTTCGGATTTATAGCCCTCGAATTCCTCTGTATACCTCGATCGCCCCCCAGCCTTTCTTCTGAAAATTGCGCTGATCCGCTCGAAGTATTCTACAGAACGAAGTTCATCCATGTATTTCACTTCGAGTTCCCTGAGTAACTTGTTATATTTCTCGAATTTCTTTATCTGGCCCATGTCACTGGCATATCGCCGGAGGATGCGAGCCATTTCGAGCGCAATACCTGTTAATTCGAATTGCGTCGCTATCTCGAGGGTGGTTTCGGCCATTCGTCTCGCAGCTTGGCTGGCTCCCAGTGCCGTAAGCATATTGACCATGAACTGCCGGCGGTGAGCGATGTAAAACGCCTGGGCGGCATCGGAGAAGCCGGCCCGCTTGAGATTGAGGTGAAACAGCGAATTGAGCATCCGCACCTTGAGACGGTTTTTGAGCGAGCTATACTTGGGCGCGTCGGGACGCGCGTGCTCATAGAGCGTTCCGGCGGCCGCGGTATCGTTCGGGAAAAGTCCCTTGCCGATTCCATCGTAAAGCTGGAATTCCCGGCTCTTTTTTCGCGCGCGAAATTCCCGATCGACCGTCTCGATTCGAGGCTCGTGAAATAACTCGAGAATTCGAACTAACTCGGGAAAGTATTTCATCGTGTGTGGAGTGAAGGTTTATCGTCAAAACGAACCGAAAGGTTCGAATCAACTAAGGAGAATCTGCCTTTTTGAGGAGCGGTTCTTAAGGAAACTCTGATTAAGGCGATAAGGACGTTATTGCGAGGAGGATTTTTCGACCGAAAGGAGAAAAATCCGGTCCCAAGGTATCGAGGGAAGCAATGTCTTGTTAAATCAAGGGAATGCTTCGTCACATTCCATTGTGACACCACAATAAAGTATCTTATTAACGACAATTGATCCGCGTTTCGATGAGACAATTCCATTGTTGAGCAAGGGACCCTTTATCTTTATCGATTTTTCCGAATAAATTAACGGAAAGGTGGGCATGCCCTGCCTTACCATTAGCACAAAATCGAATTCGAAAAATTCGATTACAATTGAACGATTTAAATAGCCTCCGTGAGATTCAGGTTGCTTTCCGCGGGGCGCTAATGTTTTATTGGCTGGATTTGCTTCTTCCTTAGCCATAAACCGTCGATCCATCATCGCAAAGCGATGATTGAATAGCGGGAGAAATACGCCTGTTAGTAAAGGTTGCACTTTAAGGCGCCATTTCTATTACATTTGAAAAAGCGTTTTTTAGCGTTTTCTTGGTTGCAAACAGCTAAAATTACGTGTTATACCAAAAATCCTTTGGTTAAGTCTTACTCATCCGCGCTATCGCAGCGGATCGTTGGTTAGTACACATTTTTTGACTACAGCTATATCTCGACATCGGCATACTCGGTGAATAGAGCCATGCTCAAAATTCGCCGTCATTGCAGGATGCACATTAGGTATTAAACAGCTCCCGATTAGCTTCCCGAAGTTTTCAACATCATTAATCGCTCTTAGGACCCACAACAATGTCAACACTTTCAAAGAAGTTTTCCACAATCGCCGCCGCCCTCGTGATCGCGGCCATTTCGATTTACGCCACGTCGCTTACGTTTACGAGCACGAACCAGACCGCCCATCAGATGACGGTCACGCTCAACATGCAATCGGGCGCCCAAGTCCCTGTGACCCTCGCTCCGGGGCAATCTGTACCGTCTCAGCTAAACGGTAATAACGTTATTGGTCTTTGGCTTTATGGAGCGTACGCACCTGCCGGCGCGAATGCGGTTATACCCTCTCCTTACGGAGGTAGCGTAACGTTGATGTGGCAAATGTCGGGTGGTACAGCGGTTGGGTGCAGTGCTCAGCCAGATTGTCCGACAGGTACCACTATTAGCTAAGGTTTTTAGTCCCGAGTCGCAATCTCGGGGGAAAATTGAAATAAAATCTCCGCCGCAAATCCCTTGCGGCGCGAGGTTTTGCGAACAGATGTGAAGTACTTCTCCACACAATGGCCCACTTCGGGCCACTTTGTGGCAGTAGAGGAAGTGTGCGTTTTTTTGTAAATGGTTGAGCTGTAAGTAATTAGCGGTGAGAAACCGCTAAATTTGGAGGCCGTCCGCGCGGGCAAGCGGGCGGCCTCACTGTGTTTCTAAGTGATTGTGTAGTTGAGTGATAAATCCAAAAATAATACGGATTGCTTTAAGGCGGGTGCCTGCTATTTTTGTACATCAGTTTTTTGACGGGATAAATCAAGCGGAATTATGAATCTAAGGATTCCGTAAGAAAACCCAGAGAAGCGTGACGGGCAAAAACGGCTCAGCCGCGCTAATGTAACGAAAATGACTTAAAAGACGATGATCCGAGCAGAAAAGAACGAGATGAATCCGCTATTATACAGACCGCCAACCTTGGAAGAGATCGAACTCAAATCGTACCGTCCGCCGCCGGCGGAAGACGGAGGGCCTCATTTCATGTTCGACGGTAACGTGCTGACCCACGCGGAATTCAAATATTTTTTGGCGAACGTGAAGGAACCGGTGATCGTAGCGGGCAGCGCCGCAGCTGAACCGAACTTAGTGCATCTCTTCGATTCGCGCGATGCCTTCGATGACTGGGGCAGTCACACCTACCTGGCGTATTGCTTCGAGCGAATGAACCAGATCATTTATCGATACCGCCATCCTTCTCAGGGCGAAACGCGCCGGCCTGGCGTGGGATTTATCTCGAATTTGCCCCTCGGCCGGGATTTGAGCGAAATGCCGGTCGTGTGGCCACTCAGTACGTCACCGAAGGTCACTCTGTACGATGGCAAGAATTTCACGGGAAACGAGGTAAGTCTCGGCGTCTCGGCGGTCGGCGATTTAAGCGACTTCGCCTTCTCGGACATTACCAGCTCGGCGCGAGTGCGTGGGGTGCTCATGCTTTCCGATAGAATAAATTTTGGCGGCTACCGTTTCTATGTGACCGGCGAGCCGAAGATCGATGTATCGGACATGACCCGCTGGGGCTTCGACAAAGCAGCCCGGTCGGCCATATTACTCTAACTCATTTACCCATTCTAATCATAATTAATCGAATCGTATAAAAATTGCCCTCAAAAGCACAAAAGCAACCAAGACCCCGCGGGGGAAGCAGCAACCTGGATGAGCAACCATTCAACCCTGCGGGAAAGCAACCAAACCCAACTCTCACCTCGGCGTGCGAGGACCAGCAACACCGAAGCACGCCAAAGTGTACTAACGTAAGCGCGGACGCAGCAACCGTCCTCGCTGAGAAAGCAACCAGACCACTCTCACCTCGGCGTGTAAGGACCAGCAACACCGAAGCACGCCAAAGTGTACTAACGTAAGCGCGGACGCAGCAACCGTCCTCGCTGAGAAAGCAACCAGACCACTCTCACCTCGGCGTGCGAGGACCAGCAACACCCACGCGCGCCAAAGTGTACTAACGATAAGTGCGGATGCAGCAACCATCCGCCCGGATTCTCACAGATCCGATCGCAACCAGGATGAGCAATCATCCAGCGGAGTAATCCGCAGCGGACTTAACCATCCGCACTTTTCTCTCCGGAGACCCACGGCTGCCCTATGCCGTGGGTCTCTTTTTTTAATCTTTTTCTATCACCCTAAAAATCACGAGAATGACATTATAGTGAACTTCTTTGACTAAAAAATTGTATATTTACAACACAAAGACATTTTTTATACAAGAAAAGACAAAAAATATTCGATGCTGGAAACTCAAGGACAACGGTTGCGACGCGCTCGTGAAGAACGTGGAATGAAGCAGGGGCACATTGCGAGAGAAGCGCATATTACTCAGGCGCATTTAAGCCGCATTGAAAATGATGAGTCCGGGGTGACGGACCATACCCTTAGAAAAATCGCGGAGGTCATCGGTATCCCGTTCGAGGATGTGGTCGTTCGAAAGGATCCGGCAAAAGGCGGAAGCATAAACAACATCGACGATGTGCTTTCCAGCGAATCGGCGATGATTCGTTTCCTGAACGGCGAGCGGCCTGACAAGGAAACTTACGAATGGGTACGCCGGTCTCTCGCCGTCATTCGCGCGGAAGTCCGGCGAAGGAACGATGCCGTTAAAGGGCTATACTGAATCAATTCTCTCCGCGTGGTGGGTGGCGTCCCCCGCCACCCGCGGAATGAAAGCTTCAGGATTTTAAATTCTCTCTTTCGTTTTGCCGTATTTTAGTCCCTCATGATAGGAGCACCTATACTCACACCGGCAAGTATTACCCTGCCCATTCGCCGAGAGGATATTCTTCGGCTTGCCCGCGAAGTTCGTGAAGGCTGCGATCCACGAACGATCGACGCCGTCGCGGAGCTTCGCGGGATCATACTCGTTCGAATCAGCGGCCCGATTGGCCGCGACGCCGGATTCGCGTACATCGAGTTCACGCGCTGCCCCGCGTATGTCGAAAGTCTCGCGCATCCCGAAGAGCCGGTTCGCCTATGGGGCGGCTGGACGAAGGAATCCGTTCGTTCCATCGTCATCAATACGAACTCCGGAATTCCGGAACGGGAAGTATTTTGGCATGAGTTCTATCATCTCTTCTTTTCGCCCCACGCGCTTCAGCGGAGCGAGCGATTCGAGCATCACTTCTCGACCTTGGGCGCGCTCCACTCGCAGGAAGAACGCCGCGCCGACGAATTCGCCGCCGCTGTGCTCGTACCTTCGCTCGATGGCTGCCGGACGGCCGCGGAGATCGCCGACCGTTTCGAGGTAAGCGAGCGCTTGGCCGCCCATGCTATTCGATTCTATTCCTTAACGAATTTCGCGCGGGAATGACCGTTGCTTACATAATAGAGACCGTCAGGGAGAGATGAAATGTCAAGAGTGTATGGGCTATTTGATGGAACTGTTTCATGCAACACTTCGCGCCCAAGAATATCCAACACCTCAACCTTTGTGGAACCGGCTGAGGTAATAGTTATCGTTTCGGAAGCGGGATTAGGATAAACCGGAGTTGCTCCTTCTTCCCTCACATTGGGATCGACATTATTGGAAGCCGGAATTCCTTGTAAAAGCACGCCTTGTGAGGGAGAGGTACTAATAATGGTAACCGCCTCATTGCGTCCCGTCACTGCCACTGCGGACGTGTTTTGCCCAACAAACGTATCGAGCGGCATGGATTCGATCTGCCACGTCATCCCATGATCCGTGCTTACGCCGAGATGGGGCAAATCGTCAACGACACTCAAAAAAACTATATCCCGGTCTAAAGATGACATGGCTAAACCATTATATGCAACGCCGGAATAAATTACCGAATCCCAATGCATTCCGCCGTCGATGCTCCGATCGATGAACAATATTTGTGGTGTACCATTTCCCGTGGCTCCATAGCCGATAATGGTATCGTCACCCTTGAAGTTAAAGTTACCAAGTATATGGATGCTATCCGCCCACGGGATAATAAGCGGCGTGGAATCGACCGTATTCCAATCATCCGTTGTGCTGTAGACAGGCCCCATCGCATAAGAAACAACACGAAACTTACTTCCACCATCCGAATGGCAATTTGCACCGACGAGCCACGGTGAAAAAGGAGCCAATGTCCATGTTTGCCCACCATCGTTCGTCGTCTCAATATCACAAGCGTCCTCTCCGTATGATGTTGGTTTGCCCAGTATGATGATACCATTCATCGGATCGGAAAAATGAACATCATTGACGACTTCCGTCGTATGGATGTCCTGCCGATTCCACGTCAAGCCACCATTGAAGGTGCGCAGGACGAAGCCAGTGTCACCCACGGAACCGACTGGACCTAAAAATCCAACACCGACGGCGTCGAGCGCGTCGATTTGTTGCACCTTCGTTATCCCGTCTTCGTCGTTTCCTTTTGCGCTTGGCAGGTCGGGGTCCTGATCCGCCCATGTTAACCCTCCGTTCGTGCTTCGAAAGAACATGAGATGGGTTCCGGTAAATGCCGTGCCGTTAACGTTCCCGGCGGCGGTGCAAACTTCACCGTAACAATCGACAGAAGTAAATCCGTACCGATAGGAAACGTTTGACCCGGGTATGGGCACGAAGGCAGGGTGCGTAATTCGCCAGCCATATTGCTGCGCTCGCGCGCCCGGAACGAACGCCAGGTACGCAAGCGCAACGAATATGATTGTTTTGCGGGATCCCATTAATTCTTCACAAATTTTAGTTCCGTTTGCCCTTCGCTCACATAGTAAGTACCATTTGGCAATTTTGAAACGTCGAAACCGAGCGGGCCGTTCGTGGGGATTACACCGCTCATTACTTCACGACCAAGTACATCCACTATCTGGATTTGCATTCCGGCTCGCAATGACGTAACCGTTAATTGTTCAGTGGCCGGATTCGGAAATAGCTTCAGACTTGAATCGAGTGGATTAGAAATAGCCACTCCCAGCGCATGCTGTATCGCGTCGGGCTGGTGGCCTTGCTCTATCTCGCCTGGATTAGGCTGGCATTCCACCGAATAACACAAGTTTAAAGACCATCCTGAGTTTGGAAAAGGAGGCCCCTGGCACGCGCAGCCCGTGGTACCCGAGTTCACGCAATTCCAGATGTTATAAATTTCAGGTGGTCCCACATAGCAAATCTGGCACGTCTCCTGGCAATAGCAAGGTGGTACTGTCCAGCAACTATTGAATTGGTAGCTGCTGCCCGTTGGGTTACCCGATGTATGAGAAGCTTCCCAGCAGCCGGGTATGTAACTCGTTACCAACGTGCCCCCGCCCTTAATACATCCTTCCACCTCAATAAGGGCTTTAGCCGCCGCGTCAGTGATTGCCTGGTCTCTTGCAGCCCAAATAAGATTCACCGGATTGATGGAATCGCAACTGCTCGTTGAATCCGGCACCACCGCATAAACCCAGATTTGCGCGGTATCAGAACAAGTACGATAGCAATAATAAACGGAATCCATACAGCCCGTGCCCGGGACTTGCGAATAGCAGGAAGTAGTATTCCACGGGCAAAGATCTGGATTTGGAGATGGCCCCGTCGAATCCGGGCACTGTGCCCATGCATTTGAATAAAGCAAAAACAAGCCGCAGCAAATGAGCATGGCGAAAGCGAGACGGTTGATTGAGGTTGTCCTCATAGCGATTAAGAGTTAGAAGTGAAACAATCCTCCCCGGCTTTTATCTCACGATAATTGCACGTGAAAGGCGTGAATTAACGGACGCAAAACTACGGGATTCGCTTACGGATATGCTACACAAAAACGGACAATTACTTGCACAAATCGGGACAATCGTATTTATTATGCGTCTTTCGGTTTCTCCTTCAAAATTCGCTTTAGCTCTTTCGGTGGATACCCATAACGCTTTTTAACCGCACGAGAGAATGATTGCGCATCGGGATACCCCAGCGTAATGGCAATCTCGCTGATTTCGATATTCGTCTCCTGGATCATTCGTTTTGCCTCTCGCATTCGGTATTCGATGATAAAATGGTGGACCGGCATCCCCGTATGATGATGGAACATCCGTTCGAGCGAGCGCGGAGTGAGATTAAGATGCGCCGCGACCGATTCGAGTGTGAGCTTTGCGCCGATCGCACTACAAATATAATCAATCGCTCCGCGGAGTTCCTCGCTATCACGAACGCCCTGAAAAAAATCAAGGCTGGGAAATGCTGGCTTTGAAGAATCCGAGCCAACTACAGGTATGGGGTTTACCATGGCATTGACAAAACAAATGGATGTGACTCATATTCTGGTAACGCCGATTCGGGCAACTCAACGATTGTAAGAAAAGCTTCCGTTCCGCTCATGACAGCACCTGAACTCGTAGGCAAAAATATTCGCGCATATCGTGAACGTATTGGGTTATCGCAAGAAGCGTTCGCCGATGCAGCCGGACTGCATAGGACTTACATTACTCAGGTCGAACAGGGGAAACGCAATATCTCCATCTCGAATATTTTCAAAATTGCCAAAGCTCTCGAAATAGAACCGAACCTGCTCCTCATTGCCGATTCGTGGAAAAAACAAGGTATCGGGGTACTCGCTAAGCTCAATAATAAAAACCCCGCCTCGCGGCGGGGTTTTCGCTCATAATAGCGATGGACCGGATCCCTTTGTCCTGTTTTCTCAAATCTGACGCTTTCCAAGAAGATGATCGAGATGACGGTTGCTCATCGTAGGATGGCTCGTTTTTAAATCGCTCATCTTCTTCACGGCAGAAAATTTATCGTTTCTATAATAATTGGCCACATTCGGATGCGGCCCATACATCGTCCGTATATGCTTCCATAGTGGCTCATACCGCGTGCCAACTGCATAGCTTTCCCCGGCGGGAAATCGGTTGTGAAAAAGAATTCGCGCCACACTGCCCCAAAGTGTCGTATTTTTGTAAGAAGAATTTGGTCCTCACCATTAAAAAAAGGAAACACACACAATGAAAATAACAGTAATTGGCGCCGGTAACGTCGGCGCGACAACCGCGCAACGCATCGCGGATAAAGAACTCGCCGAAGAAGTAGTATTAGTCGATGTCGTCGATGGCATCCCGCAAGGCAAGGGCCTTGATATGTGGGAATCCGCGCCGGTCGAAGGCACTGATACCCGCAT
>Ga0307374_10003242_pt1 | contig 27957 bp, 29 predicted proteins | sample OX3MG_FD_202532 | JGI IMG/M metagenome (GOLD analysis project Ga0307374, IMG submission 202532) | Soil microbial communities from Risofladan, Vaasa, Finland - OX-3 | ecosystem: Environmental > Terrestrial > Soil > Coastal area > Acid sulfate soil | place: Finland: Risofladan, Vaasa | collected... | reverse complement strand
GGGCATACGACCTTGACGTCACACCACCCTCGGTATCATCAACGGCGTGGTGCCACAAATCGCAGACGACCATCGCAACGCTTATCTTGAAAGCGTCGGCGTTGCCCTCCAAGACTTCCTGTACGGCGAGCATGTTGACCCTATGACGCGGCGGGACCAGTGGATGGCTGCGCTCGAGAGATCGTTGCCCGACGAGGGTATCGGTGGAGATGGAGTGATCGACGAACTCGTGCGCAGCGTCGTACCGAACGGCGCACGAATCAACGAACCGGGCTTCTGGGGTTGGATTACGTCCGAACCGAGCGCCGTTGCAACCGCCGCGTCGCTCGCAGCAATCGTCGCTTCACCACAGCGCTACACGCTCACCGCATTTAATTATTTAGAAGAGCTCTCGCTCGATTGGCTCACGCAGCTTTGTGGACTTGGTCCGAACATGAAGGGCGTGTACTCGAGCGGGGGATCGGTTGCCAATCTGGTGGCCTTAGGTGCTGCTCGCCAGTGGGCGCTTGAGCAACGAGGGATCGACCCAGCAGCCGAAGGAGTGGGCGCCACGCGTACTGCCATTTACGCGTCCGTAGAGTCACACCACACGATCTTGCGTGCGGCGGGAGTTCTCGGTCTAGGTCGTAGAAGCGTGCGTCTCATTCCCGCTGACGAGAAGCAACGCCTTAACCTCATGGCCTTAGTGCAAACTCTTGAGGATGACAAGAGCCAGGGCGTCGTGCCTCTGGTGGTCGTCGCAACTGCTGGTACGACAAATACTGGCGCGATCGATCCGCTGCGCGAGTGTGGCGAGATCGCTCGTCGATACGGCGCGTGGTTCCACGTCGACGGCGCCTACGGACTGCCCGGCATTCTCGATGACCGCGTGCGAGATCTCTACGACGGACTGGATCTCGCAGACTCAGTGATCGTCGATCCGCATAAATGGCTCGGCGCACCCACTGGCATCGCTGCCACCTTCGTGCGCGATCGATCGATCTTGCATCGGGCCTTCACCCAGGAACCCGCGGACTATCTGGAGGGTTCTTTCAGCGACCCCCACAATGCGCAGTCGTCACTTGAATCGATGGGCATTCCCTATGCCGATTTCGGTGTCGAGCTCTCTTCACCGGCACGAGGTGTCGTTGTCTGGAGCATCCTGCGCGAACTCGGCCGCAGCGGCGTAACGAGGCGGATCAAACAAGACAATGATTTCGCGCGACAACTCGCGACGCTGGTTCGAAGTCACGACCACCTTGAACTGCTCGCAGAGCCCGTGCTGTCGATTTGCTGTTTCCGGTATCGCCGCGACGGCGTTGCAGATCTTGACTCGCTCAACGAGCAGGTCCACCGACGCCTGCTTCGTGAGACGCCCTACCTACCGAGTGCAACAGTTGTTAACGGTTCGTTTGGACTTCGACCTTGTTTTATGAATCCTCGTACGACGAGCGAACACGTCGAAGGGCTCGCCGCCGCCGCCGTCCGATTCGGCGACGAATGGTCACCGACGTAACTGCTGTCAAGTAACGCCACGACGATTAACGGAGTGTCCCATTCATGACAACTCTGCGGCTGAGATGAAACTTCAGACGAGGTGATTGACATTAAATGAGTCGACAGCCATACTCAACTCATGCCAGGCGTCCTGATCATTCTGAACGGCCCCAGCAGCGCTGGAAAGTCCTCGTTGGTGAAAGAGATGCAAAAGTTATGGCCGCGTCCTCTCTACGCCGTGGGCATCGACACAATAATTACGGGCTGGCCCGAGGTGTTTTTCTTGGATCACGACGAGTCGGACCCCTTGAAGGAAACGGAAGCTCTGCGAATCGTGGCCAGCCTCGGCCCCGCACCGTCGTGGGTTCCGAAGTTGAGTGGCACGTTTCTTGCTATCAGCAGTCACGCCCTCACGTCATGGGCCAATATGAGCCAAGACGGAATCGACGTTGTCATCGATCACTGCATAATTGATCCGACGGAGCGAGAGCAGGCTCAGAGCCTGCTCGTCGGCGCATTGTGGGTCGGAGTCATGTGTGACGTTGAAGAATTGATACGCCGCGAATCAGTCCGTGGAGACCGCTACGTGGGCTTCGCCTCTGGCACGTCCGCCGTCGTACATCAAGACATCAACTACGACATGGTGGTCGACACGACCTCGACGTCAACCGAGGAGTTGGGACAACGGATCTCCGACGCAGTACTGCATCGATGAAGAGGCAGTTCCGTGGGCGCTGTCCGCACCGGTCCCTCAGATATTGGATTGCTGTTGAAAATGTCCGGTAGGACAATCGCTTCATCCGTCGCTAATGGACTTTTGAAGAATTTCCCGATGATCAAGCATCCACGCGGCACTTCGAGATCTCCACGTAACTGCCCAGAGGATTGGATAGCCATCCGGACTCGGACTGGGCGTGTCGGCATGCACTTGGTGTTCGATCGCTTCCTCGCGTGCACTCCAAATGGCGAGTTGGATCATCCGATCCACAAAGTCGTGCCGATCGTCGTGACCGAGGCCGTAACCGTCAAGAATCAGTTTCGATTGTCTTGATCGACCTTCTAGGTCGGGAAGGTGATTGACATTGCTCACGTCGTCGTCATACAACTGCGCGTTTTGCCACGTGACGTGGGCCAGTTCCCATAGGGGTTCTAGCGGTCCGGCACTATCCCAGTCAATGAAAGCGACTGGCCTCCCGTCACTGGCCAAAATGTTCCAAGGACCGAGATCACCGTGACCAATCACTGACGTTCGTCCTGGCAATTCACGTAAGAAGGAGGTCTGCCATTGAGCGTCGGGTGGCGATTGCCATTGCGCAGAGAGTGTGTGGAGCTGTCGAAGGAGCGCACCAATCTCAAAGGCCGCTTCGTCTGACCACGCGAGCGGTTGGGGACTCGTACCTTCAATGAATTCCAGCATTTCTCGACCATCAGCAGCGAATCCCGTTCCAATTGGTTTTGGGGCGGCCGTGAAGCCAACGCAGTTCAAGAATGAAAGAAATGAGACCACAGTCCGGCTTTGAGGCTTTGGGGACCGAAACACGGTGTCGCCAACACGCGTTACCGTTGTTGCCCAACCTCCAGCAAGTTTCTCTTCAATTTCGCTCACGAGAACATCGTTTCATAAAGGAGAATTCCTTTCGGTTCTTTCAGTCTCGCATTGCAACGGCGAAGTTCCCAAGTCCGACCGCCCGAATTTCCAAGTGGCGTTTGGATCGCTGGAATTGCATTTCGATGGTCCGATGGTAGGGGAAGGATGCCGTGGGAGGATTAACTGCGATGGTGAGTCCCTACACAACGCTTGGCCGAAAGGCATGTACTTCAATCACCATTAAGAGGTGGTCACTGTGACTGTGTCTAGGTCTCGGCGTAATGCCATCGTTAGTGCCATGGTATTTCTTTTCATCGCCATCAGCATTACCGTCGCTTTGAGTGTTGGCAGCGATTCGCCAATCTCTCGCGACGCGTTAGAACTCTCAGTGGCTCGTTACGTGGATGCATCGCTCGGTGTCTACTCACCGCTTGCGATCAAGAATACCGATAATTCCATTTGCTCCAGATTGTCATGTACCTTCTTCAACAAAGTTGCTCGATCGTCGAAGCAAGCCATCGAGCAACTGAGTGATGTCCGGGTTGCGAATCCCTCCTCGGTCAATTGGACTTCGACTTCGATTGTCGAGAAGCGATTCAATGTGGAACTTCTGACGAGTCGCAATCGTCAACTATTTCTCAACAACGCGACGTCAAGTGTGAGTAGCAATGCGATTGAGGTTGGGGATGCGTTCGTAAGAAGCGAAGCTTCGTACCTGAGTGGGAACTTGTCATCATGCGCGACCCACATTTGCGGTATTACAAGTAGTGCCGGCGCTTCGATTGTCTCGGTCGAGAGTGAAGTTGTGCACGGTAGTTCTGCGACAATTCACGCAATTGTCAAGGAGTGGCAGCAGCAGTCGGTCATAAATGCCATGGGAGTCATCGGCCCTTGGAACACCGCAACAAACGAATTGAACGACACATTTTCGTTAATGAAGTTAAAAGGGAAATGGCTGGTGATCTCCATTGTCGGATCGTTTGTTCCGGGACAAGGTCCGTGAATCGCGTTGTCGTCGGAATTAATTGGGTTGCGATGGTGTTAGAGGCCCGACGCAATAGATGTGCAACCCTGCACTGGCGGTTGGGTTAGATCGTACGGCTTAAGTTCGAAGCCACAAATACTCGTTGATCGAACTGGAATTCAGAATCGTCTTCGGGCCGACGTGCACATTCCGACTGGCGAGCGACGACATGGGCGAACGGTTGAATCCGTGACTCGATTCAATAGATCTGGCGCCTTCCATGGGCAGGCATTAGCCACGAAGTTAGTATTCCGTATGGCATTTCTGGCAATTGTCATCGGGGGACTGGTGTTCGGTGCCGGGGATCAATATCTCGGAACTGTCCACGCCGTCAATGCGATGGGCTGGTGGTCGATATCGGTGAGCCTGCTTTCTGCGCCTTGGTTAATACTTCCTTTCCTGGTCGGCTTGACGCAAGGACGACCGCGCCGTGCAGCGGTAGCTGGCTTAGTCGTCACGCTGTCCGCCCTCGCGGGATACTTCGCCATGACTTTGAGTCCGATGGAGGGTGTGCACTTCTCCCTAGTGAATCTTCGGGGCCTCTTGGGCACTAACCAATTGAACGAGATCGGTGGTCTCGTCTTTGGACCGTTGTTCGGGTGGCTCGGGTGCCGCTGGCACGCTCGTCGGTCGTGGTTTGCCGCAGCACTCGTGACTGGTGCGCTGTGCCTAGAGCCCATTGCGGTGACAGTGGCGGGTCGCAACGTCGTTCGTAGCGGATTCGTGTGGGCGTTTGAATTTGTCGTTGGAGTGGCCGTAGGCACATGGTTTCTTGTGAGTATTCGGAGGCACGGCGGATTGGACCGTCTCGCTCGCAATGGAACAATCCGATGAACCAACTGATTCTGTTGACAACACTGATAAGCCCATCGGGCCGACTTACACATTCTACGACTGGAGAATAAGTCCATTTCCACCACATGGCTCGACCTGAGAGGTGGGGTGGAAGCACCGCGAGAGACGGGATCACCTTCGCCAACCAACTTGAGTGATGTCTAGGCCGCAAGCAACGTCAATACGAAGTCCGTCAACGCTGATCGGGTCATTGAAGTGTGGGAATTTGATACTCACTGTATAGGTGTTCTTGACGATAATTTTCTGAATCGCTGCATGACTACCTGTGTTCAAGGCATCGCAAAACGCTGAAGTAGCGAGGATTATCTCGCCGCTCATTCTCGGTGCGACAACTGTGGGAGCAATGTCAAAGACTGAATCCTTCATATGCGCAGCCGTTAGTGGGTATTCCCGATTGTTTCGATACCCCTGAATCGTGGGATAGCCCGTGAGACGGCACGTTGTTTGACCTTCATTTATGAATGCGACATCGAAAAAGGAAGTTCCGCCCGCGCCGTTCGTTCCCACCCATCCACCAACGAAATTGTTCCCACTACAGAGAGGAACCGTTGCAGCCGACGCCGGGAATGTATTACTTTCAGATCCGAGCGTCGGAAAGCCGAACACCAACCAAAGTCCTGATGCGGCGATGACCGCCGAGAATTTCAAATATGGACGTCTCATGACACCCCCTAGTCTCAAATGCCATCGATGTCGCCATCGTAATAGTCGGGACAACGTGGCACGTTGTCGAGGGACCGACGTGAACCCGCACGCACGACTTCAAGACTAGGGGAGCGAGTATTCCCAACTTGCCGTGTTAATGCGCAAGTGACATTCCAACAACGAACATCCCTGAACAGAGCAGTGGGGTAGTGGTGACGAGTGCTGCAGCGTATCCCCAATGGTGTTCGCGCTGGAGGATCATCGGAACCGCGAGAGCAGAGGAGAATGTTGTCAGTCCCCCGCAAAAACCGGTCAACACAATTGAACGAATATTTGCGTCACTAAATCCAATTAATTGATACGCCGCGTAACCGGCGATGCCGGTACCTAGAGCGTTGGCGGCCACAGTGGCCCAAGGTCGAGTAGTCGGGTGGTTACGTCGAACGAGATATTCAAATACATACCGAACGACACAGCCGACGCCTCCAGCAATTGAGATGAGCAACAATGTCACGCGCGATGCCGATGTCGACCTAATCCCAGCAAGCCCGCAAAAAGGCCGGCCACAATGGCCGCTGCGGTCACTAAAAGACATCCACCTATGGTGAGGTGCCAGATGGCTGCGAGATCGACGAAGAGGCCGGAATACGAGGTGAGTCCTCCCAAGAACCCCGTCACCAGCACCAAACGCATTGGATCATTCGGATCGTGGTGCTTCAAGCGATGTCGCAGAAGGTCCGTCGCTACGTAGACGCCGATCGTGTTGATGGCGAGTAACACCCACGGGATCTGATGAGTCCAATCCAGTGATGGATACGTAGCTGTGCCACGAGGTATGGCGTACAGATTGATCTTCAAGAGCAAATCGCGAATGAGTGTGCCAACGGCGCCGCCCGTCGCCACGAAGAGCACGGCGAGTCCAAGTTGTTTAGGGGAGAGGGTGATGTGAGAGCGCATCGGTACTTCGAAACTAGTTTGCCATTGATTACAATTTGGTTAACGTGAGTGTTGCGAAATAATTGCGTTTGTCACAACGTACGAATTGAGATTTGGCTTTACATAACGTACATTATCGGCGTTCTAATCGGATTTCACTGTTATACTCCCATCCATGCGTCGGTTACTGTGTGCTGCTCTGATCGTGGCCTCAACCGTCGGGATCTTCGTCCTCCCAGCCACTGCTGACCCTGTTCAAAGGGTATTGATGTCGTTCGATTACAGCGACAACACGGCGCCCGCCTCAGCGTCGAACGGTTCGTTCAATGTAATTGTCGACGTTCTACCGGGCGATACGACTGGCCTCGTAAGAATGTTCGCCGTCGCACCGGCAAGTACCAATGATTCGAACATTGTGTGTCGCTTCCAGTGGATTAATCAAAGCCAGGCCGAGTGCGCATTCAATTTCCCGGACCCTGGTGTCTGGGAAGTCCATGCTCAGTACGTGGTCGTGCCGCAGACCGATGTCGTAGCTGTCGCCGTTACGAACCTTCGCGTCCTCAACTAATTGTTGGTCCCTGGACCAAACTTTGTTTCGAGCGGTGTAGAGGAACGCCTTCAAGTGCATGTCTCAAGTGAGAGTTGAGGCAAGTCACTGACGGGTCTGTCATGGTCTTGATCCACGGTGAAAACTCCCACGGCCGCGGTGCCAGACCAGGTCGGTGCACGAATCTGATTTTCGAATGATGGACCCCTCGTGGTTTACACTTCGCACGTGAACTCTCTCTTTGACGTCAATGGCAAGGTTGTACTTGTAACCGGTGGAAGTCGAGGCATCGGCGAAATGATCGCGCGAGGATTCGTCGACGCTGGAGCGAAGGTGTATATCTCATCTCGCAAAGCCGAAGTCTGCGACGCCCTCGCGAAGGAACTCTCAGCCATCGGATCGTGCACCTCCCTACCGGCCGATCTCTCGACCGAAGCTGAGTGCCGTCGTCTGGCTGATGAGATCGCCGCGCGCGAAGATCACCTGGACGTCCTCGTGAACAACGCGGGCGCCACTTGGGGTGCACCGTTGGATGAGTACGACGAAGCGGCGTGGGAACGCGTCCTCGCGCTCAACGTGAAGGGCGTCTTTCACTTGACGAAGTTCTTGCGACCCCTGCTCGACGCGAATGGCACGCAAGAGAGTCCCTCGCGCGTCATCAACATCGGATCCATCGATGGCATTCACGTGCCGTCGATGGACACCTTCGCCTATTCGGCGTCCAAGGCGGCGGTGCATCAGCTCACCCGTCACCTGGCCAAGACGTTCGCACCGACGATCACCGTGAATGCCATTGCCCCGGGACCATTTCCATCGAGAATGATGCGCGCCACCCTTGAAGCGTTCGGTGACGAGATCGCCAAGGCCGCGCCGATGAAGCGCATCGGAGAACCGTCGGACATGGCCGGAGCCGCGATCTTCTTCGCGTCGCCCGCGGCGAGCTACATCACGGGGGCGATTCTGCCGGTCGACGGCGGAATCGCGACGTTGCTCTAACTCTTGGGCTGCGTACCCAGCGTGACCATGATGGTGAGGTGACGCTTGCCGCGCACGATGTGCAACGCAATCACGTCACCGGGTCGAAGCGCCGATATAACACTGCCGACGTCTTGAGCGCTGCCGACGGTCGTCTTGTTGATGCCTACTATCACGTCGCCCTGTTTGACACCAGCGGCGGCAGCACCGGTTCCCGAGATGACACTCATGACGACCGCTCCGCTTGAGACGGTGAAGTCGTATTCCTGCTGCAGTGAAGGCGTCATCGAGGTGATCTCGACACCGATGAATGCGCCGTGATTGACCACGCTTTCACCGGCCTTCAGTTTCTTTAGGAGCGACTCGATGGTCGCATCTGGAATGGCGAAACCAATGTTCTGCGCACTGGTCCCATCAGGCAATGTGCCAGCGACTGCGGTATTCATGCCGATCACATTGCCACTGGAATCGAGCAAGGGGCCACCCGAGTTGCCGGGATTGATCGCGGCGTCGGTTTGGATCATATTGGTGAGTGTTTCGCTGGTGGTATTCGAACCAGCGGTGACGGTGCGCCCGAGCGCCGAGACGATGCCCGAGGTCACGGTCGGGGTTCCCGCGGCGAGGCCTAGCGCGTTGCCGATGGCGACGACGGCGTCACCCACGACGAGATCTTTCGAGTCTCCGAACGTGATCGGCGTTAACCCGGAGATGTTATTGATTCGAATGAGTGCCACGTCGTCAACGGGATCCGTGCCGATCAGCGTCGCCGGAAGGGACTTCGTGGAGCCGGTTCGCGTGACGGTAATCGTGCCGCCATTCGCTGCCGCTGCGATCACGTGATTGTTGGTGATGACGAGTCCGCTCTGAGTGATGACCATGCCGGTGCCTTGATCTTCTTGACCCCCGCCCTTGACGTCAATAGACACGATCGACGGCAATGCTTTGTCGATCAGTTTTGGGATGCTCACGCCGCCTGGTAAGTAACCCGCTCCTGGTTTGTTGGTCACCGCGTCGATGGTCACTCCCCCGGGCCCGGAGTTCGCGCTGGAGGCATAATGGCCCGCCAAACCTCCGACTAAGGCAGCAACTAACAGCAATGACACCCGTGTTGACCAGAGAGAACGCTTTGCTGGTCGCGCAGAAGGCTGGCTAGAGAGTGGTACGACATCGACGATCGGATTCGGCGCCAAAGGCACCACAGGAGTACCATCTCGCGTCGCGCGATCGAGTAATTCGGGATCACTCGGGACAACAGGTTCGGTGACGGTGACTTCTTCCGGCGTCGCGGGGGCGTCGTTATCGGGAAGATCTGCCATGCGGACATGCTAGGCACTGAAACTAAAATTGACCTAAATGCGCGCGAAATGTTTGTTTATTGGCGGTCGGCTAGATTGGAGACCCTATGTCGCGTCGCATTGAGATCGAAATCACGAGTTTGAATGGCGACGTGGCGACGTGGCGAGCGGCCGGAGCCAAGTTGCCGAAGGGTGTCCTTAACTCTTCGTTGGTGCCTGGTGGGCCCGTCGTGGGCAACGTGTATCGAGCCGACGTGGAGCAGTACATGGAGGGAATCGAAATCCTCTTGGTCATGGCGCCGAAGACTGCGTCACCGGTCGACCCTCGAAATGAACGTCTCCAATTGATTCCAAACACAAAGACGGGACCCGATGTGGTCGTCACCTACGCCCCCAAGGGCCGTGGCGGTGCTCGTCGAGAGGGCGGGGACACCCGACGTGAAGGTGGTCCAAGTCGTCGAGAAAGTGGCCCAGGGCGCCGCGAATCCGGTCCTGGTCGCCGTGAAAGCGGTCCTACTCGCAGAGAGGGTGGAACCGTTAAGCCTGAGGGTTCGGAGGGCCGCGAAAAGACGCCTCGGACCAAGCGACCGCCGAGGAATCCCGTCGAGCGCGGAGATTCGACTTCGCCACCGAGTGATCGTCCAGCGCGCGCACCGCGCAGCGACCGACCAGCTCGAGGTGCTCGTCCCGCGAGGCCAGAGCGTCCGAGTGGGCCCATCACGCCTCCGATGACGACGACGCATCGCAATTCGCTGCTGGCGACTCTCTCGCCCGAGCAGCTGCCCGTCGCTGAACAACTGTTGCGAGGCGGAATGCCGTCAGTTCGCGCGGCGGTCGCCGAACAGAACAAGAACGCGACGTCGCAAGGTCGACCGACGATAGATCCCACGACGATCGATCGAATCGCCGAAGAGCTTTTGGGCAAGACAAATCTCGCACTCTGGAAAGACCGTGCCGCCGGCGCCGTCGGGGCCGGGCGCGAACTGAGATTGCGCGACCTGCGCGCTGTGGTGACGTCGGCAAAAACCGTGTCACTCGACGAAGAAGGGCGCGCTCAACTCAAAGAACTTCAGATTTCGTTGACTGCGCGTCTGGAACATCTGCGAACCCAGTGGAACGCGAAACTCGAAGCGGCAATCGAATCGAAGAACGTGAAAGAGGCGCTTGCGCTCGTCGCTCGGCCACCTGACATGTCAACAAGGGTGAGCGCCGATATGGCTTCCAAGGTTGTCGCGATCACGTCAGAGGCCCTGACGGCTGAGACCGATGCGACACTGTGGAAAGAGATCGTTGCACTCACGATCGAGACGTCAATCCGTCGAAACGTCAAGCCTCTAGGTATTCCGGATGACGAGTCGTCAAAGGCAGTTGCCATTCACAGCGCCGGGGCTATTCCCGAATTCGCGAAGTTGCTCGGCATGAAGGTGCCACCGCCACCACCACCTACGAGAATTGCGCGCCGTCCGACGACGCGCCGTCCGCCTACTCGCCGCGCATCGTAAGGAGGCGGGCCTTCCAACCGAGGGACTCGTAAAGGGACTTCATACCTCGATCTCCCGGAAGGGCCAAGCCGTCTTTCGGCCGCCCCTCTCCCGCCACCAGGGTCTTCAACAAGGTCGTGGCCACACCTTGACGTCGGCTCTCGTGGTCGACGAACACGCCCTCAACGACCTGGTCGCGCACGACGGCAAAGCCCACGAGTCGCCCCTCCGCGGCGATGGTCCAGAGCACGCCAGAGCCCACCAATTGCGTCAGTAGCTCATCGTCGTCCGTATCTCGACGAATCGTGAGGTAAAGCTCAGGTCCGCCGCGATGACTCGCTAGACGCTTTAGGGCGTGTTCCCACAATTCACGAAGTTCGTCGGTGACGTTTCGAGGTTGGGCAACTTGCACGTCAACTTCTATGAAGTAGACGGAATTGAAACCGGTCTCGACTCACACACAGTCACGACAGAGCATGTTCGCTCGGTCCGAGAGCTGACTCGTCTTCTTTAGTAAACGGCACGATGAGCAACGGAATTCGTCATCTTGCTTGGGCAAAATGGTCTCGGCCGGATCGACCAAGGTATCCACTTCACCAGGCGCCTCTTCGTCATCCTCGGGCGTCGACGTTCGCCGAATGGTCTCGGCAAGTACCTCGTCAAGGGCCAATTCGATGTCGGCGTCGTCGACCACGTCATCGTCTTCCACGACGACGACTTCGGGCACGACGTCTTCGTCTTCCACTGCCTCGACGTCGTCAACGTCCACATCGACCACTACGTCGGTTACGACGTCTTCCACGTCCTCAACATCTTCGACGTCAACGTCCTCGACGTCAACGTCCTCGACGTCCTCGAGGTCTTCCTCGCCAATGATCTCTTCGTCGAAGCCGTCGGCGAGCTCCTCTTCGTCGAATACTTCTTCTGTGTTGCTCTCACTAGACATAAATCCCTCTTCTATAGCGCTGGCATTGTAGAGCCTTTTGGTCCTGGAGTGACGTCATTTGGCATAAACAATGGCTAAGGATGACAAAAACTAGCGATTAAGCCGATTTCGCTCCGCCGCTCGCTCGGCGTCGAGTCGTTCGAGGTCAGTATCGGAGAAATCGACGTACTTCATGGCGTCGGCGATTAACTCATGACCGGCGACCTCGCGAACCAGTCGGGCCATCTCTTGGGCGACGCTCCGATAGCTCGGATGGCCCTGCGGACTGGAACGAAGTTCAATGAGGTGCATTGCCTCGCGGGCGTTCATCTGCATGGCGTAGCGAATGCGAAACGCCAACGCAACGGCGTACTGCGCCTGCTCCGGGAACACTCGACGAAGGTCGTAGTAGAGCTCGGCGGATCGGCGAAGCGACTCTTCATAGCGCTCGGCCAAGCCGGCCTCTCGGATCACCTCGGGCACGTCGTAGCCCAAGTCGGCCGTGAGGGGCTGCCATTCGATGGTGAGCATTCGATGACGCTGGAGGTCGCGAAACGCGCCGTAGTCGGTCGTGAGTTCGAAGCGGTAGTCCGTTCGCTCGAAGGCTCGTCCGGGACGATGTCGACGATTCTTTCGGTGGCCGACGTACGTCGACATCAAAGCTGCGCGCTCCGCCGTCGACATCGCACCGACACGCACGCGCGCTTCTACGTGCGAGATCGTCGAATTACCGAAGACAATTGCTTCGAGGACGCGTGTCTCGCCGTCCGGGTCGAAGGCGACGAGACGGACTTGTTCGGTCGGTTCATCTTCGACCACGCTCTCCCACATCGACTTCAGCAGTTCGTGTGTGGCACTTTTCGTCTCAGACATGTAGGTCGACCACGCGACACCGCGCTCGGGCATTTCAACGCGCTTGAGGAATGACGGAATCACTTTGACGAGTTCATCGAGGATGAGCTGTGCGTAGAGACGGACCTCCAGGAGTGGGTGCGCGCGCATGTGCAGGAGCAGTGATTCATACGCCTGTCCCGAGGCGTAGATCCCGAGGTTCGAGAGGGCGCTCGCCGGTAAGAGTCCGCGCGTCGCGTCAAGCGCCTTGGCCCGAATTGCCTGACGGTAGACGAAGTCAGTGTCCTCGGGCGTCTTCGGGAACTTATTCGTGAGCCACTCGGTGAGCACCGGTAACAGTTCGGCGTAGGTGTCGAACATGCGGTCCATATCACCGACGTAGCGCGCGCCAAACCTTGACTCGAGTAGGTCGTGGTCCCGATAGAAACGGTATTGGCCGTTCGTGAATCGTCGGTCGTAGCCGAGATAACGAGTGGACTGCTCGAGATAGCTCATGAGCCGTCCCCACTCGAGGACTTTGGTGAGCACGTTGCTCGCCTGTTCGCATGCCAAGTGCACGCCACCAAGTTGGGCCACCGAATCGTCGCCGTACTCGACGAAGATCCGCTGGTACAGGTCGTCAGCGCGGTCGAGGCCGGCCCTCGCGTCAATCGTGGCGTCACCAGAGAGATCGAGGTCCCCGACGAATTCATCGAGGAAGAGTCGGCGCAAGCTCTTGGACGACCTCGAGTAGCGCGCGAAGAGCGCACCTTTCACGACTTCGGGCAAGTTGACCAAGGCGAAGACGGGTCCTTCGAGATTCGTGAAGTACCGACGGAGAATCGCGACCTCGGCGTCGGTGAACTCTTCGGCAACGTAGGCGTGCATGGAATATCGAGGCTAGAGGCGAATTCAGGCCGGTGGGTGGACGCTGGAATAGCCAGCCACGACACTGCGCAGGACAGCGTCACGGGCCGCAGCGGCGACCTCGGCGACCGACGTGAGATCGCTGATCCGGGCCAACTGTTCGCAAAGATCGGCCACTTGTTTGGCGTTTCGCACGAAGTCCCCGGGTGAGGTCTGACCGATTTCGACGTCGGCCAAGTCCAGCACGGTGCCCAGCGACGCGCCGCGAGCCCAGGCTGCGATGGTCGTGGCGAACTTGCCGTCGGGCTCTTTGGCGCTGGGAACCTTGAAGCGGCTCTCGATTCCTTGAATCATCGTCGAAGTGAGCGAGATCTCCGCCAGTCGGTCGTTCAGGTTGCCGCGGCGCTGTTGACCGAGACGGTCGTTCAACGTTCGACGCTTCTTCGTCGTCACCTGTCGCGAGGCGTTGGCCGGGCGACCAGCACGCTTTGATTCGAAGACGAAGCAGGACAGGAGTCCGGCCAATTGGGCGGGCTCCAAGCCTTCGAACACGCCGGCAGTGATTGATTCGGCAATGAGGAGGTCGCACTCGTGATAGATCGAGCGAAGAAGCTGCCCCTGGTTCGTGAGGTGCCAGCCATCGGCGTAGCCGAGTTCTTCGAGCACGTGGTGGCGCGCCACCATTTGATCGCCGAGCGGACGTTTGTTGCCTGTCGGTCGATGGTCGGCCTCGAACTGTGCGTACGAGCGTTGCACGACTTCGAGCGCGGTCTCGTACTCGAAGTGATTTACCAAGTTGGCGGTGAAGTTATAGGTCGGTCGGAACGACGAGTGAAGGTCTGACGGCGGCGCGAGCGCGACCCGTCCGACGTCCATGAGCGCCACTTCGGTGGCGAAACAGACGATGGCGTGGCCCTCGTCGTCGAGTCCGCGTCGTCCCGCCCGCCCAGTCATCTGTGAGAACTCCGCACTGGTGAGGAACTTGCGACCGGCATCGGAGTATTTGGAGAAGCGTTCTAATGCAACCGAACGCGCGGGCATGTTGACGCCCAACGCGAGCGTCTCGGTGGCGAAGACCACGGCGAGCAGATTCAGTTCGAAGCAGGTCTCGACGATTTCGCGAAAAGCCGGCACCATTCCTGCGTGGTGCATGGCCAAACCTCGGCGCAGACAGTCAATGAAGTCGGCGTACTCCAGAGCCTTCAAATCATCGTCCGAGAAGTCGACCAATCGCGCCTGCGCGATCGCCTCGATGTCGCGACGCTCTTCTGGCGTGGTGAACATAAGACCGTCGCGTCGACACTGGTGGGCCGCGTCGTCGCACGCCGCTCGCGAGAAGATGAAGACGATGACCGGCAATAGGTCCTCACGCTCCAACGCCATGAGTAGCTCGCTGCGCCGAGGTGCTCGAAACGGCGGTGGTGGCGCACTCGACTTCGGTCCCTTCCACTTGGGACCGGAACGGAACTTCCGCGTGGCCTTCATCATGTTGTCGATGCGTCGTGCCTCGTCCGAGAGGCGTTCGCCGTCGAGCAGATCGACGATTTCGACGTTGGGCTGACCCCGTCGCACGATCGCCAAATGGTTGTGCAACTGAATGGGTCGTTCGTTCTCGACGATGATCGCCGTCGGCCCGCGAACCTCGGCGAACCACTCGCCGATGAAATTCGCGTTGCCGATCGTCGCCGAGAGCGCGACGAAGCGAACGGTGGGCGGTGTGAGGATGATGACCTCTTCCCACACGCCGCCTCGAAAGGGATCCTGTAGGTAGTGCACTTCATCGAGCACGACGAGTCCCAGGCTCTTGAGCTGGTGGGATTCGGTGAGCAACATGTTGCGCAACACTTCGGTGGTCATGACGACGACTTCGGCGCCTCCGTTGATCGACACGTCACCGGTTAAAAGGCCGACGCGATGCTCGCCGTAGAGAGAACAGAGTTCGCCATACTTCTGATTGGAGAGTGCCTTGAGAGGAGTCGTGTAGAAGGCGCGCTCCCCTCGTTCGAAGATCCGTCCGATTGCGTAGTTGGCGATGAGGGTCTTGCCCGAGCCGGTGGGCGCGCTCACCAAGACATTGACGTGTTCGTCGACAGCGTCCAGTGCCTCTAGTTGAAAGCGGTCCAATCCGAAGGCGAGGCTGTTGACGAACCGAACGCGGTAGTCGCCGTCGTTCATTTCTTCAACAACTTGCCTACACCGATGGCGATGAAATAGAAGAGCGTGAGTGGCAGCGCCAGTGCCAACATCGAGAGCGGGTCACCACTGGGAGTGAAGACTGCCGAAGCCACCGTGATGGCGATCAAAGCGTACCGCCAATAGTGGAGCAACTGATTCGGCGTCACGATGTTGGCCATCTCCATCGCGACCAGCACCACGGGGAATTCGAACGTGACGCCGAAAATGAACATCATCAACAAGAACAAGGTCAGGTACTGATTGGGGTTGTACTCGTTGAGCAGCGACTTTCCACCGATCGATTCCAAGAATTGGATCGCGTGCCCGAAGCTGAAGTAGGCGACGGTCATTCCCGCAATGAAGAAGACCAGGGATGCAGTGACGAAGGGAATGATGAAGCGGCGCTCTCGCGCTTTCAGTCCGGGTGTGATGAACCGCCACAACTGCCAAAAGAGGACCGGTGACGCGCACAAGATCCCACCGAAAAAACCGATCTTTACTCGCAGCGTCAACCCATCGAGCGGAGCGGTGACCAGGAATTGGCAACCCTTGTGGGCTACGTTGCGCGCGTTGCAGTACGGCTCTTGCAAGAAGTGCAGTATCTGCGGGTAGAAGATGAAAGCTACGACGCCGAAAAGTGACACCGTGATCGCTGAGACGAGAAACCGGTGTCGAACCTCGGCCAGGTGTTCGGCCAGCGTCATGCCGGACTGGGCTTTGCTGAAGCGAGACACGTTCGACCTAGTTCAGGGACGGATCAGGTGGCAGCGTCGTCGAATCGTCTGTTCGCGCAACGACCGGCCTACTAGGTGGGGTGAGGAGCGGTGCCACCACTTCGGCCGGCGCCGGCGGCGCATTCTTCTGGTCTTCGGCGGCCTCCTTGGCGTCGACTCGGTCGGACAGTTGGTTCAACAAATTGACGGGACTCCGAACGATCCGCGCAATGTCCCCCGTGCTCGGAAGGTCCGGTATGGCGTCGCGGACCTCGCTCTCGACGCGCTCTTGGAGACGTTTGAGCGCCCGCCAACTCGATCCCAGACGGTGCGCAACCTCGGGCAGTTTGTCGGGACCCATCAAGAGCAAGACCACGGCCACAATCACCATGATCTTGACGGGACTGAGGAACATCAGCCCATTGTAGGTCGGTGTTTAAAGGAATCCGATGCGGGAAAGTGGCCAGATACGGACGAACGCTTTGCCGATGATGTCCGAGCGCGGCACGGTTCCCCACGTCCGACTGTCACACGAGTCGGAGTGATTGTCCCCCACCATGAAGTACTGATTCTTCTTCAACGTGATAGGTGTGATGGCTTCGCCAAGTGGCTCAGCGTGAGTCCAACTTTCTACCAATGCATGAAATTGTGTTTGAGAAGGTTCCTTAATGAGAATCGTGTTCCCACTGGACTTGAGAGAATCGCCGGGTATACCGACCACTCGTTTGACGAGATCGGTGACGGGATTGCCGGGATCGCAATTCTCGGCGGGGGGAGCCCTGAATACGACGATGTCGCCCACGTTGATGGTGCCGAGGCTGACGGCCAACTTGTTGACGATGATGCGGTCACCGACTTGCAAGGTCGGTTCCATCGATCCGGAAGGAATGAAGAAGGTCTGAAAGGCGAAGGTTCGAAGTAGAAACGACACCAGTACTGCCACCACCAGAATCGCGACCCACTCGATGAATATCCGTCGACGGTGATTCTTCTTCTTCGCGGGGGGCTCGGGAGTGGTTGGTGCCTCAGACGTCATTACGCCTGAGGCTTCATGGGGGGTTAAATCAGACACTGATCAAGGTTAGTCGGGTCAACCGTGGCGCTCGAGCGAGAGCAACAGCTTCTGAAAGCGTTCGTCTGTGCTCTTGAAAGGGTCCTTCAACAGGACGGTGCGCTGCATTTCGTCGTTTAGCTTCAAGTGGACCCAGTCCACGGTGTAGTCACGTCGCCATTCTTTGGCTGCTTTGATGAAAGTGCCGCGCATATGTGCACGAGTCGTCGCCGGAGGCGTATGGGTGGCCGTGGCGACCTCTTCGTCGGTCACGATCCGACGAAGGTGTCCTCGAGCCTGACGCCGGTAGTACAGACCGCGCTCGAAGCTCGTGTCGTGGTACATCAGATCGATCAGGGCGATCTTCGGGTCGCTCAGATCGACTCCGCTTCGTTCGCGCTCGCGTTCGATGATTTGCAACTTCGCAATCCAATCGACGCGGTCGGCTAGTCCCATCGGGTCATTGCGATATTGCTCGATCACCTCTCGCCACAGCTGTACGGCGTGGACCTGATCGGCCGGGAGGGGATGACCTTGCAAGAATTGCTCGGCTCGTTCGCAGAGGTCGTCTTGGATCTCGAGCGCTGTGAGGTCACGGCCGTTGGTCAACTTCACCGGTTCCTTGCTCCACAGGTCATAGGAGATGTCGCGCAATGCGTTGATGGGCGACGCCATGTTGTAGTCGCGCAATATCGTGTTGCGGTCCTCGATCATGGCGAGCACCACGGCGGCGGTGCCTAGTTTGAGATAGGTGGCGAACTCACTCATGTTGGAGTCACCGACGATGACGTGGAGGCGGCGATACTTTTCGGGATCGGCGTGGGGCTCGTCGCGGGTGTTGATGATCGGTCGAGAGCGCGTGGTTGCCGAAGAGATCGCTTCCCAGATGTGTTCGGCGCGTTGGCTCATCGAGTACGCCGTCCCCTTGGCGTTGGTGACGACCTTGCCGGCCCCGGTGAATATCTGCCGGCTGATTAGGTACGGGATGAAGACTTGTTCGAGGCGCGTCAGGTCGTCGATGCGTTCGATGCAGTAGTTCTCGTGACAGCCGTAGGAGTTACCGGTCGAATCGGTGTTGTTCTTGAAGAGGTAGATGTCGCCGCGAATGCCTTCGTCACTCAGTTGACCTTGCGCGTATTCGACCAACTCTCGCAGGATCGACTCGCCGGCTTTGTCCTGGGCAACCGCGTCGACGAGGGTGTCGCATTCCGCGGTGGCGTATTCCGGATGCGAACCCACGTCGAGATACAGGCGACTTCCGTTCTCCAAGAAGACGTTGCTGGAGCGTCCCCACGCGACGACCTTGCGAAAGAGGAACCGACTGACTTCGTCGGGACTCAAGCGACGTTGGCCCCGCAGTGAAAAAGTGATTCCGTATTCAGTCTCGATGCCGTATATGCGTCGCAGCACGTCGTCACCCTTGCCGATCCCTCAGCGAAGGAGCTCGCTGACTTGAGGGTCTTGAAGGCGAGTGAATGTGCGCCGACTCCCCCGGTCCTCGAGGATTCCGACTTCGAGGTCGCTGACTTCAATAGTGCGATCGGGTCCGGCGAGCGCGGCCACGGCATTCTTCAGCGTGGTGTTGAGCGACTCGAGCGAATCTTCGGATGCGGCGAAGCGAGACTTGATCGTCTCGGCGTCGCCGCCGAGCACCGCGAATTGCGGTTCATCGGAGATCGTGCCCTCGTAGGCAATCCGGTACAACTTGGTGGGGCGAGTCGAATTTCCCAATTGCGCGACGAGAATCTCGACCTCCAGGGGTTTTTGCCCTTCGGTGAACATGTCGCCGAGATGTTGGGCGTAATAGTTGGCCAGAGCGCGCACGTCAACGTCACCGCGGGAATACGTGAATCCCGTTGAATCGGCCCAGCGGATGCCCGCCTCACGCAGACGATCGAATTCGTTGTACTTACCGACCCCGGCGAAAGCGATGCGGTCGTAGATCTCCGAGATCTTGAAGAGCGACGCCGAAGGGTTCTCCGCTACGAGCACGACGCCGTTGTCAAAGATCGCGCCGACGATCGAGCGACCTCGGGCGATGCCCTTTTGCGCGAACTCGGCGCGGTCGCGGATCAGTTGTTCGGGGGCGACGTAGAAGTAGTTGGTCATCGCAGCGATCCTCCGGCGACACCGCCGCTCTCGGTGCGCCGTTCGTTGATGATCCGGAAGCGCCGCGCCACGTCGTCGGAATCAAGTTCGCGGAAACCCTCACTCGAGACGGCGACGATCATGGGAAAGAGACCTCGAACGAAGTCCGGTCCTCCCGTGCTCGGGTCGTTGTCGCCGGCTTCGTACATCGCCAACGCACCGAGTTCGATGGCGCCGTCTTGGTCCAGGTCGGCGTTGAAGCCGAGCCGGAGGGTTCCTTCGGCAAAGGGGGTACCCGAGCCGATGGTGGAGAAATCGAATCGTTCGTAGCAACCGCCGGCACCGTCGTATTCGAAGATCCGTCCGACCTGGGCGGAAGTATCCCAGCCGGCGAGTAGTGGCAACACCATCAGCGGTGACGAGAGGTTGTTGCGTTGGATTATCGGTGAAAGGTAGTTCGCCTTCCCCTCCAAGGTCAGAGCGGTGTCGGTCATCTTCTCGTAGTGCTCGAAGGAGAGCTGCGCCATTCGGATGAATTCAATGCCCCGCGCGGCCGTGCCGGAGATGGCGATTGCGGTGAACTGGTCGGCCGCCTCGATCTTTCGCACGTCGCGACTGGCGATGTAGTTATTTGTGGCCTGTCTATCCCCCACCATGACGACGCCGCCTTTGTAGCGCACGGCGATCACGGTGGTGGCGTGGGCTGAGGACGCGTTCGCGCTCGACACCGGCGGCGTCAGTCCGGTCGTCTGAGCGAAGTGGAAGAAAGAAGGCCCCGGATCATCCGAGGCGCTGAACAGCGGTAGACCCATCTACTCGCCGCCTTTTTGGACGTAGTTGCGAACGAACTCCTCGGCGTTCTCCTCGAGTACTTCGTCTATTTCGTCGAGCAGATCATCGAGGTCAGCCTTCAACTGGTCACCCTTGGTGGCGTCGACCGTCACCGGCGGCGCAGATTCGCTCGCTCGCTCGGTGCGCTGTTTTTGGATTCGCTCTTGTTCTGTCATACGTCTCTTCTACCTGTCTAGTGCTTCCAGAAGCGCTTGTGCCGTCGCACTTGTTTCTAGCAACTCTTCAGTGAGAACTCGTGTACCCCTTAAGGGATCGAGCATTGGCACCCTTTGCAAGGGTCCTTCACCCAGATCGAATACCACCGAATCCCAATTGGCCGCAACGATCTCATCGGGATATCGCGCTACGCACTGACCTCGGAAATAGGCTCGGGTCTCATCGGGCGGATTGTGAACCGCTTCACGAACTTCGTCATCACTGTGAAGTGCACGCAGTCCCACTCGCTGGGCCAGGGACCGTTCGGGGCGTAGATCGTGGTATTGGAGGTCAATGGCTCGAAGCCGCGCGTCGCCGTGCGGAAGCTCATGTCGGTCCTGGAAGCCTCGAATGATACGAAGTTTGGCCACCCAGTCAATGCGGTCAGCCACCGAATCGGGATTGTCGCGCACGCCGTCAAGCAACTCGCGCCACTGAGTGAGGACTAACTGGACTTCGTCGGGCGGAGCTACCGCGTCGGCGCCCTTTCGCTCCACGTGGTCGTTCGCGACGTGCCAGAGCTCGTCTTGGTAGTCCCAGGCTGTTCGTTCGCGGTCGTCTTCACAGAGCACCGCGTACTGGAGACTCGTATCGAGGGCGTAGGCGCGAACCGCGCCCACGGGCTGGCGCGGCATCGCGGGAAACGTGCTCAGTCCGGAATCCTCCAGCGCCGCGAGGAGTAGAGCGGTCGAGCCGAGCTTGACGAACGTCGCGACCTGACTCATATTGGCGTCACCGATGATCACGTGCAGCCGGCGAAAGCGCTCGGCGTCGGCGTGCGGCTCGTCACGGGTGTTGATGATGGGCCGCTTCAGTGTCGTTTCGAGTCCCACTACCTCTTCGAAGAACTCCGCGCGTGAACTCAGCTGGAAGAAGGGATCGCTCTCCAGTGCGGCTTCGGTCTCGCCACCGACTTTGCCGCAACCCACGATGATCTGGCGCGAGACGAAGTGCGGCACCATGGCGCGCACGATGTGGTTGAACTCGACGTCACGACTCACGAGGTAGTTCTCGTGAGTGCCGTACGAGTTGCCCTTGCCATCGGAGTTGTTCTTATAGAGCGATATGGCCTGGGACGTTTCGACCATTTCGTTGGCTACGGTAAGCGCGCGTCGCATGACCTCTTCGCCGGCGGCGTCATAAAGAGTCGCTTGGAGCGGGGTACGACACTCGGGAGAAGAATATTCGGGATGTGCGTGGTCGACGTACAGTCGCGCGCCGTTGGTCAAGACAGTGTTGGCCAGGTGTGTCTCGACGATGGGTGCGAATGATGTCAAGTCAGGAAGGCCCCGCGCATCCATGTCGGGGGTCTCGCCTTCGAAGTCCCAGTTGATCCGGGTGCGACCCTCCTGGGCATAGGCGTTGACGATGATGCTCGAAGCCACGATCTGATCGGAGTCGGGACCTCCTGCGATGCCGTACTCTGTCTCGATCCCGAGGACCTTCGCGACGGACATCGTCCTACAGGTACTGGCCGGTGCCGACGTGTTGAATTGAACGACCGCCGAGAACGTCGGTCTCTTCGCGGTTCACGAGCGTTCGGATGAAGATGATCCGTTCGCCCTTCTTTCCCGAGACCCGCGCCCAGTCATCCGGGTTCGTGGTGTTCGGAAGGTCTTCGTTCTCGCGGTACTCCTGTCGAATCGATTCGATCAAGTCTTCGGCACGGAGCCCTCGACCCTTCTCGGCGATCTCTCGCTTCACCGCGAGCTTCTTTGCGCGACGAACGATGTTCTCGATCATCGCGCCGCTCGCGAAGTCCTTGAAGTAGAGGACCTCTTTGTCGCCACCCTGATACGTCACTTCGAGGAATCGGTTCTCGTCGTGCACGCGGTACATGTCGGTGACGGTCTCTTCGATCATCACCTGGATGGCTTTCGAGCGGTCTCCCCCGCCGAGGTCGCGAATCGAACCTTCGTCGATCGGCAGACCGCCATGGAGGTAGCGCTGGAAGATCTGCGCGGCCGCTTCGGCGTCGGGTCGCTCGATTTTGATCTTCACGTCGAGGCGGCCCGGGCGAAGGATCGCTGGGTCGATCAGGTCTTCACGGTTCGTGGCGCCGATGACGATGACGTCGCGCAGCGATTCGACCCCGTCGATCTCGGCCAAGAGTTGCGGGACGATCGTGGATTCCATGTCCGAACTGATGCCGGTCCCTCGGGTGCGAAAGAGCGAGTCCATCTCGTCGAAGAAAATGATGACGGGCACGCCCTCTTCGGCCTTCTCTCGAGCGCGCTGGAAGACCACGCGGATCTGGCGCTCGGTCTCGCCAACGTACTTATTGAGAAGTTCCGGACCCTTGATGTTGAGAAAGTACGAACGCACGTTACGGTTGCCGGTGAGTTCGGCGACCTTTTGGGAGAGCGAATTCGCGACCGCCTTAGCAATCAGGGTCTTGCCACATCCCGGAGGGCCGTAGAGCAAGATGCCCTTGGGCGCCGGCAGGTCGTAGTCGTTGAAGAGCGCGCGGTGTAGGTACGGCAACTCGACGGCGTCGGTGATGGCCTCGATCTGGGTGTCGAGTCCGCCAACGTCGGCGTAGGTGATGTCCGGGACCTCTTCGAGGATGAGCTCCTCGGCCTCTTGGCGCAGCAACTTCTCGACCAAGAGATTCGATCGCATGTCCAACAGCAGGGCGTCACCGCTACGCAGCTTCACGTGGCGCAGCGAATCCGCGAGCTCCACCACCCGCTCCTCGTCGGCGCGGCCGTAGACGAGTACCCGACGCTCGTCGAGCACTTCTTTCACGGTGACGACTTCACCCTGGCCGTCGGACTCGCGCACGCCGATCACCGTGAAGGACTCATTCAACACGACCTCGTTGCCCCGGTCGATCTGACCGGGGTCCAGTCCAGGGTGTAGCGCTACGCGCATCTTTCGGCCGGAGGCGAATATGTCGACGGTACCGTCGTCGTTGAAGTCGATGAAGGTGCCGTAGACGGCGGGTGGTTGGGTCAACTTTTCGACTTCGTCACGAAGGGCTGCGATCTGATCACGCGTCTGTTGGATGGTGATGGTGAGCTTTTCGTTGTTCGATCGGCTCTGGGCCAGGGCACCGCGCGCCTCGAGCAGTTTCTCCTCGAGCATCTCGATGCGTCGACTGGCCTGTTCGACGTCGCTCATCGTGGCGTCGCGTGGTGAACTGACGACGATCTGGTCGTCGTTCTCAGGAATGTCGTCACTGCCGAAAGGCGCGGAGCGGTCCATATCGTCACCCTAGGTGAGTGCGGCACGACTTTGAAAGTCACCAGCATTAGGTGTCGCCCGCTAGAGTAACTAGACACATCACGCCACGGAGGGCCCATAAATGAAGGTTTGGATTGACCAGGACCTGTGCACCGGAGACGGTCTCTGCGAAGAGATCTGCCCCGACGTGTTCACCCTGCTCGACGACGGCCTGGCCTACGTGAAAGAGGGCGCCGACGTGAAGAGTGCTCCGGGTGGCGCCGAAGGCATCGCTGCGGTTCCGGCCGGTATGGAAGACGCGGTGACCGAGGCCTCCGAAGAGTGCCCCGGCGAATGCATCTTCATCGAAAACGACTAGATACCTTCGACTCGTTTTACCAGTCGACGCGCGCTGGTGATGAATCCCGTGTGCGCGACCATTCGATGATCCGGTCGCACTGAGCGTCCGTCGATGTGCCAGGTTCGACGCAGAATCTCCACCGTCTCTTCGAGTCCGAAAGAGTGTTGACGGAGCGTCTCGCGAAGTAGTTGCGTCTGATTGATGGTCGGCAGATAGGCCAGAAGGATTCCGCCGGGTCGAAGCGCACCTTCGGCGTGCTTCACGACGTCCCACGGTTCGGGCATGTCCAAGATGATGCGGTCGAGGTCGGTCTCGTCGATGCCCATCGTCACGTCACGTATCTGCACCGCGTAATTCACTTCGTCGCCGAGCATGTCGTGCACGTTCTTCATCGCCTGGACCGCGAAGTCCTCGCGGATCTCGTAGCCCGTGATCACGGCACCCGCGCGCAACAACGTCATGGAGAGGGCGCCCGAGCCGATCCCCGCTTCGAGCACGCGCATCCCCGGACCCACGTCGGCCTGCATGAGGATGGCTCCGAGGTCCTTGGGGTAGATGACTTGGGCGCCGCGCGGCATCTTCAAGACGACGTCGGAGAGCGTCGGACGAAGCGCTAGGAAGCTCCGTTCGGTGCTGCCGCGAATGAGCGAGCCCTCGAGCGCGCCGATGATGTCGTTGTGTTGGACGATGCCCGCGTGCGTGTGGAACTCGGCGCCTTCACGAAGGGTGATGAGGTAATGGCGGTCCTTGGCGTCGATGAGCATGACCCGCTCACCGAGTTTCAATATGGCGTTGTTCATTTGGCGGATTTTTTAGGTAATGGTTTGCGACCAGCTCGCGAATCGAGCAGCTGGAACAACACCAACCCACCGGCGAGCGACAGCCACTTCAAGGACTTCTTCTCCCACGCCTTGGCCAGCGCGCTCGCCGTCACGAAGCCGAAGATCCGTTTCAGAATCAAGACCCGCGCCTCTTGCGAACCTGATGACCTCGGTAGCGGCCCCAGACGTAGCCGGTCATGATGCCCCCGAAGCCGGCGATCGACGTGGTCGAGTTCTTCGAAGGTGTCAGCTCCTCGATGTCCTCTTTGGAGGGCAGCAGAGCGCGAATCGACGCCTCGAGCTGCCGTCGGGCCGCGGTCTGCTCTCTCACTTCGGGTCCTTCAGCCTACGTTTCGCCGTGCCGCTCACGATTCGCCACAGCGTCAACGCTATGATTATCGCCGCCAAGACCACCACGATCAGATACGGAATCCACGAGAGCGAGCCGTCCAAGACCTTGAACTGATCCTGAAGAAACCTAAGGGCGCCGAAGAGCAAGAGGAAGTAGCCGAAGCCCACCAAAAGACTCCCGAGTGTCCCCCACGCTATGAAACGACCCAGGTCCTTCAGCGGCTGGACGGTCTCCTCCTTGACGTAACGAAAGGCGAGATCCTTTATTTCATCAAGGTCTCGCTGAATCGAGTTTCCCCGCATGAACTTGCGCCAGGTCGCCTTTTTCACGTACTCAGCCTACTCACCACGTTCTTTGATCAGGTAGGTGGAACTTGCGGTTGCCACGAGAATTCCTTTCTCGTCCTCGACTCGCGCTTGCAAGAACGCCACGACCTTGCCGGGCTTCAAGACGCTGGCCGTGCAGGTGAGCACGTCGCCGTTTCGAGTCGGTCGAAGAAAGGACGACTTCATCTCGGTATTGGCGACGTAGACCTTTCGATCTTTCACCGTGAGCACCGCCGAAGCGCCCATCGCCGAATCCATCATCGCCGAGATGAATCCACCCTGCACGATGCCGGCGGGGTTGAGGAATCGTTCGTCCACGCGCATCCGCCACACGGTCGTGGCGTCGCTGCGCTTTTCTAGGCACGTCAGACCTAGCGTCAGATCGCAATTCGGTGGAATCTGAAGGACCATCGCCAAAGACTATCTGCGTCGCCCGCTCTCACGAGGAGACGAATTCACTACTGTCTAGGCATGACTGACTCTCTGTTTCCTGGCGCCACCGAACTCGAAGGCCAAGCCATCCGCGAGATTTCCGCGGTGGCTATGGACGCTCCGGCGGCCGCAAACTCAGGTCACAGTGGTACGGCCATGGCGCTCGCACCCTTAGGCGTCACGCTGTGGGGACGCGTCATGCGCCACGACCCCACCGACCCGGGTTGGAGCGACCGCGACCGATTCATCTTGAGCAACGGTCACTGTTGTATTTTGCAGTACGCCCTGGCCCATGAGTTCGGCTACGACCTGAGTGTCGATGACCTCCGCGCCTTTCGCCAGCCCCATTCACGCACGCCGGGTCACCCCGAACGCGGGACCGCGCCGACTGTAGAAGTGACCACTGGACCTCTCGGACAGGGCATCGCCAACGGGGTCGGCATGGCGATCGCCGAGCGGATCTTGCGCAGTGACTACGGCAGCGATCTCGTGAATCACCGCACGTGGGTGATCGCTGGCGACGGATGTATGGAAGAAGGCATCAGCCACGAGGCGGCGTCGTTGGCCGGCTCGCTCGGGCTCGATCATTTGACGATCTTCTACGACAACAACCACATCACGATCGATGGCGCCACTGAACTCAGCTTCCACGACGACACCATTGAGCGCTTCAGTGCCTACGGCTGGCAGGTCATCGACGTGGGCGAAAAGGCGAATGATCTCGATGTGCTCGAAGCGGCCATGCGCCAAGCCATCGCCGAGACCGAACGTCCCACGCTGATCGTGGTTCGCTCGCACATCGCCTTTCCGTCGCCCGAGATGATGGATACTCGCGAGGCGCACGGCAATCCTTTTAAGCCGGCGGTCATCACCGAGGCCAAGGCCATCCTCGGCGTGCCCGACGTGGCGTTCAACTTCGATCCCGACGTACCACCTCAATTGGTCGACTCGATCAAGACGCAGCGCGACGAGCGCCTCGCCTGGGAGTCTCGGGTCACCGCCGCCGGCGCCCAGGGCGCGAAACTCCTGGAACAACTCGACAACGATGGTGCAGCCAAGGTGACCACGTTGGCCGAACAGTTCGAAGCCGGATCCAAGGCCGCTACCCGCAAAGCCATGCAACGAGCGATGGACGCCTACGCCGTGCAGACACCGGGACTGACCGCGGGCTCGGCTGACCTCACCGACAACACCGGCATGACGCTCTCGGCTCTCTCGGTGCAGAGTTCAAGCAATCCTGGCGGTCGACAGTTCCATTACGGCATCCGAGAGTTCGCCATGAGCGCCAACCTGACCGGACAAGCTCTTCACGGGGGATTTCGACCCTTGGGCTCTACGTTCTTCGTCTTCAGTGACTACGCCCGGCCCGCGGTGCGTCTGGCGTCATTGAGCGAGGCCGGAGTGATGTTCGTCTACACGCACGACTCGGTTGGTGTGGGCGAGGACGGTCCGACCCACGAACCAGTGGAACAACTGATGTCGCTTCGCGCGATGCCCCACCTACACGTCGTACGCCCTTCGGACGCCAACGAGACACTCGACCTCGTCGAAGAGTTCTTGACAGCCCCAAGTCCCGTCACGACGGCGATGGTGCTCACTCGACAGGACGTGGCAGTCTTCAATGAATCGGACGCGACAGTATCGAAATCAAATGCGCGCCGTGGCGGCTACGTCGTTCGTGAGAACGACGACGCGGTCTTCACGCTGGTCGGTACCGGCTCAGAGGTCCAACACTGTGTCGCTGCCAACGACATACTCGCCGCCGAGGGCATCGTCACTCGGGTCGTGGCTCTACCTTGCTGGCGATGTTTCGACGCCCAGCCCATCAAGTATCGAGACGAGGTGCTACGACGCAGTACTCCGTCGGTGTCGATGGAAGCCGGAGCGACCCTAGGGTGGACCAAGTACGTGGACCAAGCGATCGGGATCGATTCCTTCGGAATGTCCGCTCCGGGAAGTTACGTCATGGATTATTTCAACA
>Ga0307374_10003240_pt1 | contig 27957 bp, 25 predicted proteins | sample OX3MG_FD_202532 | JGI IMG/M metagenome (GOLD analysis project Ga0307374, IMG submission 202532) | Soil microbial communities from Risofladan, Vaasa, Finland - OX-3 | ecosystem: Environmental > Terrestrial > Soil > Coastal area > Acid sulfate soil | place: Finland: Risofladan, Vaasa | collected... | reverse complement strand
ACCGTTGCCCGCCGGACCCGTGTAAGATGTCTGACCCGGTGCTGAAATCGATGACAGGATACGCGCAGGCGCGCGTCGAGCAGGACGGCTGGGCCGTGCAATTGAGCCTGCGCAGCGTGAATCACCGGTTTCTGGATTTGCGCATACGCACATCCGAAGGATGGGACGCGCTGGAAACGGAAATCCGCCGCATGGCGCGCGAGAATGTTCGCCGCGGGCATTTGGACGTGACGGTGCAAGTGGAAGCGGCGAACGGGCATTCGGTTTCGATCAACCGCGGAGTTGCGGCGGAGTATTTGAAAGCGGCGAAATCCCTCGGCGAAGAATTTGGAGTGAAATCGGATCCCGATTTAGCGGCGATTCTGCGGCTGCCGGGCGTGACGTCATCGGGCGCGCCGGCCGAGGACGAAATCGAAAAGCTGACGGGGCTGGTACGTTCGTGCCTGACAGATGCAATCGGCCGGCTGGACCACATGAAGCAAATCGAAGGTCGGACGCTACGCGAGGAATTATCGCGGCGATTGGCAATCGTCGGCGAGCATGCGAAACAAATTGAAATTCTCGCCGAGCGCGCGCGTCCCGCATACGCGAAGAGGCTGGACGCGCGATTGAAGGAGTTGCTTGGCAATTACTCGCTCGACCCCGCGCGCCTGGCGCAGGAAGCGGCATTTGCCGCGGAGCACAGCGACACTACCGAAGAGCTGGCGCGATTGCGCAGCCACGTGCAGCAGTTTCGTGGATTGCTCGACGCGGGCGGAGAAGTGGGCAAGAAGCTCGATTTTCTTTTGCAAGAGATGCAGCGCGAGACGAATACTTTGCTGTCGAAAGCGAATGGAATCGATGCCGACGGGCTTGAGATCACGCAGCTTGGTCTCGACTTGAAGTCGGAGATTGAGAAACTGCGCGAACAAGCGCAGAACGTCGAATAACGATGGCTGAATCGCATGAACCGCTCGTTTTAATCGTTTCAGGGCCTTCCGGTTCGGGCAAATCGACGCTCGTGAAAAAATTGCTGGACCTGCCTGGCACGATGCTTTCGATTTCGGCCACTACGCGTCCGCCACGAGCGAGCGAAAAGGACGGGCAGTGGTATCATTTCGTTGCGGAAGAGGAATTCCGCGGCATGGTGGGACGCGGGGAATTTCTCGAATACGCCTGCGTTTTCGGCAAGCATAGTTACGGCACGCCGCGAAAATGGTTCGACGAGGCGCGCGCGCAAAATAAAGATTTGGTGCTCGAAATCGACGTGCAAGGCGCGGAGCAGGTGCGAAAAAAAATGCCTGAATCCGTGGCCATTTTCATTGTTCCACCGTCGCGGCAGGAGCTGGAAAAGCGCATCCGCGCGCGCGGCCAGGACAATGAAGATGAAATCGCGCGGCGTCTGGAGCGAGCCCGCTTGGAGATGGAGCACTACGTGGATTACGATTATGTGGTGATCAATGAGAACGTCGAGCAGGCCGGAGAAGCGGTGCGCGCCATTGCGCTGGGCGCGCGTTGTCGGACTCGACAGAACCGCGAACGCGTTCAGCGAATTCTGAAATCCTTTGGAGGATAATGTACTCATGGCGGTTTCCACCGAGCCACCAGATAGCAAGTTTTCTTACGTCGTGCTTGTAGCGCGCCGTGCTCGCCAGCTTATGGCTGGAGGGCGGCCGTTAATCGACAATCCGAAAAACAACAAATACACCCGCGTCGCCGAAGAGGAGTTGCAGAAGGGCATGCTGGAATACGAGCTGTCCGAAGCATTCGACGGAACGGAAGAAAAAGACGGAAAGAAAAAGAAGCCGTAGCATTCGTCACGAGGATTGATGCGCATCGCGCTGGGAGTTTCGGGAGGGGTTGCCGCCTATAAGGCCGCGGAGCTGGTCCGCCGGCTGCAACAGGAGAAGCTCGATGTGCAGGTGGTGATGACGCGCGGCGCTCGGGAATTCGTCACGCCATTGACCTTTGCCGCGCTGACTGGCAAGAAAGTGATTACCGAGCTTTTCGGCGAAAAGGAAACGCAAGCGAATGTCGAAAGCGCCATCGAACATATCGCCGTGGCCCAGCGCATTGATTTGCTCGTCGTCGCTCCGGCGACGGCCGATATTCTCGCAAAGCTGGCGAACGGCATCGCGGATGACTTCTTGACGACGCTGTATCTAGCGACGAAAGCCCCCGTGATTGTCGCGCCCGCGATGAACGTGAATATGTGGGAGCATCCCGCGACGCGGAAAAATATCGAAACGCTGCGCGCGCGCGGTGTCCGGGTGGTCGAGCCGGACGAAGGCTACCTCGCCTGTGGAATGGTCGGCCCCGGGCGCCTCGCGGGAATCGAGGCGATTGCCGGCGCCGTTTGCGAAACCCTCGGGCTTCGGCATGACCTTGAGGGTTTGACGCTGGTCGTTACGGCAGGCCCCACCGTGGAAGACATTGATCCGGTGCGCGTCCTGACGAATCGCTCGTCGGGGAAAATGGGCTATGCGCTGGCGGATGCGGCGACGCGTCGCGGCGCGCACGTGATTCTAATCAGCGGGCCCACGGATTTGCATCCGCCGAATGAGGTGGATTGGGCTCCTGTTCGGACAACCGAGGAAATGCATCGTGCCGTGCGCGAGCGCGCGGGTGCGGCGGACGTTGTTATCATGGCTGCCGCCGTGTCGGATTACAGGCCCGCGTCGCCAGAAACAAAAAAAATCAAGCGCGGCGAAGGACGCATGATGCTCGAACTCGAGCCTACGGCGGACATTCTGGCTGAGCTGGGCCGCGACAAAGGCCGAAAAATATTGGTCGGTTTTGCCGCCGAGACGGACCGTCTGGCGGAAAACGCGCGGCACAAGCTCGCTGCAAAAGGCGCGGACATCATTGTCGCCAATGATGTAACCCAGGAAGGCGCGGGGTTTGATACGGACACGAATATCGTCACGCTGTTTTTGCGTGGCGGGCGCGACGTCGCGCTGCCGAAGATGTCAAAGTTCAATGTGGCGAACCGGATCCTCGATCACGTCGCCGAACTGCGCAAGGGCGTGAAGTGAAGCGTAGCCCGGCGGGACGGCGATGAATCACGAAGCTCGCGCACGCGCCGAAGCGTGGCTCGAATATTTTAACGATCTGGGGATTTCGTCGTTCTGCCTCGATCGCTCTGTTGCCGCCTCCGCTAACGCTATTGAACCAACTTCCCCTATTCCGGAATCTGTCGCCCGTCCGGTTCGCACAGCGCCGACGGCTGGAATTCCAGATCACACGCAGAAGCCGGCTCCGGCCGCCCCGGCGCTGCCCGTGGTGAAAAGCGCGTCTCTCTTTGTGGCCAATGAACGCGTCGAAGGCGACACGCTTGAGCGCATTCGCGAAGACATCGGCGACTGCAAGCGGTGCAAGCTATGCGAACAGCGAAATAAAATTGTTTTTGGCTCTGGAAGCGCGAAAGCCGACCTGGTTTTCGTCGGCGAGGGTCCGGGCCACGATGAAGATATTCAGGGCCTGCCGTTCGTCGGTCGCGCGGGAAAATTGCTCACGCAGATGATCGAGGCAATGGGTCTGCGCCGCGACGATGTGTACATTGCAAACGTGGTGAAATGCCGCCCGCCGCAGAATCGCGCGCCTGAGCCGGACGAAATCGAGACGTGCTCGCCGTTTCTTTACCGCCAGCTTTCGGTGATCCGTCCGAAAGCAGTCGTGTGCCTGGGCGCGATTGCCTTTCAATCGCTCACCGGAACGAAGCAGCCGATTTCGCGCCTGCGCGGCCAGTGGCTCGAGTTCCGCGGCATTCCACTGATGGCCACGTATCATCCCGCGTACCTGCTGCGCAATCCAAACGCCAAAGGCGACGTCTGGGAAGATTTGAAAAAGGTGATGGCGCATCTCGGGATGAAGGTTCCCGCGAAGCGCTGATATTTTTCGCTCGCTCGTTACCCCGTTTCCGCTTGTCGGTGAAATCAAACCTCCTGTTACACTATGGCGCGCAGCAAATCAGTTGCGTTCGCGCGTCCTGTGGCGGCGGCGATAAAACTTTTGTGGAGATAACGTTTGGGAATTTTGCTGGGGCTTGCGGCGGCTCTCGGATGGGGCGTGGCGGACTTCATGGCGCGGTTCGCGACGCGCCGCGCGGGCGCATACCGCACGCTGATGTACATGCAGCTCATCGGCTTTCTCGCGTTGACTGTGGCGATGGCCGCGACGGGTCACTGGTCGAAATTTTTCCCCAGCCGTGCGGAACATCATGCCTGGACCTGGGCGATTTGCGCTGGGCTGCTGAATGTAGGCAGCGCATTTTCGCTGTACCGCAGTTTCGAAGTCGGCGTTCTCGCGCTCGTCGCGCCCATCGCGGCAAGCTATCCAGCCCTCACCGTGCTGCTTTCGCTTTGGAGCGGCGAGCGGCTCACGGTGCCGCACGCGCTCGGCGTCGTCGCGGCGATCATCGGCGTGATTCTCGCTGCCGTCACGTTTTCCTCGCCACCGCTCGAATCTTCCCGCACGGATCATCGGCGACATTTGTTCCGCGGAGTTTCCTGGGCGCTCGCGGCCGCCGTGGGATTCGGACTTCTTTTCTGGGTGCTGGGATTTCACGTGATGCCCGTTTTCGGCGGCGCCGCATCCGTGTGGATGGTCCGCATCACGACGTTCTCGACGCTCGCGCTGCTGGTTATCCCGTTGCGGCAAAGCGGCAAACCGCCGGGGGGTTCGATGCTCTGGCTTGTGGCGGGTGTCGGCATAATCGACACGGCCGCCTTCGTGGCGAATAATCTCGCGCTCAAGTATCAGCAAGTCGCGGTGGCGAGCGTGCTTTCTTCGCTCTATGGCGCGGTCACCGTGCTGCTGGCCGCGATTTTTCTGCGCGACAAACTCGAGCGCACGCAGTGGGCCGGCATCGCGCTGATATTTGTGGGAATTGCATTGGTGAGTGTGTAGCAAACATGGCCGCGCGGTATTGTGAAGTTGCGCTCCCTGTCCCCCTTCGCTCCACGTTTACGTACGCGATTCCGGCGCATTTGCAAAACGCCGAGCTTGTCGGCAGCCGCGTGGTCGTGCCGTTTCGCAATCGCGCCATGGTCGGAGTCGGCGTGGCCGTCGTCGCGAACCCCCCCGAAGACAAGAAGACCAGGGAAATCGTCGAGCTGCTGGACGCGATTCCCGCGCTGCCGTCGAAATTGATCGACCTCGGAATGTGGGTCAGCCGCTATTACGTTGCGCCGGTGGGGGAGACGCTGCGCGCGATGCTTCCGCCTCTCGCGGAATTGCGCCACGAGCGCGAATATCAGATCGCGGAGCACGGGCGCAATTTTCTCGACGAAATAAAGGAGCGCGGGCCCTCCGATCCGGGCGAGTCGGTGGACTTCGCAATTCTCGAACTTCTGAATGCAGGAGAAAATCCTGTTTCGTCGGCGCGATTGCGGCGAATTGCTGGCGGCGAGGCTGCGGCGGAGCGGCTTGTTCGTCGCGGATGTCTGGTCGCGCGCGAACGCATGCGGCGCAAACGCGAGCGTGTGCAGAAAATCGTATCGTGGAATCCGACCGCGTCAGCAGTTGACGCAAAAGAAGAGACAATCCACGAGCTTTTGACGGCGACGCGCGGACCATTGCCTTTGCCGATTTTGCTGAAAGCGGGAGCGTCGCGCGTCGTCGTCGCGCGGCTCGAAAAACAGAACAAGTTGGTCGTTTGGGAAGAACCGCTTGCTGCGGAAGCGAATGAGATAGAAGACGCGTGGGAAACGGACTTTGTGCCTCCCACGAATGTCCTGAATGCTGAACAGCAGGCTGCAGGCGGCGCGATTCGCGAGTGGCTCGCCGAGAAATCCTTCACGGCCGCCCTGCTGCACGGCGTCACGGGAAGCGGCAAGACGGAAGTGTACCTTGGCGCGGTGGAGGCAGCGCTCGCGCAAGGCCGCACCGCGATTGTGCTGGTGCCGGAAATTGCGCTCACGCTGTGGCTCAGCCGGCTGGTGCGCGCGCGATTTGGCGGTGTCGTTGCTGTGCTCCACAGTGGGCTTGCCGAAAACGAACGCTCGCGCGAATGGTGGCGCGTGCGGCGAGGCGAAGCGCGCGTCGTGGTGGGTACGCGTTCGGCGGTTTTCGCGCCGCTCGAAAATGTGGGCCTCATCATCATCGATGAGGAGCAGGAGTCGAGCTACAAGCAGGAAGAAACGCCGCGCTACAACGGCCGCGATGTGGCCATTGTCCGCGCGCGGCTCGAAAGCGCGGTCGCGCTGCTTGGCTCCGCCACGCCATCGCTCGAAAGTTTCCAAAACGCGCGCACCGGCAAATATCGTTTGCTCGAACTGAAGACGCGCGTCGAGGATCGCCCCCTGGCATCGGTAAAGCTTGTCGATCTGCGCGACGAATTCCGCAAAAACCATCGCTCTCCGCCTGTGTCGTCATCGCTTCTAAAAGCTATCGGCGAACGCCTTTCGGCGGCCACGCAGGCGCTGATTCTCATCAATCGCCGCGGATATTCGTGGTACGTGATCTGCCGAAGCTGCGGTGCGGGAATTGAATGCCAGAATTGCAGCATCGCGCTTTCGTATCACAAGCAGCGCGCGCGTCTCGAATGCCATTACTGCGGATATTCCATCGCCGTTCCGAAACTTTGCCCGAAATGCAAATCGGAATATTTGTATTTTGTGGGCGACGGCGCGGAACGCGTCGAGGAATATTTGCGCGAGCAGTTTCCGAAGGCGCGCATTGGCCGCCTGGATCGCGATACGGTCCGGACAAAGCGCGAGTATCAAAAAGTTCTTGGCGCGTTCGCGCGCGGCGAATTGGATTTGCTTGTGGGCACGCAGATGGTCGCCAAGGGGCACGATTTCGAGCGTGTCACTCTTGTCGGCGTCGTTTCCGCGGGTCTCGCGCTCGGCCGCCCGGATTTTCGTGCCGCGGAAAGAACGTTTCAGTTACTCACGCAAGTCGCCGGACGCGCAGGACGCGGGCGTTTGCCGGGCGAAGTGCTGATCGAGACGTATTATCGCGAGCACTACGCGATCCAGCACGCGGTGGACCAGGATTATGGCGCGTTCTTCGACCGCGAGATCCATTTCCGGCGGATGATGCACTATCCGCCGTTCGTTGCACTGGCGAACGTGCTGGTGCGCGACCGCAAAATCGAAAATGCCATTCGCTGGTCGCGCGCCATCGCCGCATATTTCGACTCGCGCAAAATCAGCGAGCTGAAAGTGCTCGGACCCGCCGCGGCGGCGCTTTCGAAGTTGCGCCGCGAATATCGGTTTCAGATTTTGCTGAAGACGCCGAATCGCCGCCTGCTCGCGCAAGTCCTCGAAGGCTGTTTGTCGTATTGCGGCAAAAAGGAAATTCCCGATAGTGCCGTAGTTGTCGACGTGGACCCGACAAGCCTTCTGTGATTTTCAAGCAGCGGTTCCGCCAAATTACAAAATCAGTCGAAAATCAGGGTCGCGGAATTCATTTCAACGGAAACGGTGTGAAGCAAAGCAGAAAAATAATGAGCGCGACAATGGCCCAGGCGCGGCGCGTTCGGTCAAGCGGTGTCCAGCGGTCCATCAGCGGCGGATGGCGGTAACCGAGAACCAGGAGAAGCGCCGCGAAGAAAACCCAGCCATGCCAGAAGAAAATTCCCAGTGCGATCAAAATGACGCCAAACGAAACAGAGATGCGGCGGTGCCTGCCACTCGCGACGCTGTACACGATGTGGCCGCCATCGAGTTGCCCAATCGGAAGAAGATTGAGCGCCGTGGCGAATAGGCCCACCCACGCCGCGAGCGCAACGGGACTGAACAAAATGTCGTTCGGCCTCACTCCGGGATGAAAAATCGCGACGAACAATCTCATCAGTGGCGGGCTGCCGAAAATGACCAGCGCGCTGGACTGCACGCCGGGCACGACTTTCGAGTAGTAAACGCCCAGCGCGAGAATCGGAAGCGCGAGAACGAATCCCGCCAGCGGCCCCGAAAATCCCACATCAAACAGCGCCTTGCGATTCAGAATCGGCGAGCGAATGCGAATGAACGCGCCAAAAGTGCCAATCAAAGTGGGTGCGGGGATAAAATACGGATAGCTCGCATCGATTTTGTAGTACCGGCACGCGAAAAAATGCCCCAGCTCGTGCACGAGCAAAATACTGATCAGGGTGAACGCAAAGGGAATTCCAGCAAGAAGCAATCGCGGGTGGGTAAGAGCCAACCACGTGGGAGCGAAGGGATTTTCCATTCCCGAAAACGGCGCGCGATTTTGCGCGAAGGAAACCGAGAACTCCCGGCCCACCGCCAGCGTCGAAATCAGCGTAAGGACAAAAAGAATCAGCGCGAGAGCGAATTTTCGCTTCCGCGGCGCGGCCATGCGGTGCGGCTCGACCAGAAAATTGTAGCGGCTGTCCAGCAGTTCCGCCGGCGCTTGACCCGCACCGTGCCCATTGCCATGTCCGTTCTCCACCTTCCTAGAATACACCTCGGTCCGCGCCCGTCGCCACTGGAGAGAACCATCGGAGAGAACGACAGTGACAAGTAGCCAGTGATCAGTGACAGTGAGCAGTCAAGAGCGGCCCACGACGCGCAGTCAGTAATAAGCAATCCTCTGCGCGCAGCGCCGAAGTCCGCGGCAACGATCATCATTTACTTCTACTTCTGCGGTGGGTTAGAGCGCTTGAAGTTCTTTGCCGGGCTTGAAGCGCACAGCCTTGCCTGGCTGGATGTGCACCTGCTGGCCCGTGCGAGGATTGCGGCCGATGCCGGTCTTGCGCGGCTTCACATTGAAGACGCCGAAGCGCCGAAGCTCGATGCGTTCGCCGCGGCCGAGCGCGTTTTTCAACGCCTCGAAAACGGTTTCGACCGCCTGCTCGGCTTTACTGCGCGGAATATTCGTGCGTTGCACAACGGCGTTTACGATATCAAGTTTTATCATTGCCAGCCGGCTCCTTGTCGAAGCGTATGCTAGATGGCGCGTCGCGGGTTGTCAAGTCGCGCACTGTGTAATAAGATGCCGCGCCTTTTCGAATGGGAACGCACCGGAGGATGACATGAGCATCAAGGCCGACCGCTGGATTACGAAGATGTCGCGCGAGCACAAAATGATCGAGCCTTTTTCCGACCGCCAGGTGCGCGAAGGCGTGATCAGCTACGGTGTCTCGTCGTACGGCTATGACATCCGTGTCGCCGACGAATTCCGCATTTTCACGAATGTGAATTCGACAATCGTGGATCCGAAGCAATTCGACGCGCGCTCTTTTGTGGAATTCAAAGGCCCTGTGTGCATCATCCCGCCGAATTCCTTCGCGCTGGGGCGTTCGGTGGAATATTTCCGGATTCCACGCAGCGTGCTGACGCTGTGCGTGGGCAAATCCACGTATGCGCGATGCGGGATCATTGTGAACGTAACGCCGTTCGAGCCGGAGTGGGAAGGTTTTGTGACGCTCGAAATCAGCAACACCACGCCGCTGCCCGCGCGAATTTACGCGAACGAAGGACTGTGCCAGGTGATTTTTTTTGAATCCGACGAATCGTGCGAAGTTTCCTACAAGGATAAAAAAGGAAAATATCAGGCGCAGCAGGGAATCGTGCTGCCGCGCCTATAAATCGCCGACAAGCGCTATGCGTTCGCGCGGCACGCGTCGACTTTTCGCGTGGCCTTGTCCCTTGATCCAATTTTAAGCCAAATCGAAGAGCAAAACTTCCGAAGGTTCCTTGGCCTGAAACGTGAGTTTTGTTTCCTTCGAGATTGCGGCGCCGTCGCCCGCCGCCAGTTGCTTTCCGTTCAGGCGTACTGTACCACGAGCGACCTGAATCCAGGCATGCCTGCCGGAGTCGAGCGCATGCGTAATTTCCTCGCCGGACTTCATGCGCGCGGCGAAAAGTTTCGCATCCTGATGAATAGCAACCGGCGCGCCCTTACCCGCGAGCAACTGGAAATTTCCGTTCCAGCTATTTGCGGGAAACGTGTGCTGCTCGTAGGCAGGTTTCAAGCCGCGGCGATCCGGCAAAATCCAAATCTGGAGCAGGTGCACCGACTCGGATTTCGACGCGTTGAACTCACTGTGCGTCACGCCGGAGCCCGCGGTCATGTGCTGCAGCTCGCCGGGATGGATGACGCCGCTCGAACCGGTGCTGTCGCGATGTTCGAGCGAGCCTTCGAGAACCCAGGTGAGAATTTCCATGTCGCGATGCGGATGCAGCCCGAAACCCTGGCCGGGCGCGATGACGTCTTCATTGATGACGCGAAGCTCGCGAAAACCCATATGGCTCGGGTCGTAGTATTGGTCGAAAGAAAATGTGAAACGGGAATCTAGCCAGCCCATTTTGTTGTGTCCGCGCTCATCGCGGGGTCGAATAGTGATCATTTTTGCCTCCAAAGAGTATTCGATGAGGCAGGTTGCGTTGCGATTCTTTGAGTGCGCGCCCGTAAAAAAGTGCGAGAGAACGCGGGCGACTGAAAAGGGCGGCTTGCGATTGAAACTCATTTGCGATCAGGAATTCACAAGTGGCGCGTTTTGAATTGGTTGCGAGCGCGGGACTGTGCACATCATTTTCGATCAAGATTCGTAGAAGCTGGAGCCCGAAGGCTTGAGGCTGGAGAGACTCGAGCCTTTTCGCGCGGTCTCCCACAGCAAGCCGCAGAGGCAAGGAACCGCACGGCGAAAACCGCATTTTGTTGCGATTAGAAATTGGTGCAGTTCTTTGTTTTGTGTAAGTTACGGGAGTTTCTAATAATTTGGTGTTGCGATTAGAAATTTGGGGAATTTTGGGCCGGAATGCCGGGAGTCGGCCGCTTCTGGCCGCTAGGCGGGGAGAGAACCCCACCGCAGTCTCCGTGGGAGGGCCCGCGCCGCATCGTACATGGATGTCAGTGTCATAACTAAGGAGTTATATATACCACAAGATACGGAGAAATTCAATGGTTTTTACGAACTCCGGGGAATTGTGGAGCTGTCCAGCGGCGGGTCAATTTACGAGGAAACTGTTGAATCTGACGTTTGGACGGAATCGTGGGATTGAATGCAGCGTTCGATATATGATTGCGTTCGTCGTCAGTCTGCTGGGTCTGAAGGAAGGCGGGGGCAGGTGTATGTCCCTAACGCGCGGGCCGTGGAGCGCTCCGTCCCACGCAACGCCAACGGCGGGGGAATGGTGACTGAAAGGAAGCGGCTTTAATGGCTGGCGTGTACGGCGAGATCAACTCGAGGATCGATTATCAGCGCGTCCTTGGCGAGGCAAGGGACATCGCGCGGCGCATCCTGGCGCGGAACCCGGAAGATGGCACGATGAAGCGCATCGACAAGCAGCTCGAAGCGATGAGGCGGTGGAGCGACAACAGGCGCGAGCCAACCGAGAGCGAGCGCCGGAGTATTGACGTCGGTCTCGTCGCCGCGCGGGAACTTTCGGAGGCTACCGACGAGGTGGGGGACCTTGCCGGCAAATTGTACGCGCTGAATAACTACTTCGAGGACTGGCCGACGGACGCCGAGGCCGCCAATGCGACCGAGGACGACTTTTTCGATGCGGAATGATCCCTTCGGCAGATTGGGGTTTCCGAGTACATCGTCGATACGGCGAGAGTTTATCACGCGACCGTGAAGGCGAGGTGTTTGCACGCCTGACGGAGTCAGGCGCGGCCCGGCCCGGACCATAGTCGGGCCCTACAGAAGAGCAATCCTCACCCTTCGCAAAAGGCGCAAAGGATGGGGCACCCGCATAATGCGCGTCATGTGGCTTCCCTCCGCTGAACGCTCAGGGCGACCGGAATGAGCGTCGTGTTTTTATGAGGGAGATGGAGGAAAAGCCTCACATCAGTTGCGGAAAGGCGTCCGCAACGGGAGGTGAGCCACAAGTGCCACCGCCTTACCTGCGACGCGGCCATGGGGCTGGGGGTAAGCTCATTTCCCGGGACGGTTTTAGTCGTTTGCTCAATGCGTTTATTCCAGAGGGACGGGATTGCCTCGGACGGGAGGTTACAGTAGGCTGTAGCAGTTTTTGCGTGCACGGGAGCGAGGAAATTTTATGGGAAGCGGTAACCTATCTCATAAATGCCTAGACCGAGCATGTGCTGACCTCAGGGATTAAAACCCCTGGAATTCCGGACCTTTTCGGCACGGCTGAAGGCGTGCCCTGACGAAGATGGCTTATGAGATGACTGGGGAAAAGAAGCGTTGAATACGACGAGCGTGACGCCCATAACGCGCGGGTCGCGAGCATATATGTGGTTCGGGTACGCGATTTCGGTTGCGTGCCTGATCTGGGTGCTCTACGACTTCCACGTCAAGGCGGCGCTGGAACAGCTCGCGGACGTGAGCTGGCGATGGGTTGCGGTGGGAATCGCGCTGGACGTCGCCAGCTATGTGGTGCAGGCGCTGCGGTGGAAACTGCTGCTGGCGCCGTTTGGACGCGTGAAGATGCGAGACGCGATCCGTGCGGTATTCGCGGGGCTGTTCGCGAATTTGGTGTTTCCGCTGCGGCCGGGGGAGCTGCTGCGCGCGTATCTGGTGGCGAAGGCCGAAGACATTGGGGTGGGCACCGTGGTGGGTTCCGTGTTGGTGGAGCGGCTGATCGATCTGGTGGTGACGACGGCGGGCCTGGCGGTGATGTCGCTATTCGTGCCGCTGCCGGAGCGCTTCCGGCACGCGGCCAACGCGCTGGGCATCGCGACGCTGGCGCTGCTGGGTCTGTTCATCGCCATGATTCTGTATATCGAATTTCGATTTGGCGGCGATCCGCGGCGAATGGCCGGCGGGCGGCGCGTGCCGGGCAAGTTGATGTCCGCGCTGATTGGATTGCACGCCATGGGCACTTCGCCGGGATTTTATCCGGCGGTGGCCACGTCGCTGGTGATGCCATTTTGCCAAGTGGTGGCGCTGTGGGCGCTGATGAAGTCGTACGGAATCGGGTTGCCGTTCCTGGCGGCGGCGGTGGTGCTGCTGGTGATCAACCTGGGCGTGTCGCTGCCGAACGCGCCGGCGAATGTGGGTTCGTATCAATTTTTCTGCGTGTTGGGGCTGAGCATTTTCGCGGTGGTGGACAAAACGACGGCGACGGGCTTTTCGATTTTTGCGTTCCTGATGATGAACCTGCCGTTCTTCTTCCTGGGGTTTTACGCGGTGATTCGCAGCGGCCTGTCGATGCGGTCCATGCGCGAGCAGATGAGCCGGCTGCCGAGCGAGGCGGGAAGTTAGAAGCTAGTGGGGAGTGGCAAGGCAAGCAAGCAGCGCCCTCTATGAAGGCACAGAAAAAGCAAGCGACTTCAGGAATTCGCAAGACTACAGCGAGGAGAATGCAGATAATTTCGATAATGATATCCTTACCCGCCACGATGCCTAGACTCAAAACGAGTCACTATCCGGGAATCGCATGCGTTTTTCTCCTCCGTACATAATTTCATCACGTGAGTTGCTTTGAGACATCGGCGATTGCGGCGCGGAGCGCGTCGGCGAGGAATTGGATTTCGCCAGTCGAAATGATGTAGGGCGGCGCGAGGAGAATGTGATCGCCGCGTGTGCCGTCGACGCAGCCCTGAATCGGATACGTGAGAACGCCGCGAGCGAGCGCGGCCGCGTAAATTCGCGATGCGATGCGGGCGTCGGCGGGAAACGGGGCTTTGGTTTTTCTGTCGCGGACGAATTCGATGCCGAGGAGAAGGCCCAAGCCGCGAATGTCTCCGACGATGGGGCATTCTTTTAGAGGCGCGAGGGCGGCGAGAAGTTCGCGGCCTGCCGGGGCGACGCGCGCGAAAAGATTTTTCTCAGCCATGTAATCGAGTACAGCGAGACCGGCAGCAGTGGAAACGGGATGGGCGCTGTAGGTAAAGCCGTGGAGAAACGCGCCCGAGCCTTTTTCAATCGCACGCGCGATGCGGCCGGTGACGAGCACCGCGCCGAGCGGGGCGTAGCCGCTGGCGAGTCCCTTGCCGAGAAGAATGATATCCGGCTCGACGCCCGATTGGGCTTCACAATGACTGACGGCGAAGGGCTTGCCGGTGCGGCCCATTCCGGTCATCACTTCGTCTGCAATCAAGAGAATCTCGTGGCGGCGGCAAATTTCCGCGATGCGCGGCAGATATTCCGCGGGCGGGACGAACGCACCGAGCGTTGCGCCGGAAATTGGTTCGACGATGAATGCGGCGACGCGGCCGTTTTGAAGGTTTGCGAGGGCGTCGTCAAGCTCGGTGGCGCACGCAGTGCGGCATTCGGGATAGCGCAGATTCAGCGGGCAACGATAGCAATAGCACGGATCGATATGCGGCCAGTCGCGAAGAAGCGGCGCAAAGGGCGCGCGGCGCTTGATGTTTCCGGAGACAGCGAGCGCGCCGAGCGTGCTGCCATGATAGCTCTGCCATCGCGAAATGAATTCCATACGCTCCGGCTGGCCGCGCTCGAGAAAATATTGGCGGCAAAGTTTCAACGCTGTTTCCGTGGCTTCCGAGCCGCCGGAAGTGAAAAAAACGCGGCCGGGACCGCCGGGCGATTCGCGAAAGTTTTTTGGGGCGAGTTCGAGGACTCGGCGGGCCAGTTCACCAGCAGCGTGTGTGGTGAATTGCGAGGTATGAACGTAAGCCAGATGGCGCGCTTGCTCGCCCATCGCGCGCGCGACGGATTCGACGCCGTGGCCGATGGACACGACCGCGGCGCCGCCGCACGCGTCGAGGATTTTGCGGCCGTCCGCGGTAAAAATAAAACAGCCCTCGCCGCGCACCGCTTCCGGGTACTTGGCGTGAAAATTTCGCGGGAAAAGAGCGTCGCTCATGCGAAGGCGGAGTGATTCTAGCAGAAATGAGCGGAACGCAATCGAGCAGCAAAGCGTTAAGGCGCCAACGCCGAGAGCGATCTCGTAAGGGTAAACAAGTTTTTGTTTTTTTTGGACAACCGCACCGCTGCGCGCGGAATCTATCTGAAGTGAGGAGCTTCATCAAAGCTTCGTTCCTCCGCACGGACGAAAACGCGCAGCCGTGCACGCTCTGCTGTCGAAGAATCCGCGAGGACTTCCTCGCCATTCGTTCAACCGTCTCTTGTTCCGGTTCGCAAAGCCTCACAAGCCGGCCAGCAGCGCGAAGCGAAACCATTTTATCCACGGGAGAAAAAATCATATGAAAGAACAATCGCCATCCAAGAACCGGGGGTTTCGGATCACGACGCTTCCTCAGACGGAGCATCCGAAGTTTGTGAATTTTGAAGAACTGTTCGACCACGCTCAGGATCTGCATGATTCGATCACGCAGAGGGCGTATGAGCTTTTCGAGAACGATGGGCACGAGCAGGGTCGCGCGTTGGAGCACTGGTTGAACGCGGAAAAGGAAGTGCTGCACCCGGTTCCGGTGGAGCTGACGGAGAGCGATGACGCGCTGACTCTGCGCGCCGAGGTTCCCGGGTTTCGCGCGGAAAATTTGAAACTCAGCGTCGAGCCGCGACGGCTGGCGATTTCCGGAAAACGCGAAACGGTCGAGGAAGGCAAGTGGCGGCGGACGATTTATCACGAGCATCTGTCGAGTCAGATTTGCCGCTCGCTCGAGCTGCCGCTGGAAATTGATCCATCGCAGTCGAAGGCGACAATCCACGATGGAGTGCTCGAGCTTTCGATGCCCAAAGCGGCGCGCGCGCGGCGGCTGCGTGTGGCGAGCCGGCTGACGTAATTTTGAGGCGAGATTCATCTGGTTGCACGGATACGATGTAAGGTTCTGCGCGGCAATTAAGCGGCGATGCGACGCGAGCGGAACGAGAGAACGCCGCGCAGTTGCGCGGCGCGGCCCGACCCTAGTCGGGCCCTACACCGGCGCAATCCAACGCGACGAAATAATTATGACCATCCACGTGGGGGGGGTGCAATGTAAGACAGAACGCCGGGGAATCGAGTTGGTACCGCACGCGGCCCGACCCTTCGCTCCTCCGGACAGGCCTGAGTCGGGCCCTATACCGGGATTTTGAAACGAAACAGTTTTTGGGGTTGCTGGCCGGCCTCTGCTAACCTAGGGACCATTATCATCATCTGACGTACCTATGGGAGGGCGATGCTCATGAGGAAGCACATGCTGACTTGCGGACTTCTGGTGGCGGCGCTGGCGATGCCGGCCGTGGCGCGCACGGGGAGGGGCGACGACATCAGCCGAATTCAGTCCGCCACGGGCGTTTTCCAGGACATTGTGAATACGCCGGAGAGTTCGATTCCGCTGGATTTGCTGCAATCGGCGGAATGCATTGCGATCATCCCGAGCGAGCTGCGCTTCGCGTTTTTCTTTGGTGGCAACTACGGCAAGGGGCTGGTGACGTGCCGCGTGGGCGAGAAACCGTCGCGGACTTGGAGCGCGCCTTCGTTTGTAATGATCGGCGGCGGAAGCTTTGGATTTCAATTTGGCGGGGCGGCGACGGATTTGATTCTGGTGTTTCGCAACCGTACCGGGCTGGCAAAATTGCTGAGCGACAAATTCAAAATCGGCGGCGACGCAACCGCTGCGGCAGGGCCTGTCGGGCGGCATGCGGGGGCCAGCACGGACCTGCAATTGAACGCGCAAATTTTGACGTATTCGCGCAGCCGGGGAGTTTTTGCGGGGATCAGTTTGAATGGCGCGGTGTTCAGACCCGATGAAGAGGGGAATGCGGCGATGTACGGCTCGGAAGCGCATTCCGAGGATATTCTCAATGGCAAATATCCCGTGCCGCATCAGGCCACGGATCTGTTGGCGGAGATCAAGAAGTACGCGCTGTAGAAAAGATTGCGCCTGAATCCGTCGCGGCGTTGCCAATCTATGGCGAATTCTTGCGGGAGGCCCAGGAATTGTAGCGCCAGCGTCTCGCTGGCGGTTTTCGCGGAGCTGCAAAAAAAAAGAGCTGGCGGGACGCCGGCGCTGCGAAAACGAAAGGAGCGGCCTTCGAAGCTCGGCTAAACGGGACGCCCTTCGCTGTGCTCAGGACAAGCCGGCGCTACGCGAGACTAATCCGGTTCGCGAGTACCACGAACGGTTTGTTGAAAAAGTGCTCTGGGTTGCCGTTCCGCCCTCCGCACGAGAGCCGTGGTTTGGAAAAACCCAAGGAAACTGCAGATTCCTCCTCGCCGTTGCTCGTCGGAATGACAATGCATGGGGTTTTTCGACAAGCTGCTAGAGCGTATTATTTCGCGGCGGAGCGTCTGGCTCTTTTGACGGCGGCATCCGCTCGGGGAATTTTCCCGTCTTCTTTTGCGGTTGCGGCGAAATCCCAGTCGTCCATCATTTCGCGAAATTTCCGCACCAGGCGTCCATCCCACCAGCCACGATTTGCTTCCTCGTCGAGAATCTTCCAGGCTTCGAGCGGCGGTAAGGCGGCGCGGTAGGGCCGCTGCGTGGTCAGCGCGTCGTAAACGTCCGCGATTTGCAAAACACGCGCCGTCAGAGGGATCGCCTCGCCGCGCAATCCGTCCGGGTAGCCGGAGCCGTCCCAGCGTTCATGGTGATGGCGAATAATGCAAAGAACGGAGCGAAACGATTTCAGCGGTGAGCAGATGTGCTCGCCGGCGGCGGGATGCTGTTTCATCACGAAGCGTTCATCGGCGGTAAGAGGCCCAGGTTTCAGCAGGATGGCATCGGGCACAAGGACTTTGCCCACGTCGTGAACAATTCCCGCGCGGCGGAGGGCGGTGATTTCGTCAGCCGGAAGATCCATGCGCTCGCCGAGCCGCGCGGAAAATTCCGCCAAACGCGCGCAATGGCCGTGCGTGTAAGGGTCGCGAGCTTCAATACTCAGAGCCAGACTGAAGAGCACCGCTTCGGCGTGCTCGAGTTCGTCGGTGAACGATTTCAAACGCAGCAGGGAACGGACGCGCGCGTCGAGTTCCGTCATGTCCATGGGCTTGCGAAGAAAATCATCGGCCCCCGCTTCGATGCCGCGAATGCGATCGCTTTTTTCGGAAAGGCCGGTGATGAGCACCACCGGAATCAGGCGCATTTCCGGGCGGGATTTTATTTCGCGGCAGACTTCGAAGCCGTCGCGGCCGGGCATCATCACGTCGAGAAGGATCAGGTCCGGCTGGAAGGAAACGCACTCGTCGAGAGCGGTGTCACCGTCGCTGGCCGTATGAACGGCATATCCCTGGCGGCGCAGCAGCAGTTGCAGGCCGGTGCGAACGTCAATTTCGTCGTCGACGATCAGGATTTTTCCGTTCATGGATCCGGTTTTGTCGAACAATGGGAGGGTACTAGAGAATACGATTCCGGCGCGGGATATGCAATGCAAGAACGAGGAGCGGATCACGTACGGACAATGGAGGAGTTGCACTTGCTGGATGCTAAAATGAGCGGAGGGAAAGGTCAGCGTCGAACGGCTGCCTCTCGGCAAAACTCGCCCATCATCATAAAGTAAAGGTCTTCATCACCCTCCCGAAACGATCGGGATCAGTAGGGAATTTTGTCTTTTTTGTTTTTCCAGGCGCGGAAAACTTCGAGCGCGTCGTCGCGCATCAGCGAAATCATCGGGATGCGGCGCTGCGCGGCCGGACGGCGGATTTCGCGATAAATCGCGGAGTCGTCGAAGCCGATCCTTGCGGCGTCGGCAGCGGTGTTGGCGAAATAGACTTTCGCGAGGCGCGCCCAGTAAATCGCGCCGAGGCACATGGGACAAGGTTCGCAGCTCGCGTAAATTTCGCAGCCAGTCAGATCAAACCGTTTCAGTTTGTGGCACGCTTCGCGGATGGCGACGATTTCGGCGTGGGCCGTGGGATCGTTCCTCGACGTGACTCGGTTGGTTCCCTCGGCGACAATCTTGCCGCCTTTCACGATGACCGCGGCGAACGGGCCGCCCCGGTTCGACCGAATATTTTCGTGCGACAGCGCAATCGCGCGAGCCATGAACGAATCCGCGGCGCTGGATTTTTTGAGCGGCATGGGAAGTCCTTAGCTCACGCAGCAGGCGGAGCCAGAGGGGATTGTAGCAGCGGTCAGTGCGCCACGACGCGCGATTTGCCCGGCTTGGCTTTTTTTAGGATGAACATCACCGGAATCATGGCCAGACAGATATAACCCATGATGCGGAAGTCGTCGATGAACGACAGCATCATGGCCTGCTGCTGGATCACGCCGTAAAACATGCGCTCGGCTTGCTGCAGCGCCTGCGCGGGGCTGGAACCGGCGGCGATCAGGCGCTGCGCCAGCGCGTGCATTTGAGTTTGGAAACCATTGGAGAGCGACGTGATGTGCCCGGCGAGAATGTTTTGATGCGTTTGCGCGCCGCGGTCGAGCAGCGTGGTGACAAATGAAATTCCCATGCTCCCACCGATGTTGCGCGCGAGATTGATGATTCCCGTGGCATCGTTGGTTTTCTTTGGCGCGACGAAATAAAACGCGATCACGTTAATCGGAACGAACAGGAATGCCACGCCCATGCGGGAAACAATCCACACCGTTACCGGCGTGGACATGCCCATTTGCAGATCGAAATGCGACATCATGAAAAGTCCGGACGCAGTGATGGCGAGGCCCACGACGACAAGCCATCTGGCTTCAATTTTTCCCAGCAGAATTCCCACAATCGGGAGGACGCAGAGCATGATGGCTCCGCCGGGAAGCAGCACCAGGCCGCTCTGCATCGCGCTATAACCCAGTAGGGTTTGCAGCAGGATCGGGAGTAAGACAGTCGTCCCGTACAAAACGAAGCCGAGGATGTACATCGTGAACACGGCGATCGCGAAGTTCCGCTCCTTCAGCAAATGCAAATCGACGATCGGCTCTTTCTGCATCAATTCCCAAATCACCGCGCCGACCAATCCAAATCCGCCGATGATGCTTGCCCACACGATGAAATGCGAGCCGAACCAATCATCGCGCTGGCCCTTGTCGAGCACCACTTGCAGAAAGCCAAGGCCGACGCTGAGAAGCGCGATGCCGATGTAGTCAATCCTCAGGCGAATTTTTTTCATGTAAGGCGGATTCTTGATCAACATGGTGGTCATCAGGATCGAAAGCACTCCGATGGGTATGTTGATAAAGAAAATCCAGCGCCAACTGAAACTATCGGTGATCCAGCCGCCGAGCGTGGGGCCAATCGTTGGCGCGACCACGACGCCCATGCCGTAAACCGCCATGGCCATGCCTTGTTTCTCGCGCGGGAAGCTATCGACAAGAATCGCCTGGGAAATGGGCTGCAAGCCGCCGCCTCCCGCGCCCTGCAGAACGCGAAAGAAAACCAGCATCGGCAAGCTGGGAGCCAGACCACAGAGAAACGAACTGACGGTGAAAACCGTGACGCAGGTCATGTAGAACTGCTTGCGTCCAAAAACATTCGAGAGCCAGCCCGTGAGCGGCAAGACAATCGCGTTGGAGACGAGATACGAAGTGAGGACCCATGTGCTTTCGTCAACTCCGGCGCCGAGGCTGCCCGCGATGTGCGGCAACGAAACGTTCGCGACGCTCGTGTCGAGAACTTCCATGAACGTGGCGAGCATCACCGTGACGGCAATCAACCAGGGATTGACCGCCTCGGTGCGCTCGCGCGGCAATGCGAAAGTCGCCATCGCGTAACCTATTTGGTGATGATTGTGGCTTCGACGTTCATTCCGGGACGCAGAACCGGCTGATTCGATGCGTTTTTATCGAGCAAGATTTTCACCGGAATGCGCTCGACTACTTTGACGTAGTTTCCCGTGGCGTTTTCGGGAGGCAGAAGGCTAAGACGCGAGCCTGTGGCGCCCGCGATGGAATCGACGTAGCCCGGCAGCGTTTTTCCATACATGTCCACGTGAATTTCCGCGCGATCGCCGTGTACCACGTGCGCGAGCTGCGTTTCCTTGAAGTTTGCCGTTACCCAAACATCATTCAGCGGAACGAGGAGCAGCAGCCCCTGTCCCGGCTGGACAATCTCGCCGACTTCGACCGTTTTGTGCGTGACGGTGCCATCTTGCGGAGCTACGATGGTCGTGTAGCTCAGGTTCAGTTTGGCCGCGTCCAGATTGGCTTGCGCCTGTTCAACGGAGGCGCGCGCCGATGCGGCGTTCGCAGTGCTCATGGTCACTTGCCGGATGTTCGCGTGCGCTTCGGCCAGACCCGCGCGCGCCTTTTCCAGTTCCGCCTTCGCGGAGGCGACCTGCGAGCGACGAACGGAAATAGTTTGCTGCGCCAGAGAATAATTCTGCTTCGCGGCATCGAGCCCGCTTTTGGCCTCTTGTTCGGCGGCGACGAAGCCGTCGTATTGCTGCTGCGAAATTTCTGCTTTGTCCGCAAGCGGTTTCATGCGAGTCAGGTCCGATGCCGCTTTTTGATATTTGGCTTGTTGCTTTTGGACATTGGCCTGCGCGTAGCCCAGGCCGGACGTCAGCGCCGTTTGCAACGCGAGATTCGCCTGCTCGTAGCTTGCTTGCGCGGCGGCGACTACTGCGTCGGCGCTGGTTGTGCCGCTGTGGGTGGTGGCGGATGTGAGCGGGACATTTACGGTGGCGACCTGCGCGCGGCTTTGCGCCAGGGCCAGCGCGGCCTGCGCGTCGTCAACCTTGGCTTGAAGATCGCGCGGGTCCAGGCGAACGAGCACCTGGCCCTTCTTGACGGTCTGATTGTCCCTAACGAGTACGGCGACGACGCTGCCCGAAACACGCGGCGCGATCGGGATGATGTGTCCGTTCACTTGCGCGTCGTCCGTCGATTCGCGATTGCGATAGTGCAGCCACAGGAAAATCGCGATAATCGCAATCACCACTCCGCCGATCAGCAGTCCCTTGCGCACGCGCGGATTCCGCAGCAGTCCCGCCTTATTGCTCGAGGGCGTTTGTTCCTGCGGGTTCGCCGCCGGCTTTTCTTCTGCTTCACGTTTCTTTTCAAGCTCGAGTTCGGTCGTTCTCGTGTCCATTTATGTCGCTCTCTTTCACTTGTTGTAGAGCAGTTCGATCCGCCCGATGGCGTGCGCCAGGTCTGCGCGCGATTGATTGTATTGATACAGAGCGGAAATTTGGTTCGCGTTGGCGCGCGCAAGCGCATCCTGCGCGGTGACCACTTCGATGTTGTCGACGACGCCGGCCCTGAAGCGATCCCGCGACTGCTGCACTTCCTGCGTGGCCAGATCGACGCCCAGATTCGCCACCTGCACCTGATTGCGCGCCGAATCAAGCTCAGCGACGGCGGTTTGCACGTCGAGCGCAATCTGGTTGCGCTCATTCACGATGGTCTGCTGAAGTTTTCGTACTTCCAGATCGTCGCGAGCGATTTCGTTGTGGATGCGCCCGCCGGTAAACAGCGGCAGCGTGACTCCCGCCTGATAAACGTACGTGGGAATTATCGTGCTGGACGAAAGGCCCTGCTGTTCGTAATCGCCGCTGAAGGCCAGCGCGGGCCAGCGCGATTCGCTGTCGGCGCGCTTGTCATATTCCAGGGATTGCTCCTGGTCCCGCAAGGATTGCATTTCCGGACGCGTTTGATAGGCTTGCGCGAGACTTTCGTTCACGCTGATTTCCGGTGTCTGAAAAAAGCTGGTCTCGTCGGCGAGCACGATTTTCCGCCGCGGGTCGACATTCAGCAATTTCGAAAGCCCGTAGAGCGCGATTTGCTCGTTCGTTTGCGCGACGATCAGGCGCTGCTTCTCGTTTTGCAGCTCGACGTTTGCGCGCAAGGCGTCCACGCCCGTGGCCACGCCATTTTTTTGCATGTCCGACGTTTGATTGTAGAGCGCCTGCGCCAGATCGACTTGCGATTGCGCCACCTGCGCTTGCGCTCCGGCGTGCAGGCTGGACAGATACTGCGACACGACCAGCAGCACGATCTGTTCGCGCACCGACTGCTGCTGCGCGTCGCTGCTCAGAATATTTTTGCGCGACGCTTGCCACCGGCGCCACAGCGATAAGTCGAAAACGGGCGCGGAGAATACGGAGCCAGTCTGAAAAACCTGAAACGGGCCGACCGCTTCTGGCACGCCCGGAATGCTCAGGCCGATTCCGGCGCGGATATTCGCGCGAATCGCGCGATCGGAAACGTTGAAGTCCGCCTGGGGCAGCAAGGCGGAGAGCGCGATGCCGCTATCCTTCTGGCTTTCGGCCAGATTCAACGCCGCAATCTGCACGGTTGGATTTTGTTTGAGGGCTAGTGCGATTGCTTGGTGCAGAGTCAGTTGCAGCGGCGGTTTGGCCGCGCTGGTTTGCGCGCGCGCCGCGCTGACGGCCAAAAAAACGAAAAATAACGGCACAAGAAAAAGCCGGCGGCTGCGTCCCGCGAATTTCGACGGAGCATCGGAACAGTCGCTCTGGTTACCGGCGCGCTGCTCGACCTCGTTCCGTTCGTTCTTGTGCCCGGGATTGTCGGCCCGCTTAGCTCCCTCCGGGTTTGGCAAAATGGATTTGACGATTGCCGCCGTGGCGCAACCCTGCGCCCAGATTTCCGCGCCTGCCTGAACCATTTGAGTAATGAGCGCCTTTCCCTGGTCGTCGATGAAGCTTACGTCCGCCAACTCGACCATTATTTGATGTTGCGGCCCCTGAGCCGGTAGCGACTCCCAGCAGCGCCGAAGTTCCTCAACCCACGGACCCGAAATTTTGCCTTCCACGCGGAGGCGAGTGCGCGTCCCTTCACGTTCGATAGTTGCTTTCATCATTACGCGTCGCCCTCAATCGACTTAGATGGAAATGCATTCCGTGTGCCAAAGTGACGACGGGTCGTCTACATATAAATGTATATAAATGAATGTATTATGTGATTTACGGGAATGAGATGCGGTGTTCTGCTACGGGAATACGTAATTTCGTGCCGATATATCGGCACATGACTTTATCTCGGCATATTTCAGGGACCGCGGAACTTCCCCAGCCCGGCTATGTCGTCCGGCGAATCCCCAGCTTCCTCATTTTGGATTGCAGCGTCGTGCGTTTCATTCCCAACCGCGCCGCAGCCCCTTGGGGGCCACCGACAATCCAGCGAGTATCGGCCAACACTCTACGGATATGCTCGCGCTCGGCGGCGACGAGCGTTGTTGGTTGGCCCGTGGCATCGTGTCCTCGCTCGCGCAATTCGGAAATGGGAAGACGCAGCTCGTGCCCGGGCGAAAGTATGATCGAGCGTTCGATGAAATTTTCGAGTTCGCGAATGTTGCCGGGCCAGGAATAGCGCAGGATCGCGTCAAGGGCCTCGCCGGGAACGGATTCGATGGCGCGATTCATCAGCCGAGAATGTTTTTGCGCGAAGTGCCGGACGAGGAGCGGAATATCCTCGGTGCGTTCGCGAAGCGCCGGGACGCTGATCGGGAAAATATTCAGGCGGTAGTACAGATCGGCGCGGAATTGTTTCGCCGCGACCATTTCGTCGAGGTCGCGATTGGTCGCCGCGACCAGGCGAACGTCCACGCGAACCGTCGCGGTGCTTCCCAGCCGCTCGAATTCCTGCTCTTGCAGCACGCGCAACAGTTTCGGCTGAAGCTCGAGGGGAATGTCGCCGATTTCGTCGAGGAAAATTGTGCCATGATTCGCCAGCTCGAAGCGGCCGATGCGCCGCGCGATGGCACCGGTGAACGCGCCTTTCTCATGGCCAAAGAGTTCGGATTCGAGTAGGCCCGTGGGAATGGCGGCGCAATTCAATTTCACAAACGTGCGTTCGCGGCGCGTGCTGTTGTTGTGGATGGCGCGCGCGATTAATTCCTTGCCCGTGCCGGTTTCGCCCAGAATCAGCACAGTGGAATTTGTGGGAGCGACCGTCGCAACCTGCGCCAACACGTGCTGCCACGCGGCGCTCTCCCCGATCATTTCCTCAAAGTTGTGCTCGCTGCGGATTTCGTCTTCAAGATACAGTTTTTCTTCATGCAGCTTGTCTTTGATTTGCTCGACTTCGCGAAAGGCCAGCGCGTTTTCAACCGCCAGCGCAATCTGGCTCGCGACCTGGCGGAGGAAATCCACATCCTCGTGCGAAAACGCATCGTCGCGCAGGCTCGCAAAATTCAGCGTGCCTAGGGCGCGCTCCGGCGTGAGCAAGGGCAGCGAAACGCCGGACTTCAACCCTTCCGCCGCAATCAGTTTCGCCAATTCAGGAGACATTCTCGCCAGATTTTCGCGATTCAGAATGAACGGCTGGCGCGTGGAAAATGCCTGACCTGCGGGAGTCTGATCCACGGGCAGGCTCAATTCTTCCTGCAAGAATCCCTTGCCCGCGGGGAAATCGAGGGCGCGAATATTCATGCGCCGCGTTTCGGGATCATAAATCGCCAGGCTGACGTATTCGCATTCGAGCAGCCGCCGCAGGCTGGCCGAAATCGCGCTGAAGAGCTGGCGAAGATCGAGCTTCGAGACCACGGCATTGGTGACGTCGAGGAGCATTCGCAGGCGGTCGCGCTCGCGGACAAGCTGCTGCTGATACGTTTGTGCGCGCTGGTAATTGAGCGCGTTATCGACCGCAACCGCAACCTGTCGCGCGATGCGTTCCATCAAACTCACTTCTTCGGGTTGATATTCGTAAGAAGCACGATTCGCGAAACCGAGCGCGCCGAGTTTCCGCTGCGCCGTGCTCAGTGGCACAGCGCAAAACGATTCGATACCCTGCTCGCGAAACAGTTCGAGAAGGCGCGGAAAGCGAGTTTCGCCTTCAAAAGAAGAAAGCGCCAGAGGCTTTTGCGTCTGAAACACGAGGCCGCTGGGGGATTCATTCAACGGCAATTCCAGACTCGGCCCGGGGGGGAGGGGATTCTGCCCTTCGCAAATGCGCAACTGCATCACGTCGCGGGCAGCGTCATGCAGAATCAAACCCAGGAAATCAAACTGAACGATGCCGTAGAGCCGCTGCGCCAGGTCGTGAAACAGCGCGGAAAGGTCGCGATGCAGGGAAATGGCTTCGGAAACTTCGAGAAGCGCGCGAAATTTTTCAGCCGCATCGGTGGCGATTTTCGGATGTTCCGCGCCGGGCATGTATCCAGCATAGCACTTGCGTTTCCGGCGACTCAATACGCGGCAAGCAGGTGACGCACCAATCTCCCCGCCTCGCAACCAAACGGACGCTGCGGGAATTAAAGCCGGTCAATTTTCGCGGCTAAAATAAAATCGCTCTCCGTCAAGCCATCGATTTTATGCGTCCAGGTGGTGATTTCCGCCTTGCCCCACGTGAAATTTATCGCGGGATGATGGCCCTGCTCCTCGGCCACGCCGCCGACCTTGTTCACGAACGCGAGCGCCTGCTTGAAATCCGGAAACGTGAAAGTTTTGGCGAGATGGTGCTCGTCGACGGCTTTCCAGCCGGAGACTTGTTTCAAATATCCATCGAGGTCTTTGCCTTTGAGAGGCGGCACGCCTCCGCGGCAGGGCACGCACGTCTTGCTTGCGAGATCGCTCATCATGGCTATCGTGGCTCCTTCTTGCACGGTCGTAGCTGCATGGCGATTGTAGCGAATCCACCGGCCATTGCCAAAGAAGTGCGGCGCGCGCCCGGCGCGTTTCAGCGTTTCGCTGCCGCCGCCGAGCGCTGGGCGAGCCATTCCCTGATGTAAGCGGTGAAGGCTTCATCGAGTAGGCGCGTGATCGGGCCGGGCGCGTTCGCGTAGCGATGGCCGGCGATCTCTCCAACGGCGAGCAGCGTGCGATTCGTCGAAGAAATAAAAATTTCGTCCGCGGAAAATAAATCGGCAGGCTGGAGCGTCGCTTCCTCGCACGGAATGCCCGCACGGGGGCCGATTTCGAGCAAAATGCTGCGCGTGATGCCTTCGAGGCAGCCGGAAGCAAGCGGCGGCGTCAGCACGCGGCCGCCGCGCACGCAAAAAAGATTCGCCGCCGTGCATTCGGCCACTTCGCCGCGCTCGTTGAGCAGCACCACTTCGTCGAAGCCGCCCTGCTGCGCCTCGTAAAGATTCCATACATTGTTCAGCCATGAAGTGACTTTCACGCCGGCCAGCGGCGACGCGGCGTGGCGGCCATGCTCGCGGAGGTTCAAGCGTGCGGGCTGGCGATACGCCGGCAAATCCGTGCTGCACAGAAACAAGTCCACAAGCGGCATTTTTTCATCGCTGCGCCAGTGGCCCACCTGATTGTAAATGGCGTAAATGCGCGCGCATCCTTCCTGCACGTGATTCGCGCGCACAACTTCCATCAGTTGCCCGCGCACGGTTTCCGCGTCGAAGGGAAACGGGCAATGCGTCCGCGCGGCGTCTTTCTGCAGGCGCTTCCAGTGACGCTCGAAAGCAAATATTTCGCCATCGAAAATATGCAGCGTCGTGAACAGGCCCCAGCCGCTCAAAAGGCCCGCCTGTCCTGGCGAGAACCGCGCTTCTTCGATGGGCATGAGTTTCGTGTTGTGAAAAACAAAACGATGCAGCATCCGCCCTCCGGCTTTCCTTGCTCTATTGTAGCGCAACAGGCAGCTTCTTGTTCGGCGGCGTTCGGGAGGCGTGGAGTGGGACGCTCAATGACGGCGCGTCAGAGCGAAAATTCCTCACTATGGATGCGATCCGGCGGGATTTGCAGCGCTTTCAGATCCGCAATGGCCGATTCCATCATCGCCGGCGGCCCGCAAACATAGCAGGCAGCTCCGCGTTCTTTCTCCATGAAGCGGCCCAGGAATTCACGCGATATCCTTCCGCGTTCTCCGCGCCAATCCGCTGAAGGCCGCGACAGTATGTGAACCACGCGCAAATCCATTTCGGTTTGCATTTGCTCCAACTCGTCTCGAAAAATAATGTCCGCCTCCGTCTGATTCGCGTAGATCAGCCGAATCGGTCTTGGATCTCGAGTGTCCCGCAGAAAACGCATCATGCTCATTAAGGGAGTGATGCCCACGCCGCCGGCAACAAAGGCCAGCCGGTCCGCATGCGGATGGAGGAGATAACTGAATTTTCCGTGCGGCCCGTCGACCAGAATGTGGCCGCCGCTCGTCCAATTTTTAATGTGCGCTGTAAAATTTCCCACCGACTTAATCGTCGCAGTCAGAATTCCCTTTTGCGCCGGACTCGAGGAAATTGTAAACGGATGTTCCTCCAGAGGGAAATTGGCATCGAGCGGCGTCAGAAACATGAACTGGCCCGGCAGGTAGCGAAACTGCTCGCCCGTATCCGGAGCCAGCACCAGCGTCGTTGTATTGTGGGTCTCGGGGATAAGCTCCGTGATTCTGTGCCGGTTCCGGCCCAACGCGCGC
>Ga0307374_10003239_pt1 | contig 27969 bp, 27 predicted proteins | sample OX3MG_FD_202532 | JGI IMG/M metagenome (GOLD analysis project Ga0307374, IMG submission 202532) | Soil microbial communities from Risofladan, Vaasa, Finland - OX-3 | ecosystem: Environmental > Terrestrial > Soil > Coastal area > Acid sulfate soil | place: Finland: Risofladan, Vaasa | collected... | reverse complement strand
GCCAGGGCTGGCGCTGCTGCTGGGCTTCATCCCCGGCGTGGGCGCCATTTACACCGGCCTGTACCTTAAAGCCTTCATTCAGGTGGTGGTGTTGGGCTTCCTGATTGCAATGGCTAACGTCAGCAATGGTTTTCTGCAGCCGCTCGCCGGCATCGCGGTGGTCGCCTTCTGGTTTTACATGGTGATCGATTCCTACCATACGGCAAAGCGCCTGGAGGCGGGGCTGCCGGCGCCGGACGTGCTCAATCTCGGGGCCGAGCCGATTAACGCGCCCATCGCCGCCATCGTGCTGATCGTGATTGGGGTACTGTTTTTGCTCCGCAGCCTGGGCTTTTTCTTCTACGATTTCTCCCGCTTCCTGTGGCCAGTGCTACTGATCGCGGTGGGCGTGTACCTGCTGCGCCGCGACCGCGACCAGCGCGCGCTCGCGCCAGCGGCCACAACTGTGCCGCCGAAAAGTGGCGAGCCACCGCCGCCCGCGGCGGGGGAGTGAACGGCGACATGGCTCCCACTCCGCCTTGCACCTGCCCCGCCTGCCGCCTCCGCCGCTTGGCGCCGCCACTGACGCTGATTGTCCTCGGCGTGCTGCTATTGGCGCACATGCTGCGCGCGGGGTTCAGCATTCCACTGTTAATCGCGGTATTTCTGCTCTGCGCCGGGACCATGACGCTGGGCGTGCGGCTGGCGCCGCGCGCTGTGGCCACGAACCCGCCGCACGCCCCGCGCCGCAGCTTGTTCGTCCCCGTGCTGTTGCTGCTGGTGGGCAGCCTGTTGCTGGCGCATCACCTCCACCCGGCGCTGCCCTACGGCGCCTGGATCGCCTCCTATTGGCCGTCGCTGCTGATCCTTTGGGGGTTGATTCGCATTGTCGAGCACTACACCCATCCGCCGCGGTTGCGGCCGGGCTTTTCCGCCGCCGAGGTGCTGCTGGTGCTGCTGATCGTCTTTGGCGGCCTCGCCTTCAGCGGCATCTATCGCTACGGCCACTCCCGCTGGGCGCGCGCCTGGGGCGTGAACGTGGACACGTGGAACCCGTTTACCCATCCCTACGAGTTCACCGGCTCGACTTCTGCGCCGCTGCGCGCGGGGCAACGGGTCCTCATCCGTGGCTATTACGGCAGTGTGCACCTTGAGGCCGCACCGGTTGGGGGACCTCCCGCCGCTGCCCGCGTGGGCGTGCAGGTGGATGACACCGTGCGCGCTGCCGACAGTGCCACCGCGCAGTCCGTTTTTCAGGGTGCCCAGCCGCAAATCCGCCCCCAAGGCAGCGACCTGCTGGTGCTGCCGGCCGGCGATCATGCCGCGTCCGACCTACAGTCGGTGCTGGTGCTCACGCTGCCAGCGTCGACCCCTGTCGATGTGCAACTCGATAACGGGGACGTCGCCATCGCCGGATGGAAGGCCGATGTGGCCATCCACACCCGCCACGGCACTATCTCCGCCGACCGCATCCAGGGAGCGGTGGACGTTACCGGCGGCGGCAGCGACGTCGCCGTCTCCAACATCACCGGTGCGGTGACATTGCAAGGGGCATTTTTCGGACGCCTGAGCTTTCGTAACTGCGCCCAAAGCGTGCACATCCACACCGATCCCGGCCCCGGCAACACCGACATTCGGCTGGCTTCGCTGGCGGGCGGTCTGGAACTCGATCCCGGTCGCATCACCATGGACCGCGTGCAGGACGCCCAGGTCTCGACCCGGGATAAGGCGGTGGACATCGACGGATTTTCCGGCCCCCTCGCCGTTTCTACCGGCAACAGCCCAGTCGCGGCCACCGCCGCGCAGCCCGTTGCCGCTCCCGTCAATATCACCGATCGGAACGCCGATATTACGCTGACGCTGCCGCCCGCCAGCGTGTTTCAGCTGCAGGTGCAAATCCACAGAGGCCGCGTGACCAACGATTTCGAAGGTGCCGGCCTGTCCGCCGGGGCACCGGTGATCTCGGCCTCCACCTCGAACGGCGATATCACCGTTCGCAAGGGCCCCGGCACTGTTGCCGACGGTCGCCTCTAGACCGGGGGGAGGCCCGCGCCACAAGTCAGCGCAACTATTCTCGCCTGGCCCCAGTCGGTAACGCCGCCGGGGCGAGGTTGATCGCGCGGTGTGGCTTCACGTTCCTGCTTGTCCACAACCGGACAGACAACCGCCCAGCCGAGTGCCAGGATCAAGATCCACAACGGCTGGAGGACAGCATGGCGAACACTTCGGTATTCGGTATCTATTCCACGCAAGAGCAGGCGGCGGAGGCGGTTGATCGGATGAAGGCCGACGGCTTCCGGAGCGCTGATATTTCAGTTTTGTGCCCCGACGGCGTGGGCTCCAAGGACCTGGGCATGCGGAAACATGGCAAGGCCCTGCAGGGGGCGGCGAAGGGCGGTGCCGTCGGGATTGTCGTCGGCGGGGCGCTGGGCTGGCTGGCCGGGAGCGGATTGATGGCGATGCCGGCGCTGGCGCCGATGGCCGCTGCGGGGCCTATTCTGGCGGTGCTGAGCGGAGCGGGCGTTGGCGCGATCATCGGCGGCATTATCGGGGCTCTGATCGGCTTGGGCGTTCCGGAATACGAGGCGAAGCGCTATCAGGGGCGGACCAGAAGCAGCGGCATCCTGCTCTCGCTCCATAGCGACGATGCCGCCTGGACGAGGAAAGCCAAGGCGGCGCTGGCGCAAACCGGCGCCCAGGATATTGCGGCAGTAACCGAGTCCAAAGGCGATTACGGAAACTCCGATCGTCCTGCCGCCCGCCTTGTTGGTTAGCGCACAACGGCGACAGCTCGCCGATAGGGATACTGGTGGCCATGAATCATAAGCATCATCCGGCGGGCAGTGAGCGGCATGGTGCCGCTCAGCCTATCCGCCATGCACGCGCGGCTTGAGCACCGGGCCAACGAACTATCGCGGACCGGCAAGGGCGGATCCGACCTGGAGAATTGGCTCCAGGCGGAGGACGAAATTGTTCTGGAAGTGGCGGGCACTGGCCGCAACAGCACCGAGCCACTGCAATTCCCGTCAGCCGCAAAAAAGGCGAGCCATCGGTGAGGTCGGCGTCTATTTATTGCGCACGATGGCAATACCGGGGCCGGCGCCATTGGAGGCAGCTTGGAGATGCCACGAGCACAGCGGGGCAACGAGCGGCAGTGCCGCTCGTGCGCCGCCAATCGAAGTCCGCCCTCAAGCGACCAGCGGGAGCGACCCAGCGAAAAGTGGCGAGCCACCGCCAGCTTCGCCGCCGCCACACCGCGGCAGCCAGGCGATTCAGCGATGCTTTGCCGCGCACACTAGATGGATTCGCCCGGCGCGGGTTCCGGCGCTAGGCCATGGCTTGGTCCGTGGCTTGGTCCGTGGCCCCGCTCCCGCAACTGCTCGATGATCACGTAGAGCACTGGGATAAACACCAGATTCAGGAACGTCGACAGCAGCATGCCGCCGAACACCGTCGTGCCGACCGAATGCCGTCCGCCGGCGCCCGCGCCCGTGGCCACCACCAGCGGTACCACGCCCAGGATGAAGGCGAACGAGGTCATCAGAATCGGACGCAGGCGGATGCGCGCCGCTTCCAGCGCCGCCTCGACCAGCGGCAGCCCGCGGTGGCGCAACTGCTCGGCAAATTCGACGATCAGGATGGCATTCTTCGCCGCCAACCCGATCAGCATCACCAGCCCGATCTGGCAGTAGACATCGTTGTCCAGCCCGCGCAGCCACTGCGCTCCCAAGCCTCCCAGCACCGCCACCGGGACGCCCAGCAACACGATGAAGGGCAGCACCCAGCTCTCATACTGGGCCGACAGCGTGAGGTAGACGACCAGCAGGCCCAGGCCGAAAAACAGCGCCGCCTTGCTGCCCGATTCGATCTCCTCCAGCGAGATGCCGGTCCATTCGTAGGTCATGCCCTGGGGCAGGATCTTGTCCGCCAACTGTTCCATGGTCTGGATGGCTTGGCCGGACGAGTACCCGGGGCTGGCCGAGCCGTCGATTTCGGCGGAACGGAACACGTCGTAGTGGGGAATCGACTGCGGCGCCGTGGTCTCGGTGATGTTGACCAGGTTCGACAGCGGGATCATCTGCCCGGTGTTGGAGCGGACGTAATATTTGCCGATGTCGCTGGGGTTGCTGCGGTAGGGGGCGTTGGCTTGCACGTACACGCGGTAGACGCGGTTCTCGTAGTCGAAGTTATTGACGTAGACCGAGCCCATGTAGCCTTCCAGCGTCGAAGTGATCTGATTCAGCGGTACCTGCAGGCTCTTGGCTTTCTGGCGGTCGATGCTGACCACGAACTGCGGGTCGTTGGCGGTGAAGCTGCTGAACAAGCCGCTCAACGCCGGATTGGCATTGCCCGCCGCCACCAGCTTCTGCGTGGCTTGGTAGAGTTCCTGGGGGGTGTGGTTGCCCTCATCAAGCACCTCGAACTGGAACCCGCCGAAATTGCTGAGGCCTTGAATGGGCGGTGGCGCGAACGGAATCACCAGCCCCCCACTGATGCCAAACATTTGTCCGCGCAGCCGCGCCACGATCGCCTGCGCCGAGTGCTGCGTTCCCACGCGATCGGCGAAAGGCTTCAGGCTGACGAAGATCATGCCGGCGTTGGGGGCGCTCCCGCCCGCCTGGCTGAAGCCGCCCACGGCGAACATGCCTTGCACCTCCGGCACGCGGTGCAGGATGCCTTCGGCTTGTTCGGCGATGTGCATGGTGTATTGCAGCGAGGCGCCGGGCGGAGCTTGCACCAGCAGGAAGAAGTAGCCCTGATCCTCGGCTGGAAGGAAGGAACTGGGCACCTTCATGAACACAACGTAGGTGAGCGCCAAGGCGCCGGCAAAGCACAACGCCACCACCCAGCGCCAGCGGATCAACACCGCCAGCATCCGCCGGTACCCATGGGTAAAGCTCAGGATGGCGCCGTTGATCAGCTTCCATAGCCCCTTTTTGCCGGGGTGCGCCTTGCCCAGCAACAGCGCCGAAAGCGCTGGTGTCAACGTCACCGAATTGAACACCGAGATGGCCACCGAGAAGGCGATGGTCAGGCCAAACTGCCGGAACAGGATGCCGGTGGTGCCGGGGAACAACGACACCGGCACGAACACCGCGATCAGCGCCAGGCCCGTGGCCACCACGGCGCCGGTGACCTCGGTCATGGCCACCGAGGTGGCGCGGTGCGGCTCGGTCACCCCCTCGGACAAATGGCGCTCGACGTTTTCGATCACCACGATGGCATCGTCCACCACCAACCCGGTGGCCAGGATGATGCCGAACAGCGTCAGCATGTTGATCGAGAACCCGAGCAGGGAGACGAAGGCAAAGGCGCCGATCAGCGACACCGGGATGGTGATGGCCGGGATGATGGTGGTGCGCCAGTCTTGTAAGAACAGGAACATCACCAGGATGACCAGCCCGATGGCCTCGGCCAGCGTCACCAGCACGTCGTGGATGCCCTCGCTGACGGCGGTGGTGGTGTTGAAGGCGATGACGTAGTGCAGTCCCGGCGGAAACGTTTTCGAGAGCTTGGCCAACTCCGCCTGCGCGGCCTGGTTCACCGCCAGCGCGTTAGCGTCGGGCAACTGGCTGACCGCGAGTCCAATGGCGGGCTGCCCGTCATACTCGATCGCGGTGCTGTAATCCTGGGCCCCCAGCTCGGCGTGGCCAACATCGCTGACCTTGACCAGCGAGCCGTTGGCTGCGGTCTTGAGGATGATGTTGTCAAACTGCTCGGGGGTGGAGAGCCGCCCCTCGGCGCGCACGCTGATCTGATACTGCTGATTGGGCAGCGAAGGCGGCGAGCCCACCTGGCCCACGGCTACAGCGACATTCTGCTCCTGCAGTGCGCTGAGCACGTCGCTGGCGGTGAGGCCGCGGGCGGCCAGCTTGGCCGGATCCAGCCAGATGCGCATGGCGTAGATGCGCGAGCCGAACACGGTGGAATCGCTGACGCCAGGGACGCGCTTGATGGCGTCCACCACGGAGCGGTCGAGGTAGTTGGAGATGAAGATGTTGTCGTACTTGTTGTTGTCGGAGTAGAAGCCGGCCACGAAGACGAAGCCGCTCGACCCTTTGGTGATGGAGACGCCGGTCTGCGTCACCTGCGCCGGCAACTGGCCGAGCACCGGGTTGATGCGGTTCTGCACGTCGACCTGGGCCAAGTCGAGGTTGACGCCCTGGTCGAAGGTCACCGTGATCTGGCTCAGGCCGCTGTTGGTGGAGGAGGAGGAGAGATAGCGCAGCCCCTGCACGCCGTTGATGGCGCGCTCCAGCGGGATGGTCACCGCCGACTCCACCTCCTGCGCATTGGCGCCCAGGTAGCCGGCCGAGACCGTCACCGACGGCGGCGCCAGCGTGGGGTACTCGGACACCGGCAGGTTGGGGATGGCGATGCCGCCGGCGAGCACGATTAACAGCGCTACCACCGAGGCAAAGATGGGCCGGCGAATGAAAAATTCAACCATCGCGGTGTCCCTAGCCCCGCCCGCCGCGTCCAGCAGCCCCGCCCGCCCCAGCAGGCATGGGAATCACCGGCGCGCCTTCGGCCAGCGTCTGCGTGGTGGAAACGATCAGCTTGTCGCCGGGGTTGAGGCCGCTATCGACCGGGTAATCGTTGCCCTGGATCGGACCCAACTGCACCTGCACTTGATGGGCGTAGAAGCCCTGGCCCCGGGGCGCGGCGATATAGACGAAGCTCGCGCCGCCCTGCGAGACCACCGATAGCACTGGCACCAGAATCTGCGGCTTGGTGCCCCAGGTGATCTCGGCCTTCACGAATTGCTGGTTGCGCAGCGGCTGGCTCGAGGAGGTGATGTTGCCCTTGACCAGGATCGACTGCGTCGACATGTCCACCTGCGGCGAGATGAAGTTGATGGTGGTGTGCGCCAGCGCGGTACCGTTGGCATCCTGGACGGTGATGGGCAGCCCCGGCTTGAGCCGGGATTCATCCTCCAGCGGCACCTGCGTATAGACCTGCAAACCCGAACCGCTGTCGATGGTGGTAATGGTGGTGGATAGGGTCACCGAATCCCCCACCCGCACCGGAACATCACCGGCGATGCCCATGCGCGGAGCGGTGATGGTGTAGTAGCTGAGCGTGACCTCCGCCTGATGAATCTGGGCATCGAGGGCGGCCAACTGCGCCTTGGCGGCGTTGTAGGTGGACTGCGCCTGCTGGTATTCCTGCTGCGTGCCGATCTTCTCCTGGTAGAGGGTCTGAGCGCGCGTGAGCTGCTGTTGATCAAAGCTGAGGGTCGAGGCGATGGAGGCCCGCGAACTCTTCAAGTTGGCGACCGTCGCCGCTTGAATCGAATTGTCAATGGTGGCCAGCGGCTCGCCGACGGTGACGTGATCGCCGGATTTCACCGTGATCGAGCGCAGTATGCCGCTGACCAAAGGCGTCACCACGGTCGAATTGAGCGAGATGACCGCGGCCACAAAGGTCGAGGTTTGCGCCACCGGCACCGCCTTGGCGGCTTCCACCTGCACCGGCATGCCTTGCATGGCCCCGCCGCGCCCCGTCGCCGCGCTCGCCGCCGGCGCGGGCTTAGTGCCCCCACACCCGGCGAGAAAAATCCCCGCCAGCAACACTGTCCCGATCTGACTGACTCTCATAATGTCTTCACCGATGATCCCCTAGAATACCATCGGGCTCATACTAAACCGTTCAGTATTATTTGCGCGGAGGCGCCAGCCCTTCGCCCGCCGCCGCTTCCGCCAGTTGGATATCAAAGGTGAGCAGCCGCAGCTCGGGTAGCTGGGCGCGCAGGGTCATTGCCAGGGAAAGATGCCAGAGGTCCGCTCCGCGTAAGGCCCAACGCTGGGCCAGCGCCGGGACGATTTCAAACGCTGGCGCGGTGGCTATGAATTGCCAATATCCTTCGTCGAGATGAGCGCGCGCTGCCCGCGCGGCCGATGCATTGCCGGCGCGTTCGGCGCGCGCGATCACCGCCTGCGTCTCGCTCCACGCCAGTCGAGGCAGCTTGGAAGCGCCACGAGCAGAGCGGGCGCCCGCTGCCGCCAGTCGAAGCCCGCCCACAAGCGACCATCGGGAGCGACCCAGCGAAAAGTGGCGAGCCACAGATGACACAATGTGCTTCGCCTCCGGACGGAGCCAGCGCAGCGCGGCCGGGCTGTGTTGATCCTGCAATACCGCCGAGATGATCGCGGACGCGTCCCAATACCACGCCGCGCTCACCGATCACGATCCTCCTGCAACCAGCGCTGGGCGATGCCGGGCGGCTCGATCCGGATCGGGGGCGGCAGCGGCCGGGCATTGGGATTGCGGCGGGTCAAAATTCCAGCCGCTTCCAGCCGCTGAATGCGCTCGTCCAACGTGAGCTCTTTCGCGGCCAGTGGCACCAGCCGCGCCACCGGCTCGCCACGGTCGGTGATGACCCACTCCTGCCCCCGCCGCACTGCTTTCAGTAGCGCGCTCAGCCGGTTCTTGGCCTCCCGCACGCCCACCGTTTTTGCCGCCGCCATATCCCCAGCATGTAGCTCCCGTGGCTACGCGTCAAGTTGAGGCGCCGGCTCTGCCGGCTGCGGCACGCGCGCCCTGGGCATAGAGGTACCGCTGGAATCCGGCGAACAGCCTGCCGATCTCTCGAAAAGTGGCGAGCCACTCGCCGGCGCCGGCAGGTCTTTGATTAGGGAGGCACTCAGCAGGCCGCGGCCGAACCCGCGCCGCTGGCCACGGCTTGGCGGAGCGCGCTCGCCATCCCCTGTTGACCGGTGAGGACAAATAGGCAGCGGCCGCGGCTGCGCGCCGCCCAGAGCTCGCCCAGCATCTTTTTCTCTTTCGTGTCGAGGCCGCTTGGAAGAGCCACGAGCAGAGCGGGCGCCCGCTGCCGCCTGACCTGCCAGACCGCGCAGGCCACCTCTCAAAGGTACAGGGAGCGACCCAGCGAAAAGTGGCGAGCCACAACGTCCACGCCGACGTTGGCGCGCTCGCCGGGGCGGGGTTGCTCGATACCCTCAATGCCAGCGATGGCGGAGTACGCGCCAATTACGATGCGATTCAGGTCCGGATCGCGCTCTGAGAACCCGCTCGGGGATGGTATACACTGATGGTGATACCAATGAAAGCCGCCACCAAAACCGCAAAGTCGGGCCGCGCCCAGCCCAAGGCGCGCCCGAAAAAGCCGGCCAAGGCGGCTGTTGAAGCGGCCAAGCCGCGCGATATCGCGCGCATCTTCATGCACGGGCGCAGCCAGGCGGTGCGGCTGCCGAAGGAGTTCCGGCTGCCGGGCGACCGGGTGCGGCTGCGGCGCGAGGGACAGAACCTGGTGCTGCAGCCGCTGGAGTTCGACTTGGCGGCTTGGTGGGCCGAAGTCGACCGCGCCGGCGGCGGTGCGCCCTTCATGCCTCAGGGGCGGGAGCAACCACCGATGCCACCGGACGATCCGCTGGACTCCTGGGATTAGCACCAGCGGTGTTTGTGCTTGATACCAACGTGGCGATTGCGCTTTTGGCCGACAACGCCGTGTGTCGCGCGGCCCTCGACCGGAAGCTGGATCAGCGTGAATCCGTGGCCCTCGCCACTATGGTCGAATTCGAACTCTGGTACGGGGTTTATGGGGGCGAGCGCCAAGTGGAGAACGCATCCCGTCTGCGCGAATTTCTTTCCGGCCCACTGCCCGTCCTCGTTTGGGATAGCCAGGACGGCATCACCGCCGCCGAAATTCGAGCATTCTTAAAGCACCAAGGCACGCCGATCGGTCCTTATGACGTGCTCATCGCGGCGCAGGCGCTGCGGCGCGATGCCACACTGGTTACAGCCAACCTGGGCGAGTTCGCGCGCGTCCCGGGACTTAAATGCGTGAATTGGGAGGAGGGCACATGAAAATTCTCGTTACTGGAGCCACAGGAACGGTGGGCTCGGCGGTGGTCGCCGCGCTGGTGCAGGGGGGTGCGGAGGTGCGCGCAGTGGCGCGCAAGCCGCCGGCGGCGGGGCGGCTGCCGGCAGGGGTCGAGTTCATGGTGGCGGACCTCCTCGATCCGGTTGCGGTCGAGCGGGCGCTCGATGGCGTGGACAAAATGTTCCTGCTCAACGTGGTCTCGCCCGACGAGCTGACGCAGGCGCTCATTGCTTACGGCTTGGCCAAGCGGCACGGCCTCAACCACGTCACCTATCTCTCGGTCTTCGCGGTGGACCGCTTTAGCGACGTGCCGCACTTCGCCTCGAAGCTTGCAGTGGAGCGGGCGCTGCAGGCCTTTGATGTGCCGTTCACCATCCTACGGCCGGGCTACTACTTTCAAAACGACCTGCGGCTGCGCCCCGTGCTGACCGGCGCCGGCATCTATCCCATGCCGCTGGGCCGCGAGGGCATCGCCGCCGTCGATACGCGCGACATCGCCGAGGCGGCAGCCATCACGCTGACCCAACCGGGCCATGAGGGCCGCACCTATAGCTTGGCCAGTCCGGCGCCGCTCAGCGGTCCGGGCGCGGCCGCAATCTGGGGGCGCGCGCTGGGCAAGCCGGTCCAGTATCCCGGTGAGAATTTCGACGCCTGGGAGGTGCAAATGCGCGCCAACGTTCCGGCCTGGTCGGCGTACGATCTGCGGGTGATGTTCCAAGGATACCTGGAGCGCGGCTTTGCGCCGCGGGCAGCCGATGCCGAGATCTTCCAAAAGCTGCTGGGGCACGCCCCGCGCAGTTACGAGGACCTGGTAGCCGAGGCGGTCACGGCATGGCAGTCGGCCTAGCCGCGCCGGCCACGCCAAAATGTCGGATCTGTCAATGAGAATCTGATAGAATCTGATATGCGATCCTTGACCGCAACCGAGTTGGCGCGCAATCTCAGCCAGGTGCTCGACGGCTTGCAACAGGGCGGCGAAGTGGTCATCGAGCGCAATCACCGCCGCATTGCCCGCTTGGTGCCCGTGCCGGCGGGGCAATCCGCCCTCGAGATGATGGGCGATTTGTATCGCACCCTGCCGGACGAGGCCGCCGCCACGTGGCAATCCGACGCCCGCCGCGGCGGATGGAAAGCCGGACGGCTCGATGCCAAGGTGCGCGATCCCTGGCTGTCGTAATGGCCTTCCTGGTCGATACCTGCGCCTGGATCGATGTCGAGCGAGGCGCGCTGGCCGCCGCCGATGTGGGTGTGTTGACCGGCAACGAGGACTTGTACCTTTCTCCAGTCACGTTGGCGGAGTTGCGCCTGGGCGCCGAATTGGCGCCGGACGGCAGCATCCGTCAGCTGCGGCTGGCGGCATTGGCGCGCCTGGAACGCAAGCCCACACTCTCCATCGACGCTGGCACGGGGATGGTCTTCGGCTCCCTGGCGGCTCACATCCGCGCCGCCGGGCGCCAACATCGGCACCGTATCCAGGATTTGTGGCTGGGGAGCCAAGCGGTGCAGCACGGACTGAAGTTCCTGACCCGCAATCCCCGGGATTTTGCCGATATCCCCGGACTCGACCTGCGCTCCTACCGGCTGGGGTCGTTCTCGTAATTAGCCATCGGAGGCAGCTTGGAGATGCCACGAGCAGAGCGGGGCAACGAGCGGCAGTGCCGCTCGTGCGCCGCCAGTCGAAGCCCGCCCACAAGCGACCAGCGCCGGGGTCCCCAGCGCGCAGCGCAGGGGTGGCATCGGGAGCGACCCAGCGAAAAGTGGCGAGCCACCTCCGGCCGGCGGGGAGTTTGGAGGTAGCATGGGCGCATGCCGCTGCCGAGCTACCAGAAACTCATGCTGCCGACGCTACAACTGCTGGCGGATGGCGCGCCCTGTGCGGCGAGGGAAATCAACGAACAGCTCGCAGCCCGCCTAGGGCTCACCGCCGAGCAGCGGCGCGAGCGATTAGCGGGCGGCAATTTGGTGCTGATCGATCGCGCCAGCTGGGCGCGCACCTATATGAAGCAGGCCGGGCTCATCGAGTACCCGCAGCGCGGCTATTCCCGCATCACGAGCCGCGGCCGCGAGGCGATACGGAAGGCCCCGAACGGGATCGACCTTAAGTACCTCCGTCAATTCCCGGAGTTTCGCGAATTTCAGCAGAGGCCCGGTGCCGCCGCGTCGCCGACCTCGCCCGTTTTGGACGCCAGCTCCAGCGCCAAGTCTGCTGATGCGACGCCTGGTGATTTAATGGAGGCTGGCTATCTCCGACTGCGTGCTAGCGTGGAAAGTGAGCTGTTGGCCCGGGTCATGGCCGGATCGCCCGAGTTTTTCGAGAATCTGGTAATCCGGCTGCTAGTCGCCTCGAGGCAGCTTGGAAGCGCCACGAGCAGAGCGGGCGCCCGCTGCCGCCAGTCGAAGCCCGCCCACAAGCGACCATCGGGAGCGACCCAGAGAAAAGTGGCGAGCCACCTCGGCTACGGTGGCTCGATGGCTGAGGCGGAAACCGTCGGGCGCGCTGGTGACGGCGGCATTGACGGAGTGGTAAAGCAGGACCGGCTCGGGCTGGATTCAATCTACGTTCAGGCCAAGCGCTGGAGTGCGCCAGTGGGGCGGCCGGTGGTACAGGCCTTCGTCGGCGCTTTGCACGGGGTCAACGCCCGCCGCGGCATCCTCTTCACCACGAGCACGTTTACGCGCGAGGCGACCGAGTACGCCGCCAACGTCGGCCTCAAGGTCGTGCTGGTGGACGGCGCCGCCCTCGCCATCTTCATGTTCGACGCCGGGCTGGGCGTGACCACCGCTTCAACCTACGTGGTGAAGCAGCTTGACAGCGACTTTTTCGAGGACGAGGCGGCCCCGGCGGCAGGCGTCGGATCGGGGGGCGCCCCTCCCCGGGTGCTTGACAAAAATACTAAACCGTTTAGTATTTAAATGTGATCCGGGTGCAAAACCTGAGCAAACGCTTCGGCGCGTTCACCGCCGCGGACGGCATTGCGTTTGAGGTGGCGGCGGGGGAGATCTTCGCCTCGAGGCAGCTTGGAAGCGCCACGAGCAGAGCGGGCGCCCGCTGCCGCCAGTCGAAGCCCGCCCACAAGCGACCATCGGGAGCGACCCAACGAAACGTGGCGAGCCACTTTCTTGGCCCCAACGGGGCGGGCAAGACCACCACCATCAAGATGCTGACCACGCTGCTGCGCGCCAGCGCGGGCACGTCGAGGCAGCTTGGAAGCGCCACGAGCAGAGCGGGGCAACGAGCGACAGTGCCGCTCGTGCGCCGCCAATCGAAGCCCGCCCGCAAGCGACCAGCGCCGGGGCCCCCAGCGCCATGCGCTGAGGTGGCAGCGGGAGCGACCCAGCGAAAAGTGGCGAGCCGCATTGATGGCCTGCGGGGGGCGTTCTCGCAGCAGTGGCAGTTCTTGCCGATGCTGGATTTGACACTGCTGGCCGCGGCTGGTACGGTTTTTATCGTGGCGGGCGCCTACTGTTTTGCTAGGATTGAGCCTTAACGTCGTCAATCTTATGGCACGTACCCGCAGCGCTGAAGCGCACGCCAAAGTTCTCCTAGCCGCCGCCGAGCTGTTTGCCGAGCGCGGCATCGAGACGACCAGCATGGACGCCATCGCCGCCTCCTCGGGCGTGAGCAAGGCCACCCTCTACAAGCACTGGCCCGACAAGGACGCGCTCTGCCTGGAGGCGATGGCGATGGCGCTGGGCCTGAACGAAACGCTCCCGGTCTTCGATACCGGCGATTTCCGTGCCGATCTGATCGCGCAGTTGAGCTTTGATCCCGGCGGCGAAAACCGGGAAATGAGATGTCGGCTGATGCCGCACGTGATGGCCTATAGCGCCACCAATCGCGCTTTTGGCCGCGCGTGGCGCATGCGGATTCTGGCGCCCGCCCGCAAGCTGTGGTCCGAGGTGATCCATCGCGGCCAGCGCCTGGGCGTGTTGCGGGCGAAGATCGACATCGAATTCGCGACCGCCATGCTGGTCGGGCCCAAGATGTATCAGCGTATTTTCGTGGACGTGCTCGGCGGGTCGGTACCCAAGCACTTCGAGGCCAGCATTGTTGACGCTTTTCTCGCCGCCTTTGGCGCCAGCAGCGCGCGCCCATCCGAGGGCGCGCCGCGCCGGGCTGGCAAAAAGGCCTGACCTACCGCTGGCGGGCGGAATTGGCCGCGGCCGGGGTCTTCGGCGCCGCGGCGGCGCCCAACGCCTGCTGGAGTTGCTGCTTGGCCGCTTCCAGCTCCGCGCCCGCCTGCGCGAACTGCCCCTGCGCCGTGAGCTGCTGGTAGCGGTTCAGGTGGGCCTGCACCGCGGTCCCCACGGAGCGCGGAATGCCCGCGCCGATGGCGGCGCCGATTGCCGTGCCTGAGGATGGTCCCGCCGCTGCGGCCTCGCTCGTGCTGGCCGGGGTGGCGCCGGGCGCGGCGCCCGCCGGTTGCGCCAGCTCGGCCATGGCGCTATTCAAATCGTCGGCGTAGACCAGCCGGTTGCCCACTGCCAGCACGATCTTCTTCAACTCCGGCAGTTTTGCCTGCGGCGCCTGAATATAGATCGGCTCGACGTATAAAAATGTCCCGTCCACCGGCAGCACCAGCGTGGTGGCGCGGATGACCCGGCTGCCCTGCTGGTTCCACAGGCTGAGGTCCTTGCTGATGTCCCGGTCCTGATCGACGCGGCTCTCGATCTGCAAGGGACCATAGACAAGCTGCTCTTTTGGGAGCCGGTAAAAGATGAGCTGCCCGTAGTGGGCGGGGTCGCACCGCGCCGCCACCCAGGCGATCAGGTTGTCGCGGCTGTGGCTGGTGAACGGCACCATGAGCACGAACTCGGCCTGCGTGTCGCCGGGCAGGCGCAGCATCACGTAATAGGGCTTGGTGGGCTGGCTCTCCTCTTGCGTGGCCACCTGGCGCGCGATGTCCCACTGGTCTTCTTTGTTGTAGAACACCTGCGGGTCCTGCATGTGATACAGGCGGTAGGTCTGCGCCTGGGCGTCGAACAGTTCCTGGGGATAGCGAATATGCGCGAGCAGATCGGCGGGCATGGCCGAGCGCGGCAGAAACAGCGACGGAAACACGTTGCGGTACGCCTGCAGGATGGGGTCCTGGGGGTCGAACACGTACATGTGCACGGTGCCATTGTAAGCATCGATGGTGACCTTGACGCTGTTGCGGATATAGTTGACCTCGTTGCCGTTGATGGTCACCGGCTCGGCGTAGGGATGCTGGTCGCTGGTGGTGTAGGCGTCGATCATCCAGAACAGGTGGCCGTGGCTGTCGATGACCAGGTAGGGATCGGGATCGTAGCTCAGGAACGGCGCCAGCGTCTCCACCCGGTCCATGATCTGGCGATGCAGGAGCATGCGCGTGGCGGGCGTGAAGTAGTGGGTGAGCAGGATGTTGGCGTCGTCTTGTTCGATGGCGGCGGCCACGCGCAGCGCCGGATGGCTGAGCACGATGCCGGCGGAGCCGGAGTAGTTGGTGTAGCTGTTGTCGTCACCTTTGGGGTAGTCGAACTCGTCCTGCTTGGTATCGACGAAGACGCTGCGGGCGGTGTCCTCACCGAAGTAGACGCCGGGGCGGGTGATCTGAAAGTCGGCGAGCGGGCCGGTGGGTGGGGCGTCCTTGAGGATGAGGTCGGGCTGGCCCTCGGGGGTGGCGGTGTTGACCATGGCGGCGACGGCGCCATAGCCGTGGGTGTACTGCAGCCGCAGATTGACCCAGGATTGCGCCGTTTGCGGCAACAGGTCGGTATCGAGGGCGCGCTCGGCGATCAGCACTTGGCGGGTCTGGCCCTTGATGAGGTAGCGGTCGGTGTCCACCTCGGGGAAGGCGTAGTAGGGGCGGAGCGCCTGCAGTTGGGTGACGTCGTTCTGGAACGGCCCCGCGTCCCAGAGCCGCAGGTTGCTGGCGGTATCGGGGAAGTTCGAGAGATCGAGGGTCTGGGTGGGCGTGGGCGTGAACGCCTCTTCGTGGGAGGTCTGCTTCAGGTTGAAGGCCATGCGAGTGGCCTGGATGTGGTCCACGATGTAGGGGCTCTCCAGGCTGAGCTCGTTGGGGCTGACGTAGGCGGCGCGCACGCCGCCCTCAATCAACGAGGGCGCGATGGCCAACACCAGAAAGGTGATGATGACCGTCGGCGCCAGCCAGCCCGGCGTGCCCGCCGGCAGCCACTCCAGCAGCGCGCCGCGGCGGACTAACTCGCGCGTGCGCGAGAACCCGCCGCTCAACCCCGGGCCGCGTTTGCGGGCGGCGAGAATGAGCACCGCCAGACCCAGCGCGCCCACGATCTGCACCCACAGCAGCGGGATGCCCAGGCGCGCATCCACGAAGTCGGCGCCAAACAGGAAGTTGTGTTCGGAGTAGAGCAGGCCGTAGCGCGCATAAAATTGCGCCACCGCAAACAGCACCAGCAGCAGGACCGCGCCCGCCCTCACCATTCCGGTCAGCGTGGCCCGCGCTTGCACCGGCATCGACAGCGGTGTCGCGGCGGTATAGCGCCGCCCCTCCATCTGCGCTTCCATCTGCGCCTGGAACCGCTCCCGCATCTGGCCCAACCGCTCCGCCGACGAGCCCAGCCCCACTGTCACGGCCATCACCACCAGCCCCGCCACCGCCAGGGCCGCGATCCAGGCGAACGTCATTTGGTAAAACGGCAGGCGGAAGAAGTAAAACGCCAGGTCTTTGTGGAACAGCGGATCGGTATAGGCGCCGGTGTCGCTCGAGCCCAGATAAAGGGCGATGGTCCAGGGGTCAACGATGTTGACGGAGAGAAAGATGCCCAGCAGCCCCGCCACGCCATGGCCCACCAGCCCGAACAATCCGGTCCGTGCCACCGCCGACCCGCACCAACTGCGTGCCCAGCGGAACGCCGCCATGAGCAGCAGCGCCGCCACCAGGGCGAGCGCCGTCTGCGGCAGCCAGCGGATGCGCAGGTACTGCACAAATGTGCTCGTCTGTCCCAGGCTCCGCCACCAGGCGAAGTCGATCCAGAAGCGCGAGCCCTCGATGAGGAGATAGAGCGCGGCGGCCGCCACTCCGATGTTGCGCAGCAGCGACGCCGGGCCCAGCCGGCCAGTGCGGCGCAGCCGCAATTGGGCCGCCAGCGCCACCGCCGCGATGGCCACCACAAATAATGCCGTGATCATTCTTTTTCCCCAATCAGTGTACGCCCGCGGTGGCCGCTGGGCGCGGCAGCCGACTTCGCGGATTCACATCTCCGGCGAGCCGCTCCCGCTGGTCGCTCGGCGAGGAAGAGCCCGCAGCGCAGGAGCGGGGCGAAGGGTTCGCGACAGCCGGCCGCTAAGCGGGCGGCGCCGTCTCGAGGCAGCTTGGAAGCGCCACGAGCAGAGCGGGCGCCCGCTGCCGCCAGTCGAAGCCCGCCCACAAGCGACCATCGGGAGCGACCCAACGAAACGTGGCGAGCCACTATCTCACGCTCAGGCCGGGCAGCGCTTCGCGTCGGCGCGGGGCTCCGGGTCCCGGCGCTGGCGCGAAGCGCAGAAGCGGGCGGCGGAGCCGGGCGCCCGCGCTTTATTTACGTGGCGAGCGCGGCCATCACTTCGCGGCGCATGTCATCCACCGGCGCCGGTTTGCCCGTCCACAGCTCGAACTGCCGCGCCCCCTGGTGAACGAACATCTCCACGCCTGGAATCACGCGCGCTCCCGCCGCCCGCGCCATCCGCGCCAGCGCCGTTTCCATGGGGTTATAGACCAGGTCGAAGACCACCTCGGCGTGCAGTTCGTTGGCTTGCAGCGGCGATTCCTTGACCTTGGGGTACAGCCCCACCGGTGTCGCCTGCACCAGCGCCTGGAACTCCAACTTCTTCAGGTCGGCGCGCCCCACCACCTTGGCCTTGGCCGCCGTCGCCAGCGCCTGCGCCCGCGCCCGCGTGCGGTTGCAGATGTAGACCTGGGCGCCGCGGCTGCGCAGTCCGAACACCGCCGCCCGCGCTGCTCCGCCCGCACCCAGGACCAGGATCTTGGCGCCCCGCAGCGGCATCACCTGCGCCAGCGGCTCGATAATGCCCGCCACGTCGGTGTTGTAGCCGTAGAACTTCCCTTGGCTGCGCACCACCGTGTTGACCGCCCCCACCTCCGCCCCCAAGGCGTCGACCCGTGCCAAGTGCTCCATGATCGTGGTCTTGTGCGGAATCGTTACGCTGATGCCGCTCAGCGGAATCTCGTCGGCGAAATCCAGCACTTCAGCCGGACGCCGGCTGGGCAGCGGCAGGTACACCGCGTTCATCCCCAGGCGCCGGTAGGCGGCGTTGTGCATCCGCGGCGACAGCGAATGCTCCAGCGGATAGCCCAGCACGCCGTAGATGCGGGTGGCGCGGTTCAGGGCATCGATGCGGTAGTCCTGCCGCAGGGCCTCGATGCTGGGCTGCCCGGGCGCCGTGGCATGCTGCGTCTCGATCGTCCCAAACGTGAACGCCCCGCCGGAGCGCAGACTGAGGATGCGGCTCGCCAGCCCCACCTCGCCCATGCAAAACGCCACCAGTGTCGGCTCGCCGCCCTGCCGCTCGTATTTCTCCAGCAGGCGCAGCAGGTCCAGGTTATGCCGCCACAGCGTCGCCGTGGGCACCAGCTTATAAATGTCGGCGGGGATGGCGCGCAGGCGTGCCAGCACGGCCTCCAAATCAGGTGTGGTCTTGAAATCGTGATAGGAGACGATCAGACTGGCATGATGCCTGACTTCTGTCATGGCAGCCTGGGAGAGCCGTTCAGCGCTTTGGACCTCGATATCGATGAGGGCGCAGCCCGCCGCCACGGCTTCCTTGAGGACCTTCCACTCGGCGTCGACCGAGCCTTTGAACCCGCCGCCAAAGGTCTGCTTACGGCAGGTGCCGATGACCAGGGTTTGCGGGGTGGAGCGCAGGAACTGGCGCAGGGGCGCCGCAATGGCGGCGGGGTTTTTGAGTGCGTCGAGCCGCAGTTCGATGAGATCGCTCTCGCGGGCGGCGCGCTCGGCGCGGCCCAACAACTCGTCGGTTGTAGTGCCTTGGACAGCCAGGCACAGCCGTGGCATCCGGGCCGCGGGAACGCGGTTGGAGAGCGGGCGGCTGGGCGATGGGGCGGCCACGGTAACCATTAGGTATGACGGGGCATAGTATCCGCCATCCGCCTCGTTATGCAATCAAATTCGGGGGCGGGGTGGTTTCGGGCCCCTAAGCTAGGTGAGCCAGGCCCGGCCGTTGAACTCCAGGGCGGTATAGAGCTGGCGGAGGCGCGGGTCGTCGATTCCGCTTTTGAGACGCCGCCGGTGGAGGCGCATGGTGCCGCGGTCGCCCCGGGCCCAGGGGCCGGTAAACGCCGCGGCCGTGGTCCCGGAGGTGAGGTTGGCAACGGTAGCGCCCAGGAGGCGGATCAGGCCAGCCCGCGCTCGTTTGACCTGCCTGGGGTTGAGGCCAGCCAGGCGCAGGATGGCCTCGGCGGCTGCCATCTGCACCACCGCCCCAGGCCCCACCAGGGTCGCGGCCAAGTGGTAGGCCGCCTTCTCTTCCGGGGACAGGCGCAGCACCACGCCACGCCACCTGCGGACCAGCTGGACCGCGGCTTGCACGGCTGGCTTGTCCCCTTCGAGGCTGAAGACAATGCCTTCAGGCGGAGTGGCCGATTGCGGTGGGAACGTCATCATGGGGTGCATCGAGGCCACCGCCGCACCCGCCCGGCGCAGTGGCTCCAGCACCGCCGCTGGCCGGGCGCCGCTGGTGTGGACGATGCGCCATCCCGGCCACGAGCCCCAGCCGGCTAATCGCTTGGCCATGGGCGCGAGCGCATCGTCGGGGATGGCCAATAACATCAGTCCCGGCGGCAGCGCCTGCCACCGCGCCCGGAAATTGTCCACTTGGCGCCCGCGCACGGCCTGCACCGGGAGTTGGGCGGCGTCGAGCCAACGGCGCAGCGCCGTGCCCATGCGCCCGGTGCCGATCACGATGATGGGTTTAGGCACCGGCGGGCGCTTGGACGGCCTGTTGCTCGGGCACGCCGACGGGGTAGAGCTCGAGGTTGTGGGCGCTGTTCAGCAGCGCCATGTGGGTGAATGCCTGGGGGTAGTTGCCCAGCAATTCGCCGCTGGCCCCATCCACCTCCTCGGAGAACAATCCCAACGGGCCGGCGTGATGTAACATGCGTTCGAATAGCGCGCGGGATTCGTCCGTCTTGCCCAGCAGCGTCAGGCAGTCGACCATCCAAAAGGTGCAAATGGAGAAGGCGCCCTCGGGCCCGCCCACGCCGTCCTCATCGGTGTTCTCGTAACGGGCGATGAGCGAGTTCTGCGCCAGCCGCTCCTTAATCCGGCGAATGGTCGCCTGCATGCGCGGATCGTAGGGGGAGATGAAGCGCAGCAGCGGCAACAGCAGCAGGCTGGAGTCGAGCACGGTGCTGTCGTAGGTCTGGGTGAAGGCGTGCACGGTGTGGCTGTAGCCGCGGGCGAAGATTTCCGTCCGCATCTCGTCCCGCACCGCCCTCCAATGTTCCACCGGGCCGGGCAGTTTGTACCGCGTGGCCATCTTCACCGCCCGGTCCATCGCCACCCAGCACATGACCTTGGAGTAGACGAACTGTTGGCGTCCGCCGCGCACCTCCCAGATGCTCTCGTCGGCATCGCGCCAGTGCGCGGCGGCGTAGTCCACCAGCCGCACCATCGATTGCCATAGACCCAGATCGATGCCCTGCCGCCACTTGGCGTAGGTGTAGGCGGCGTCGAGCACCTCGCCGTAGATATCGAGCTGGCGCTGGGTGCCGGCGCCGTTGCCGATGCGCACGGGACGGGAGCCGCGGAACCCGCTCAGATGCGGCAGCTCGCTTTCTGCAATGTCGGTCGAGCCGTCGACGCGGTAGCAGACCTGCAGCGGCGGCGGGTGCACGTCGCAGAGGTGGGCGATGAACTCGAGAAAACGGCCGGCCTCGTCGTGGTAGCCCAGCAGGGAGAGGCCGTAGAGGGCAAAGGTCGCGTCCCGCGGCCAGCAGTAGCGGTAATCCCAGTTGCGCGGCCCCCCAATCGCCTCCGGCAGGCTGGTGGTGGCCGCCGCCACCAGTGCTCCGGTGGGGGCGTAGATGAGCGCCTTGAGAGCCAGCGCGCTGCGCACCACGGCATCGCGGTAGGGACCGTCGTACTGCGCCTTGACCGCCCAATCCTGCCAGCGCTTGGCGGTGGCGTCGAGGGACGTGCGCACACAGGTGGCATCGAGTCCATCGCGTCCTTCCGGCCGCGTGCCCCAGGCGAGCACAAACCAAGCCGACTCGCCCGCCGCCAAGTGCACGGTGGCTTCGAGCGCGGCGCCATCGGCGCTGGGCTGGAGCGCAAACGCCGCCGCTGCCCACAGCGTGGGGTTGCTGGGGTTGGAGTTGGCCGCGCCGCCGCTACACCACATTCCCGCGCCCGCTGGCTCCCACTGGGCGGCGTTGGCGCCGTATTCGGGCCGCGGACGGCAGCACAGCTTGAGCGTGGCGGCGGCGCCCGCGGCCTCGGCCCAGCGGCAAATGGCGCCATCCCCGAAGCCGGGGGAATCGGCGCCATCAAAACGCGCCGGCATCCAGTCGGTGATCTCGATCCCGTGGCCGTGTTCGCCCCAAGCGGTGACCAGGACGTTGGTTTCCTTGATGTAGTGCTGCCGGCCTTCCCCGGCCGCTGCCCCGTCCTCCGGCGCCCAGCGGCACTCGCCGCCGCCTCCAGCGTCGTCCAGCAACCCCGCCAGCACCGCCGGGCTGTCAAAGCGCGGCACGCACAGCCAAGCCACGTTGCCGTCCCGCCCCGGGAGCGCACATGTCAGCCCATCGGCGATGAGCCCGTAGTCGCCGATGCCCAATCCGTCCGTTGCCACGCGCATGTGCCTAGACTACTCCGCCCCCACTTCCGCTTCCAGACAAACCGTGCGATGATCGTTGTGCGGGGTGGAGCAGTCCGGTAGCTCGTTGGGCTCATAACCCAAAGGTCGGTGGTTCAAATCCACCCCCCGCAACCAAAACTTTTCAATCAGTTGCGGGATTTCGGCTGGCTCGGCTCGGCTCTACGCCCGCGCAGGTCCGGATCCACCCGGCCAACTCCCGGCCCCGGCGCTCCCGCGTTTTCGGGCGGCCACCGCTTCGCCTCTGGAGACGCTCGCTTAGGTTTGAGGCTCGATTCCCGTGTCCTCCGCGGGCTCTCCTGTCCGGCGGGGCCTGTCCGTGTGAGCGGGAATTCCGCTGATCAGGCCCTGGTAATCGATGAGTCGCTTACCCAGAATCATGATGCCCTCAGACGTTATCTCGTACTCGCGAATATCCTTGGCGTGATTGCCGCCGCGCATCTTGATCACCACCATGATCTTGCGCAGCTGACCATCGATGGATACATAGCGTAGCCGGATTATGTCGTCGGCGAGGAAAGAAATCGAGTAGGTGCTGAACGGAAATTCAGTGAAAGACTCATCCACCTCAACCGTGCTCAGAACCGTCACTCCGATGCCCGTCAGGGCGAAGATCATGCGGTAGAGCGATTCGCGAAAATCGGCGCGGAACCCGGGCGACAGCGCCATTTCAAAGCCGGCCAGCGAATCGATCACCAGACGCTTGGCGCCATTCTTCTGCACCGCATCGAGAATCGAGTGCATGGTCTCATCCACGGAGAGATCCAGGGGACGCAAATAAAGGATGGTGAGCTTTCCGTCTTCCTGTGGCGTTTTCAGATCCAAGCCCAGCGTGGCGGCCCGCTCCGCATAGGCTTGCGGACGTTCCTCAAAAACAGCCACGATCCCCGGCTCTCCCAGGCGTGTGCCTTCCGCAATGAATTGCGTGGCCAAGACCGATTTCCCGGTTCCCGAGGACCCGGCGACGAGGACACTATCGCCTTCGCGAACGCCGCCGCCGAGCATTTCGTCCATCTCAGGAATACCGAAGCAAAGCCGCCGTTGGCTGGGCCGATCCTTCAAGTGTCCGACCAACCCAAACGTTCGCGAAAACGCCTGCACTCCGGCTTCGGTGATGCGGAAGGTGTGCAGTCCCGGCACGGAATTCTGGCCGCGCAGTTTGATGATCTGCAACTTCCGCACAATTGAATTGCGCTCCTGCGTTTGACGCAGCCAGAACAACCCATCGGCCACGGTAAATATCGGATTGTCGCGCAGCTCGTCCTCCGCATATTCGCCGATCAGGAACGTGGTCGCTTGCCAACTAGCCAGAAACAAGGATAGCCGTTGAATGAATGATTGCAGATCGATATCACTTTGTGGCTTCCGCACCATGGTGCGGAAGGAATCGACAACTACCACGGCGGGGTTGGACTTTTCAACTTCCTTGGTGATTCCGTCCAAAACCGCGCCCAAGTCATTCTCCAAGACAATATGGCTCAGGTTGATAAAGCGAATGGAATCCGGCAACTTGGCCGGATCGAAGAATGTGTACTGCTGCTGGTAGCGCAGCATTTTGATGGCGGACTCGCCGAGGACGGTGAAATAGAGCGCCGGACGCTCCGGCGTGGCATTGGCAAACACAAACTGATGTGCCAGCGTCGTTTTGCCGCTTCCCGGCGCACCCGCGATGATATTGAATGAAAATTCCGGGAGACCGCCACCCACTATCTCGTCGAGGCCGGGAACTCCGGTGGGTAGTTTATTGATCTTCACTCTGTCCTGGATGCTCATGTTGTTCTCCCGTTCTCGGAATTGCAGTCCTCGAGGGCTTCCCTTGGCCACGTCACCCGCAGCAGGCACAACGTCAAGGGTTCGCCAAGGAAGATACGCAGCAGGCAGAGTAAGCGCGCGATAAGGATGATCCCCACCTCGCCGGCCTGATCGGTGTCAATGTCCATTGTATGTTCAAACTCGCCCAAGCCCTGCAAAGTACCGTCTGCGGCAACGCGCGCCGCGCTCAGGCTGGGAGCTTCTGTTCGGGCAATTGTCAGGGCGCGGGAAGCGAGCGACTGAAAACCTGAAACTCCAGCAAACTCAATGAGCCCCTGCCGTAGCTTCTCATAGACGCGCAGGGTCGCGGACTCCGAAGGCTCGGCGATCTTGCCCACAGCTGCTTCGTAAGTAAGAAGCCGATGGGCTAAGTCGCGCATCTCCAGGGCAGCCGTCATGTTGAAACGTGCCTGTTCAAGATAGAAGAAATCAATTGCCATTAATAGGCTTGGTAGGATGCTCGCGGCAAGTGCCCCACAATTGGAGCGCTTGGCGTCCAGCGTTGCTCTGGGTGCAGCCCTGGCGGAACTCAATTCACATAGCCATTCATTTGTGGGAGCGGTGCGTCCTTCAGTCGTCCGCCAGCCTTGCTTTTGATGAGGGTGAAAATGTCCAAAACCGTGGCAACACTGTGAATGTTGCTTGCAACACTCACGAGTCCCTCCTCCATCCCGGGATACTTGGCCGCCAAGGTTGCAATATTGTCGCCCACACTCTTCAGTCGGGCAATTTCCAGTAGAAGGTCGTTGAAAGCCGCCGCCATTGCCGGTTCATCGGCCGCCGAGACTGCCGGGTCTGCTCCGATCGTGGCCGGCTCTGCCTTGACGTCAACCTGAAAGTGCAAATCTTCAATCAAACGCAGTGTTGTCGCCTCGCCCAGGAAGGTGAGAAACAGGCCGAGTAGTTGTGCAATCAGAGCGATCCCGGCCTCGCCATCCTTATCCGCATCCGTCTGGGATTCAGCTGCGTCGAGACCGCGCAAACCTCCATTCGCAATAACCTGCACGGCGTTGAGCCGGGGTGAGTTCGACTTGGCGAGAGCCAAGGCACGAGAAGCGACCGCATGAAAACCGTCCACTCCCATGAGTGAGCCGAGTTGCCGGCGCAGCCGCTCATAGACGCGCACCGTTGTAGGTTGGGTCTGCAGGATGGCCGCACTGGCATCGGTTTCGCGAGCAACGAGGCTGCGGGCCCAATCACGCGTCTTTTTTGGAGGAAGCATCGGTTCCTTTTCTGCCTTCACGTGCCTTCACGCTACGGCTTGCATTGAACCGGAAGCGTTGACCGCCTTGACCCTCTCAGGTCTGCGGCTCCGGCGGTGAAATCCCAGGAACGCTTCATCGGAATTTATCTTGGCATCGGGCGGCTGTCAAGAGCTGAGCAGTCGTGGACCACCGGGGCACAAGAGATCATCACCCATGTCGCTGGTATTGCCTACAGGCTCTCCCCCGCTTGTTCCATTTGGCATCTCGGCCTGCTCCGGGTTGCGCTTTAATCCTTCAACGTCTCGGCCAGGGGCGGCGCTCTCGCGCATGACCTCCTCGTTCGCGTCATCGGGGTTCCCGTCCATTTCGGTGGCATCGGAATAATTGAGTGGCATTCGGAGACTCATCTCTTCTCCTTTAATTCCAGCCGCAAGCGCCTGAATAAAAAGCATAAATGGGTCCAAGCGCCCGTTGCTGTGCCAAAATGCACACCGCTAACGCATGCGATGGGACGAGAATGCTGAACACAGGGCAACTCCCCTAAGGGAGGAAGGTATGAGGAAGGTATGATACAGTTCGTCGTCCGCTTACGGACAGCACCGGAAAGCACCGGCATTGCGGCTGGTACCGAAGTGGCCAGATTCGATACCCAAGGAGAGGCGGAGTATTTCATGTCGCTTGCCGTCAAGCTGCGCACGCTTCGCGAATGCGATCTGGTTGTCGCAAGAGTGGATGCAGGAGCGGTCATGGAGCTTCGCCCCGAGAGCGCGCGGCGATCTCCCATTGCACCCAATACGACGGATTGAGGTCGCGCCGGTAGCCACGTTAAGGGGCGCCCTGCGAAAAGTGGCGCGCCACTGGCGCAGACGGCCTCCGCCGGCGCGGCAGCTGAAACGCGAACGGTGACCGCGGAACACCGTTGAAGGCAGCTTGGGGATGCCACGAGCAGAGCGGGGCAACGAGCGGCAGTGCCGCTCGTGCGCCGCCAAGCCGACCCGCGCTTCCCCAGCAGTGTCGGCCAGTCGAAGCCCGCCCTCTCGAGGTCGCTTGGAAGCGCCACGAGCAGAGCGGGCGCCCGCTGCCGCCAGTCGAAGCCCGCCCACAAGCGACCATCGGGAGCGACCCAGCGAAAAGTGGCGAGCCACAAGCGAGTGATGCGCACAGTGCGAGCATCACGGGAGCAACCCAGTGAAAAGTGGCGAGGCATGCTGCGTGGCGTCTGTTCCGATTTGGACAGTTCCGTGCTGCCTCCCAGCAGACAATGTTTTCCAGGCTTCCGTCTGTTAGGTCGGTTGCCGGCGGGAAGGATGATCAATGGCCATTCAAACCGACGTTCTGGCGGAGTCCATCGAGGCACCGCTGGCGCGCCTGCTCGCCTTCGAGCCGGGTAGCTTGCCCGTATTGAGCGTGTACCTGGACACCCGGCCCGATCAACACGGTCGGGCGGCTGACGCCATCCCCTATCTCCATCGCGAGTTCAAAGCGCTGGCCGAGACATGGCCGCCCTCCGCGCCCGAGCGCCACAGCTTCGATGCCGATGCCGCGCGTGTCCTTGCCTTCGTCACCGATGACCTGGCCGCCACGGCCAACGGCGTGGCTATTTTTGCCTGTTCCGGCGCCGGTTTGTTCGAGACGCTGCAGCTCACCGCACCCTTCGAAGCGACCCGCATTCACGTTTGCGACCAGCCTCATCTCTACCAACTGGTGCGGATGGATGAGCGCTTTCCCAAATACGCCGCTGTCCTCACCGATGCCAACGCGGCCATGATCTTCACCTTCGCGCTGGGCCAAACCCTCGCCGAGGACGGCGTGAACGGCCACAAAGTCCACCGCGTCAAGGTGGGTGGATGGTCCCAGGCCCGCTATCAGCGGCGAGCCGCCAATGCCCACGAGGAGCATGCCAAGGAAATCGTCGCGCGGCTACAGCAAATCGTCCACGAAGATGCGGTCGACCACATTGTGATCGCGGGCGATTCTGTCATCGTGCCGCTGCTCCTGGCGTCTATGCCGCCGGAATTGGCATCCATGGTCGAGACCGCTAAATTGGGCATTCATGCCTCCGAACACGAGATCCTGGACGCCACCCTTGCCGTGCTGCAGGAGCACCAGGCCGTCCTGGACGGCGAAAAGGTCGAGCACTTGTTGCAACAGTTCCGCGCCGGCGGACTTGCCGTCACCGGCCTCGATGCCACCCGCGCCGCGCTGGCCAACGGCCAGGTCGAGGAACTGTTGATCAGTTCTTCCCTGGAAGACGGCCCCGACCGTTTCGTAACGCTAGCCAAGCAAACCGATGCTGCCGTCACCTTTGTCGACGATCCCGCGCTCCTCCAGGCCGCCGCGGGCGTGGGCGCGTTTCTGCGCTGGCGCGCCTGACCCGGACGAGAGCTGTGGCACGTCCCGCCCGGGTATGTGTTCTTTTGCACAGATGACTTCCCGACAAAACCGCCAAGCTGATTTTGTTCGGGGCAAAGCCCCGCTGCCCGTGGCCAACACACTGGAGGCAAGAATCGATGTTGCACTCAATCGCTCGCATGCACGGTCTTACGATCCAAGCCGAAGATGGTGAGATCGGCGTGGTGGAGGATTTTTATTTCGACGACGATACCTGGGCAATTCGCTACCTGGTGGTCGACACCGGCCATTGGCTTGGCGGCCGGTTGGTCTTGATTTCCCCCATCGCCCTCGGCCCCAACGCCGGGCCAGCCGACCGGCTCACGGTTGCCCTCACCAGGAAGCAGATCGAGAATAGCCCCGCCGTCGATACTCATCGCCCGGTCTCGCGGCAGCAGGAAGCCACCTTCTCTGCCTATTATGGTTATCCATATTATTGGGGCGGGACCGGATTATGGGGCGCAGGCTCCTATCCTAATTTACCCTGTCCTCAGAAAAAAAGACGACGCGGCGATGGGGGGCACGGATGCCACCTCCCTGGAGAAGCCCGAAGACATCCACCTCCGCAGTGTCAAGGAAGTCAAAGGCTATGCCATCAATGCCGCCGACGGCGAGATTGGCCACGTGCAGGATCTGATCGTGGAGGATCGGTCCTGGGCCATCCGGTATCTCGAAGTGGCCACTCGAAATTGGTGGCCCGGCAAGAAGGTGCTGGTATCCCCCCAATGGGTTGAAAAGGTCAGCTGGACGGAGCGCAAGGTCAACGTTGGTCTGTTCCGGGAGGCGATTCAGACCGGGCCCGAATACCGGGAATCGGCGTCAATATCCCGCGATTTTGAAAAGCTCGTCTACGACCATTACGGGCTACCGGGGTATTGGCTGCGCCGCGGCGACGCCGG
>Ga0307374_10003235_pt1 | contig 27978 bp, 22 predicted proteins | sample OX3MG_FD_202532 | JGI IMG/M metagenome (GOLD analysis project Ga0307374, IMG submission 202532) | Soil microbial communities from Risofladan, Vaasa, Finland - OX-3 | ecosystem: Environmental > Terrestrial > Soil > Coastal area > Acid sulfate soil | place: Finland: Risofladan, Vaasa | collected... | reverse complement strand
CAGCCCGGACGACGCTCGACCCCGCTAGGGAGCAGTTGCTGCCACATGGGACGCCCGTCGCCCACCGGTCCCCGACCCGGGACCAGATCAGGCCGACGATCGGGCACGACCGGCAGGCTGATTTTGGGCCGGATCACCCGTGGTGACGGGGCACTGTCCATCAATCAATCCTAATGCCGCCGCCGCCGGGGCCCGCCGGGATCGATGGCAGCGTCAGAACAGGTCGCTGTTCGGGGTGACCGCCTCAAGGGAGCTCTTCACTGCGCCCAGGAAGCGGGCGGCGGCGGCTCCATCGTTGATCCGGTGATCGAAGCTGAGGCAGAGGTTCATGATCGGGCGGATGGCGATGCCATCGCCCACCACCACCGGTCGGCGAACCACCGAGTCCATGACCAGAATCCCGGCCTGGGGCTGGTTGATGATGGCCTGGGACATCACCGTGCCCAAGGCGCCCGCATTGTTCAAGGTGAAGGTTCCCCCCTCGAGATCCTCGCGGCGGGCTTTGCCCAGCCGGGCTCGCTCGATCAAGGCGCCGGCCGCCTGGGCCAGCCCGGCAACGCTGTACTGGTCGGCGCCCCGGACCACCGGAACGATGAGCCCGTCGCCCACCGCCACGGCCAACCCCAGATTGATCTCGGTCATCAGCTGGATCGCTTCCTCCTCGAAGATCGCGTTCATGGTCGGTACCGCCCGCAGCGCCAAGCAGGTGGATTTGAGGCCGAAGTGGAGGAAGGTGAGGTCGATGCCGGTTGCGGCGCGGAACTCGGACCGATGGGCGGCCCGCGCCGCCGCCACTCCACTCATGTCGACCTCGACCATCGTCCACGCGTGCGGCGAGGTCTGCAGGCTGCGCACCATGTGTTCGGCAATGGCGCGCCGCATCGGCGAGTGCGGGATCCTGGACCCCGGGAGGGGTGCCTCTGAGACCGCCGGGTGAGCCACCGGGCCTGCGGACGGTGCATTTTTTGGGGGCGCCGTCTTCCCCGCCTCCAGGAACAACAGCACGTCGCGCTTGGTGATCCGTCCCTGGAATCCGGTTCCCCTCACCTGAGTGATATCGACCGACTGCTCGCCGGCCAGGGCCCGCACCGCAGGGCTGATGAAGCCAGCCGATCCGTTGGCTGAGTCGGTCGGAGCGGCCACCACCGGGCGTGCCGCGGTCGACTTCGCCGCTTTGGCGGTCTCGGCCTTCCGTACCTCGGCCGGGCTCCCACTCTCTGCGCCCGCCTCCTCAGGCCCGTCCGCGAGGGCACTCGACAGCTCGTCCGGCACCGCCTCCGGCTCACCGGGCCCCGGCTCGTCGGAACCCTCTTCGGCGACCCCTTCCAAAATGCAAATCGGCTCGCCCACCGAGAGGCGCTGACCCTCGGTAGCCAGGATTTTGCCCACCGTGCCCGCCGCCGGTGCTGGGACCTCCGCTGTGACCTTGTCGGTGATCACCTCCACCAGGGACTCGAAGCGTTCCACCTGCTGACCAGGTTGAACCAGCCAGGTGCCGATCGTGCCCTCAGTGACTGACTCGCCCAGCTGGGGCATCTTGACGGTGATCGCCATATCCTCTTCTTACCTCATTGGCCGCTTCAGTACGCAGCCAGCTCCCTGAGCTTGGTCTCAATCTTCTGCGGTCCGAGGCAGTAGACCTCTGCCAGCGACTCGGCGAAGGGGATGGCCGGGATCTCAGGGCCACCGATCCGCATCACCGGACCATCGAGCGACTCGAAGCACTCCTCGGCGACCAGAGCCGCGACCTCGGCCCCGACTCCGACCGCCAGGTTGGCCTCGTGAGCGACCAGCACCTTGCCGGTTCTGGTCGCACTCTCCACGATCAGTTCTCGGTCCAAAGGCCGGACGGTTCGAAGGTCCACCACCTCGACCTCAATCCCGTCGTGGCCGAGACTCTCGGCCGCGATCACCGCCTCATGCACGGTCGCACCGTACGTGAAGCAGCTGATGTCGCGGCCCGGGCGCACGATCTGACCCTTGCCGATGGGGACCAGATACTCCTCATCGGGGACCTCCTGCCGCATCGAGCGGTAGAGACCCTTGTGCTCGAAAAAGCAGACGGGATCGGGATCCCGAAGCGCGGCCAGCAGCAGTCCTTTGGCGTCGTAGGGGTTGGACGGCAGCACCACCTTGAGCCCGGGTACGTGGGCGAAGAGCGCCTCCAGCATCTGAGAGTGGTATAGGGCGCCATGCACGTGGACGCCGCCACCGCAGGGGGCGCGCACAACCATGGGACAGCTCCAGTCGTTGTTGGAGCGATAACGAATCTTGGCGGCTTCGCTGATCAGCTGGTCCATGGCCGGCGGGATGAAGTCCAAGAACTGGATCTCCGCCACCGGCCGCAATCCCGCCAAGGCACAGCCGATCGCCACTCCGACGATCGCCGCCTCAGCGAGCGGACTGTCGATGACCCGTTCCTCCCCGAACTCCTGGAAGAGTCCCGCAGTGGCCCCGAACACACCGCCCTTGACCCCCACATCCTCGCCCATCACGATGACCCGGTCGTCCCGGCGCATCTCGTCTCGAAGCGCGTCGCGAACGGCCTCCACGTAGGTGATTTCCGGCACCTGTCAGCCTTCGCCGTAGACGTGCTGTAGGGCGGATTCCGGTTCTGGTGCCGGCGCCTGATCGGCCTCGTCCTGGGCCCGGTCAATCAGGATCTGGCACTCCTGGCGGATCTGGTCGGCCTCTCCCTCGGTGAGGATCGAGCTCGACTCAAGGTCCGCTCGGAAGCGCTCCAGCGGGTCGTGCCGGCGCATCTCATCCAGGTCCTCGGGGCTCCGGTAACGGCGCTGGTCGTCGTCGCTGCTGTGGGATTGGAGCCGGACGCAGGCCGCTTCTAAAAGCGTCGGGCCACCTCCCCGGCGGGCTCGCTCGACCGCCTCGCTGGCAGCTCGGTACACCGCCAGGACGTCACCGCCATCCACCCATTGACCGGGCATGCCGTACCCGGCCGCTCGCTCGGACACGTGCTCGACCGCCATCTGTAGGGATTGTGGGACGCTGATCGCGAACGAGTTGTTCTCGACCAGGAAGATCACCGGCAGCTGGTGGATGGCGGCCCAGTTGAGTCCCTCGTGCCAGTCGCCCTCGCTGGTTCCCCCTTCACCCACCGAGGCCACCACCACCCGGTCCTCCTTGCGGTACTTGAACGCCTGGGCCACCCCGACCGCGTGCAGGATCTGGGTCGCCACCGGACTGCCTCCGGTCACGATGTTGTGCTTACGCGAGGAGTAATGAGCAGGCATCTGCCGGGCGCCACTGTTGGGATCCCCGGCCTTGGCCAGAGCCGCCAGTAAGTGGTCTCGCGGCTCCATCCCCATCACCAGAACCAGAGAGATGTCACGGTAGTACGGAATGATCCAGTCGTAGTCCCGCCTCAGGGCGTAGCCGACTCCCACCTGGGCTCCTTCGTGGCCCTGTCCGGAGATCGCGAAAGGTGCCCTACCTTGCCGATTGAGGACCAGAACTCGCTGGTCGAGGAGTCGGCCAAGGAGCATGTCTCGATACATCGCTCGCAACCGGTCGCGCGTGAGCCCCGCCACTCCCACCGGCGCCGACTCGGTCAGTGCCATCGCTTGCCTGCCTCCATCAACTCGCCAGGACCCGCGCCATCCTAGCGCTGCCAGCGACCGGGTCCGTTGGTCGAAGTCGGGCTGGTCGCCAGGATCAGGTCGCCAATGAGCGCCGGACCCCGACGAAGCTGCCCACCGAACCGAGAGCGCCCCCGGCGACTACCAGGGCCAGGACGGTGAGCAGGGCAAACCGCGCTCCGACCCCCAAGGCCAAGCCCTGGCCGCCTCCAAAGCCGAAGCCGACCCCGAGCAGGATGAGCGAGGCCACCAGCGCCGAGATCACCCCCACGATCACTCCCTCCAGCACGAAGGGCCAGCGGACAAACCAATCGGTGGCCCCCACCAGCTTCATGATCTCGATCTCCCGGCGCCGGACGTAGGCCGCCGTCCTCACCGAGATGGTGATGATCACCAGGGCCACGGCGCCGACCACGCCCACCACCAGCCCACCCCCCAGCTGGGCCACAAAGATGTAGCGCTCCAAGCGAGGGATAACGTCGGCGTTGTAGTCAGTGGGGTGCGGCCCACTGTCCAAGAGCGCCGAGGTCCTCACCTCCCGGTTCAGCTGGGAGACCGCCTTGATGTTGCGCAGCTGGAAGTTGATCGACGCTGGAAGGGGGTTGCCCGCTCCCGACCTCTCCAATAGGTTGATCGCCTGGGTGAGACCGAGGCTGCTGCCGGCCTGCTGCGCCGCCTGATCCTTGTTCTCGAACGTGGTCCTGGCGACTGAGGCCGAGCTGCCCAGGTTCTGTTCCAAGTTCACCTCGCTGGCGAATGCAACGTGGTCGGCCATGAACACCTTCAAGACCGAAGCCTGCGACTCCTCGGTGTGGAGCACCCCGTCGAGGGCGTGAACCACCACCACGGCCACGCCGGCGCCCAGCAGAGTGAGGGTAATCGTCAGGACGCTGGCCACCGCGATGCCGCGATTGCGCAGGATGTTCTGGATCGCCACCCGGCTGACGAACTTGAGGGCGGGGATGGGATTCATAGGATGGCGTCCCCATCCCGGAGATAGGCCCCTTCGGCCTCATCTCGGACGATCCGGCCGTCCTCGATCGCCAGCACTCGGCGGCGGCAGAGGTCGACCACCTCGCGGTTGTGCGTGGCCATCACTACGGTGGCTCCCCGGTGGTTGATCTGCTGGAGCAGCTGTACTATGCCCCACCCAGCGTCGGGGTCGAGGTTTCCGGTGGGCTCGTCTGCCAGGAATATTCGAGGCCGATGCACCAGCGCTCTGGCGATGGCGACCCGCTGCTGCTCACCACCTGAGAGCTCGGTCGGGTAGGCGTTGAGCTTGTCCTCCAGCCCGACGATGTAGAGCGCCTCACCAACCTTCTCTTTGAGATGGGGTCGACCGGGATCGGTGACCTGGATAGCGAATGCCACGTTCTGCTCCACGGTAAGGCTGGGAAGCAATTTGAAGTCCTGGAAGACGATGCCCATCTTGCGACGGAGCCGGGGTAGGTGGCGGTGCTTGAGCCGGGCCAGGTCCTGGCCCTCGACTAGGACGTGGCCCTCGGTCGCCCGCTCTTCCCGGATCAAGAGCCGGATGACAGTGGACTTGCCCGCGCCGCTGGCGCCCACGACAAAGACGAAGTCGCGCGGCCGCACCGTGAACGAGGCGTCCCGGATCGCCGCCTGACCGTTGGCGTAGATCTTGGTGACCTTCTCGAAGACGATGATCGGCGGCTCGCTCCGAGCCAAGTCTCCGCTCCGGGCGCCAGTCATGACTACCGGTGCCGGCGGGCTGGTGGAAATCGACATCAGTGGAGGCTTGGTCCTCGTGCCAGGCGGACTGGCAGCCGACGGGCGGACCCCCAAAAGGGAGAGTGTTGTAGCCCTTGGCCGTTCTCGATTTTGGCCCGAGTATACCTTTCGCGGCGGGTACTCGCGACCCCCACCTCGACGAAGGCGTCAGGCTCGGTACACAGCGTGTTTGGGCCGTCACCGGCACGAGCATTCGCGTTCGCAATACCCGCAATGGGCGAACTGGTGAGATGAATTATTCCTCCCCCCCTTCCTGCTCGCGGCTGGTGGCCTCCTGGCGCAGGTAGGCCTCGATGAACGGATCGATCTCGCCCTCCAGGACGGCTTCCACGTTGCCCACTTCCACCGCGGTGCGATTGTCCTTGACCAGCGTGTACGGCTGGAGCACGTAGGACCGGATCTGATTGCCCCATTCGGGCGAGATCAGGTCGCCCTTCAGATCAGCTAAGTGATCCAGCCGCTGCGCCCTTTGATAATCCAGCAACCGGGAGCGCAGTACTCGCCACGCGGTCTCTCGGTTCTGCTGCTGTGAGCGCTCGTTCTGGCAGGTCACCACGATCCCGGTTGGAATGTGGGTGAGCCGGACCGCCGACGAGGTCTTATTGACATGCTGGCCCCCGGCGCCTGAGCTGCGGTAGACATCGATGCGCACGTCTTTCTCGTCGATCTCCACTTCAACTTCGTCAGGAATCTCTGGGTAGACCTCCACCAATGCGAAGGCGGTGTGACGCCGGTGCGCCGCGTCGAATGGGCTGATCCGTACCAATCGGTGCACTCCTTTCTCGGCGCGAAGCTGCCCGTAGGCGTGAGTCCCCTTGAACCTCACGGTCACGCTCTTGATGCCTGCCTCTTCACCCTCGGACTGGTCGAGGAGATGGGTCTCCATGCGATGCGCTTCACCCCATTTGAGATACATCCGTAGCAGCATCTCGCTCCAGTCCTGCGCGTCGGTGCCGCCGGCGCCCGCATGGACCGAGAGCAGGGCGGGATAGTTGGAGTACGGATCCTGGTACAGCAGCTCCAACTCGCGCTGGTCCAACTCCTTCTCGATCAGGGTCAACTCCACCACGACTTCGTCCGCTCCCGACGCGTCTGCCTCCAGCAGTTCGGCCAGTTCGATGGCGTCCTGGGCCCTTTGGTCCAGCGTGGATAGCTCTTGGAGCTCGCCGCGCAAGCGGCTCAGCTCCTGGGACGCTTGCTGGGCGCGGGTTGGATCCTCCCACGCTCCATCTCGTCCCAGCTCCTCTTCTAGGAGCTCAGCCCGAGACTTCTTTCCCGCAAAGTCAAAGATGCTCCTTGAGCTGAGCGGCGCGTCGTTCCAGCTGCCGGGCACGGCTGCTCAACTCATTCATTTGCAGTTGAGTCTAGCGTTCTCCGATCGGCGGTCCGCGGTCCCGCCCGGGGTAAAGCTGCCGCTTTGCGACCGAGCCGTCACCGACGCCCCGCCTTCGCCTCGGATAATCGCCGGATGCAGGCCCCGGCCGGAGTGCCCAAGTCGCTCCTGGCAAGGTTCCGCCACTCCGCTGGACCGCGGCCGTCGCTAACTCGCGAAGGGGCCCTGCTGTTGGCTCTCGTCTCCCTGGATCTGGCGCTCATCAACCATGCCGGGTACATCAGCGACCTTGCGCTGATCGCACTGGGCGCCACCGTCGCCGTATTGCTAATCTCGCGCAGCCTGCCCAGCGGCCCGCCCCCAACTTGGCTCTGGGCGGCCACAGTGGCCGCCCTGGGACTCTCCCTGCTGCTGGCAGACTTCAGCGCTTGGCCCCAAGGCTGGCCGGTGTGGGTCTACGTGCTGGCAGCCTTGGCGGCGGCGGCGCTGATCACCACGGGCCATGACCAAGTCGCGCTTGTGGTGGCGAGCATTGGAGCGCTCACCTTCCTGGCTGTGACCTGGCGGTGGAATCCGTCCCAGATCGACGTGCTGTTCGGGCTGCGCTCTGCCGGCCATGCCCTCCTGCACGGCGCCAACCCCTACCTGGTGGTCCACCGCTCCACGACCATAGGGGCTCCCCCTTTCGTCCACTTCACCTACGGCCCGATGGTGGCCGTACTGGCCGCTGTGGGCCTGCTGTTTGGGGATCCCCGGGTGATCTCGGTACTGGCGGCCGCCGGACTGGCTGCTGCACTGTATCGGCTGGCCGGCTCCCGGTGCGAGGGCCTGCGGCTCGCGGTAACGGTCTGCTTGGCGCCGCTGATGATCGCCATGGTGATCAACGCCTGGCCGATGCTCTTGGTCATCGCCGGCATCGCCTGGTGGTTGGTACTGCGCCGAACCCACCGCAAGGCATCGATCATCGTGCTCGGCCTGACGATGGGCTGCGCCCCGGTACAGGCCGGCCCGCTGCTGCTGGTCTTATTCCTGCGCAGCCGCCGGATGATGACCGAGATAGTGGCGGCGGTCGGCATCGGCCTGGTGATCGTCGCGTGTTTCGCGCTGTGGACCGGAGTTCGCCGGTACTGGTACTACACGATTGGCATTCACTTTCACGGCCAGGTGGGTACCGGGTCGCTGTCATTGGCCGGAATCCTCACCCTGATTGGTCGCCATCCCCTCCCGGGATTCCTCGGCATTGCAGTCGCCGGCGTGGTCCTAGCCGTGGTGATGGTGCGGCCCGCCCAGGGTCCGGGTGGAGTGCTGACCGATGCCGCGGTGGTCACCATTTTTGCCATGTTTTTTGCCAAATTCGCCTTCATCGACTATTACTTCGTGGCCTACGCCGCCCTGTGGACGGCGCTGGCAGCCGGGACCTCCGACCACGCCCGAGATTGGCGACCTGCGACGTCGCCCGGCAAGACCCCCTCTCCTCGCCTCGCGTCCGCACCAGCTGGTACACCCGCCCCAGGGACCGCGATGTTCCCCTCGGAAACCCATGGGGTCGCACCCGGATCCTCAACCGCTCGAATGCGCGACGTCCGGCGCAACCCGGCGAGCTTTCGCCTCATCCGGCGGATCGGACCCCCTCTGCACCAACGTGCTCGGGAGTAATCTGCACCGGCACTCTCGCTGGTGGTTCAGGAAGCCGCTCGGGCGCCCTGCCGGCGGTCAAATAAGGGTTGGGTCGTGGCGACCCGGGAGTCGCCTGGTCTCCGACCCAGCCGCCAGGCGGCCGGACTCCGCACCTGTCAGGGGGAACTCCCCACGTCATTCGGTCGCCCCGTGGCACCTCTTGTACTTGCGACCCGACCCGCACGGACACAGGGCATTGCGGCTCACTGGGGCCCCACCTGCCGGTGATGACTGCGGTGTCGCCCCGCGGCTCGGTGGCCGGCTCGGACCAGTGGTCGACCTGAGGGGAGGTCCGGCCGCTGCCCGGGATGCTTCATCCGAACTCGCCGGGTTCGTTAGCATCGCCCTGGGATCTGAGCCCACCTCCCCGGGCCGCCCGGCTTCAGGATGAACGGCCACCCCCTCCAATGGCGCCGCCTCCGCCGGGGTGACCTGGATCTCCGCATGGAACAGGTAGCGGACGATCTCCTGCTTTAGCGACTCCTGGAAGGATGAGAAGGCGGAGAAGGCTTCTGCCTTGAACTCGACCAGAGGGTCGCGCTGACCCATTGACTGCCACCGGATGTCATCCTTGAGATGTTCCAGAGTGGTGAGGTAGTCGGCCCACCGCTGGTCGATCAGCTGCAGCATCAGTTGCGTTTCGGCGATCCGAACAACGCTTTCTGTGTAGAGCGCCTCCTTCTCGGTGTAAAGGCGCTCCGCCTCGTGAATCAGCGTGTCGGTGACCTCCTCCGGACTATCGCCCAGCTGCTCCAGCTCAACCTCCTCGGCAGGGGGGAAGGGGAACACGTAGCGCAGGCGATTCCACAGCCCATCCAGGTCCCATTGGGCTTGGTGTCGGCCGGGGCAGTAGACCGTGATCAGGTCCCGAACGACCTCGTCAGTCCATTGGTTGATGTTGTCGCGAGTGTCGACCCCCTCCAGGATCCGGTCCCGCTCCGCGTAGATGATGGCGCGCTGCATGTTGACCACATCGTCGAACTCGACGACGTAACGCCGGCTATCGAAGTTGGCGCCCTCCACTCGTGACTGCGCCGACTCGATCTGGCGACTGACCATGCCTGATTCGATGGGCACGTCCTCGTCCATCCCGAACCGCGCCATCAAGCCGCGCATCCGATCTCCGCCGAAGACGCGCATCAGGTCATCCTCAAATGAGAGGAAGAAGCGACTCTCGCCGTGGTCCCCCTGACGACCCGCTCGGCCTCGAAGCTGGTTGTCGATGCGGCGTGACTCGTGTCTTTCGGTGCCCATGATGTACAGACCGCCCAGCTCTTGAACTCCCTCCCCGAGCACAATGTCCGTGCCACGTCCGGCCATGTTGGTGGCAATGGTGACTGCCGACCGCTGCCCTGCGGCCGCCACCACTTCGGCCTCGCGTTCGTGCTGCTTGGCGTTGAGGACCTCGTGAGTGACGCCACGCTTCTCCAGAAGTCGGGAGAGACGCTCGCTCTTGTCGATACTCACCGTGCCCACCAGTACCGGCTGACCCTTCCGGCTACGCTCCTCAATCTCGTCGGCGATGGCCTTGAACTTCACCTCCTCCGAGCGAAAGATCAGGTCCGGTTCATCGAGCCGCACCATCGGTTTGTTGGTGGGTATCGGCACCACCTCTAGTCGGTAGATCTTGTGGAACTCTTCCGCCTCGGTGATTGCGGTCCCGGTCATCCCCGCCAGCACTTCGAAGGTGCGGAAATAGTTCTGAAAGGTCACCGTCGCCAGCGTCCGTTGCTCCTGCTGCACCTTGACGCCTTCCTTGGCCTCGATCGCCTGGTGCAGACCATCGGACCACCGTCGGCCGGGCATGCTGCGTCCCGTGAACTCGTCGACGATCACGACCTCCCCGTCCCGCAATATGTACTCACGGTCCTTCAGATAGAGCGCGTGAGCCCGCAAGGCCTGATTGATGTGGTGCGCCTCTTCCACATGCTCGATGTCGTAAATGTTGGCGATACCGGTCATCCGCTCGATCTTCTCGATCCCCTCGTCGGTGAGGCTCCCGGACTTGGTTTTTTCGTCGATGGTGAAGTCAACATCCGGGTCCAGCCGGGGAATGAGTCGCGCATATTGGTAGTATTTTTCAGGCGCTTCTTCACCCAGTCCGCTGATGATCAAGGGCGTGCGCGCCTCGTCGATGAGGATGGAGTCCACCTCATCGATGATCGCGAAGTAGCGGTCGCGCTGCACCTTCTGGTCGAGCGAACGGGCGAGGTTGTCGCGCAAGTAGTCGAATCCCATCTCGTTGTTGGTGGCGTAGACGACATCGGCCTGATATGCCTCGCCGCGCGAGACTGGCCGCAGGTGGCGCAGCCGTACGTCGGTGTGCGCCTCGTCGGTGTAGTCCGGGTCATAGACCAGCGATTGTTCAGGAATGATCACCCCGACTTGCATCCCCAGTGCGTGAAACATGGGAGCGTTCCAGCCGGCGTCACGGCGAGCTAGAAAATCGTTGACGGTGACCAGGAAGCAGCCTCTTCCAGTCAGGGCGTTGAGATAGAGCGGCAGGGCCGCCACCAAGGTCTTGCCCTCGCCGGTTTTCATCTCGGCGATCTTGCCCTGGTGCAGGACGATGCCTCCCAGGCACTGTACGTCGAAAGGCCGCATCCCGAGGTGACGCTGGGACGCCTCGCGAGCCACGGCAAATGCCTCGACCAGGAGATCGTCAAGGGTCTCGCCCTCTTCCAGCCGGACTTTGAACTCGTCAGTCTTGGCCCGCAGCTCGTGGTCGGAGAGGAGCTTGAGCTCCTCGCCGACCTCGCCAATCTCCGACACTTCGCCGGTGTGACGGCGGACCTCGCGGCGGGTGGGGTCGTAGATCCGGCTGAAGACACTCATTACGTCAGAGGATTATGCCCCGCCCGCCGGCTGGGCAATCCCCAGGACCGATGGCTCTTCGAAGTAGGCTGGCCCAGTGCCCGCGCCGCCGACCTCCATCCAGCAGGTGCGCGCTCCCTCCACTACCACGATCAGCACCGCGATCGGCGTCAGGCCGACCGCGAGTAGGTGAAAGCTCCAGACCGGGGGCAAGGTCGCCAGCGCCAGCACGCAGAGACCGGCCCCGAAGCCGGTCAGGCGGATGTCGGTCCGCCAATGCCACACCGCAGCCGAGAGGATCAACAGCACGATGAGCCCGACGGGCCACGGAACGACGCTGGCCGGCCAGATGAGCAGCACCAGCGCCAGCGTCGCCGCCGAGAGGCCGAGTCCCAGCCCGTGGACTCGTCGCGCATCGCGACCCACCGTCAGCATGAACAGAGGCAGCAGCAAGAGGTCGTCGTTGGGATGGGCGTAGGGGATGGCCAGGAGCCAGATTCCCACCGGAAGTGCCACCGCCCAGGTGACCCGTCCCACCGGGCTCACCCGACGCCAGTCGGGAGAGGCCATCATCCAGACCGCGAAGACCGCCATCGATGCCAGCGCGAGCGCCACCAGTCCGATCGTGGTGGGAGACGTCAGCCCAGTGCCCAACCGCCATGAGTCGGGCGCTGCCCCGAGCAGCCCCGGAAGACCGGAGAGGTCCGGTTGCTGAGTCCCGATCGCACCCCCAAACACGCCTAGCTGGTGCCACCAGGCCCCCAGCAACGTCCAGCTGGCCAGCAGGAAACAGGCCGCCACCAGGAGGAATCCGGCGGCGAAGCGAACAGCCCTCCGGCGGTCCGGCCAGAGCGCCAGAAACATGAAGATCGGGACCGGCCAGAGCAAGGTGGGTTTCAACAGAGTCAGACCCAAAACCAACCCCGCCGCCAAGCTGCGCTCGTGCCAGGCCAGGAGCATCGAGCCGGCCAGCGCCGCGAAGAGGATGGCGTCAAACTGGCCGTCAATCAATCCCAGCAGGCCGATCCAGGAGACAACCACCGCCGCCGCCAGGATGCTGGTGTGGCGCCAGCCTAGGTCCCTCGCCAGCAAGGTGACCGTGAGCACCAACACGACCAGGCCCAGAGCGCTGAGCAGCGCGTAGCTGAGCCAGAACGGCAGATGGGACAAGGGCACAAGCAACCAGGCAGCGATCGGAGGATCCGCAAAGCTGTCCAGCACAGGGTTCAGTCCGGGGTAGTGGTACGCCGCCTGTTCTGCGGTCTGGAGCGTGCCCAGGTGGTAAGGGTTGGCACCCTTGGCGATCAGCTCACCGGCCGCGTAGAAGACCCGGTAATCGGCCGCCAGGCCGCCCGGGCGGGCGGGAAACTCGTGCGGCATGGCGAAAGCGGCCAAGCCCAACACACAGCCTAGAGAGACCAGGAGCACCAGGCGCCGCAGGCGGCGCCCCCGGTTGCCTAACAGATCCTCCAGACTCCCCTCCTCCGGCACTGCGGTCACCGCCGAGTCACTCCACGCTCAGCGCCGCCACCGGATCGAGATTGCTGAGCTGGCGAGCCGGAATCATGGCGGCCAGCAGGATGGCCACGACCACCGCCAGCACAACCGCGAGGATCACCAGGCCGGGGATTTCGAAGGTGAGAGGTAGCGCGGCCGAGTTCGCCACGTGCACTTCCGGCGCGATCAGGCCGATCCCGACCGCTATTCCGATGGCACAACCGGCGATGGCGGTGGCCAAAGCCTCCCCCATGACCGCACGACGGGTCTCCGCCCGACTTAGTCCCACGACTCGCAGCAGCGCCATGTCTCGAGTTCCCTCGCGGGCTCCGAGGACGACCGTGTTGATGGCGGCCAGGATGGCGATCACGACCCCGACCAGGGCCAGCGCCGACAGAGCCGCGATATCGTGCTGCACGCCCAAGTCCACCCCCTCGCGCACCGTGGAGACGGTCTCCTCCTCCAACCCGTACCGAAAGCCGGCCAGCGCCACTTGGTGCTGGAGGTTTCCCCCGCCCCGCAACTGCAGCTGGATGAGGTTGAAGCCGGCGGCGGCGGCGCCAAAATCCTTCTTGGCGGCGGCGCTGTCAACCACCGCCGACTCCTCTCCGGAGGGGCCCGGGAGGCTGTGGGCGACCACGCCGACCACCCGGAAGGAACCGGTCCCGGTGGTGGTGATCACCTTGATCTTGGAACCGACGGAGGCGTGGAGGGAATCGGACAGCTCCAGAGGCAAAAGCACACCCTGACCGGCGGACACCTGGGCCAGAGCCGAGTCGCGGTTGCCATGAATGAACTGAAGCGCCCCACTGATTCCGTACGCCGTGGCCGAAGTCGCCGCCAGAGAGATGGATTCGTGGCCCACCCGCCCTGCCACGAAGCGGACTGGGGCGGAAGCCACGACAGTGGTGGCACTGGTCTTGGCGGAGATCGCGGTCAACACCTGCTGCTCCACTTTCTGGGACTGGACCACCGGGCTGACCAGGAGGTATTGGCCCACGAAGAGGTGATTCACCCAGACCTGGCCCGCGGTCAGGGCGGCACTGGACAGCCCCACCAGACCGATGGCTGTCGCCACGCTGACGAACAGGGCGGCCAGGGCAAGAGAGGTGCGGGCCGGGCGGGTGCGGCCGCGGGCGGAGATGGCGGCCACCGGGGTGCCGATCAGGGGGCCTAGCACCATGCTCAGCGCGCGCACCAGGCGGGGCCCGGTCCATCCCAGAGCGGCGCAGACCGCCAGGTAGGCGAAACCGGCGCCGAGGCCGACCCCCAGCGCTCCCCCATTCTCGAAGAAGAAATCGGCTCCGATCACTCCCAGCACCAAAAGCGGCAGCTGCCAGGCCCACCCGCGTCCGAGTCGAAGCCTGGGCGGTTGAACCGCCACCAGGGGCGGGATCCGGGCGGCCTGGACCGCCGGGAACGCGGCGGCGAGCACCCCCAGGAGCAACACCAGCAGGAAGGCGACGACGGTCCACCCGACGTCGGCCTGGATCCGAGGCGTGGGACTCACCCCAGAGGGAGTTGAGACCGCGATCAGCACCAGGGCCAGCAAATATCCGACCCCGACCCCGATCGCCGCACCGAGAGCGGAGGCGGCGATGGCTTCCCTCAGGAAGCTGCGGAAGATCAGGCCTCGGCTAGCCCCGGCCAACCGCAGCAAACCAATCTCGCGGCGGCGGTCCAGGACCAAGGAGCTGAAGGTGGCCGCGATCACCGCGAACGCAAGCACCAGGCTCAGAGCGGTGATGCCGTCGAGGATCGGCTGCATCTCCCCCACCGGGTCCCCGTCGGGCACCGATCTCGGATTGCTGACGGTGTACTGAGTGTGGACGGAGTGGGAGAGCTCGGCCAGCAGCTGGGGCACGGTCGCTCCAGGAACGAGACGGACCGCGACCTCGCTTACCTGAAGGCCCGAGGCGAAGAGCTTCTCGGCCGTCGCCTGGGTGATGTACACCGCGTCCGCGGTGAACGGTGCTCCCAAGGAAGAGTCGGCGACCACCCCCACCACCGTGAATTTCTTGGACGCCTTCGACTCGATCAATTGCAACTTCTGGCCAATCTCGACCTTGCCCGGCGTAAGCGCCCCCGTGCTGGGCGAGATGCCCGGCGCCAGGTTCTCGCTCACCGCTACCTCGTCCTGCGCCCGGGGGCTGCTCCCCTTGATAACCGGGAGCGGACGAAGGGCCACCCCCTGGGGGCCGGTCGCCACCAGCACCACCTGCCGGAAGGCGTGGGAGGGGAGCCGAGCCAGGTCGGCCTTCTCCTCCAGCGGGGACGCGGCCGTTACCACCTTGAGCTTGGCGATGGCTTTCACCTGCGCCGTAGTGAAGCCCTGGCGGGCGAAGGGCCGGATGTCGTACTCGGCGGAGCCCGCTCGCTGCTGAACGGCGGCGGTCGCCTGCCGATGCAGCGCGCCCGCGGCCAATTGGGTACCCAAGACCGCCCCACCACCCAACGCCAGCGCCGCCACTCCGAGGGCCAGGCGGGCCAACGCCGCTCGGCGCCAAAGGAGAGGGATCAACTCCCGGTGCCGACCTCAGAGACCATGGGTCCCGAGCCTTTCCAGCAGCGGGGCTGTGTCATGAACGGTCCGGCGACCCAACTGCACCACCTCCTTGAACTCCCCGTCGAGCATGATCGCCACCCGCTCGGCGTAGGCAGCGGTCCGGACGTCGTGCGTCACCAAGACGATGGTCCTACCCTCCTGGCGACTGAGTCGCAGCAGCAGCTCCAACACCCCTCGGCCGGCGTGGTAGTCGAGCGTGCCGGTGGGCTCGTCCGCCAGCAAGATGGCAGGGTCTGAAACCAAAGCCCGGGCCACCGCGACCCGCTGCTGCTCACCGCCCGAGATCTCGTCCGGTCGGTGCCCCTGTAGCCCCTTTAATCCCAGCATCGCCATCAGGTCGTGCGCCCTGGCCCGCGCGTCGCGGTCTCGTCCCAACCCGCGGAGCGGCCAGGCACGGTTTCGCTCTAATCGGTATGGCAGCATCACGTTCTCGGCCGCCGTCAAGCTGGGAAGCAGGTTGAAGAACTGAAAGATGAAGCCGATCTGCCGGCGTCGGAACGTCGCCCGCTCTCCTTCGCTCAGCGAGTAGAGGTCGGTGCCCCTAACCACCACCTTCCCGTCGTCCGGAGCCTCTAGCCCGCCCAGCATGTTCAGCAGCGTGGATTTGCCACTCCCGCTCGGGCCCATCACGGCGAAGAACTCCCCGGGATTGACCGTCAAAGACACTCCGCGCACAACCTCATGCGGTGTCTTGCTGATCGCGAAGCTCTTGTGGAGGTCGGTCGCTTCCAGAACCGCCTGGCCCGCAGCCGCGCCCTTTTCCAGTTGGGCGGGCGCCTCACTCATCTAAGTAGCTGCTGATCACCTGGTCAATTGTGCTGGAAAGCAATCCCCGCCCTAACCTGGGAGATCTCGTACCAACCCCGGGGGGCGGTGGCTTCGGCTTGGGAGTAGGGGTCGGGACAGGGGTGGGGGCCGGAGTCGCAGGCGCAGGGGCGGGGGCCGAGCCACTCCCGCCGCCGCCGCCCCCGCCGCCCCCGCCGCCTGACGACGGTGGGGCAGAGTAGGTTGCCACCTCAGCGAACTCCTGGGTGAACATGTAGACGTCGGTCCACGGACCACCCCCACTACCCGGATAGTTCCAGGAAGCGGTGGTGTACCAGGAGCCCACTCCTAGCTCGTCATAAGGCCCCAGAATGTTGGCCCGATGGGGCGGTGAGTTCATGAATTGGCTGTTCGCATACGCCCCCGCGTCGCAGCCACAGCTGCTGCCCCAGGCAATGTTCTCGCCGGCCGCAGTGAATCGGATCCCGTCGGCGGACATGATCGGCCAGACATAGTTGTTGTTCGGGGGGATTAGATGCGAGAAATAGTCTCTCGTCAGCATGTCATCCGACCTGGACTCGGCGATCGAGCTGAGGGTGCCGTTATATGCCAGCGCCGCCAAGCCATTGCTGGTCCGATCCTGATTGGTGAGAGCGAACAACTCGCCGTCGTAGGGGCTAGGCCCGTCCGCCAGTACCGGAGCGGCGAGAAGTCCGGTCAGCGCCACGCTCAGGACCGCTCCTACCAGGACGCCTCCGAACCCCTTCGCCAGTCGGCGAGTCACCGCCCCTCGCCGCATGCGAATGTCAGCCAAGGCGCCTCTGCAAGGGCCCGGGGGGTGGAGTCGGCAACCTGATTGCCGCCACCTGGTCTGTACGTCGGTCCGGGAAGAGTCGCGAGATCTCGGGCGGGACCGCCAGCCCCATATCGAAGAGGCGGTCGAGGATCTGAGGCCTGACGCCGGTTAGCTCGAACTCATTCTTCAGGTTGCCCTGCTGGTCCATGCCCTCGGCCTTCATCACGAAGATGTCCTGCATCGTGATGGTGTCACCTTCCATCCCGACCACCTCGCTGATCGCGGTGATCCGACGGCTGCCGTCGCGAAGGCGGTTCAGCTGGACGATGATGTTGATGGCGCTGGAGATCTGCTGGCGAATGGCCTTCGACGGCAACTCCACCCCACCCATCAACACTTGGGTCTCCAGGCGCGAGAGGCTGTCGCGAGGGGTGTTGGCGTGGACAGTGGTCATGGAACCATCGTGGCCGGTGTTCATGGCCTGGAGCATGTCCAGGGCCTCACCACCTCGGACCTCTCCCACCACAATCCGGTCGGGCCGCATCCGGAGGGCGTTGATGACCAGGTCGCGGATGTTGATCCGGCCCTCGCCACGCACGTCCGGCGGACGCGACTCCAGCCGACAGACATGCTCCTGGTGCATCTGCAGTTCCGCGGCATCCTCGATCGTGACGATTCGTTCGTCGGGGGGGATGAACCCGGAGCAGATGTTGAGGAGAGTCGTCTTGCCGGCGCCGGTTCCTCCCGAGATGAGGATGTTCGCGCGGGCCAGCACGCAGGCCTGCATGAACGAGGCGCCTGCTTCGTCGATGGTGCCGAAATGGATCAGATCAGTGATCCGCAGGCGCTCTTTGGCGAACTTACGGATCGTCAGGATGGGTCCGTCGATGGCCACTGGTGGAACTACCGCGTTTACCCGGGAGCCATCCAGAAGACGCGCGTCACACAGCGGCTGGCGCACGTCAACTCGGCGCCCCACGGCGGCAACGATCAGGTCGATCACCTTGAGGAGATGGTCATTGTCACGGAAGCGGACGTCGGTGAGCACGATCTTGCCCTGGGCCTCCACGTAGACCATGTCCGGCCCGACGACCATGATCTCGGTGAGACTGTCGTCTTCCACCAATACCCGCAGCGGACCCAGGGCCTGGAGGTAACCCTCCATTCCCTGCAGCCTCTCTTCTTCGGTAAGGACCGGGCTCATTGACTACTCCCTGACACTGGAACTGAACACCGCTGAACCGGTGCCGGTAATCTCCGGGGCGGACTCCGCGGCGGTCGCGGGCTCCGACCCTATCTTTAGTTCATCCCCTTCGCTGATTCCCTTGCGCCTAAGCGTGCCCGGGGCCAGTTCGAGAGCGCTATGCGCGTTGCGCACCGGCAGCAGCTTGACCTGCCATTCCCGCATCTCCGGCACACAGCGAACCACGCGCAGTTGGCGGTCGAGATAGGCAATGTCCAACGGGGTCCGCATGAAGAACATGTGGACACTGTTGCACGGCACCAGCCAAAGGCCCTCTTCGGGCTCGAGCTTTGCTCGTCCCATCAGCCCCATCAGGCGGGGTCCAAAACGGTCTGCCACGGTCACCTGTCGGGCCACCAGTGTTCCATCGGCGGCGCGCACCACTACCGTGCGCGAACTGTGGCTCGCGGAGCTCCTCGGAGTCGAGCTAGGTGACATGGAAGATCAACTCCACAGCCGGCGGCCCGAGCAAGATCACGAAGAGCACCGGAAAGATGCAGCCAACCATGGGGAAGAGCATCTTCAAGCTGGCCTGCTGGGCCTTGGCCTCCGCCTTCTGGCGACGGCGGCGGCGCATTTCGTCGGACTGGATGCGCAGGACGCGAGCGATGCCCACCCCCAGCTGATCTGACTGCACCAGCGCCTGGATGAAGGAGGCCAGCTCCTGAACCCCCGAGCGCTTGCCGAGATCCTCGAGCGCCTCGTGGCGAGGTCGTCCCAGCCGAATCTCATTGAGCACGAAGGCGAATTCGCGAGAGAGGGCGTTGTCGAATTTCTCGATCACCCGGGCCAAGGCGGCGTCGAATCCCAGACCGGCCTCTACGCTGATGCAGAGCAGGTCGAGGGCGTTCGGGAGCGCCAGCGAGATCTCTTTCTGTTTCGCGCTCACTATCCGCTTCAGCTGGTACTGCGGGCCGATGTAGCCCAACACGGCGCCGAAGACCAAGCCGAGGAACCACGGCAAGCCGAGCAGGATCGCCAGACCGAGGCCGACGATGGCCCCCAACACTGCCAGCACCACTTGGGCGGCCACGAAGCTGCCGGCGTTCATCCCCATGGGACGGCCAGCCAGGTCGATCAGGATCTGGAGTTTCTGGGCGCGATCCCGCGGCTGGAGAGCCGCCACCCGGCGACCGATGCGGTCGAAGAAGGGGCGCAGGAAGCGCTCCGAGAAGGGCTGACTCATCTCGATCTCGTCGAGCGTCTGGGGACCAGTAGGCTCGTCGTACACGGCGAGCCGCGCATCCAAGAGGTTCACCTGGGGTTGGCGCTTGATCAGCCCCGCAAAAATCAGGAAGACTGCGGCCGCGGCGATCAGGCCGACGATCAGCGCTTCATAAGACATCGCTCAAACCTCGATGTTGGCGATGCGCTGCATCACGTAAAAGGCAAACGCAATAGAGATCAGGCATCCCATCAGGATGTACGGACCCGGGCCTTTGAAGGAGAGAAGGGGGGCGATGTAATTGGGATTGATCGCCTCCAGGATCAGGCCCAAGCCGATCGGCAATCCGGTGATGATGAAGCTCGAGGCCCGGGCCTGGGCAGTCAGGGTCTTGATCTCGCCCTTGATCCGGATGCGCTCCCGGATGGTGAAGGCGATGTTGTCGAAGATCTCGGCCAGGTTGCCGCCCACGACGCGCTGAATCTGTACTGCGGTGACCACCAGGTCAAGGTCGTCGGACTGGATCCGATGGACCATGTGGGTGAGCGCCGCGTCCGTGGTCACCCCCAGCTGCACCTCACGCGTGGCCCGGGCAAACTCCTCCGATGTCGGAGGCGGCGCCGAGCGCGCGATGCTCGCCATGGCCTGGGGAAAACTGTAGCCGGCCTTGAGCGCGTTGCTGAGCAGGATCAGGGTGTCCCCGAGCTGGTCATTGAAGTGGCCGAGGCGTCGCCTGGCGCGAAAGCGCAGCACCAGCGGCGGAATGAAGACACCGATCACCCCGAGGATCGCGGCGAAGATGAGGCTTCGATAGAGGGCGAAGCCGATCAGCGCCAGCAGCACCACCACCCCGATGCGAATCAGATACCACTCCGCCGGTCGCAGCTTGACGTCCGCTCGCGCCAACGCCTCTGCTACTTGCACCGACCGGGGTCGCTGGGCAACGCCAGCCGCCTGACTGCCGCCTTCCACCTGCCGGCGCAGACGCGCCAGCAGCTTCTTGGCGCGATCTTGCAGGCTGCCTGAGGATTCGCCAAAATCATCATCCCCGGGGACGGAGATCGCCAAACCGGCCCCGGCCTCGGCGAAGCGGCGTACCCGCTCATCCATGTCGGCACTGCCCGACTTCGAGCGCCAGGAGGCGAGCAGGTAGGCGACCGCGCCTCCCAGGGCTAAGGCACCGACCCCGTCCAGGACCAGTACTAGAACGTTCATGCGGCGGTCTCTCCTGCTGCTACTTTGCCCTCGGCGGGAGGAGCAAACAGCGATTCCTCCAAGCCCTCTCCGGCGGCGACCAGATCATCGAGCCGCTTGGGAACCTGCACAGCTTCGAACTGGCCGATCACCATCCCCTGATCATCGACGCCTTTCTGACGGTACTGGAAGATGTCCGCGATCTCGACCCGCTCGCCGTCGAAGCCTCGGACCTCGGAGATGGCGACGATGCGACGGGTGCCGTCGCGGAGGCGGGCTTGCTGGACAACCAGGTGGATGGCCGACGCGATCTGCTCGCGGATCGCCCGCGAGGGGAGGTCGGTACCAGCCATCAACGTCATGGTCTCCAGTCGCGTCAGGGCATCAGCTGGAGTGTTGGCATGGACTGTGGTCAGCGAGCCGTCGTGGCCGGTGTTCATCGCCTGGAGCATATCCAGGGCTTCACCTCCCCGACACTCACCGACGACGATCCGATCCGGTCGCATCCGCAGGCTGTTGATGACCAGATCGCGAATGCTGACGCGGCCTCGGCCCTCAATGTTGGAGGGTCGCGACTCCAGGGTCACCACGTGGTCCTGGCGCAGCTGCAATTCCGCGGCGTCCTCGATCGTGATGATCCGCTCGTCGTCGGGAATCCACCCGGAGAGCACGTTGAGGGTGGTCGTCTTGCCGGACCCGGTGCCTCCTGAGATCAGCACGTTGAACCGGGCCCGCACGCAGGCCCGGATGAAGGCCGCCATCTCGGCGGTGAGAGTGCCGAAGTTGATGAGGTCCTCCACGGTGTAGGGGTCCTTGGAGAAGCGTCGGATCGTCAGGGTCGGTCCCTGGAGCGCCAGCGGCGGGATGATCACGTTGACCCGGGAGCCGTCTTTGAGTCGGGCGTCCACCATGGGCGAGCTCTCATCCACGCGGCGTCCGATCGAGCTCACGATCCGGTCGATGATCTGCATCAGGTGGTCGGTGTTGTCGAACTTGGCCGGGTAACGGTAGATCCTTCCCTGGCGCTCGACGTAGACATCCTCCGGACCGTTGATCATGATTTCACTGATCTCGGGGTCCTTGAGAATCATCTCCAAGGGACCGAGGCCCAGAACGTCGCTGATCAGCTGCTCCACCATCCGCTGTCGGTCGGTGCGGGTAATCGAAATGCTCAGCTCTTCCAGGACCGAATTGCAGAGCTCCCCGATCTTGGCGACCAGACGCTCGCGGGGCGCTTGGGATACGTCGGTGTACTCCTCCAGCAGGGCCTGGGTCACCCGCGCCTTGATCGACATGTACTGCGGGTGATGCGCCGCCCTTGGCTCGGCCACCGCGGTCGGATTCTCCCGACTGGTCTGGGACCGTTCCCGCCATCCTGGAGACTTGGCCGGGGCGGCTACGGCCGGGGGCTTGGCGGCAGCCAGAGCGGCCGCCAGGCGAGAGGCACCAGCGGCCGGCGGAGCTGGGGGGGGCGCGGCCGCCGGCTCAGGTGTCCCAGCCTTGGGCTTCTCCTCGGTCGGCGCGGACGGATCTGGGCCGGGCTCCGGCTCCGATCCGTCCTTGGTCCTAACTCTCTCCAGCAGTGACATGGCTTGGCAGTACTCCTCGCCTGGACCTAGCGCCGAAGCCCGAAGCGGCGGGCGGTGGGCACCTTGACCTCAGCCTTGAGTTCAGGCTGAGCGGCCCCTTCCGGCGCCAGGCTCCGGGCCAGGTTGCGGAACAGCAGGGAGATGTCGGAGTCCGGGTGAGATACGACCAGCGGGATCGCCCGATGGATCGAACCGCCCACCAGGCGAGGCTCCGAGGGAATCTGCAGTTTGACCGGGAACCTCAGGTTGCGCTCGATGCTGCCCGCGTCATAGACGGCATGCGCGTCATGGGCGTTGACCGCGACCATGACCCGCGAGCGGTCTACCTTGAGCGACTCCAGCATCTTCAGCATTAGGCGAGTGTCCTTGATCGCAGGGATGGTGAGTTCTCCGACCACGATCACGTGGTCGGCCAACTCGGTTGCTTCGAGGGTAGCCTCCGATAGTTGGCTCCCACTGTCCACGACGACATAGTCAAACTCTCGTCGCAGAACGTCGACGATGGCGCGCACATGCTCCGCCCGGACCAGGTCCCCGAACTCCGGGCTGAAGGGGCCCAGCAGGACCCGGATCCCCTCGGGACCATCGGCCAGGATGTCGTCGACGAACTCCCAGTCCAGAGCACTCTCGCTGTCCACCAGTTCGGTGATTGTCTTGGCGTGGTCCAAATTGAGCATCACGCCGATGTCGCCGAACTGGAGGTCGAGGTCGACCAGGCAGACCCGGCCGCCGGTCTCCATCCGCAGGGCGGCGGCGAGGTTGATCGCCAAGAAGGTCTTGCCACAACCCCCCTTCCCGCTGAGAACCAGACACACCTGGCAACCGGGCGGGGGCAGGTCGCCGCCCTGGGCCTGAGGGGGAGGCTGGCGCGGTAGGTACGCTCCTTTCTTCTCCTCCATCTCGTAGACCCGGCGAATGGTGGACACCAGCTCGTCGCCGGTGAAGGGCTTGATGAGGAACTCCCGAGCACCCGACTGCATGGCTCGGCGCAGGTAGTCCCGCTCCCCCTGGACGGACATGATCACGACGGGGGAATTGGGGGATTCCACTGCCAATGTTTCAGTTGCGGCGATCCCGTCCATGCCCGGCATGTTGACGTCCATTAGCACCACGTGCGGCGAGAGCTGCCGGGTCACGTCGATGCCAGTCCGGCCATCGCCAGCGGTCCCGACGACCTCGATGTCCTCCTCGAAGGAGAGCAACTTCTTGAGGTTCTCTCGGGTGCTGGCGATGTCGTCGACCACCACCACGCGGATGACCGTCTTATCCGCCACCGTGGTGCTCACGAACCGCCGGCTACCCTGGGGTGCGCTCGTCCCTCAGGATCAGGGTTTGAAGCCAAAGAGGTTCTGCAGCATCTGCGAGCTACCGGAATTGTTGCCCGCCGACGATGACGAGCTGGAGGCACTGGTGGATCCACAGTACAGGACCGCCTGGTCGGAAGCCAGCTCATTCTGCGCCTCGATCAGCGCGAACTGATCCTGGGCCAGAGTGGCCGAGTCCGTAAGCACCTGCGCCTTGGCGGCTTGCTGGGCCGTACCTGAGCCCGACATGCTCTGCAGCGCGGTGTTGTCCTTGTTGTACTGCTTGTGGGCGGTGGTGTAGGTCTTGGACGCCGCAGTGACTGACTGCTGAGCGGTCTGCATGTCCTCTTGGATTATCGGGTTGACGGAGCTCCCGGCCACACAGGCTTGAGAGTAACCGTCAGCCGGGGTCGAAGCGATCGGAATGTAGCCGTGGCCGTAGTCCGCAGTGGAACGCAGCGCCATCGTATAGATGGACCCGTCGTTGACCATCTCGGTCACTCCGAGAGCCTGGCTACGCGTCAACTGAAGAACGATCAGCCCGCCACCCGACGAACTGCTCGCCGACCCCGTCGCAGTGGAGGGAGCGCCGATGCTGATCACCGGAAGGTCCTCGAAGGTGAAGTCGGTGTCCCCACTCGAGTCAAGCCCGATGATGTCAATCCGGTCACCCACCTGGAGGTAGCCGGCGACCGACTGCGCGGCAGTGATCGGAATAGCCACCGCCACTTGCCCTGCTGGCAGATTGAGGTTGCCGAACGACGGTGACTGGGTGGCCCGGTTCACGGACACGTTGTTCGGAGTGATCACCGTGTTAGGCGTGATCGGCACGACCGCGTAGTAGTCCGAGGTGGAGGTTGTCGGCGACTGCGACGCCGAGACTCCGGCAGTTGCCGCACAGGCGGTGCGCACCAGTTGCTCACACGAGCTGTACGAATCGAGGGGTAGTAGACCCTTGATGCGGGTCTCCTCGAGCATGCCGGCGGTGATCAGCGTACCGCTAGGGATCGAGACCTTCGCGATCACCACCAGCTGACCAGTGGCAGGTGCCAAAGGAGTGGTATTGGTGTTGGCGCGAGTGAAGTAATATGCCGCGCCGAACGCAAAGATCGCGAGGATCAGCCCTATGGCGATCCAGACCTGATTGACCCGTCCTTTCAAATCGGTCGTCACCGTCGAAAACCTCCGATGGGATTACCGCAGGCCGCTGGGCCGTTGGGTGGATTGGACAAACGCGCGGCGGGTCGCCCCGCCGCGCGTTTGAGTGCTACGACGAATCAGCCGCCGAGACCTGTGTTGATGTTGGAGAAGACGTCGCTGACGCGGTGTCCCACCACAGTGAGGATAACGATGACAACGATCGCGATCAGCACCAGGATCAACGCGTACTCGACCATCCCCTGGCCCTCTTCGTCCGAGTCGCGGTGCGAGACTACCTGACCAATCCGGTCACGTAGCCGTACGTACCAACTTCCGAGCATACCTTTCAGACCTCCTTACCGTTCGCAATCTAGGAATCTCATTCCCTAGGCCTAGCTATGGCAGCCGGAGTATATGGTCAGGTGGGCCGTAATCCGTGTAACCGCTGCGTAACTTTCCTGTCAGGAATCAGGGTTCGATCGGAAGCGTTACCCGCACCTCCGTGCCTCGTCCGACCTGGGAAAGGATCTCCAATTGACCATGCTCGAGGTCGGCGCGCTCCCGCATCGAGATCAGTCCGAAGTGTGGCTCACGAGCCAGCCGCGCCTCCACCGCCGCCAAGTCGAAGCCGTCGCCATCGTCCTTGATGACGGCGCTCACCCGCTGGGGCTGCAGGTTAATTAGTACATCCAGGCTGTGTGGCCGCGCGTGCTTGCGGACGTTGACTAGGGCTTCCTTGACGATCCGGAAGAGGGCTCCTTCGGTGGCCGCCGGGAGCCGCCGTTCAGTGCCGATCACCGAAAGCCGGCCCTCGATCCCCTCTGCGTCCCGGAACTCGTTGACCAGCCGACGCAGCGTGGGGATCACTCCCAAGTCGTCGAGAGTCATCGGACGCAGGTCGAAGATGAGCTGCCGGGTCTCGTCCAACACTCCCTTCATCGCGTCCTTGAAGCTCTGAACCTCCGCCTTGGCGCGCTCTGGCTCCCGATCCACCATCCGCTCGAGGATCTCGGCCCGGAGCACCAGATTGGACATCGACTGGGCGGGTCCGTCGTGCATATCCCGGGCTATTCGCATCCGCTCCTCATCGATGGTCTGGAAGACCTGCCGCGACGCGCTGCGATAGCGCGCCAGCCCCTCCTCCAGGGTGCCGTCGGGGGGTCGATGGTCCTCCAGTTGCTCGGCGGCTGCCTTCATCAGGGAGTGCCAGTAGCGCAACTCCTTGGCCCAGCTTCGACAGTGGGCCAGCCGCAGCCGAGCCAGGGTCATCTCGGATCTCAGAGCGAAGCACCGACCGATGGCAGCCTCCACCTCGGCCGAGGTGAAGCGGGCGTGGTCTCGTAGGACGTGGCGGCGAACGATGTCGGAGTCCTCCAGGTGCTCTCCGACTTGGTCCAGGGCGGAGAGCACCTGCATGACCTCCTCGTCGATGGTGAGGAGGGCGTTCTCAACCCGGAGCACCTCCTCCTCCAGGACCAGCTGGAGCTCCCCGAGAGGAGACGCTACGGGCGACTGGGGTCGAGCGGCCACGCCCAAAGGGTACGTGGTGGCCCGGAGAAATGCCTGGGGCTGGTCGGGGCACGCCACGGTGAGAGGCGGCCGCCGCACCTACACTGGCGCCCGTGATCGCTCGGGATATGGCGTGACACCGGACCAGCTGAGCCCGGCGACCACCCGGCGCCAGTGGCTGAGCCTGCCTCGGTTCCTCGCCCTGAGCGGCCTCCTAGCGGCCATGCTCCTGGCGCGGCCGGAAGTTTCCGACCCGGACTTCTGGTGGCACCTGCGCAACGGCAAGACCCTGCTCGCCACCAACGCCCTCATCCACGTCAACCCTTACGCCTTCATGGCGGTGGGCCGCCACTGGGTCATGCAGGAGTGGCTCAGCGAGTCCTGGATGGCGGCGGTCGCCGCCGCCTCCGGCCGGCTGGGCGTGGTGATCGTCTACGAGCTGATCACCCTCGCCCTGTTCCTCGTCATCTGGCTGAGGTCCCGTGAACTGGGACCCGCCCACGGTTTGACCCTAGCAGTGGGGATCCTGTTGGCGGCACTGGCCGCCTACCCCATCCTGGGGCCGCGCTCCCAGATGGATTCGTACGTGCTCACGGCACTGGTGCTCCTCCTCGTGGAGCGTCAGCTGCGGGGGGGCGGATTCGCCGCCTGGCTGTTGCCCCCCATCTTTCTGGTCTGGTCCAACCTGCACGCCGGGTTCATCCTCGGGCTGATCTTCCTGCTGGGGATCATGGTGGTGGAGGGAGGACTGGCCCTGGCGGGACGCCGGACCGATCTCGACCGGCGACGGATCGTGCAACTGGCCTGGGCGACGGGCTGTTCGGTGGCGGTCTGCCTGCTCAACCCTAACGGCCCGGCGATCGTGGCCTATCCCTTCGAGACTCAGTTCAACACCGCCCAACAGTCGCTGATTCAGGAGTGGCAGAGTCCGGACTTTCACGCGGCGGTGCTGCTGCCACTGCTGATCTTCATCCTCAGCCTGGCGGTGCTCCTGGTCCGCTATCGATCGATCTCCCTTCGCAACGGGCTGGTGCTGGCCCTGAGCCTCTTCTTGACCCTCCAGTCGGTTCGCAACAGCGTCTTCCTGGTGGCGGCTGGCGCCCCGGTCTGGATCAATCTGGCTGACCGAGCTCGCCTGGATCTGGCCCGGCACTGGCGTCCCCACCTGAGACTGCGTCAACCGCCCCTGGTGATTTTCGTCGAGCTGCTGGAGTTGGTCTTTCTTGTGGCGCTCCTGACCGTCCAGGTGGACGCTGGCGGCAGCCCTCCGCTGAACTCCCCGACCTACGTCAACCCCTTTCCGGTCTGCGCCGCGCGGTGGCTGGAGTCCGCCCCGGGTCAGCTGCGCATTTTCAACCAGTACGGGGATGGCGGCTTCCTCGCCTACTCGGTACCCAAGGACAAGGTGTTCATCTTCGGTGACGCGGCGCTGATGGGAAGCCAGCTGCTGGAGCGGTATGCCTCCATCATCGACCTCAGCCCCAAGTGGCTGACCAACCTCGACTCCAGCCCTTCGCAATTGGTGGTGTTCGAACGCGGCACCGCGTTCCCAGATGCGCTACAGCAATCGAAGAAATGGACCCTGGTTTACCGCGACCGGCGGGTCGAGGGGTTTGAGCGGACCAGTCTGCTCAGCACTCTTCACCTGCCCGCCAACCCCACGGCGGCGCGCTGGCGGTCCAGAGGCATCGCTGCCTGTGCGAGTCAGGCAAGGACGCTTCCCTGACCAAGTCGAAGGCGCTACCGGGCGATCGGTTTAGGGTAGAGGCGCCAAAGAGTGATGAGGAAGGTGAGCAGGAGGGTCAGGTGCACACAAGAGCACCAAAGGCAAATGTTGTGCACCTCCATCACCTCCACGAACACCAAGTAGAGCGCGGTCAGCAGTCCCAGACCTCCCCACAGGGCGTGGGCCTGGCGGAGCTGGTAGTTCGCCGGGCGGCGCAGCTGTGACACCGCCAGCGCCAAGCTGATCAAAAAGAAGGCGAGGCCGGGCACAGTGATGGGAATCGAGGTGCCCGGGACCACCGAGTAGCTGCTG
>Ga0307374_10003231_pt1 | contig 27988 bp, 25 predicted proteins | sample OX3MG_FD_202532 | JGI IMG/M metagenome (GOLD analysis project Ga0307374, IMG submission 202532) | Soil microbial communities from Risofladan, Vaasa, Finland - OX-3 | ecosystem: Environmental > Terrestrial > Soil > Coastal area > Acid sulfate soil | place: Finland: Risofladan, Vaasa | collected... | reverse complement strand
ATACGTCGTCTATCGCGCCGATGAGGGTCGGGTGGCGGGTATCGAGGAGCCGCGGCGGGTCGGCAGTTCCCTGCACGGCTGAGGGCGAGCGGCACGGCTGTCAGGACATCGCCCGGCCGTGCACTGCATCACAGCGCAGGCCCCACGATCTGGCTGCCATCCGTTCATCGCGCCGACCTGCGGTCATCGCGCCGACCTGGCGGTTGAATCTGTCATTGAAATATTGCGCCGCGCCCCCATGGCTTTTTAAGTGCCCCCATTTGCTTTTTTGTCAATCGGAGGCACACTCGATCCACAGCCAAAACACCCGAGAGACGCAGACACGTGACCGAAGAAACCGCCGCTGTGACAGAAATCGTACCCGCCGCCGCCATTCCTGTGCTGCCGCTGCGCGACGTGGTCGTGTATCCCCACATGGTGATCCCGCTGTTCGTGGGACGCGAGAAATCAATCCACGCGCTCGACGCTGCGATGAAGGTCGACAAGCGCATCATTCTGATCGCGCAGAAGCAGGCGGACATCGATGACCCCAAGATCGATGATCTGCACCGCTTCGGCACCGTCGCGACCGTGCTGCAAATGCTCAAGCTGCCCGACGGGACCGTCAAGGTGCTGGTCGAGGGCATAGAACGCGCCCGCATCGAGCAGTTGCACGCTGGAGAGTTCTATTCGGCCACGATCAAGGTGGAGGCGGACACCGATCAGTACGACGAGCGCGAGATCGACGTGCTGGTGCGCTCGGTGGTGTCGCAGTTTGAGCAGTATGTGAAACTCAACAAGAAGGTTCCGCCGGAGGTGCTCACGGCATTGGCGGGCATCGAGCAGCCCGGGCGGCTGGCCGATACGGTCGCGGCCCACATGTCGCTCAAACTGCCCGAGAAGCAGAAGGTGCTGGAGATCCTCGACGTGCGCAAGCGCCTGGAGCACATCCTGGTCGCGATCGAGGGCGAGATGGACGTGCTGCAGATCGAGAAGCGCATCCGTGGCCGCGTCAAGGCTCAGATGGAGAAGAGCCAGCGCGAGTACTACCTCAACGAGCAGATGAAGGCCATCCAGAAAGAGCTCGGCGAAATGGAGGACAGCACCAGCGAGATCGCCGAGCTGGAGCAGAAGGTCGCCAAGGCCGGCATGCCCAAGGAGGCGCGCGAGAAGGCCACGGCCGAGATCAACAAGCTCAAGATGATGTCACCGATGTCGGCCGAGGCCACGGTGGTGCGCAACTACGTCGACTGGCTGGTCAAGGTGCCGTGGAAGAAGCGCACGCGGTTGCACAAGAATATCGCCAGTGCGCAGAAGGTGCTGGACGAGGACCACTACGGACTGGAAAAGGTCAAAGACCGCATCGTCGAGTACCTGGCGGTGCTGCAGCGGGTCGAGAAGATAAAAGGCCCGATCCTGTGCCTGGTCGGCCCCCCGGGTGTGGGCAAGACCTCTCTGGGTCAGAGCATGGCGCACGCCACCAACCGAAAATTCATCCGCATGTCCCTCGGCGGAGTGCGCGACGAGGCCGAGATTCGCGGTCACCGGCGCACCTACATCGGCTCCATGCCCGGCAAGATCGTGCAGAACATGGCGCGCGCGGGTGTGCACAATCCGCTGTTTCTGCTCGATGAAGTCGACAAGATGGCGATGGATTTTCGCGGCGATCCATCCTCGGCGCTGCTCGAGGTGCTCGATCCGGAGCAGAACAGCGCATTCAACGATCATTATCTGGAGGTGGACTTCGACCTGTCGGAGGTCATGTTCATCTGCACCGCCAACTCGCTCAACATTCCCGCGCCGCTGCTCGATCGCATGGAAGTGATCCGGCTGCCGGGCTACACCGAGGATGAGAAGCTCAACATTGGGCGCCGCTACCTGGTGCCCAAGCAGATCAGGCAGAACGGCCTGAAGGACAGAGAGCTGAAGATCTCGGACCCGGCGCTGCTGGACATGGTGCGCCACTACACGCGCGAGGCCGGGGTTCGCAACCTCGAGCGCGAGATCGCCAAGATCAGCCGCAAGGCGGTCAAGCAGCTGCTGCTGGACAAGGTCGGCAAGAAGGTCGGCAAGGACGGCCATGCCCTGGCGGTCACACCGCGCAATCTGGACAAGTACCTGGGGGTGCGCCGCTTCCGTTATGGTAAGGCCGAGGAGATGGATCGCATCGGGCAGGTGACCGGGCTGGCCTGGACCGAGGTCGGTGGCGAGCTGCTGTCGATCGAGGCGGCGGTCGTGGCCGGCAAGGGCAAGCTGCTGCATACGGGGCAGCTCGGCGAGGTCATGCAGGAGTCGATTCAGGCGGCGATGTCGGTGGTGCGCAGCCGCGCGGCCATCCTGGGCCTGGATGTGGATTTCTATCAGCGCCATGACGTTCACATCCATATGCCCGAGGGCGCCACGCCCAAGGACGGCCCCAGCGCCGGCATCGGCATGTGCACCGCGCTGGTATCGGCGCTGACGCGCATACCGGTGCGTTCGGACGTAGCGATGACCGGGGAGATCACGCTGCGTGGGGAAGTGCTGCCGATCGGCGGCCTGAAGGAGAAGCTGCTGGCGGCGCAGCGCGGCGGCATCGCGCTGGTGTTGATCCCGGAGGAAAATCAGAAGGACCTGGTAGAGATCCCAGAAAACATCAAGGGCAAGCTCGAGATCCGGCCGGTGCGCTGGATCGACGAGGTGCTGCAGATCGCGCTGACCAGTCAACCGGTGCCGCGGCCCGAGGCGAGTAACGAGGAGCCGGTGGCCGTGGCTACCGTGACGCCCAAGCCCGCGCGGCGCTCGCGGCGCAACAACAAGCAGGTCCAGGCACACTGAGTCTTCCCGGCACCCTCGGATGCGGGGGCGCCCGGGGATGTCGGCGGCGCAGGCGCGCCGTCGGCCATCGCGACCGAGCATGGGTGCTTAGCTCAGCTGGTAGAGCGTCGCCTTTACACGGCGAATGTCGCAGGTTCGAGCCCTGCAGCACCCACCAACTCTTTCAATCACTTAATGGTTCGTACTCAGTTTTAGTCTGGTACGGAATGGGGTACGGAAAGTCCGGAAAGTAGACGCCTGCGGACGCCGACGAATAGCGGTGCCGTGACGGGTCCCGGCATGGGCCGGCTATACCCGCGAAGTCAAACAGCTGCTCACGGCGCGGCGCCAGAGGACGTCAGCGCAGGCTGCACCCGCTGGTCGGACGGCAGGCCGTGCAGCAGACCGCTCGAGCCATCGGCATCGGCCTCCTCCGACCTGTGCTCCCGTGGAAGCGCTCGTTAAGGGGCGGGGAATCACCGACAGGCGCGTAGCGCGGCGCCTGCCAGCATTGGGGGCACCTGATGGCCGGAGGGGACCCACGATGCGGACCGGATCGATGAAACACGTTTTGTTCGCGGTGCGGAAAGCGCGGCGCGCGCCGTGGCTGCTGGCAGCGTCGATGGCGGGGCTGCTGCTGGCGGCCTGTGCGAGCACTCCACCGCCGGTGGCCGACCTGTCGCAGGCCCACACGCTGGTGGCACAGGCCGAACAGAGCGACGCGCCGCGTTATGACGGCGCCGATCTCGCATCGGCGCAGCAGAAGATGCAGCAGGCCGATCAGCAGGCCACGCAGCACCCCGCTGCGGCGGCACGCCTGGCGCAGCAGGCTTCGGCCGATGCGCAGCTGGCGTTGGCGCGCACGCAGGCCAATAAGGAGCAGGACGCGCTCAAGCAGGTCAATGAGAGCCTGGCGGCCCTGCGCGAGCAACTGCGCGAGCAGCCCGCACCGCAAGGAACATCGCAAGGAGGGTCGCAACCATGACGCAGGCAAGCGCAGCGCTGAAGCCGCCACGCCGCCGAGCCGCAGCGCCGGGGTGGAGCGTGCCGAAATGGGCCGTGCTCGGGGCAGCGCTGGTGGCGTTGAGCGCGTGCGCGACGATGTCCACCCAGGAGAAGTCCGCCTACGCGCAGGCACAGCAGCAGGTTCACCGGCTGGAGGCCGAGCCGCTCGCCAACCAGGCGGCGGGCAAGCCGCTGCAACAGGCCCGCGACGCGCTGGCCAATGCCGGCCAGGCGGTCAAGCACGGCCACGCGCAGGATGTGATGTACTGGTCCTACATGGCGACACGCCGCGCGCAGATCGGCGAGGCCAGGGTGTCCGAATTGCGCACGCGCAATCAGGTGGCCGACGCCACCGCCGAGCGCGCGCGCATGCAGCTGGATTATCAGCGCCAGCGAACCGAGCTGGCGCAGACGCAGGCGCAGCAGGCGCAGGAGCGGGCGCAAAATGCCGAACAGGCCCTGCAACAGCAAAAGCAGCAGGCGCAGGCTCAGCAGACGCAGCAGCAGCTTGCGCAGATACGTCAACAGGCCCAGCAGCAGGTGCAGCAAGCCCAGCAGCAGGCGCAACAGGCCCAGCAGCAGGCCCAGCAATCGCGGCAGCAGGCGCAGCAGGCCGAGCAGCAGCAACGGCTGGCCGCGCAGCAGGCGGCCAATCAGCAGCAGGCGGCCAAGCAACAGCTCGAGGCCTTGAAGGCCAAGCAGACCTCGCAGGGGATGGTGCTCACGCTGAGCGGCTCGCCGTTGTTTGCGACCGGCAGCGATACGCTCGAGCCCGGCGCTGTGCATTCCCTGCAGAACGTGGCTGATCTGATGCAGCAGCACCCGATGATGAAGATCCGGGTCGAGGGCTTCACCGACAGCCGCGGCTCGGATCGGTACAACGATGCGCTGTCCATGCGCCGTGCGCAGGCGGTGGCCAACGCGCTGAAAAGCGACGGTGTCGATCCCTCCAGGCTCGTGGCGATCGGCCATGGCGAGTCCCTGCCGGTGGCGAGCAATAACAGCGCCGCGGGCCGCCAGCAGAACCGGCGCGTGGAGCTGCTGTTCTCGGACACGCAGGGGCGTTTTGCGAGCGCCCAGTCCGGCCAGCAGCTGCGCTGAGGGCCACCCACCCAGGCGCGGCGGCCGGGCTGCGGCATGGGACGCCGCCGCCCGCCGCCGCTGGCGGCGCTACACCGAACTGCCGTGACGCCAGCGCTCGCTGGCGCGCGCCTGCAGCTGCTCGTGGGTCAGGGTCTGCGTCCTGCTCGCCAACCACCACACATTGTTGTTGGTATCGACCACCGCGGCTACCCGGTCACCGTAGAACATGTCGGTCGGCGCCTCCCAGGAATTGGCGCCGCACTGCATTGCGATGTGGTAGGCACGATCGACGTCCGGGACATATACATAGAAAGTGCCCGGGCGGGCTTGCTCGTACGAGCGGATCAGCGCATCGACCTGGGGCGCGCCGATCATCAGCAGCGAATCGCCGATGCGCACCTCGGTGTGCCCGATATAGCCGGAAGGGTGATGCACCTGCCGGACGAGTACGGCGCCGAAAGTCTTTTGCACGAATTCGATCAGAGCGGGCACATCGTGCACCGTCAGGTAGGGGTTGACGGTGTTGTAGCCACGCGGGGTCGCCGTACTGGATGGCTCGGCCATGGTCGGTCCTTCAGCAAGTGGAATGCGGAATGCCGCCGCCATGTTAATCCTCGCGCCGAAGCGGCTTCAATTCGAGCGCCGCGCTGCCGATCCGTTCCCGGCGTCGGAAATGGCCGCATCCGTTGCACCGCGAGCATTGCAGATTTTTCAGCGCGCGCGGCCACGGTGGGTGCCCGCATCACAGGCAGCGGCCGCGTTAGCGTCGCGGCTGCAAAGCGCGGTTCGGGCGCAGGCGGCACCGACGGCCGGGCATGGCATAGAAGGTGCACCGACAGATTGTGACGCGCCAGACCAATTTCGATCCGCGATGGGCCCGCCATGGATTCGCGTACGTCGTCGTGGCAGATGGCGGCCGCGCGCGCATTTTCCGGCGCAGCGGGCCGCGCTCCTCGTCGCGGCTGCTCGAGATCGGCCATCTGGAGCGTCCGAATGCCCATCGACACGCTCGCGACCTGACCACCGACCTGACCGGGCGGGTGCCGAGCGACTATGATCCGCGTGCGGTCGAAGTCGAGCGTTTTGCCCGCCGGCTTTCCGCGCGTATCGCAGGTCTGGCGCAGGCCGAGCGCATCGAGGAGATGGTGTTGATTGCCGAGCCACGATTCCTGGGCATCCTGCGGCGCGAGCTGCCCGAGCCGCTGCGCCAGATAATCACGCGCGAGATCCCGCGCAACCTGACCGCTTCGATGCCGGCGCCGATTGCACGCGCCGCATTTGAACTCACCGCCGCGCCTGTGACCGGCCGGCAGGGATGATGCCAGCCGGCGTGAGCTCATTGCGATGAGCCTCGTCACTGTCAACGTCGGCAGCTCCTCGGTGCGCGTGGCTGCCTTCGACGAGCGCGATCGGCCGCTGGCCGAGCAGCACATCGAAAGCCAGGAGCTTGCAGCCACGACCCTGCTGCAGCAGTTTGCGGCGCGAGCGAAGGTGCAGCCGATCGAGGCCGTCTGCCACCGCGTGGTGCACGGCGGGGAGCGTTTCACTGCCGCCTGTCGCATCGATGCGTCCGTGGAGCAGGCGATCGAGCAGCTGTGCGAGCTGGCACCGCTGCACAACCCGCCGGCGCTGCAGTGGATTCGCGCGGCTCGCGCGCTGTTCCCGCAGGCCCCGCAGGTGGCGGTGTTCGATACCGCGTTTTTTGCGCACCTGCCGCCGGTGGCGCGCAGCTATGCGCTGCCGTGGCAGCTGGTGCAGCGTTACCATTTGCGGCGCTACGGCTTTCATGGGCTCGCGCACAGCTATTTGTGGCGCAGCTGGGAACAGCTGCGCCCTCCGGGCGCCGGCGGGCGCGCGATCTGCCTGCAGCTCGGTTCGGGCTGCTCGATCGCGGCGATTCGCGACGGCGTGCCCCTGGACACCTCGATGGGGCTGTCGCCACTGGAGGGCCTGGTCATGGCGACCCGCTGTGGGGACGTGGACCCCGGGCTGCTGCTGTACCTGCAACGGCAGGAGGGCTGGTCGAGCGATCAGCTCGAGCAATGTCTCAGCCAACGCAGCGGGCTGCTGGGTCTGTCCGGCGAGAGCGCCGATGTGCGTGTGCTGCTGGCCTCAGACAGCGAGGCGGCGAGGCTCGCGCTGGAGGTGTTCTGCTACCGGGCGCGCAAGTACGTCGGTGCCTACCTGGGCGTGCTCGGCGGGGCGGATGTGATCCTGTTCGGCGGGGGCATTGGCGAGCATGTGGCGACGGTGCGTGCCCGCATTCTGTCAGGATTCGAGTGGGCCGGCGTCGCGCTCGACGCGGCGCGCAACGAGGCCGCCAGCGGCAATGCGCCGATGCGCATCGCCAGCGCCGACAGCCGGGTCGATGTGCGGGTGATCGCGGTGGATGAGTCGCGGATCCTGGCTTCCGAGGCGCGCGCGGCACTGAAGTGACGGCCGCGGGAGAGCGCGCGGGAGACACGGCGTGTCGCGCTCATGCGGCTGCGCTATGGCCTCATGCCGCAGTGCCCAATGCTACTGTTGACCTTGAAACTATTGCCCCCACTGTGGGTCTGCACGGTACCTGCCCGTTGGAGGTGAGTTGATGAAGCGTTCCAAGAGCCATGGCATGGAGCAGATCAACGTGACCGTATCCTCGGAAGTGGTCGCTGCGCTGGACGAATATGCGCGTGCCCAGGGTCTGTCGCGCGCCGATGCGGCCCGTGTCGCCCTGTGCTCGGCGCCACAAGTACGCTGCGCGCTGAACCGCACTCCGGTATCCTCGCGCGACGTGCTCGGCCCGTAACACAGGTCGATTGCATCGGGCTGGCAGGGCGGGGCGCAAGTACGATATCATTGGCGTTTACCCGCCGAACTAACTGACTAATTTCTTTGAAAGAGACCTACGTCATGAACGTCCCATTCGGGACTCCACGGATCAGCCGGGCCCGGCGCGGTACGCCTCGAACGGAGCGGTAGTTCAGCTGGTTAGAATACCGGCCTGTCACGCCGGGGGTCGCGGGTTCGAGTCCCGTCCGCTCCGCCATTCAAGTAAATGCTGCAATCGATCGCCGACACACTGAAGACCCATCGCTGGCTGGCATTCCTGGTGCTGGGGGTGCTGGCGTTGCTGTTTGCCGTCTGGGGCGCATACGGGGTCGTCACGCTCAATTTCAACAGCTCCAGCTACGGATTGAAGGTCAACGGCGAGGAAGTCAGCGCCCAGACGCTCAATAACGCCTGGCAACAGAGCCAGGCGCAGCTCACCCAACAGCTGCACGGCGCGCAGCTCTCCGCGGTGCAGAAGACGACGCTGCAGCGCCAGCTGATGGACCAATACGTGCGACAGACGCTGCTGCGCCAGCGCGCCCAGCAGCAAGGCTTTCGTGCCAGCGACGCCGATGTGGCGGCGGCGTACCGCAGCGAGCCGGCGTTCCAGGTGGACGGAAAATTCGATCCGCGTGCGGCGCGCGCAGCGCTGGCCCAGGCCGGCATGACGCCGCAGGCCTACGAGGCCGATCGCCGCCAGGCCCTGCAGACTGCGCAGCTCTCCGAGGGCATCGAGATCTCGGATTTCCTGACCCCGACCGAGATGTCACGCATTTATGCGCTCGAGAACGAGCAGCGCCAGGTGCGCTTCGCCCTGCTGCCGGCGTCGCATTATGCGGATGCGGTGAAGATCGACGATGCCAGCATCGCGGCCTGGTATCACAGCCACCAGAGTGACTACATGAGCCCGGAGTCGGTGGACCTGCAGTACGCGCAGCTGCGACTCGACCATGTCGCCTCGCAGGTGAAGGTCACCCCCGAGCAGCTGCAGGCCTATTACCAGAAAAACAAGAGCCACTACAGTCAGCCGGAAAAGCGCCACGCGCACCACATCCTCATCCCGATCGCCGCGCCGAAGGATGCCAAGGCCGATGCGGCTGCGCTGGACAAGGCCCGGCAGGTGCTGGCGCAATTGAAGGCCGGCAAGAACTTCGGCGCGCTCGCGCGCAAGTACTCATCCGATCCGGGCTCGGCGGCACACGGTGGCGATCTGGGCTGGGCCGAGCGTGACGCGTACGTGCCGGCCTTTGCCAACGCGCTGTTCAGCATGAAGGTGGGTCAAGTCTCGCAGCCGGTCAAGACGCAGTTTGGCTACCACATCATCCGCCTCGACGGCATCGAGCCGGCGCACGTGCCGAGCCTCGATGAGGTGCACGCGCAGGTGCTGGCCCAGTACCGGCGCGATCAGGCTGCCTCGCTGTTCGGGGATCGGCAGGACCAGCTGCAGCAGGCGCTCGATAGTGGCACCACCAACGATGTGGCCGCGCTGGTCAAGCAGTTCGGCCTGAGCGGCGGGGAGATCAAGGATTTCACCCGCACGAGCGGCGGGGCGCCGCTGGGCAGCAAGCCGGAGCTCATCACCGCGGTGTTCAGCGATGATGCGTTGACGGGTGGCCGGATCGAGGGGCCTGTGGCCCTCGCAGACGACCGGATCGTGATATTCAAAGTGCTGGCACATCACCTGCCGGCACCGCAGCCGATTGCGAGTGTGCATGACGAGATCGTCGCGGCCATCACCGAGAGCGAGAGCACCGCGGCGGCCAAGGCAGCGGCCGATGCCGCGGTCAAGCGGTTGCAGGGCGGTGCATCCTTCGACGCCGTGGCCAAGAGCCTGGACGTGAGCGCCGCGCCGGCCGCCTATATCGGCCGCAGCGATCCGCAGGTCCCGGTGCAGGTGCGCGACGCGGCTTTCACCGCACCGCAGCCGGTGGGCGGCAAGCCGGTGTACCGCGACCTGGCGCTCGACGACGGCGGTGCGGCGCTGCTGGCAGTCAGCGCCGTCAAGCCCGGCACGCTCGGTACCAATTCGAAGAACGATGAGCAGCTGGTCGATCAGTACATGCAGCGCGATCGGGACGGAGAGCTGGCCGCCTATCTGCAGGAAATGGCGCGGCGCTCCCACATCGTGCGCAACCCGAGCGTGTTTCAGTAGCGCTTGCCCGGCGCTGCCTTGGCGGCCGGCTAGCCGCCGTCCGCGAAGCTCATGCCGACAGTGCTGAAGCCGTTGTCGACGTAGAGGACCTCGCCGGTGATGCCGGCGGCCATCGGCGAGCACAGGAAGGTCGCGGCATTGCCGATGTCCTCGAGGCTGACATTGCGCCGCAGGGGCGCCACCTGCGCGACGGTGCTGAGCATCCTGCGGAAGCCGCCGACCCCGGCGGCCGCCAGTGTCTTGACCGGGCCGGCAGAGATCGCGTTGACGCGTATATCCTGCGGGCCCAGATCGGCCGCGAGGAAGCGCACATTGGCCTCGAGGCTGGCCTTGGCCAGACCCATGACGTTGTAGCCGGGCAGGGAGCGCACCGCGCCGAGATAGGACAGCGTCAGCATCGCTCCCGGACGCCCGGCCATCAGCGGCGCGGCGCCGCGGGCCATCGCGGTGAAGCTATAGCTGGAGACCTCGTGCGCCAGCCGGAAGGCTTCGCGTGAAGTGTTGGCGGTGAAGCTGCCGGCGAGGGCTTCGCGCGGGGCAAAGGCCACGGCATGCACCAGGATGTCGAGCTGGCCCCATTCGCGGCCCAGCAGGCCGAACGCGGCGTCGAGCTGCTCGTCGCTTTGCACATCGAGGGGCATCAGTAGCCGCGAGCCGACCTGGGCCGCCAGCGGCTCGACCCGCTCCTTGAACTTGTCACTGGCGTAGGAAAACGCCAGCTCCGCGCCGTGGGCATGCATGGCCTGGGCGATACCCCAGGCGATCGAGCGCTCGGTGGCGACGCCGACGATCAGCGCGCGCTTGCCGCTAAGCATTGCCATGCAGGTCTAGCTGCGGGTCTTGACGAAGGCCACCAGGACCTGTCCGGGATGCAGGCTGCGGGCGTTGTCGACCTTGTTCCAGGTCAGCAGGTCGTGCACCGTGACCTGCAGCAGCTGCGCAATACGGTACAGCGTGTCGCCGCGGCGCACGACGTAACGCAGGCGCCGGCCAACTGCGCTCGGGGTCCCCTCGCTGCCATCGGCGGCATCCGCGGTGGCGATCAGGCCGCCGCCGCGATGGGCGCGCGCGGAGCGCGAACGGCGGCGCATGTGCACGCGGGCGCGGGCGATGCGGGAACCGGGCTTCAGGCGCAGTCGCTGGCCGGTGTGCAGCAGATTGCGCGGGTTGATGCCGTTGAGGACTGCGAGCCTATGTACGCTGGTGCCCATACGTCGGGCGATCGCATACAGGGTGTCCCCGCGCCGTACGATGTGAACCCGCGTGCCGTAGCGGCCGCCATAGCGGCCGCCGCGATCGACCAGCAGCGCAGCCCGCTTGACCATCTCGGGCAGCTGGATGCCGGGAGCCGGCACGCGCAGGTCGGCATCGACCACCGGACGCGCGCGCATGCTCAGGCCATTGAGCTGGCGCAGTACCTCGGGAGTGGTTTTGTAATCGCGCGCGATGCGCGCGAGCGTGTCGTGGCGGCGCACGGTGTAGTGGCCCAGGCGCATGCGCTGGTCGGGCGTGAGCTGCGCCAGGGTCTGCTGCAGACCCTCGGCCGCATCGGCAGGCACCAGCAGCCGGAAGGGTCCGGTCGGATCGGTCCATGGTCGATGGAATCCGGGATTGAGCTCATATAGATCGGCGATGCTGATGCCGGCGATATCGGCCACGACCTTGAGCGAGATCTGTCCACCGGTATCGATCACGACGAAGTATGGGGCATCGGGAATGGTCGGATTGAATTCCAGCCCATAGCGGGCCGGGTCGGCGACCAGGCGGCGCATCGCCAGCAGCTCGGGCACGTAGCTGCGGGTTTCGGCCGGCAGGTGCAGGTGCCAGAAATCCGTAGGACGGTGCTCGCGCTGGTTGCGCTGGATCGCGCGCTCGACCGTCAGCTCGCCGCAGTTGTAGGCCGCGATCGCCAGCAACCAGTCGCCGTTGAATTCATCATGCAGTGCCTGCAGGTAGTCCAGTGCCGCGCCGGTGGCGGCGATCGGGTCGCGCCGCCCGTCATACCACCAGTCCTGCTTGAGCCCGAAGCGCCGGCCGGTGTCGGAGACGAACTGCCACAGCCCCGAGGCGCTCGCACGCGAATAGGCATAGGGCTCGAAGGCGCTCTCGATCACCGGCAGCAGCGCCAGCTCGCGCGGCATATTACGCTGCTCGAGCTGGCCGACGATGTAGTACAGCCACGGCTGCGCGCGCGTCCAGGTGCGGTCGAGAAAGTCGGGGTGGTTGGCGAACCAATTGACCTGACTGTCGATCGCCGGCTCATCCACATCCTGGAGCATGAAGCCCTTGCGGATGCGGGCGAACAGGTCGGGTGCGCGGGCGGTGACCAGGCTGTCGGTAGGCGGGCCGGGTACGCCCGTGTCGGCATCCGCAGTCGCTCCCTGATCGGCGAGCGTCGCGGAGCCGTCCGCGACCGTGCCTGTGGCCGCTGTGGCCGCTGTGGCGGCTGCGGCCGCTGCGGCCGCTGCGGCATCCGGGGCGCCGGCAGTGCCAGAGTTGGCTGATAGAGATCCGGTAGCGGCCGAGGCCGCGGCCGCGGCCGCGGCCGCGGGCGAGTCCGCGCCATTGGCGCCGGCAACGCCGGTCGGGGCAAGCGGGATGACGGGAGTGCGTGAGGCGGCGGTGCGCGTCCCGGGCGATCGCAGGGCGCAGCCACCCAGGAACAGCAGGGGCACCAGGGCCAGTGCCAGCGGCAGGAGGACCGCTCGGGGCGGCAGGCGGGTCGGCTTCGCTGGGCTCAAAAACTGCACTCCCGCAGCGAGATTTTCGAACGTGTTACGGTAACAATATATCCAAGGCTGCTTGGGGCAACCCAGGTGCGCCGAAATTTAACCCGTAAGCTCACACGAATGCCAGCGCTTTGGAACGACCCGGTCACATTCGAGACATAACATCGATGGCGGACCCGATGATAGACGTGCTCTCGACGCTGCATCACTGGCAGGCCGGACGGCTGGGGTCGGCATTGATCCAGGCCGAGGCGCGTGTGCTGGCCGATACGTTCGACGACGTATTTGGGTTGGAACTGGTACAGCTGGGCACCTGGGGAGTCGGGCGCGAGCTGCTGGCGCATGCGCGCATCCGCCGTCAGAGCGTGATCGCTGATGCGCAGATACCCGCCGGTGGCGACCTGGTGGCAAGTCTCGCGCACCTGCCGATCGCCGGCGGCTCGGTGGATGCGGTACTGCTGCCGCACACGCTCGAGGTGGCTCCGGACCCGTACGCGGTGCTGCGCGAGGCTGACCGCGTGCTGGCGGCCGAGGGCCAGCTGATCGTACTGGGCTTCCGCCCGGCGAGCCTGTGGGGCCTGGCCGCGGCCGCCTCGCGCGCCGGATTCCCACCGGGGCTGCGCCGTACCTTTCCGGTCGCACGGGTGCGCGATTGGTTGCGACTGCTCAGCTACGAGATCGTCAGCGTGCGGCCATATCTGTATCGGCTGCCGCGCACTCCGCGCGGACCGATCGAGGCGGCGCTGCCAGGCATGCTCCGCCGGGGCTGGTTCTATCCATGGCCATCGGCCGCCTACGTAATCAAGGCGCGCAAGCGCGTGTACACGCTCACGCCGATCCGCCCGCGCCTGCGCGAGTGGCGCACGCTCATCGGCGGGCTGGTGGAGCCGCGCATTTGAGTGACACAGGCGCGGGCGAAGACGTGGGCGCACGCGCCCACCCGTCACGCACCACCGTGGAGATCTATACCGATGGCGCCTGCCGCGGCAATCCGGGGCCGGGCGGCTGGGCGGCCGTGCTGTCGGCGCATGGACGGGAGAAGGAGCTGTCCGGGGCGCAGAGCCACACGACCAATAACCGCATGGAACTGCAGGCGGTGATCTCGGCGCTGCAGGCATTGAAGCATCCGGTGGACGTGCGGCTGTACACCGACTCGCAGTACGTGCGCAACGGCATTGTGACCTGGGTGCGGCAGTGGAAGGCGCGCGGCTGGAAAACCGCAGATAAGAAGGCGGTGAAGAACCAGGACCTGTGGGAGCTGCTCGATACCGAGGCCGCCAAACATCGTATCGAGTGGCACTGGGTGCGCGGGCATACCGGGGTACCCGGCAACGAGCGCTGCGACGCGCTTGCCAACGCCGCGATCGATGCAATGCTTGCGGTAGACTTGCGCGGCGCTGGGCGTTGACTGCAAGGACTGATGCATGCGGCAGATCGTTCTGGACACCGAGACCACGGGGCTGGAGACGGCCCATGGCCACCGGATCATCGAAGTCGGCTGCATCGAGCTCATCGATCGCCGTGCGACCGGCCGGACCTACCATCAATACCTCAATCCGGAGCGCGATATCGATGCCGCGGCGAGCGCGGTGCATGGCCTGTCGCGCGAGCGGCTGACCGACGCGCCGAAGTTCGCCGACATCGCCGCCGAGCTGCTCGAGTTCATCAGCGGCAGCGAGCTGATCATTCACAACGCGCCGTTCGATGTCGCCTTCCTGGACAGGGAGCTGGCGCTGCTGGCGGCATCGGTCAGCGTCACGGCCGGTGGGTGCGCAGCGGCAGCCGGTGCCGCGGACACGGCTGGTACCGCGGTTGCGGCATGGCCGGTCAGCGTGAGCGCCATCTGCCAGGTGCTCGATACGCTGCCGCTGGCACGCACGCGCCATCCGGGGCAGCGCAACAGTCTGGATGCGCTGTGCAAGCGCTACGGGGTCGATAACGCGCGCCGCGAGCTGCACGGGGCGCTGCTGGACGCGCAGCTGCTGGCCGATGTGTACCTGGCGATGACCGGCGGCCAGAGCGTGCTGGCCCTGGACGAGGGCGCGCGCGAGCGCGCTGGCAGCGCCGGAGGCACGCGCATGCCGGCGAGCGCGGCGGGCGGAGGGCTGCATCCCCCGGTGCCGCTGCGGGTGATTGCCCCGAGCGAGGCGGAGCTGGCCGCGCACGCGCAGTTGACGCTGCTGCTGCAGCAGGCGAGTGGCGGGCGGTGCGTGTGGCTCGAGGACGAGGCGGATGCGGTGGTTGACCGCCCCGCCATTGCTGACTAGACTTCTGACTAGTCAGATTCACTTCGGAGCGAGGAGATATCGATGAAGACCTGGGCGGTTCAGGATGCCAAGGCGCGATTCAGTGAGCTGTTACAGGCAAGCCTCACCGAAGGGCCGCAGCTCGTGACATTGCGCGGGGTCGAGGCGGCCGTGCTGGTGCCGGTCAAGCAATGGCGCAGCTTGCATGAGCGGGCACGACCCGGGCTCAAGGCGTTGCTGCTGGCGCCGCAGCCCCAAGTGGAGCTCTCCGTCGTGCCACGCGGTAACCTGCACCGGCGCGCTGCCAGATCGGCGCGCTGAAGGTGCCGGCCGAGCCGTGTATCTACTGGACACAAATGTCATCTCGGAACTACGCAAGCGCAGGCCTCATCAGGGTGTGGTGACATGGATCCGCGCGGCACCCGAAGAATCATTGCACGTGTCGGCGGTTTCGATCGGTGAAATCCAGGCCGGCATCGAGCTCACTCGTCAGCAGGACGCGCGCAAGGCGGCGGAACTCGAACAATGGCTGGATAGTGTGGCCGGGACCTACAATATCCTCGCCGCCGATAGCGCCACCTTTCGGGAATGGGCGCGGCTGATGCATCGCCGGCCGGAGCATCATCTGGAAGACGCGCTCATCGCCGCGACCGCGCGCGTCCGCGGCCTGAGCGTCGTCACCCGCAATGTGGCCGATTTCGAACCGTTCGGCGTGGCACTGATCAACCCCTTTGTTGCGGCCCGATAACGGCTGCCTGGAGCCACCATCATGACCACTGCGTTGCCTTCCGGAACTGACTGCGCCGCCTGGCGCGAGCTTGAGAGGCTCGCTCGCACGCTGGCGACGACGTCCACCGGCGAGCTGTTCGCGCAGGACGTGCAGCGCTTCGAGCACTGCTCGGCGCAGGGTGCGGGCCTGGCGCTCGACTACTCTCGCCAGCGCGTGGACGCGCGCGTGCTCGAGCAGCTGACCGCGCTGGCCGACCAGCTGGACCTGCGCGGCCGCATCGAGGCGATGTTCCGCGGCGAGCCGATCAACAGCACCGAGGACCGCGCGGTGCTGCACACGGCGTTGCGCGCGCCGGTCGCGGTGGGGGCGGGTGGCGCAGCCCCGGGCGTAGCCGCGCTGCTGGTGCACGGCCAGGACGTGCGCGCGCAGATCGGCGTGGAGCGCGAGCGCATGCTGCAGTTTGCCGAAGGCGTGCGCAGCGGGGCCGTGCGCTCCAGCTCGAACGAGCGCTTCGAGCTGGTCGTGAACATCGGCATCGGCGGCTCGGATCTGGGGCCGGCGATGGCGGTGGAGGCACTGCGGGCCTTCAGCGCCGGGGCCCCGCGCATGGCGTTCGTGTCGAACATCGACGGCTGCCAGCTCGCCGACGTGCTCGCCGGCGCGCCGGCGGCGCGCACGCTCTTCATCGTGTGCTCCAAGACCTTCACGACGCTCGAAACGCGCACCAACGCGAATACCGCGCGCAGCTGGGTGCTGCAGCAGCTGGGCGCGGCCGCGCTGCCGCAGCACTTCGCCGCGGTGTCGGTCAACACGGCGGCGATGGACGAGTTCGGCGTGCACCCGCAGTACCGCTTCCCGATGTGGGACTGGGTCGGCGGGCGCTACTCGGTGTGGTCGGCGATCGGCGTGTCGCTGGCGGTCGCGATCGGCCGCAGTGGCTTCGAGGCGTTCCTGGCCGGCGGCCACGAGCTCGACCAGCACTTTCGCAGCGCGCCTTGGCGCGAGAACCTGCCGGCGCTCGCCGGCCTGCTGGGGGTATGGAACATCGACCTGCTGGGGCTGCCGACCCTGGCGGTGCTGCCGTACGATTCGCGCCTGGCACGGCTGCCGGCCTACCTGCAGCAGCTGGAGATGGAGAGCAACGGCAAGCACGTCAAGCTCGACGGCAGTGCCACGCAGCTGCCGACGTGCGCGGTGATCTGGGGCGAGCCGGGTGACAATGCGCAGCACTCGTTCTTTCAGCTGCTGCACCAGGGCACACAGCGCGCCGCGCTCGACCTGCTGCTGCCGATCAACTCCTCCTGCGCCAACCAGCCGCAGCAGAACCTGGCGATCGCCAGCTGCCTGGCACAGGCCGAGGCGCTCGCCTTCGGCCAGGACGCCGCACAGGTGCGCGAGCAGCTCTGCGGGCAGAACCTGCCCGAGGGGCGCATCGCCGCGCTGATCCCGCACAAGATCGATGAGGGCAGCCGCGCCCTGAGCCTGCTGCTGTTCGAGCGGCTCGATCCGCGCACGCTGGGGCGGATCATCGCGCTGTACGAGCACAAGGTGTTCGTGCAGAGCGTGGTCTGGGGCAACAATGCGTTCGATCAGTGGGGAGTGGAGCTGGGCAAGAAGCTGTGCGAGCGCTTCATCCCGCTGGTCGAGAAGCCCGAGGCGTCCACCGGGCAGTCCAGCTCGCTGCGTGGCGCACTCGGCTACGTGCAGCGCTGGCGGGACAAGTCGTATCGATGAGCACGGCGCGCAGCAGCGCAGGGCCTGCGGCAGCGGCTGGGGCTGCGGCAGCGGCTGGGGCTGGGGCTGCGGCAGCCACTGAGCCCGCCGCCGCCACTGAGCCGGCCGCGGTGCGGCGCATAGCTGTATTGCGCCCGAACCGCCGCCTCGGCAACACGCTGATGCTGACGCCGCTGCTGCAGGAACTGCAGCAGCGCTTCCCGCAGGCACAGATCGAGCTCGTCACGACCTGTGCGATGGCCGCGGTCCTGTTCGAGCGCTTCCCACAGGTCACCGCGGTGCACGCGATCCTGACCGATCAGCCGCTGCGTGCCGTGGGCCGGCTGCTGGCACTCAGGCGCCGCAGCTATGATCTTGCGATCGACCCGAACCTGCACTCGCGCACCGGGCGCGCGCTGCTGGGCTATGTCCGCGCACGCGATCGCGTTGGCTTTCGCTGGGGGGTGCCCGGTCGTGATCGCATGCTCACGCATGCCGGGGATCCGCAGCGCGCACCGCTGCACGTCGCGCAGTCGCCGCTGTTCCTGCTGCACTGTGCGTATTACCCGCGCGCGTTGCCGATGGCCGCGGCAGAGGCTGGCCGCGTCGACCTGCCGCTGGAGCTGCGCCTGACGCAGGCCGAACGCATGCAAGGGGAGCGGCGCCTGGCCGAGGCCCTCGGTCCGGCGGACGGGCAGGGGCGGCCCCGCGTTGGACTCTATGCGCACGCCACCGGGCTTAAGACCTACCCGGCCGGCTGGTGGGGCGAGGTAATCGACCGGCTTCGCCGCCGATCGAGCCCAATAGATCTGCTCGAGATCATCCCCCAGGACGGCCGCGCGCGCCTCGCCGGCGTGATCCCGGGACTTTTTACGCCGGACCTGCGGCTGCTGGCCGCGACGCTCGCGGCGACCTCGCTCGTGGTCATCCCCGACGGAGGAGTGATGCACCTGGCTGAGGCCGCCGGCGCGCCGCTGCTGGCGCTGTTCAGAAATACCGAGCCGGCGCGCTACGGCCCGTACCGGCCGGGCAGCGAGGTCATCAGGTCGCCTGACCCGAGCCCCGAGTTGGTGGCCGCGCGCATCCTGGCACGGCTGGAGGGCACTGTGAGCGCGGCGGCGGGGTAGGGACTGACCTGAATTCGGCCGCGCGCCTCAGCGGCGCATCTGCAGCCGGCTGCCGCCGAAGAAACCATTAACGCTGTCCAGGTCGATGATCATCGGCACGCCTTTCTGCTCCTTGTCCACGTCCTGCTCGAGCTTCGGGGCGTTGCCGTACACGGCGCGGCGCACTGAGTCGGAGTTGTCGACGCGGCCGCGGCCACGAAAGGTGATGAATGCCTTGGACTGCGGGGTGACTTCCCCGTACAGCAGGGCGATGTGAACGCGGCCGGCGCGCACCGCCTTGACGATGCCGCTGTCGGGGTTGCGCACCCAGATCGCAAGCTGTGTGTCGCTGTAGGCCTGAACGCTGCCGCGGAAGGAAATCTCCGGCTCATTCTCCGGACTGACGTAGGCGACGCTGAGCATCCTGCCGCGCTCCAGCGCGCTGTTGACCGTCTCCTTGAGCGCCGGTGTCAGTTTCAACTCATTTGCACTCGTGGACCCCTGCTGCGTCGCCATGATGGTCTGCTCCCTGTCTTACGGCCGGCATAAGGTACCACGGACGCGGCCGGGCCTCAGCGGTAAGGGTCGTCCTGCGCCAGGAAGCGCTGCACGTAGTCGGCCACACCGGCCTCGATCGAGGTGAAGGAGCGCGTGTAGCCGGCCTCCCGCAGCCGCTGCATGCGCGCTTCGGTGAAGTACTGGTACTTGCCCTGCAGCGCCGTGGGCATGTCGATGAACTCGATCGCCTCGGCGCGCTCGCAGGCCGTGAACAGCGCGTGGGCGAGGTCGAGCCAGCTGCGTGCGCTGCCGGTGCCGACGTTGAACAGGCCGCAGACGCGCGGCTGTTCGAGCAGCCAGGTAATCACGTCGATGCAATCGGCGACATAGATGAAGTCGCGCAGCTGCCCGCCGTCGGCGTATTCGCGCCGATAGCTGCGGAACAGTTTCAATGGCTCCCCGGCGCGTACGCGCGCGAAGTTCTGCGCCACCACGCTGCGCATCGTGCCCTTGTGGTACTCGTTGGGGCCGTAGGCGTTGAAGAACTTCAATCCCACCCACTGGGGCGGCAGCGGTTGCGCCGTGTGCGCCAGGCGCGCGATGCGCCGGTCGACCAGGTGCTTGCTCCAGCCGTAGGCATTGAGGGGCCGCAGCCGCGCGAGCGCCTCGCAGTGACCGTCGTCATCGAAGCCGGCGCTGCCGTTCCCGTAGGTGGCGGCCGATGAGGCATAGATGAAGCGCACCTGCCGCTCGGTACACCACTGCAGCAGATCCAGTGTGGCGCGCACGTTGTGGCGCACGATCAGGTCGACGTCGGTCTGGGTGGTGGAGCTGATCGCCCCCAGGTGCACCACGGCGGCGAGCTGCGATCCGCAGCGCGCCAGCCACGCGGGCAGGTCTTCCGGCGCGATCAGGTCGACCAGTTCATGGGCGGCGAGGTTGCGCCAGCGCTCGTCGTGTCCGAGCCAGTCGCACACGACCACGGCGTGGCCGCGCTCGCTGAGTGCGGCGACGAGGTTGGAGCCGATGAAGCCCGCGCCGCCGGTGATCAGGTACATGGCGTTGGGTGCGGCTGCGGGCCGTGCGCGTGGCGCCGCTGGGATTCGAGCCGCTCGATGATCTGCGCCGCCTGCAGCAGGTCGGTGGCGGTGTAGTCGGCGGTGATGTAGTCGGCGGCGCTGCGGTCGGCCGTCGCCGGCGCGGCGGCGCCGCCGGCACCGGCACCGGCACCGGCACCGCTGATCAGCACCGTGGTGGCGCCGGCGCGCCGTCCCAGCTCGATGTCGCAGCGCTGGTCGCCGACCACGGTGCACTCGCGCGGATCGAAACCGAGCTCTTCGGCGGCCTGTTGCAACAGCCGCAGCTGCGGCTTGCGGCAATCGCAGTGCTCCTCGGGCCGGTGCGGGCAGCAGTAGATGCCCGCGATGTCGGCACCGGCCTGGCGCACCATCAGCACGAGCCTGTCGTTGATCTGCCGCAGGCGTTCGAGCGTGAACAATCCGCGAGCGACCCCGGACTGGTTGCTGATCACCACCAGCCGATAGCCGCGCCGATGCAGTGCTCGCAGGCCCTCGGCGGCGCCGGGCAGAAACTGCAGAAAGTCGGGATCGGCGAGGTATTCGCGATCGACCACGATGGTGCCGTCGCGGTCGAGCACCACGACCGGGGCGCCGCCGGGGTTCGCGCCGCTCACTTGTCGAGCACCGCGGTCATGCGCTCGATCGTGCCGGTGGTGCTGTGTGCGGGCACCAGGTCGACCAGTACGACCTTGCCGCCACGCTGCAGCACCAGCTCGGCGCCGACCACGCGCTCGACGCTGTAGTCGGCGCCCTTGACCAGCACGTCAGGCTGCAGCGCTGCGATCAGCTCGAGCGGGGTGTCCTGCTGGAAAATCACCACCGCGTCGACCGACTTGAGGGAGGCGAGCACGGTCGCGCGGGCTACTTCGCCCTGGACGGGGCGGCCGGGGCCCTTCAGCCGCCGCACCGACAGGTCGGAATTCAGACCTACCACCAGCCGATCGGCGGATTTGCGCGCCTGGTTGAGCAATGCGACGTGGCCGGGGTGCAGCAGGTCGAAGCAGCCGTTGGTAAAGGCGACGCGCTGGTCGAGCGCGCGCCAGCGGCTGACCCACTCACAGACACCTTGGAGCGTGAAGTGCTTGCCACTGAGGGCGTCATCCGCGTGATCCAGCCGCGCGATGATCTCGCCTGCGGTGACGGTGGCGGTGCCGTGCTTGCCGACGACGATGGCGGCCGCCATGTTGGCGAGGCTGACCACGGCGGTGATCGGGGCGCCATGGGCGAGGCCGAGCGCCATCGTCGCCACCGCGGTGTCACCGGCGCCGGAGACATCGAACACTTCGCGCGCGGTCGTGCGCATGTGGGTCGGCTCGCCGTGCGCCGGGATGATCGACATGCCATCGCGGCCGCGCGTGACTACCAGCGCCTCGCAGAGGTCATCGGCCAGGATGGCGCGTGCGCCCGCGACGACCTCGTCATCGGTGTCGCAATCGCGGCCGCAGGCGGCCTGCAGCTCGTGGCGGTTCGGGGTCAGCACCGCGGCGCCCCGGTATTTCCCGAACGAGCGGCTCTTCGGGTCCACTAGTACCGCGCGTCCGGCCGCGCGCGCGAGCGCGATGGCCGCGGCGGTGAGCGCGTCGGTGAGCACGCCCTTGGCATAGTCGGACAGCACCACGATCTGGGCCTGCTCGAGCGCGGCGCGCAGGCGGCAGAGCACCGCGTCGGCGATCGAGGGGGCCAGCGGCGCGCGGCTTTCGACGTCGGTGCGCAGGATCTGCTGCCGATCGGCGATGTGGCGGGTCTTCACTGTGGTCGGGCGCGAGGAGTCCACGATGAGCTCGGGCCGGATCGTCGGCAGGCAGGCCAGTTCGGCGCGCAGATCATCCGCCGCAGGGTCGGCGCCGACCACGCCGAGCAGCGTCACCTGCCCGCCGAGCGTCGCCACGTTGCGGGCCACGTTGGCGGCGCCGCCGAGCATCGCCGCGGTGCGCGCAATCGTCATCACCGGCACCGGGGCCTCGGGCGAGATGCGCTCGACCGAGCCGTAGATGAAGCGGTCGAGCATCAGGTCGCCGAGCACCAGCACCCGGGCGCGGTGGAAGGAGTCGAGTAGCTCGAGCAGGCCCGCGTCGGGCTGGCCATCGGCCGGGGCCGCGGTGGTGGTGCCGGTCATGGCGACGGCGCCGCCAGGCCCAGGCGCTGCTCGAGTGCCTTGCACAGCAGGTGGCCCAGGAAGATATGCAGCTCCTGGATTCTCGCGGTGATGTGCGAGGGCACGGCGATCACCGCGTCGCAGAGCGAGTGCACGGCGCCGCCGCCGGTCCCGGTGGAGGCGCTGGTGGCATCGCCGGCGCCAGTGCCGGTGAGGCAGGTGGTGTGCAGCTGACGCGCGCGCGCCGCGCGCAGCCCTGCGAGCACATTGGGGCTGCGGCCGGAGGTCGAGATGGCCACCGCGACATCGCCGGGCCGCCCGAGCGCCTCGATCTGGCGGGCGAAGATGGACTCGAAGCCGAAGTCGTTGGCGCCGGCGGTGAGCGCCGAGGTGTCCGTGGTCAGCGCGATCGCCGCGATCGCGGGCCGGTTGGCGTGATAGCGGATCACCAGCTCGGCGGCGATATGCTGCGCATCCGCGGCGCTGCCGCCATTGCCGAACAGCAGCAGCTTGCCGCCGGCGCGCACGGACCTCTCCCAGATTGCCAGCGTGCGCGCGAACGGCGCTACCAGCCCGGGGAGCAGGGCGTCGAAGGCCTGGCGATGCTCGTCAGCCTCCCGGTTCAGAAAGGCTGCGATGGCGTCAGCGGGCAGGCCTGGCGTGGGCTGTGCGGACATGGCGCGCATCATAAACCGCCAGGCAGCCGCGGTACCGTTGCGATCGGCAGAACGAGGCGGGCAGCATCGCCGGGCAACAGCGTGAAACCGTGGTGCTCATAGAAGCGTTGGGCGGCGGCATCCTTCGCATCCACCACCATGGCAAAAACACGACCGGATAACGCGGCAGTTCTGTAGCAATATCCGGCGCGAGGGCATCGAGGGCCACCACGCTGGTAGCCGCCAGTGTCGCGCAGATACCGGTCGAGCGGCTCGGTTCGAGCAGCAGTGCCGCAAACGTCACTTTTTGGCTTAACGGCGTGCAGCGTTGCAGTAGAATGAGACTAGTCTTACGACTAGTACGAACCATGACCATACCAAATCAAATTGGCGCTTACGAGGCCAGAACGCGGCTGGGCGAACTGTTGAAGCGAGTGGCAGCCGGCGAGCGTTTCACAATCACCAATCGCGGGGAGCCCATTGCCGAGCTCGTGCCACCTGCCAAGGGCGGGAAGGCGACTGCCCAGGCGGCGGTCGACGCGATGCGCAGCGTCAAGCCCATCAAGGGCGTCAGCACACCATTGCTGCTCGAGATGATCGCCGAGGGACGCCGGCAGTGACAGCGGCACTTTGTGCGATCTTCCGGAGATCGCATTGATCGTTGACGCGTCGGTTGCCCTGTCGTGGCTGTACCAGCGCGAATCCGTCGCGGAGCAGGCACTGGCGCAGCAGGTCCTGGCGCAACTGCCATCGGATCCGGCCGTGGTACCTGCATTGTGGCAGTGGGAGATCGCCAACGGGCTGCTGGTGGCCGAACGGCGGCGGATCATGTCGGCTGCCGAGGTGGCTGATTATTTGAATCGGCTGCTGGCGCTTCCAATCGAGGTCGACACGGCTGGCCCGCGCGGTTGCCTGCAGGTGACGCTCGCCCTGGCCAGGCAATATGCTCTCACCGCCTATGATGCCGCCTACCTGGAGCTCGCCGTCAGACGAGGATCGCCGCTGGCGACGTTCGATATGCGATTGGCGCGCGCGGCCGCGGCTCTCGGGCTGCTGTACGGAGCCGATCCGGTGACGGGGACTGATCCTTTATGACGAGGCCGGTGTGATTGCGGTGAGGTTGATCGGCAAATCCAACGCCGTGGGGCTCTCGCGCGACCTGCAGCTGCTGGCCGATGCGCTCGAGCAATGCGGCTGCCGCGTGCAGGTGCATGCCGCACATCGTCGCGATGGACGGCAGCGGCGCTCGCTCATCGTGCAGACCCTGGCGCGGGCTCGGGCCTGGGTGCGCGACCGGCGTGCGCGCCGCACTGCGGCCACGGCCGGTGTCCTGGCCGCGGCGCCGCTGCAGGTCAATCTGATGCTCGAGCACGTCTGGCCACAATTCCTGCACACCGCGGACCTGAACATCGCGGTGCCCAACCCGGAGTGGTTCGATCGGCGCGACCAGCGCCTGCTGAGCGCGCTCGATGGGGTGTGGGCGAAGACGCGGCATACACAGACGCTGTTCAGCCAGCTCGGCTGCCGCACGGCCTTCATCGGCTTCGACAGTGACGATCGCCATGACGGCGGCGTTGCGCGTGAGCGCACGTTCTTTCACCTGGCGGGCAAGAGCCAGATGAAGGGCACCGAGCCGCTGCTGCGTGTATGGCAGCGACACCCCGAGTGGCCGACGCTGATCGTGCTGTACCACGTGGCGGAGGGCCGCCGGGGAGCCGGCCGCGAGCTGCCAGCGGCGGGCAATATCCGCTGGTATCGGGATTACCTGCCCGATGAGCAGCTCAAGGTCCTGCAGAACCGCAGCCGCTTTCATTTATGTCTGTCCGAGGCGGAAGGATGGGGGCACTATCTCGTCGAGGCGCTGAGCGCCGGCGCCGTCACGCTGACACTGGATGCGGCGCCGATGAACGAGCTGGTGCAGCCCGAGCGCGGCGTGCTGGTAGGGTGCGCTCGCCAGGGAAGCCAGCACCTGGCCGACACCTTCGGGTTCGTCGACAGCGCGCTCGAGCAAGCCGTCGAACACGCGCTGGCGCTGGATGAGCCGCAGCTCGAGCGTATCGGGGCGGCGGCGCGCGCGTGGTTCCTCGATAATCGCCGCGGCTTTGCCGGCCGCATTGGCCAGGCGCTCGCGCGGGTTTAGATGGAAGCTGCCGCGATAAAAGCGCTTCCGCCTCGGTACGAAGGTGGTTGCGATCCCCTTGAGCCGATGCTGTCCCGCCAGTGTTTTGAGGTACCGATCGAGCGGCTCGCTGCCACAGTCAAAGCCGGCGCGATCGCTATGGCCACGGCACGGCACAGCCGTACCACTTCATTCAGATGCGTCGCGGATGGTGTCGCCAGACGGCAGCGCGGATGGACCGAGAGCTGCTCCACTGCTGCCAGCGCAAGAGGAAGAGGAGTCGGGTCCTGCCGGTGCGCGTAGACCAGGATGTTGACGTCAGGCATCAGCATTCAACTGCTTCGCGGGGCTGCCTCAGCGCCTCACGTAACGCGTCGTTCACGAGATCGCTGACCGTGACGTTGCGGTCGGCCGCGACGTGTTTTGCCTGCCGAAGCACATCATCCTCGATGATCACAGTGGTTCGCATAGAGATGATCATAAGTGTGGGGGGGCTCGGCCGTTCAAGGCCCTGCGGGCCAGGGATCGTCGGTCACGGCATCGGGCACCGGCGCATCGGCGGCCATCAGCTTTCCTGGCAACTTAACTCTGCAAGCGCTTCAGTTCTCAGTACAATGCGGCGCTTTGACCGGCAGGGATATTTCAGCGTGAGCGGCATACCGGCCCGACGGCGACTCCTCTCTGCGTTTGGCATGGCGATCGCCGTCGCGGCGCTCGCACTCCTGATCAGTGCCCCCGCGTTGCGGGCGCAGCAGCCCGGCATCAATCAGGAGCTGCAGCTCTTCAACGGGATGAGCCCGGAGCAGCAGCAGGCCATCCTGCAGCAGCTCGGCGGCGGCGGGGCGAGTGGTTTGAGTGGCGGGGCCGGCGGGCTCAGCTCGCTGCTGGGGGGAGGCTCGGGGCTGGGAGTTGGAACGTTCAACAGGTCGCAGCAGGCCCTGCTGCGGCAGCAATTGCTCGAACAGCAGCGGCGCCAGCAGAGCTTGCAGGGTGGGAATGGCGAGCAGCCCGGGGCCATTCCGGTATTCAAGCCCGGCGACACAGTGCTGGTGGAGATCACCCTGCCGACATCGGCGCCGCAGAATGGACCGGCCGCCGCTGGCACGGCCAGCGGCCAAGCCAATGGATCAGGCCAGGCTGGCGCTGGCGGCCCTACGGTCAGCGCCAACGGCGTGCCGCTGACAGCAGCGCAGATCGCCCAGCTGGCGGGCCAGAACGGCGCTTTCAGCCAGAGCGCGCGCGAGGGGCCCCAGCCCAGCGCCGAGCTGCTGGAGGCCGGCGAGCGCCAGCAGCTGCAGGACCTGGCCGAGCTAATCCGCAATCACAATCCCTACAAGCTCGATAGCAATGGCGAATTACTGCTGCCGGGCATCCCGGCGATCGCGCTCGCCGGGCTGAGCGAGGATCTGGCGACCCGCCGGGTCGCCGCCGAGCCTGCCTTCGAGCATATGCAGGTGCGCCTGACGCGCCTGCCGCTGCAGAAGATGGGCCAGCAGGCGCTCAAGCCGTTCGGCTACGACCTGTTCCAGAATTCGACGCTGGCGTTCCTGCCCGAGCTCAACGTGCCGGTCCCGGCCGACTACGTGGTCGGACCCGGCGATATCCTGCAGGTGCAGCTCTACGGCAGCCAGAACCGCACCGAGACGCTGGCCGTCGGCCGTACTGGACGCATCAGTTTCCCGCAGCTGGGGCCGATCCAGGTCGGCGGACGGCGCTACAGCGAGGTCAAGGCGGACCTCGAGGCCCGTGTGGCGAAGCAGATGATCGGCGTGCGCGCCAACGTGTCGATGGGAGAGACCCGCACCATCAATGTATTCGTGCTCGGTGCGGCGAAGTATCCGGGCTCGTACACGGTCAGCGGGCTGGCGACGGTTACGACCGCGCTGTTCGCCGCCGGCGGTGTGCAGACGACCGGCTCGCTGCGCAATATCGAGGTCAAGCGCCAGGGTCAGACCGTGCGCACGCTCGACCTGTATGACCTGCTGATGCGCGGTGACAGTTCCGGCGACATCAAGCTCTTGCCCGGCGACGTCGTGTTCATACCGCCGGTGGGGCCGACCGCATCGCTCGACGGCGAGGTGCTGCGGCCGGCGATCTACGAGCTCAAGGCCAATCAAAGCGTCGCCGATCTGATCCGCATGGGAGGCGGCCTGAGGCCGGACGCCGACCGGGACAACGCGGCCCTGGTGCGCATCAATGCGCAGCAGCAGCGTATCGTGGTCGACGTGAACCCCACGGCGGCCTCGGCCGCCCTGATGACGCTGCGCAACGGGGACGCGCTGCAGGTCTCGCGCCTGATGCCGCAGATCGACTCCGGCGTCACGCTGCAGGGCTATGTCTATCAGCCCCGCTACTTCGCCTGGCACCCGGGGCTGCGGCTCAGCCAGGTAATCCCGTCGGTCTATGCGCTCAAGCCCAATGCCGACCAGCATTACCTGTTGATCCGGCGCGAGCTGCCGCCGGACCGACACATTGCCGTGCTGTCCGCGGATCTGGATGCCGCCTTGGCAGCGCCGGGCTCGGCGGCCGATGTCGTGCTGATGCCGCGCGACACCATCACCGCATTCGACCTGGAAAACAGCCGCCAGTACGTCATCCAGCCACTGCTGCAGGAGCTCAAGCTGCAGGCGAACCAGTCGCAGCCCACGCCGATCGTGCACATCGATGGGCGCGTCAAGGTGCCGGGTGATTACCCGCTCGAGCCCGGCATGCGCGTCAGCGACCTGATCCGAGCCGGCGGCAGCCTCGAGTCCTCGGCCTACAGCGGCCACGCCGAACTGTCGCGCTATACCATCGTGAACGGCGATCGGCGCCGCACGCAGGTGCTGTCGATCGACCTGAACGCCGTGCGACGCGGGGATCCTGCGGCCAATATCCTGCTGCAGCCGTTCGACCGGCTGTCGGTGAAGGAAGTGTCGGGGTGGACGGAGCAGGCCCAGGTCACGCTCATCGGCGAAGTGCGCTTCCCCGGCTCCTACAGCATCCGGCGCGGCGAGACGCTACGCTCAGTCATTCAGCGCGCCGGTGGCCTCACCGACCTGGCGTTCCCGGAAGGGGCGATATTCACGCGCATGGAGCTCAAACGCCAGGAGCAGCAGGAGCTCGACCGATATGCCCAGAGCATGCGCACCGGCATCGCCGAGATGGCGCTGATGGGTGCGCACGCGGGTCTGGGCGGATCGGAGGCGGCC
>Ga0307374_10003229_pt1 | contig 27994 bp, 31 predicted proteins | sample OX3MG_FD_202532 | JGI IMG/M metagenome (GOLD analysis project Ga0307374, IMG submission 202532) | Soil microbial communities from Risofladan, Vaasa, Finland - OX-3 | ecosystem: Environmental > Terrestrial > Soil > Coastal area > Acid sulfate soil | place: Finland: Risofladan, Vaasa | collected... | reverse complement strand
TGACTTTAGAACGCGTGCCATATAATGAACCATTTGCGATATCGTTGGCAAAATTCAGCGATTCGCTGGAGCGGGTTACGCTGGTAGCGTTTCAGTTGATCGACACACCAGTTCTGCCAAAGCTCACTTATTTGTCGCTCGAAAGAACGACATGGATCGACTCTCCGATGATTGCGCCGAATTTGGTTTCACTCCATTTGTTGAAGTACATGGCGATATCGAACGATTGCGAATTCAAGACGTTGCTGCCCGAGTCAACGATCAGTAATTTCTCCTTCTTGTTTGATCCACATACTTTCAATGCTGGACTTGCGATGGACTTAATTTTGCCCACGATTGCGCCGACTGTGACGTGTTTGTATTTTTTAGGCGTGCTACACTTCGATTTCCCTTGTTTGGAAACTGCCGCGATTGATGTTGATCATGGAACCACCAAAAGGTTTCATGCGCCGCTGCTCAGACATCTCAAGCTGGTTCGTGGTCGAGGAAGCGCGCGGTTTCTGTACTATTATGAAGATATCGCAGAACAACTTCATACGCTCACAATTTTCATTCCACCCAACGAGTTCGTGCAACAATTTATTCGAAAATGCCGCAATTTAAAGATCCTTCGCACAAACACGACATGTCACTCTGCAATTAGCAGTTGCGTAGTGTCCGGTGTACGTATCTTGCCCGACTATCCGTAGCCTGGCAGATTTGCAAGAGATATCATAGTGTCCTGTATTGTAGCCATGTTGGCAACCTAGCACAAAGATCGCGCTTACTGTTAGGTTAAAATTTATGAGCTGACAATGTCAGAAGAGGGATCTGAAAACAGACCCTTGAGATAATAGGCTCTGTGCTTTCTGAATTGCGTGTTCGATTTCAAGAACTGCATAAAGGTGCTAAGTTCAAAATCAACGGAATCTGCTACGACTATAAACAACGTATTTATCCCGGGAACTTTCTCGCAATGCACAAAGAACTGACGATCTCGCAACTCTTTGATGGTACTTTCGTGACGTTCCGAACCAAACGCGTGATCATATGGCAAGCAGGTAGCTACGTTCGTGGAGGTGAAAAATTTGCCTTCATCGGCGTCTTCGAGCTTTACTTGTCGAAATGAGTTCATATGATCAGCAAACGCACAAGAAAGACGAGGAAACATCGCCCTAAAATTTGAAAATATGCGTTTGGATGCGCTGTGAAAGTAGTGAATGCTTTCGTCATCAGATCTGAGAGACTTGGTGATCTTCTTTCTCCATTGATCATTTGAACCTCGAAATTGGCGACGTCTAGAAACAACTTGAAGTTTGTTTATGCGGTAGTATTTGTTTGCAAACTTTTGCACGGGCTTCACCAAAGCCGGGACTGGAATCTGTTTATATAATTCGACGCTTTCTCTCGTAAATTCGTCGATTATTTTTATATCTTCTTCACCTAATCCAACGCCTTCAGATAATCGATAATCATCGGCTTGCACATTCGGGTCTACCTTGTAATCGAGGTTGATGTGATAAGCTCTGGCGCATCTTTGCAATAAACAGAGGTTATCAACGCATAATCGCGCATACTGCCTCACATCATGAAAGCGAGCAGTTAAATGCACATTGCCAAGGCTGTGCTCTTTGTCTTTTAGTTGACGGTCTAGAATATCTCCTACTTTCTGAAGCTTTCGCGCATGCTCCTCTATATTTTCGTCACACATCGAGACAAAGTATGTGGTCTGCCACACAGCGAAACACTCTCGAATAAAGCACTTCGCTGCTCAACATTTCTTAAGCAATGTACGCCTCACTGATCGTTACCCTCGGTGCTATTTGTGCTCATTTTTGCGAGACTGATTCATTTCTAGCTTTGAGAGTAGTCAATAAACACTGGCTCTATCGCGTCTACTCTCAACAGGTGGTCTTCAAGCACTTTACCCTCAACGAACACTGGCAAGAATGGGCTGACATTTTATGTCCGGACAAGGAGCGCTGGAAAAAAGAGGACTTTATCTTTCGCCGGCTAAGCTCGTTTAGGCATAGTATTAGGAGCAAAGAGGGTACAAAGGGTTCATTACAACCGTTCTTTCGTCTAACTACTCTTTTTCTCACGTATTATGCCTACCCAGGACCACTAATTAAGCATCGCCTGCCGCGAACTCTCGTAAATCTTTGGATCGATATGCAGATACCTTCTCTTATACAGGACTTTGATTGGAAGAGACATATCGTGTCGCTAGAGTCGTTAACTTTGGAACTTGGAAGTGCTCGTGAATTTAAAGAAAAAACAGCATTCTTGCTGTTACTAGATGAACTGCCGCAACTTGAGCGATTGAAATCGCTGAAAATTCTTTTCAAGGTGGCTGCAACTCTCAGCATAGAGTGTTGCATAAGACATGTAGAGCACCTAGAACGTCTGTTAAAAGCCTTGCCGAATTTGACAAGCTTTGCCTGGAATATGCCTTGTTCCGTGCAGACGATTAAAGGCCCTTCGATATGCTGCGGGAGCTTCATGCTATTTGCAGCTCGGAGGGATCAATACCGTGGAATGGTGCAAAGAGATGAGAACCTACTTAGAAAGCAACGAGGAGGTATCGCAACATTTGCAAATATCAATAGTATTTGGGGATGTTTTGGGCTTCAAATGCATGATAGACTCCTGCTACCTGATACGAAAGTGCGCAATGAATTTCGAACATGCGACGTTCGACGTGGATGAGTTCCTTGCACCAAGCGAATGGTCTCGATTTGGAAAATGCGCGAAGCTGGAGAAGATCGATTTGTATTGGGCAGAGCCGTTCCTGCTGCGAATCGAGCATTTGCAAGAACTTTTGCCGATCCGTAAACAATTGCGAGTCTTCAAATTGCACAACGTCGTAACTTCAAATCGCACATTCGACATCCTTAAGAGTTGGATTTATCAGAATATGCCGCGGCTAGAGCATGTCGATCCCTTGCAGAATGTAACATTTATAAGCGAAGACGTGAGAAATAGTCTTTCGAATTTTAAATACGAATTAGAATTGCGTCTGGTGCCTGATCTGTTGCTCTAAAGCTGCCAAAAGATTGACTAAGGTTTGCCAAGCAAAGTTGCAAAATATAGATTGTCCGTTAACTAAAATGATTGTGGCCACTGCACTACATAATTTTTTAGAGCGGTATCCTAGGATAACATTGAACTCCAGATTTAAAAATGGAGAAAGCAACTCAACTCTGTCAATCGGGCGAATTACACACTGTGAAAGAATTGCGAGAAATGGCGAAAGCGTTGGAAATCGCGCGATATTCGACGCTGCCCAAAGCTAAATTGTGCAAAGAAATTGCTTCTGTACTGAAGGTAACAATTAAAAATGTAAATGGCAACGAAGACATCGAATTACCTAACGGGTGCATGGACGCGATCACGCAAGACGTGCTCTACGATCCCTACGTATTAAGCGACGGCTTTTCGTATAACAAGAGCTCGATTCAGCAACTGTTTGCCGGTTCCGATAGACCAGTCGGACCAGAATCTAAACAGGCGCTCGATAAGAACGTGATGATTCCAAACGTGAACCTGAAGAAAGCTGTGCTGGAGTGGCTCATTGAAGTGGGCAAAGAGACGGAGCAAGATGTTGTCGAAGAACCGACTGAGCAGAAAGTTCGATACGATGACGCGAACTTTGTCAATGGAATTTATTGGGATGATCGTCGCGCAGAAGATGAGACTATGGTCGAAGAGGAAAGCGAGGAAGACGACGAAATGGATGAAAATGATGCGTTTCCGTGGTTGATACGGCGCACAACAGATCCACGAATCGATCAGAGATTCCTCTCGCTGGTACGATTGATTCACTTGCAATACGCGGTAATCGATAACGTCACGGACTGCGAGGTGTACTTGATGGAGCATCCAGATATCAGGCGAACTCTCGCGGGCAACATTGTGCTGAGCTACGCCGGAACTTCGTCGTTGCGAGAATACATCATTCGCGATCGACCGGATCAAAATCACCACGTCCTTTCAAAGTATCATCGCTATACTTTGCAGATGGAGCACGATTCCACAGTATTGTTTCGAGGTGATCAATCGGCGGTTTATAGAGCGATTGGTCAATATAAGCAAGCCCTTGCTAGATCCGACATCGAATTAGTGAAAGTGCGCTACCTGCTCAACGACTCAGATTAAGAGTTGAATTCATTAAATTACACGATTGTATTTATTTGCACGCTCCGCTAGACCGAGCAGCGTAGAAGCTGAGTTGTAACGAATCTTCATAACTTAGTGCAAAAATCAAATGAATACCAGCCAGACGTTATTTGGTACAAAAACCTCATCGATAGCTGTGAATATACCGCAGTAGATTGGATGCGAAGAACTCGAGGAATAGATCATTTTTTTTTAAGTGTCGTATGTCAATAAAACTTTTATGCGCCTCTTATTTCAGTAACATGAGTTCCATTTGCGCAGTCGGTAAAATTCGCAATCCAGCTACCGGAAGATGCGTCTTAATCTCCGGCAAAATTGGTCAACTAATCGTCGGGAGCAAGAAAGGCGGTTCGGGCGCAAAACCGGCTAAACCGCGCGCGAAATCAGTCAAGATTCAAAAGAAGGATGTTGTTGTTCTGAACGTCGACGACTCCAACGACGAAGGTAAACAGCCGAGCGAGTTTGCAGAAGAAGCGAAGATCCTTTACCGCGTTCTTAGTCACGACCAGAGATTCACGAAAAGAGTGACGATTTTGCCGCCGTATTCGGGGATAGGAGCTGGAAGCGCTGGGATCGTATTCAAGGGGCTATACGAGAAAAAGGAATCGTGTGCCGTTAAAGTGGAGCCGCATTGGGCGCGCGATGCTACGGTATATAGAGAGCAAATCAAATTGCATGCACTACGAAAATTCGCTCAGCAGCATGGCGCAAGCAGCCTGGACCATGTCATTCATTATTTAGATTGGTTTCCTAATATCTACGACCCGTCGGACACTAAACTGGGCGGGGCGGTGCTCATTTTGCCTTTCTATGCCCAGCCGCTGAGCACGCTGTTCGAGAAACTACGACAAGGGGAAGCAATACCCTCACCAGCGAGCACATTTCAGCATGTCGCCAAAGAAGCTTTAACTGGTGTAGAGCAACTAGCTCGCGCCGGGTACATTCACAACGATTTGACACCGTATAATTTCATGTGGAAAGAAGCACCCACGCACGGGTACCTAAATTGCAGACTGATGCTCATCGATTTGGGCGTCGCTGAAGAGGTGAATAGCAAGGTCCTGCATGAAAAGATTGTCGCGACATCTAAAAATATCGTTGGTACTCCGGTCTACAGAAGCCATCGAGCAGATCTCGGTTTTACTCCACGGTCCTATCGCGACGACTTGGAGCAAATCGGATACCTGTTGCTGCAATTTCACTTGCTGTCTGAATCGAAAGGCAAACGAGATTTGCCTTGGATGGACTTGTTTTCAGAAAATCCAAACAGCAAGCTGCACAAGGAGCGAGCAGCTATGAAAAAGAAGCTGTTTGAAACAGGCGAAGGGCTACCTAGCACGTTGCGAAAATATTTCGAATATATTCGACCAATGAAAGTGCAAGATTTTCCAGACTACTCTTACCTACGCTCTTTATTTTAAGTGGTTCAATCAGATCAGACTGCCGTTGACGTCTCTTTTCGCGTAGCATTGTGGTCGTGTATGTCCTTCGCGACCGCATTGGTAGCAAACAATCGTTGCTTCTTCATCGTGCTCTTCCTCCGACGACGACTCTTCGCAATCTAGAACGCTGCCTCGAACGTCAGTTTTAGCATAGCACTGCTCCACAAAATGACCTGGTCTTCCACATCTAAAGCATGGGAACAATTTTGCATCTGTTGCGATTTTCATGCTCTTCTGCGTTCTTCTATAGCCTATAATACACTGCGGCTCAAGCTCCTCGCGATTTTTCTTCTTCGTCTTCGTCGTTCTGACTTTCGTCTTGCACATTGCAACAGGCATTACCATAGTGCCCTGCAACGCCGCACTTGAAACAGACAACGGCTGCTGGTGCTGGTGCAGCCTTTTCTTCAGCTTTGCAGTCTGCGACGAAATGTTCGGACGATCCGCAGCGCAAGCATTTATCGTTGGCGCTTCGGAGTCGCTGCGTAATCTCGGCAATAGTCTCCTGCGACAGATCGAGAGCGCACCAAGACCCGCCTCTCACATTGTTAATGCCGTGCGCAGCCATAGTCATCAGCGTATACTTGTCTTCATCGTAGTCGCTGCAGTCTGGGTACCAATTCTCCAAACTTATCACAGGATATCGCTTGGTCCATTCCGAAGCAGAGCCGGTGTAATGCGCTTGAAGTCGAGCGATGAGATCGCAGGTTTTGCCGACGTAGTACTTGCCTTGCTCTAATTTTAGAATGTAAATAACGACCATTTCTCGGCTGGCGCAAACTCACTCGCGGTAAATTTGTCGATGAGCACTTACAGACTGGTGAAGAGCTGTGATAGCGAGTTTAACACGTCAGCGTACAAAACAAGAAGAAGAGGAGGAGGAGGTAAAAGCAACATCACCAGAGATGAGAGAGGGCCGCAAGCGAAGATACAAAAAACCGTCGTTTAATAAACTTCTGCAGATGGTGCACAGTAATTTTCGTTCGCTCCTTTTGACCAACGTCTAATTTCAATCGATTTAGATATATCCACACGCAATAACAAAAAGAAGGTGTAAATTTGAGAGAATATGGCTGAGTTTATTTGAAGAACACTACAACACTCTGACATTTTGCTTATAGAATGGCGGAAACATTGTGCACGCTTGCGAAGTACGTAGCAGGGTTCGCCGCAACGTAGGAACTCACAGGAGCCGAAACTTGAACTTGTAAGATTGGTGGAGTAATTCCCGGAAAAGCGCTAGTACCAGGTGCTACAGGGGTTGTCGATCCAGTTGCTGATACCCTGATGTTGTAGTTCGTGTTGGGACCAAAATACACCGAAGGAAGAGAAGTAGTGCCGTTATTATAGGCATGGTTCGCGTAGGTTTATCTTTCTCGTTGAAAGGTGGAATTTTAAGAGTTTCACCAAACGTCTCGCGGACTAAATAGCGCAGTCTTGATTGAGGATCCCAATCGGACCAAATGATACGTCAGTTTAAACAGCGCATATGTGGATTGTTTTTATTGTAGTATTCGCAGGCTGCTCTCTTCGTTTTAAACATTGCATCCATGTACCCTACGTGTTCAAAGAGTCCAGTGATATCTGGCATCGTGGAGCCTTTGCAGTCTGGCTCTTCTAGTAAAATATATTTCTGAACTTCAAGCGTATATGGCATTGTTATTCTTCTGTGTAGTTTAAAAACTGAGAAATAAAGTCGAAATTGCTGCGGCAACTACTTGAGTGCTAGTTTCGCCAGATTCTTGACGCCAGTACAATGTGTTAAGAGAAGGCTCCCATGATTTTGTCGATATCAGATTGTGCAGCGTCTGCGCCAGCGCTTTTTGTTGCAATGTACATTAAGAGTTGCGTAGTAGACCACTGGTTTCTTAACGATTGAATCGTCGCCTCAATGAACAATTGGCGCGTATTTACCGTTATGTTCGCGCCAAGCGCCTCTGCCAATATTTCCCCCGCGTTCGTAATTGCCGGAAGATTTGCAGCAGGCATGAGCGGCAAGTACGCTGCAGCGAGCGTAGAGGCACTTGCAAGCCAACCGTTTGGTTCCGTTGTCGCTTGAATGAGAGGGTTTACGAGACGATTAACCGCTGTAGCGAGATTGTATGTATTTTTGCCGATATTGATGGTGTCTACTCCAGCATTGTAAATACCTGTCGCTTTCGATAGTAATTTTCCTATCCCCAATCCCGCGGTACCTGTGGAGCTCTCTAGCAGAACATCCGCTACGTCACCAGCGTAAAACGCTGCTGTATGTGCAGCAGCTTTCTTTACAGCCGCATACAGTGGAGTGAATTCGCTGCCAGCCAAATCGCGATACAATTCTTCCCCTATCAATTGTTCTGGGGTTGCTGTAAATTGCACCGGTAGCTCCGTCTTTGTCGCCGTAGACGTCATATCAGCAATCGCGCGCTGTAGATCTCGCATATTCTTCAGCCCTTCCATTTGAGCTGTCGTTAAGCCGTGCTTGATTGCATATTTTTGAACGCGCTCTATTTGCCTGACCGAATTACTTGCATCCAGCAGTTTGCGTTGTTCGCGTCTCTCTTCGCGAATCAATTGCAGATTTGCACGCTCTGTCTGATTCCGAATTCCGACCTCGTCGATCGGCTGTCCATTCGTTTTGATTAACACGCCTGACGTTGGCTCTGTGCCCGTCTTCAACTCGGCTGCAATTTCCGGATGTTCTCGCAAGTACGTCTTCATTTTGTTCACTCCGTCAATCGCATCAGAAGGAACTGCGTCGACTAGCGGCGCAATCCCGCCTTGTTGCATCTGTTGTTCAACGAACTGGGGCGAATTTGAGGCGACATTGACTGCTGCAATTTCATCGTTAGACAATCCAGCAAATCGCGCAAGGCTTCCCAAATTCACTGCTTCGAGCAAATTTGCGGGGTAGTTCTCATAAGCCATATCCATTCCTTTGGTCAATAACGCCGCGGATGCACCTTTTACGAGCTGCGTCGTTAGCGATTCAATAAACGCTTCCTGCGTGATGCTTAAAATCGACTGTTGATGTTTCAACAAGGCATCCCTCCAGAACCTCGCGCTGGTGTTGCTTAGATCCTTTTCGCTCACTTGCACGCCGTTCGCTTTGAACACCTTCTTGATCTCGTCCGCCGACATATCGGCGATTTGCTCATTCGAGTAGATCGTCTCGCCCATGATGAAGCTAAAGAAGCTCTTGGTGAGTTCGCTTCGCTTGTCAAACGATATTTTCGGGTCCAGCAGTGCGGCATTGAGATTCTTCAGCTTTCCGAGATGCCCGGAAACGAACGTGCCTGCGAATTTGCCGATGAAATCGGTCACGCCCGTTTGCGTCGCGATGAGCGAGAAGGCAGTTTGTCGTATAAACGAATTGTCTGCCAAATTTTGCCCTGTGTACAGCCCGATCGCCAAGGTGGTCCCAATCGCCGCACTCGTTGCGAGTACATTGGATAGATTGAGCACGCTCGCCGTCGCCTGTTGCAAAATGGATTGCTTTGTCGCCACGCCCACTTTTCTTCGGTTGGCGGTAAGCTGTGCTAACGACTGCAAAGGCACTCGCGGCTGCAGTTGACGATCGGGCGGCGCAGTGTTTTTAACGACAGTCACGCCTCGCGCGATTTTCTCCGTTTCTATGAATTTTGTCTGAATCGACTCGGTGATCGTGTTGGTTTGTGCGACGACGACTTCTGCGAGATTCTTCGTCTTGATAAAGTTCCCAACAATTTCCTGTATGCCCGTCTTTGACGCAAGATGCCTCAATCCGTCGATCGCTTCGAGCGCTGCATCCCATGTCACGGCAGCGCTCTCCTTGAGTACTCCGCCGGCGCCCTTTTGTTGCACTTGAGCGATTGTGTAGGAGATCGCCTCGCCCGCGCCGCTGTATCTTTGCGCTTGATAAATAGCGTATGCTGCTGCGTTTCCATTCATCATGCTGAACATTTCCGTAGTCACCGTAGTGAGCATGGTCTCGAGCGAGGCGGCAATCATGTAGTCTGGAACGTGGAAGAATTTCAAGGTGCCGTTCAATGCCGTCGGAATCGGCTGGGAATTCAGAATTGACGCGGCATAACGCGAGCGCTTGACGACTCTCCACATGTTCTGAATTGCCTTTTTGTCGTAGCCCATCAACTTGGCAGCGGCATAAAATGCTTGAAAATAGTAGCTCGACAGCCACCAACTGCCAGCACCTCCAGCGGCACTCGCAGCGGAAGAAGCTGCCGCAATTACGCCGCCGTAAGCCAGGCCCCAGAACAAAGCGTAAGCCAGAATTCCCGCTACAGCGCCGATTACGATGTTTTTCGCAATCACCCCGACAGTGGACAGGATAGTTTGCGCAGCGGAGAGTCTCACGTTTTTGTTTTTGACTTTCCGAAATCGAGCCAAGGCGTCAAGACTCTGAAGAATTCGCTGTGACGGCACGTTCGTATCTGCCTCTTGCATAATCTGCTCTGTGATCACTTGCGTGTCAGATTTGGACTCCTCGACAATCGCAGCCGCAACAGAAGTCTGTATCGCCGTAATATCGAGAGTCGGTAGATTCCGCACGCCGAATCGCTCTTGTCTCAGGGCGCGTAACTTTGCCAGGTCGCCCTCCACGCTTTTGTTGGGTAGTGCGGCGAGACCCTTGAGCGGGTCATTCTTTCTCAGCGCGAGAAGCTTAAAACGATCACCAAAGACAGAATTATTCGTCTGTGGTGCAGCAGCGACACCAGCGGTCGATTGCTGAACTTGGTTTTCCGTGAACTGCATCGCGATTATTGTTTACTCTACAACTGGGCCAAATTTTTTTAAAATCTTGCTCTACGTACAATGCATAATTCGACGAACCATGTCTTTGATAAACGACATCATCACTCTGCAAGATCTCGCAGAAAACATCTGCGACCCTTCCAAATGTACGCTAGATCCAATCTTGAAAGCGGAATGCGTGGATATACGGCGGGTGCTCAAGGGATTGATAGAACTCGACGTCAAATGCCCCGAGAAAGCCTACAATGCTGTCTCTGCAATCGTCTCTCGCATTGAAGCGAAATTCAAAGCCAATAAGGATTTAGTAATGTCCTTTTCTTTGAACGTCTTCCTCAATCGTTATGAGCAGTGGGTGAAAGATATCGAAGCCAACTTAGTAAGAAACGCAACACTCGGCGATTCTTCCAAACCAGTTACGGATCTGAAAGTCAGCTTTGCTCAAATTGCTGGCGCGTATTCTGAAAAAAATGCGATCGATGCGGCATTTATCTACCCATTTTTGTACCCAATGCTCTTTCCAGAGCGTGTGCGGGGGATGTTGTTTTATGGTCCCCCGGGCACAGGGAAGACGCTGATAGTTAAAGCACTTGTGATGGAATTGAAAACAGCAATTCTGTTTGCACCAGACCCGGCGTCATTGAAGGGCAAATACGAAGGGGAGACTGAAAAGAATATCCAAGCAGTTTACAGCTCCGCTTCAGCCTACCTGGATAACAAAACCAAATCCGGTGGAGCAGAATTCGCCATTATCTTCATAGACGAAGCAGACAGTTTACTCGGCGCTGGTCGCGAAGCAGACGCCTCGAAGCAAAGGACAGTAAATACCTTTCTGCAAATGATTGACGGTGTGCGCTCGGACCCACGCATTACAACTATCGCTGCGACAAACTATCCGCAAACGATCGATTCTGCGGTTTTGCGCCGATTGCAAGTGAAAATTCTTGTCGACTTGCCGGTTCACGAGGCACGAGAATTTTTGATTCGCAGTTTTCTAAGCAAACGATATTCTTCGCCGAGTATCCCTCTCCACGAACGCATAGTGAGATTGTGTGTAGAAGAAGAGGATGGCAAGTGCGAGACAAAGTTTGTGAGCTACACTGATTATCTTTCGAATCTAGAGACGTACGGTGGATCGGGTGCAATCACCGAAAGTGGAATCCAAGAACTGTGTAATCGCAGCGGTCCTCTAAACACAACGGCGATTAGAGATTTGATTGGGTTCGTGGACAGCAGCGAGTACAATACTCAGTCGATTTCGGAATTGGGCTTCACACCGAGCGACTTGACAACAGCGCTCAATTTAGCTGCCAGCGCTGCTGCTGCTCGAGCGATTGGAAAGGACGCTTGCTATCACAAAATCAAGTATGGAGACAAGCTTTACTTTGTCTATGACCCAACTCTGAAGAAAGGCAAACTCGGCAAAACAGACTGCACCTGTGAGAAATTGAAGGAAAATGACCGTGCCTCCATCATAGCTTTCAATTTGACTACAAACGATGTGCTGGAAGCGTTGCGCAACTTGCCCTCTTCGCTAAAAATGTCCGATTACCAAGCGATCAAGAAATTCGAACAGGGCAAGGAATAAGAACTATTACTGGGTGTTTGATGTTTTATCGGAGTCGGCGCGTGAAGCAATTGAACTCTCTTTGTACATCGACTCAATCTCTACTACCGCGACGCGCATCATTGAGTTATTCGACGTGACGGACTGCATTAAGATGCAAACCGTGGAAAACAACGAAAAGGCTGACACAAATTTGACCGGCAAATGGGAAGCAAATGACAAGGAGCTTGCAAGAAAGCCCAAGTCAAAACCTAAGCGCAAACACGCTGCAAAAAGCAAAAAGTAGATCAGGAGAATAAATTGCACAGTATTCTGAATGTTCGCTTTATTCAACGACAGCAAAATTGCGGACGTTTTATTCGTGTTGTCGTTTATGCAACAAACTCTGACAATTTGGCAAATTGCGCGCCCGAGGCATGCATTCTAGTAATGTATATAGGGATCGCAGTAACGTATACCTGCCCTGTAGTCGCTACCAACTTGTTCGACCGAGCGGTCATCACCAGCCTCCGTGCGCTGTAGCGTTTAAGCGGCTCGTCGCGCCTGTTTCTAATTTCATATTCGACGAGCATTGAGTGAAAATTGGGCGACGCGTAGAATACGATCTTACCAGCGAGTCTTCGTCGTATATCACTATGCGCTGCTAGATACTGCTCGCATAAAAGAAGGTCAATGAAAAGCACATAGCCAGCGCGTACTAATTCTCGCAATGGCAACATCTCGCCGTCCACCTCTCCGAAGGAAGCTGCATCGGCAAAGTTTGTTACTAACCAGGTGTTAAGGTTTGTGCCATTTCTTTGCTCCTGCTGCCGCTCTTCTTGCACTACTTGATTGTCCCAGTAAATTCCATTGATAAAGTTCCCTTCGCTCGCGTGCGCCTTGTGTTCCGCAGCAGCCGGTGCTTCAACCGCCGCCTCTTCTTCGGTTTCTTTGCCTACCTCGATCAGCCAGTCTAACACCGCCTTTTTCAAATTGACATTCGCGAGCATAAATTTCTTGTCGAGCGGCTGCTTGGACTCTGGTCCAATCGGATGATCAGAGCCCGCGAACAGTTGCAGCAGGGAGCTTTTGTTGTAAGAGAATCCATCGCTCGCAATATAGGGGTCATAAAGGATATCTTGGGTGATTGGGTCCATAAATCCATTAAGAAGAGCGATATTCTCGTTTCCGTTTACATCTTCAATCGTCGCCTTCAGATTCGACGCTATTTCTTTGCATAATTTCGCTTTTGACAATGTGGAGTACCGCGGAATTTCTAAACTCTTGGCGATTTCTCGAAGTTCCTTGACAGTGTGAAGTTCGCCGGACTGGCAAAGTTTAGTAGCCTGATCCATGCTGTTGAGTTCTATATTAGAGACGAACGCGAAAATTTAGAACCAGCGAGAATGCGTACAGATTTTATTTGTTATAAGAACTTGCGGAGAGAACAGATTGCATATAAATTACATATCAAAATAGCCACGCGGCAAACGAAATGATCCATCCTGCTGTTTGTACTTCCTCAAAACTTCCGAATGGTGTCTTGTTTGAAAACCTCGGTCGAATTCATCACCATATACTTTCATATCAGGACCAACACTATAATCATTGGTTATTCGGTACCAATTAACCCAAAATGTTTTCTCGTCGGCGACGGTTTCATATTTTTCAGGATATTCATGTGGTCCAGATGGCTTTTGCATATATGATCCACAACTATAATTACGCGTTGTATGCCACTGATTGATCCAATCTGCAGTTTTATCTTGTGGTTTTGTTCCAAATTGCCCCATAACTTATGAATGAATGTGAAGTGCACAAATCAAAGCACTTCAAATGACAGACAAATAAAATGTCAGATTTGACCAAGATTGTCGCCGTCGATTGTTTAGCGCTTATTGCGTCGTATCTGTGCTACGATCAATTTACAGTATTTACAACGCGTTGTGTCGGAAAATCCTTGCGTGCTCATCGCGCTTTTACGCTAGAGGCATGCTACTCTCGCTCCACGCACCTGAACTCTCGAGAGATCGACCGGTCGTGGAAGGTCCGAAATAAGCTGTGGCGCCTGGCGATTTCTCGCTGGAATGAGCTCTTCCTGAATGTGAAACAGGTAAGAGTAATGTACTGGGGCGTAGACGAGTGCCCTCCGATCACCAATTTTGTCGGCACCCTGATTGTGGGTGGAGATTCCAAAGCAGCCCAGAAGACCATGAGGCTGTTTCCGAACGCTTCCATTCTACAGATACAGCTAGGCTGCAATTGCAAATGGTGTTCCGTCTCGAATTATTTGCTAGCAATTTTCCAGTCTCTTTCCCGCGTGAAGCGAGTCGAAAATGAACCCTCCTTGCACGAACCTGTTTTGGGATCTTGCTGTAGCGCCATTCTCGGCAACACCACTCGGTGGATTTCCCATGCAACAAAGCGCTTTAACGCACCTACGCTGTCGACACATTCATCTGATGCTGGGTGCGAATTTAAATTTCCTGCTACGCCTGTTTCCCGCGCTCGAACTGATCGAAGACTCGTGGTGTACCGCGCAGAAATCATGCGACGGAGAGTGGCGTTTCAAGTGGCAGATTATAAACAACTCGGGCGAATACGAAGAGACCGAAAGCTGTCCTCTTCTTGAGTTTGGCGTGGACAGTCGCAACAGTGTGAAGTACAGAATACCGGACTCTGAGATTCTCAACGAATTCTATTTTCCCTAGCTAATAAAACACAATTTATTTGTCGAGGACCGTGAAAGGTTGATCAACGCGGTCCCGTACTAAACTACAACATCTATCTTCAAAATGTAGCATATCCGAGCTGCGTACCTCCCAGTACCACAACAGCGCAGCTATATCGTTTAAATCGAACTGCGGTATTCTCAGTACTCGCAATTTCCGCACATTTGCAAACACGCTACCGTAACCGCAATCAATCTTACTATCGCATTCAGCAACGGGCGGGGCATTATTACTCGTGAATATCATTTCTTTAAGAGTTGCCGGCTGTGACTCCCTAAGAAATCCTTTGACTACACCAGAATGCGGAGAACTGGTGCCTTGAAATACGAATTGCCACTTGCTGCTTTTGGGGAACATTTCAGACACAGGACAACGCGCTCCAGGCAGCATTGGAAATCCGTCCGAATAAAATATCACTTCTTTGATCGTATCACACAGCACCAAGCATAATTCGCGCATATTATGACAATCCATCCAGTCCCATTTCTCAGACTGGATCGAAGAGAGATGCTTCAGATTGAATTGTCTGAAATCTATCGATGAGCACTCAAACACAAACCACGCAGAAGGATAAGTGGCGGCGAGTCGAGTTTGCGGCAAAAGTTTTTTCTTCGTCAGCACAAACAGTAGGTTCAACGGAATCCCAGATAGTCTTTCGGGTTTGAAACAGAGCTGCATAGGTAGTTTATGCCATTCTTTAGAGACTTGGCGTGCGTACATCAGCTCGCCCAAGCGCAGATATTGCATGATCTGACATCGGTTATCGAACGGCACGGAATCGAACATAGTTTTGTGAAGTACCCACTGTCTGCATGCTGCGCACAGTCGAGCATGTCTACAGCCGTCGTATTTCCTCTAAAATTACGTGACCACGCGCCTAAAACTCCACGTGAAATAAAATACGAACAAGTCGTAGCTGCTCTCTCCGAGTCGTTGCAGGGTGTAGTGTTCAAGCATCTGCGCCACAGCGGCGACATAAGACGTATTCTCGATATTCGCGACTACCTCATTGAGCAGTTCCATGAAACGAAGTGCATAAAGAAGTGCCGCAAAGACGTATGTGCTAGATACTATCCGCGGTCGGATATCGACGAACGTTATCAGACCAAATTCCTCTACGACAAGGATCGCAGCAATAGCTCTCTGAATGACTTTCCCTGCCAATTCAGTTCGGAATTGGAGAACTGTTTCTTCGCTGAAATTCCTGCCGCCCATGACATGCCCTTCTGGGATGCGACTCAGATCTACTATAATTGGCGTTCGGGACTGTTCAGCCATCGCAAGCGAGAATACGCCTATTTTGATCCAGCGCTGTGGCAATTATCGGCGCATCCTACTTTGAATGCTGCTGACATTGCTATGCTTGAGAAGTTTCAAGATGAACTGTTAGGACTGTGCGAATCCATAGTAGAGCTTACGCGTTCGAGGTTGCTGTTAAAGGAGTTGCGTCGTCTACAGAAGCGCGTCGGGCGTCAAATGTCACCAACGCGTAAACGCAAAAGACAGAGTACTGATGACAAATTTTAATCCACATAGCAAGTTGTGCATTTAAAATATTCGAAATCAATTTCTTTGCTCGCACCTATCCACGTATAATACAGAATGTCGAGCAAAAAGTCTAGCGCGAAGGTCGAGGTAAACGAGTACAAAGTGTACGATCTGAAACAGGCGTTATCAGAGCGATACACCATTGGAGAAAAGCTTGGTAGCGGCTCCTTTGGGACTGTGTTCAGTGCGCTGGACAAGAAAACAAACGAAAAATTCGCAGTCAAGATGATGCGGTTAACAGAGGAGGATGATGATAGCGAGGACGAAGAAAATCCAGATAGGTTATCGACATCGACGGTGATCGAGGTCTCGCTACTTGCACGATTGTCGCACCCGAACATAATTCGAATGAAGGAGGTCGATTGTGACTTCAATGCGGATGAGATTGCGATGGTACTAGAGTTAGCCGATTATGATCTCAGCAAATTGCTGAAACGCTGGGCAAAGGAAGATAAGGCACTCGGTGTCTCGCACAAGAAGCAGCGAATGGAGTTTGCGCACCAAATCCTATGCGGTCTCAACTACTTGCACAGCAACGACATTCTGCATCTGGATCTGAAGCCGCAGAACATCCTGATTAAGGATTCGCAATGCAAAATTGCCGATTTTGGACTCAGTGAACGACTCCAGGGAGACCGTTATTTTAGCTCAAGTCTAATGACTGTCTGGTGGCGTGCACCGGAGATTGATTGCGCGTCAGGAAAGTACAGCAAAGGCTCCGATATTTGGTCCATTGGAATCATCTTCTGCGAACTTTTCTTTGACATCAATCCCATGTCCTTACTGGACCAAGAAAACGCCGCTACAGCCCCGGGGCTATTTGGGTTGCAGCAGATTTTTCTAGGAGGTGCTCCTCCGGACAAGTGGGTCCAGAAGTACCACGGAAGCGAGTGCAAGAACCTACTTACTGCCGAGAAGAAAGGTAAAACCAGAAACATCAAGAATGTGGTACGGAACTGGATCACATCCAAAACCGGTAAGCGATGCACCGAAGAGTACGGATACGAAAACTGCGATGCAATTTTAAGCCTCATTTCAAGATGCCTTGCATGGGACCCAGACGATCGAGCCACGGCGGCAGAACTGATGCAACATCGTGCCTTTTCAGAGAGCGGGATATGTGGATCTTGCGCGGTCGGCTGCGTCGTCGTCAAAGGATACCACATCCCCGAGAATTCGGAACGAAAACTACTGCCTGAACTGGAAACCCTGATGAAGACCGCACAAGAAGAAGAGAACGGGCATATAGAGTATGAGATCCTTGTCTATGGCAGAGAAATATATCATCGCTACACTGAAGTGGTGGCGAAAAACAAAAATAACAGTCTCAAGACCCAAGCCTTGACCGATCGTATCCAGAAGTTTTTTCCAGTGATCCTCCAGCAAATTGCATGCCTGGCGTGCGCGGGCTCAATCTTGTCCACACAAAATTGGTCCGATTGGGAAGAGATTTGGATCATCATTGACAAATTCAACAAGACCAACACCATGCCCGAATTCACTCACTACGACCTGATGCAATTGCAGTTGCAGATCTGCCAAACGCTCGACTTCAATTTAGACGGACCTTTTGATGTCGAAGAAGACACGTCACCCGCTCGAAAAAAACAGCGACTTCACTGAAGAGCACATTCAATCATCACCTACATGGCGGAACTCGAACAGAAGAAAGAGTACCTAGTAGAGGAACCTGCGGAGAAACACATCACCAAGTTCCTCAAAAGACACCATGCTGACACAATGCGTACCGGATTCTGGTTGCCACTGATAAATGATGCTGTACATGAATTTTCTCCAGATCTTAAGCGAGCTCGTGAATCCGGGCCTGTGGCGATTCCTTTTGAAGGGCAACTGGGTGCTCCCGAAATTAGAATGACCACAGAGGCCATCGACGCGCTGCTGCTAGGTGCCGAAAACTTTGCACAAGACATATTTGAAGGAGGTCAGAGACTGGTATCGTTGGAAGAAGACGAAGATGATGACACTCTGCAGAGCTGGCATTTCCGCAAATCCTTCATTGAAGAGGCTAATCGCATAATGGAAGAAAACACAAAGCAATTTGATACGTATTTCGTTGCGGGATGCGAAGTCGATGCAGCATTGGCTGAAGCGTTGCCAGTTCCGATGCTCGTATCAACATGTGTACTAGATTATATGGAGCCGATGATCAAGTCTTATACGCACAGTTTTGTTAGGGAGATAATGGACCAATATTTATCTGAACCAACTGAATCTATTTTATAAAATTACATCTAGAGCAACCCTCCATTTTCTCCGCTGCGCTTCCAAGTAACACTAAATGGATCGTTAACGTCTCTCCGTGATAAAATACAATAGGCATCTTCAAAATACAGCATTTTAGGCGCGCTCTGTCCCCAGTCATATAACGTCGCGTGATTATTAGCTATCACAAATTGTGGTATCCTCAACACTTGCAATTTTCGTATGTTCCCCAAGACAGCGGGATTCCTGATCGCAACAGAAGCCGCTTGTTGTGGCGGACCGGTACTGTAGCTGAAACCAATTTCCTTCAGAGTTGCCGGGTACGAATCGATAAGGAATCCTTCGACCATGTCCAGCGGTGGAGGAGGACCTTTCGCTTGAAATACGCATTTCCAAGCAGTGCTGGCCGGAAACATCTCAAGGACTCTTATTACGCTCCCAGCACGAGCAGCCGGAAGCATTGGAAATCGGTCCGAATGAAAGATCACTTCCTTGATTGTCTTGCAGAGAACCAAACAACATCCTTCGATACTGTGAAAGCCCTTCGTGTCCAGCCAATCCCACCTCGAGGAACTGATCGACGATAAGTGCTTGATATTGAATTGCTGAACATCGACGGTCTCACATTCGTACGCAAAACATGGGGTGGGAATCGCGCTTGCAAGTTCAGTTTGCGGCAACAGTTTTCTCTTCGTCAACACAAAGAGCAAGTTCAGCGGAATCGCAGACAGTCGGTCTGGTTTGAAACAAACTTGCATAGGTAGTTTATGCCATTCTTTAGAGACTTGGCGAGCGTACATTAAGTTGCTCAGCTGAAGATATTGCATGATCTGACATCGGCTATCCAGCGACACGGCGCTGAACATGCTTTATGAAGTGCTAATAAGCATGCAACGGCTCGACCGCGCGTCACGGACTGGACGGTCCCTTGGTGTCTAGCTCCATAAACGTGCCCGCGTCGACTATTTGTAGCCTATAGCGAGAGACTAAAATATGAGAGTTCAATATTGTTTGCCATTTGCCAGTACGCGTCTCGTGCAGTTGCACCAGTTTATCTGGACCATATTGCGCCACCACGAATTCACACTTCTTTACCAATCGACCTTGCGGATCGATCAAGACTCTGATTCTGGGGCTATTGCATGGAATCCATTCGTCAAACTTTGCACCCCAATTTAAGTAGCGAATTTGCGCGAAAGCAAGATCTCCGACCCGCACGAGACTGATAATTTTTGAAATACACCAACAGTTCACATCATCGAGCACATCTAGATATAATCCGACCTGGAACCGTACAGTGTTGACATGATATGAAAGTACGATATCGCTCAGAACGTCCAATAAAACATCACACAATACCCTTTTGCGCTTTCTCTTCGTCTTTGTGCATGGTTGAAACTCAACGCATGTCTCAACTTCTTGAAAATTGATCTTTACGCAGTCGAAATTCGTCGGTCTTGCTGCGATAATTAAGTAAATATCACATGTTAAAAATGGTGGATGTTGCTTTGATGGTAGCGCAGTCAATGTTTTAGCGACTGCTTCGATGACGTGCTTGTCCTGGGAGGAAAGTAATATATTGCGAACGATCGTTGTTTTTCGATGGTATTCGCTAAAATACAACTCCTCAAGTTCTTTCTCCTCTTTATCAAACCAAGTACCGGGTCGCGAGTACATTGCGTAGGGGTTTGTGTCGAGTTTGTGAAGAGCAGACGGGGGGGGTGCATGCATGCAATCAGCATTTATTTTCGATCTCTGAAGGTCCCGCCGTTTACAATTTGCAGACGATCGTGAGGGAAAATATTGGATATGGGCACCGTATACCAGTTGCCGGTTCGTTTGTCATGCAGTTGCACCAATTCATCCGTCTCCGCGAACACTGTCAAAAAATCACACTTCTCTACTAATTTGCCGCCAGGATCTACCATCACTCTTAGTCGTTGACTGCTGGACGGGATCCATTCGTCGTATCCCGTATGCCAGTTCAGATAGCTAATTTGTACAAACTCGAGATCTCCGACGCGAACAAGATCGATAATTTTCGAGATACACCAGCAATTGACGTCGTCCAGCACGTCCAAATACAGCCCCGTATAGAACCGTACCGTGTCCACATGGTAAGAGAGCACGATTGTACCCAACTCAGGTAATAAAAGATCGCTCAGTACCTGTTTTTGTTCTTTCCTTGCTTTTGTGCATGTTTCGGCCGCGGGGCATGCTTCGACGTCTTGATGACCAAGTTTTACGCACTCAAAGCTGCTTTGGTTTGCGGCTATAATTAAATTGATATCACATTGTAGAAACGGCACATTTTGTCTTGACGGTACCGCGGTCAACGTTTTAACGATCGTTTGGATCACGGCTTTGTCTTCCGTGCAGCGCAATATATTTCGAGCGATTAATGCCGAACGGGTATAGGCACGTAAATACAAATGCTCCAGATCCTTTTCTTGCTGATCAAGTTCCATTTATTTTTTGTGACAACCAGGCACGCTGCTCTTCACAAAAAATTTCCTCGACGGTCTCTTCCAATAGGATAAAATGAACAAAGTATTGCTGTTTTACTTGCTGTTCATCAGCTTCAGCTCGATTGTACTCGCGGTCTTGTTTCTGTACGATGCCGTGGACACTTATGAGCGGGCACGTGAAACTCGTGCCGAAACCGCAAGAATGCAACAGTACGTTCTGCTGCTGCACCAACAGGGCGAAAACAAATTGGCTCGAGCACGCGAAGTCGCACGCACATTGGAAATGATACATTCCCTTCCCACAACAAACTAAATTTACCACCTGTCTCATTATTCGTGTTCATGTCATCACTTATCACTACGCCGGAATTTGAAGTCAAGGCAGCCTGTCGAGAAATTTTGATCCGTTGGGGTATCATTCTCCCAGCGAACGCAGAAGAAGAGGAATACGTAAAGCAAGACTGTAAAAACAATGCTCCGTTCAACATACTCGCTCTGCACGTCAATTATTTTCCAGATCAACTGCAACGCACAGCAGTCGACACGATCGGAACTATTCGATTCTGCGACATGATGTTCACATTGCCAAATCGCTGCTATGAGTTTATGAGAGAATGCATCGAATTGATATACCAGGGTGGATTTCAGGCGAAGATGCCAGAGATGCCACCGCATTTGTTTGCTGACGACATAGTGGTATGAAGTGGGTCGCCAAGGTGACCTTCCTTTGCCCATGTGCTGGAATACTTAAAATAGATTTCTTTCACGCGCCAAGGCCGATTTCGATAAAAGTACGATATCACTGTGGTAGGATTCAGGTTAGCGCATCGCCATACTGTCGCAAATTTGAAAGGTAGGAACCAGTAGAAAACGGACAGGTCGTTTTCTTTGACAATCGCTTCGTCTTCCTCATCGATAATCACCTCTTTCACCGAGTCGAGATAAATATCCTGAAGATACAGAGTTTGCAAGCGAAGTCGGTCCACATTGTTAGGCGCAAGGTCCCGGTAATCCCAGATATTTAGCTTACGGATATAATTCAGATCGAATTGTTGTATCCACAAGTCGCGACGTTTCGACCAGTGCGTTAGCGGATTGATACCGCCGGGAATGAGATTGTTGCGCAAAAGATAGAGTAACATCTTGGATGGAACCAGCGACAAACGACGCGGGCGGAAACATCGTTTTAATGGCAGTGAAGCCCATTTACGAGAGCTGCGGTGAAGTCGAAGCATACTTGAAAAGGGCAACATTGCCATGATGATGATGCTAACTTCATTAGCGACGGACTCCATCACTGTGGTTGCTGTAAAGTGCATTGAAGAGCTGGCAGCCCGCACATTGTGATGGAGTCCGAATTGGTCCCGCAAGTGGGAACTATGAATGCGCAGGTAATTTTGGACCACTGCAGCTCTCAACCGCCCGAGATAATACATCGTATTGGTACAATTATAAGTCAGTTACCGGATGTTCTCGAATGCAACCTTGAAGACGTACCGGCTTTATTGACTGCACTTCTTGCTTTGACTCCTTCTACACAAGACTCTGACGGCGCATGCACGATACTTCAAGAGATAGAACTCAATTTGGCCCGATGCCCGAACGCAAGGCACGCCGAACTATATGTTTATCCGGTTTGGATCGAAGTACAGAGATGTGTAATGCAATATCTAATCGCCGATCTCTGTCGCATCGTCATGCAGTATGTCGAAACATATTCTCAACGATTTTATCATGGACTGATCGTTAAGACTTACACGCGAGACGAGCAGTGGTATGTTGGACAGATTACTTGCATCGCTACAGTTGCAACCATTCCATTCGTATTTATTGAGTATTACGGCCAGCAGTTCGCGTGCAGTGATTGGTTCCCCGCGACAAGTAGCAATCTCAAATGCTTCTACAATTCACGAGGAGAACGTATTGAAAAGGCGAAATTCTTGAGTGCAAAGGAAGCTGAAACCTACGATGAAATCGAATTGTTTAATGGTTTTAGCGGAGAATATGAAAGCTACAACCGTCTCTCGCGTGCACTACCATTTTTTGGTGCAGCAGATGCAGCGTCTGTTCGCACGTTCATGGTCTAAAAATATTGTCTTTATTGCTATACATTTACTTTTCACATGACAAAGAAATCTTGCTTGGAAAACCGAACTCGCCAGTGTGAAGAGCTCCTTGCGCGGCGAGAGCACAAATGGAGTCCGAACTCGTCCAACAGGTTGGGTCCAATGCCCGTTTAATTTTACACCACTGCAAATCTCAACCAAACAAGGTGCTGCGCCATATTGTCGCAATTGTAAGCCAGTTACCTAACATTATCAGATGCAACTTCCAAGATGTGTCGAAATTGCTGGCCCTTCTGCCTTCGGGCCAAGATACTGACTTCAGATGCGTGATGCTTCAAGAGATCGAATTCAATTTAGACGAGTGTCCGAACAAAAGACATGCCGAGCTGCAGGTTCATCCGCTCTGGGTGGAGATAAGGCGCGAAGTGGCGGAATATTTGCTTGGCGACCTTTGCGGTATCGTTATGGAATATGTGAAAGCATACTCGCAGCGGTTCTATGTCGGACTAATCGTTAAGACTTACACAGAAGATCAATGGTATGTGGGGAGAATCACTAAGATCGCGACTGTTCAGGGAATTCCGTTTCTATTTATTGAGTACTACATGCACGAGTTTGATTGCAGCGATTGGATCCCAGCAACCAGTGCCAACGTCAAATGCTTTTACAACTCGCAAGGAGAGCGTATTGAAAAGGCGAAATTCTTGAGCGCAATGGAAGCTGAAACCTACGATGAGATAGAAATGTTTAATGCCAATACTGGAGAATTCGAAAATTGCCTCTTCTCGCACTCTGCATTTTTTAGTGTGGTAGATGTAGTCGCTGTTCGCACGTTCATGGTCTGATATTGTGTCTTTATTAATATACAATTACTTCGGCAGAGAACAAAAAAAGGACAAACGTGTTGTTGATTCAGAAACCGAATCGTTGAGAGGACTCCGGTTTAGACTGCTCGGAAGAGGTGATCGGAGAACTAGCTATATCGAGGCGGCCACGCAAGAACTCGACATTCTCTCTATAATACAACTTAATCTTTTCATCTAAAGCCTTCATAATCTCCGTTTGCTTGCCTTTGCAATGTTCTCTGTAACACTCATTTACGATTTTGTTCTCCAAGTGAGTCTGCTAGAGGCATTATTGAAAATGGTCCCTCAAGAAGGACTATGCCGTCTGACTTCTCGAATTTCGCAGCATTCTATCTAAATGACGACTACCGTGATTGTTATCAGCGGCTATTAGCTCGCAATTCAGTGTTTAGAGGATGCCATGCAATCGTGATTTTTCAGTTTGAACGCGACGATGCAGAAATCAAATCGTACGCGCTGGAAAACGAGAAGGAATGGCAACAGTTGGTGTTCTCTTGTTTAAACGAGAACCAGAAGAAGTCTACAACTCGCAAATCGGACTGTGTATATGGCTATCAGTGCAGTAATCCAGAGAATGTCCGCGTCAAGAGCTCGACCATGGAGACGCCGAAGATCCGTAAAACAGAGTATGACGAAAACAAAGCAGCAAATCAGTTAGCTAGTATCACTGCCACTATGGATGCATTTCTTCACAAAAAGGTTGTAGGTTGTGTATGGTTTCAGTGCGTGTAAAATAGAAGAGAATACACTGTCTATTTTTTACTCGACAATTTCTATTTCGACGCCCGAATTTGCTCGTAATTTGTCAAACTGAACCTGGGTGGACCATAAGGCTAGATAGTTGCTGAGTCTGATGAGGCGCAAGTGCTTGAACATAGAATAGTCAGATTGCAGAAGATACAAGTGATGGGTATCGGTCGGTTGCAACAGAGACGAAAACACTTGTAGTTGTGGTAAAAGGAGGAGATCGGAAAAATTCACCAGGTGAGTGCCTTCAACCGTAAAATGGGTTATTTGTGCGAGAACTTGAGAGCCGATCACATAGCTGTCGAACAAAGGCATACTTGAATTGTTGTTGTCCACGAGCACAATCTCTCGTAGAGCCGAAGGAGTTGTGCGTTCAGACATTTCGACATGTGCGCGTAAGAAGGAGTAGAAAATTGCGGGAGAACAAGTTAGTTTGCGCAGATTCGAGATCATCGTGCAGAATGAACTGTACCTCTGCACGCAGCAGTCTTCCCACGACGTAATACGCGCTTCTTGTAAATTACTTAAGCATTGGCATATCTGCTCTCTGCGCGTCATGTCATCTGGAACTTTGGTAAAATGGATAGACTTCGTGGTAGTCATCCAGAGCTTGCAGAGAGAAATACTTGAAACCTGGGGTATGGCCGACTCCTGTGCTCCTCTCAGCCTCCTCTGTCTTCTCGATTCTTTGTCATAGGGATAGAGACGGCGATTCCAAGAACTGTGGACTGCCCCGTAGGATAATACAAGTGGAAAACGGACGTAGCTCCAGACATGAAATGCCAACTGGTTTGCTTCAAAGACTTGCATTTTTGATGGATGAGTGGAGTGCTGCTCAAAAAAGCACTTCACAACTCATGTCGACTTGTGATGTCTGTCTCGCGAATGGAAATCTTCCGTTAGATCAAGCCAAAACAATATGCAATGGTCATATTGCAATCTTTCAACAGCTTCTAAGAATTAAACAACGCGAGAATGCGGAGAAAGAATCCAAGTCCAAGAAACGCCCGCGACAAACTGCAATTAAATCAGTCCCTCGCCGACCCGTCAAGCCCGAAAGCGCGGCCGCTGAAGATCCAAATGCATTGATACGTTGCAGCAAATGCAATTATGGAATTTACGCAAGATGTGGCCAAACAGTGTACAATAAACGAATATGCGCTTCTTGCTTCTCGGAAGGGTTAGTGTACAGATGTGATCATGGCAGCGATTCAGAAGAAGAGATGCTAGCCAATGCTGGTGGAGTTGCTTAGTTGCCCGGATCTAACAGAGTCTAGAGTTTTCTGCATTTCAATGATTTCATTTCGCTTCTCACGCTTCTCGTTTTTGCAAGCCTGAATTTCGTCGTCAATCACTTGCACCTGTTTTTGAAAACCGTCGATGTATTCTCGTTTGCGCTTGTTCGCTTCTCTCACTCTTGTTGAATAAAAGGATTTGATCATCCTTTGCTGAGACCTAATTTTGAGCATAAGCTTTATCTCTTGCTGAGTCTGTACCAAGCTTGGAAATTGAGTCTTGTCGATATGAATAGAAATCCTCTGATCCAGCGCGATATTCGTCAATTTTACGGGAACGCCGTTGAAATCACCAATTTTAAGGTACTCGTCGAATAAGCAAGGACGGATTGCGCTATCGTGGAAACATTGATTGATAACAACCCTGTATGCCTCTTGCGAGGGGAGATAATTAAGTGCAATTGTGTCGGACGCTTCGACTGTCTGCTCGGAGAACCAGATAGAATCCGTCACCACATTGTGATAGTACAACTTGGCAATATGAAACGTCGATAACTGCTTGATAAGCTTCGGAGATGCCATGGTTTTTTGTGTTTGAAGTACAATCTCGCAAAGTTTCGTCCGGTCGTTTATTGGACAATTTCAATGGATATGTTCGGGTTCAAACGGGTCATTTCCGTATATTGAGCTTCGGTATACAATGAGAACACGTAACTACAGAGTCTTATTGTGCGCAGATTTTTGCAAGCAGTGTAGTCGAGCGTGAATGAATAATCTGTAACCGTGCGGCGGGTCGCTTTTGTTAGCACTGTAAACACCTCCAAATTGGGCAGCAAAAGCAGCTCCGAGAATTGCATTGAATAAGCGCCTTTGATTGTAAGATGCGTCAGCTGTTTTAGCACACTATACCAAGGAATCGATTGAAACACCTGTCTGGGGTCATTTTTGCGCAGAATTACCAATTCTCGCAATGCAGAGGGCTGATGGCTGTACAAATATAGATGAAACGTGTCCATGTCGCAGGTTATTTTGCGCAATTTCGATAATAAAACGACAAGCAAACTCCAGAATTCGCTTTGATCGCAATGTTTACTGGCACTAACATCCGCCTCTGTTACATTTTGTAGAGATCCAGAGTCTCTCCATACAACCACTACGATGCGGCATTTTTGCAAACGTGACGGAGTGCAAAGTATTGAGCCACGATTTGTTCGAGGAAGTGATTTGCATTTTCTCGTGTGCTCGTTCGTATAGGAGTCTCCTTTGCCAAGAGCGATGAACGGACGCATAAGAAAGAACATGTGGAAATACGGCAAATCGCCAGATTGAGAATGCAAATTCGTTGAAATCAAACAATTGCAATTGCATTTTTGTGTGTGACTGTGAAGTGCATGCAAATGGCGCCCTTTATTTGATAGTACATTCAATGTTCACAAAGTGCATGGTTTTGAGATCTGGTCTCTGGTATTGGATAGCCATACCAGACATCTCTTCCCAACCGTCTTGATAAGGCATCCACTTTTTCAATCTGTCTTCCATGCCTAGGTGTAGCAGTTTGTCGACTGCGATGAGTGGCAACTTTTCGATGCATTGTGTATTGTTATCATTGTAGAAACATTTAAGCCTTGGACTACCGCATGGAATCCATTCATCGTAACAAGCGTCGAACCCCAGATAGTTCAGATGAGCAAATCGCACGCATCCAATGGAGATTAGCTCTTTGATTTCGCCAACAAACCAAGACCCGCTGCTGCACGGAGATACTTTCACATTCATCCCTAGCTTGTACAGCACATCATGACTATTATAATCGCTGACTATTCGCGACAACTCGGGCAAGATATGCAGGACAATCTCCGGTGTGGGATTGAATGATCGCGGAGCGGCGTGAAAACTTATAATATTACATGCGTAGTAGTGTTTGATTTCTGTTAGAATTTCTGTAGCGCGTGATAATTCCTCTGATACGACAGCCTTGTCTTCTTCTAATTCATAAAAATGGTCTGCTTTGGCAGGGCATCTAGCACGGCAATCATGGCGTGGCAGCAGCGGTTTTGTGAATAAATGATTCAAAAATGTCGTTCACATCATACTTCACTCGACAGAAAAAATGGCAAGCGTCGTTTTGGTAGCCAGTGCGGACGGTAAGCGCAAATGTTTTGAAGCGCACGAAATAGATGAAGCGAAGCTCTGGCTGCATGAACGGTACATCGAGTGCAAGTACGAGCATTT
>Ga0307374_10003227_pt1 | contig 28005 bp, 25 predicted proteins | sample OX3MG_FD_202532 | JGI IMG/M metagenome (GOLD analysis project Ga0307374, IMG submission 202532) | Soil microbial communities from Risofladan, Vaasa, Finland - OX-3 | ecosystem: Environmental > Terrestrial > Soil > Coastal area > Acid sulfate soil | place: Finland: Risofladan, Vaasa | collected... | reverse complement strand
GTACGACGCAGCACTCAGGTCCGCTTGGCTCTGTGCCGGCGCCGAACAGGTTTGAGCCTGCCAGCGGTGCAGCGGTCCCGACATTCCTAAGGGGTGCTAAGGCAAATGGAGCAAGCGGGTCCAGCGGTGTTGGAATAACCAATCCCAGGTACTTCGGCCGGCTTCTAAGCTCCTGAATTCACAACGATTCTGCTTCTAAGGTCCGCGAAGTATCCAACTTTGCTTACCTGATTTCCGCCGAAGCCAGCACAAATCAAGCAAAGCTGGGTACTTCTCGGCTCGCGGTGACTTTGCGCCCTGGCTAATTTACGACCAGCCGTGAACCGTGCATTCTGTTCCTCCTCCGACGTACATCCGGGGTAGGGGTAAATGGGCGCCTTAGAAGCATCGCTGGTTGCGGCTTAGCGGCGGCGCCCATGCCATTAACGTTGCCGCGATCAGGTTTTCAGCAGTATGAGTCCGCTTACTGCTGCCTGAATAAGGTCGCGTGGCTCAATCGGATGAATGGCCGGACCCTGCGAGGTCTCCTGGTTGACGCCGAGAACGCCACCTCCAAGCCGGACTGGAGCAAGGAGGGCGTCGACCTCAACACCGAAGTTGGCCTCTCAACCACGGCTTTGGAGAAGCTGCTCCAGATCCGCCCAGAGTCTTCGGCCGAGCGGTTCACTGGTTTTTATGACTACTTCGTCACCGGTGGCGGTGACCTGACACCACGCCAGTACGCGCCCTTCCTGCGGTACTGTCCGAAGTGCATCGAGACTGGGTTCCATACGCCGCTCACCCAACTGCGCCAGGTCAGGGCTTGCCCGGCGCACAGCACCCTGTTGATCGAGGCGTGTCCAGTCTGCGGCGAAGCCCTTCCATACAGCCTGACGACTGCAAGCATCAGCCGGCCCTTCGCCTGCAAGAACGGCCATTCCGTGTGGCGCCACATCGGCGAAGCCATCCACCTCGAGACACGAGATCCCCTGTGCGCCGAGGCAATCGAGAATTACCTGATGTTCAGGGACGAGTTGGGCGGAGCCACGTCTCAACATGCCTGGGGTCTTTCACTGCAGGCAAGATCCGAGAATCGGCTTGATTCATTGCGTGCACCGCCAAGCCCCGCGTATTGGACCCACTACACGACCGCTCAGCCGCCGACAGGGATGTTCCCGCACGTATCCAAGAAGTACCAGCGGTTCCAATTCTTGTTCGACGACACGTCAGGCGTCCAGGAGGAACCGCCGGACAGCAGCAGGGAAGCGAAGCGTAAGGCGGCGATGGCGGTGTTGGCCAATGTAGATCCCTTCGCACCGCTGCTCCAATCTGTCTCGGCGTCCACCGCCAGGTCGATACTGAAACGTGCTGGTCGGAACCATCGACAATGCTTCCACATGACCCATGAAGCAGCGAAGGATCTGATGAACCGGCAGAAGATGCCGTGCAGGTTTGCTCAAGCGTTCATCGTCTGGATGCGCTTCCTCGGCCTACCGTCGGTCTGGGCTCGCACCAACGAACGGGGATGCCGTGAGCTTTGGCCATACCGCATGGATCGGAATCCCCCTCAGTTCTCGATCCTGCAGAACATCAATCTCGGTCTGCTGCGCATGCATCCATTCATCGAGATCCAATGCAAGCGTGCAGGATTGGTGCGGGCCGCGCGACCGGCCGCCGACTGGGTGGCTCGCATTTGGACCCGGCAGGTCCTCCTGACCGCCTTCGTGCGCTGCGATGAGCTGCTGCGTCCGGGCCAGGACCTCAGGATGGATTTAGAACACCTGAACCTCATCACGCCGGAGATGCTAATCCCGTATATGCATCTGTCGATCGAGAAAGCCACGCGCCACCGGCTGCTTCTGAAAGTGGACGTTTGGGAGGACAAATTGGAAGCTAGGCTCGACCTGGCCCTGGCGGCGCCGGCGGACCACCAGGCCAATGTGGGACGGGTAGTGGACAAGTGGCTGCGGTTCGCGCGGATGGGCCTGATTGACGTGAAACAGGCACCGCGGAATCCCTCCAGGCACTGAAGGCCAGCAAGAGCTACTAGGTCGCTGACCAACTCAGGGCTTCCTGCTAAGCTTGATGCGCCGCGATTAGCCGAAGGGGCAAATCGGTTAGCGCGGCGGGCACCGGACCAACAAGTGCCAGCGAACAGGGAATAGGCGTGCAGGGACCAACTGCGTCCTATATGGACAGCGAGTTCGGAAAGAGGGGTCATTTATGGCCAGAGAGCCAGCGCCGCCCAACGGGGACGGTGGATCTGCCGCATCGGGTACCAAGCAGAGCGCCAGGATGGTGGACCGGTTCAAGGGTCCCGATGGCAAAGCGCGCCTGCTGGAAGTCATCCGCAGCAACCGCATCGTCGGGGGCGACGCGCATGTCGCGGAAAAGATCGTCGCGCAGTTGCAGATCGAAGAGTTCCCCAAGAATCACGAGCTGATCAAGCAGCAGTCGTCTGACAACGACCTCTATTTCATCCTAAGCGGTGCTGTGGTCATCCTGGTGAACGGCCGCGAGATCGCCACCCGTTCGGCGGGCGACCACGTCGGAGAGATGGCGCTCCTGGATTCAACCATGCGGCGGAGCGCATCCGCGCTCGTCACCGAAGATTGCGTCGTCGGTGTCATCACCGAACCAGCCTTCACTGCCATCGCGACGGAACATCCGGCACTGTGGCGAGCGATGGCTGTCGCGCTCTCCCAGCGGATCATGCAGCGCAACCGATTCCACACGGCGCCCAGGGACATTCCGGCCGTGTTCATCGGGTCGTCCTCCGAGGGATTACACATCGCCGAAGCGATACACAAGAGGCTTGGCAACCATCCGTGCACTCCGGTGCTGTGGTCCCAGGATGTGTTCGACGCATCGCAGACCACCATCGAAGATCTGGTGAGAGCCACCCTGGAGACCGATTTTGCCGTCATGATATTGACCCCCGATGACATGACGCGCAGCCGCAAGCGTGACCGCCTGGCTCCACGCGACAACGTCATCTTTGAGCTGGGGTTATTCATGGGCGCTCTCACGCGCCCCCGCACGTACATCGTCATGCCGAAGGGCAAGGACCTGAAGATACCGACTGACCTGCTGGGTGTGACGCACCTTCCATACAAGTACAGCAAGCCGGTAAAGGCCGACCATATGCGTAGCGTCTATACGGCTCTTCCAAAGCTGATCGCTCAGCTTGGACCGCGATAGGGGACGGAGATGGCAAGCAAAGAAACCATGGACAAGGTCCGAGAGATCTTCAAGACCGTCTGGAAGGTCCGCGATGGCTATAAAGTGCCGGACTCCGACAGCGTCTCTCTCGGAAACGATGCGGTATCGATCGAGGGGACCGTGCTGTACGCCGACATGCAGGACTCCACGGGCCTGGTGAACGGCTACAAAGCCGAGTTCGCGGCCGAGATATACAAGTCTTACCTGGTGGCCGCGTGTGACGTCATCCGCGCCAACGGTGGAGAGATTACGGCATTCGACGGTGATCGCGTCATGGCGGTATATAAGAATGAGACCCAGAACACCAGTGCCGCCAAGAGCGCACTACAGATTAACTGGATCGTGGGTGAGATCAACAAGCAACTCAAGGTTTCATATCCCAACAGCAGTTATATGCTGCGCCACGCCATCGGCATCGACGTAAGCAAGCTGTTGGTGGCAAAGACGGGGGTGCGGAACAACAACGACCTGGTGTGGATCGGGCGGGCCGCGAACTACGCCGCCAAGCTCTGCGTGCTGTGCACCTCGGAGCATCCGATCTACATCACGGAGGATGTGCACAGTAAGCTGCACGTTTCTGCGTCCAAGGGGGGCACTCCGCCCCAGCCCATGTGGGAGAAGCGTGTCTGGACCGACAAGGGCATCAACGTATATCGCACCCACTGGTGGTGGTCCTTCTAGGTCTCTGCCGAAATGCATGGCGACACCCGGGATCACAATTTCCAGCGCGCCGGCGCACTCTCCAACACTCACGTCGGGCGCGCTTTCGAGGCGTCAGCCAAGGCAGTCCTAGCTGCCTCCGGGATAGTAGTCCGACCACGCTACAAGCTACCTTTGGGGGTCGCAGCACACCGCAAGGATCATGAGTTTGATCTTGGATCTGATTCGCCCAAGGTGATCGTCGAGTGCAAGTCTCGCCGGTGGACGGAAGGCGGCAACATGCCGAGCGCCAAGGTGACGGTCTGGAATGAGGCGATGTTCTATTTCTCCCTGGCGCCCGCGGACTACAGGAAAATCATGTTCGTGCTGCGGGACTTCCATGCCAAGAGACAGCTGACGTTGGCTGAATATTATCTAAAGCGCCATCCACACCTTGTGCCGGCAGGCGTGGAGTTCTGGGAGTACGACGAGTCGACGGACGGCGTAAAGCAGCTCATCTGACCACGCCCGTTGGCGCCTGCCAACGGAGGACTCCTTACTGAACACAGCGTTGCTGGCCTACAACTTGATGAGCCTTTTCCGCCAGACGGTGCTCAAAGCGAGTGCCCTGCAGAGCGGCGGCCACGACGTGCAACACACCCTCAAGACTCTGCGCTACAAACTGTTCGCCAAGGCGGGCTACACCACCCGCGAGGGTCGCAAGGACATCCTCAAACTGTGTGTCGCGATGCGCCAACGGCAATGGATCGAAGGCCTCTGGGACCGCTCCAAAACCTTCTCGCTGCCGGTCCGTTTCACGCCGGCGTACTCCACCGCGTTGGTTCTAATGGAAATACTGGGTTCATCGAAATCCTGGGCACGTGCTGGACGGTACTCTATTGGTTTATTCGCACCGTCCTTGCGACGATCGAAATCGTCGTCCGATTGGTTATGAGCATGTACAAGACAGCCCGTTCAGCTTATCGCAGGACGCTTGCCCGGCTGCGGCATTCAGTCCATCGAAAGTAGGGTGGTGTCCACGGAATCGAGGGACATTTCACAGTCCTTCCGCTGGCATCAAAATCGATGAGCGCAGGGCTGAGTTCTAAACACTCCCTGAGTTTATAATCATTCTGAAAAAAGGAAGGGTGTAAATGACTCCTAAGCAATTCGTCGAGAAATGGAAGGACAACCCGCTCAAGGAGCGCGCGAGCTATCAACTGCATTTTATCGATTTGTGCGCCCTGGTCGGCGTGCCGGCACCCTCACCAGCCACCGCTGAAACATATTGCTTCGAGCGCGGAGCACTCCGCACAGGAGCTGGGCAGGGCTGGGCGGACGTTTGGAAACAGAACTACTTTGGGTTTGAATATAAAGCCACGCGAAGCAATTTAGGCGAAGCGCTAAAACAGTTGATGACCTATGCTCTCGCATTAGATAACCCGCCCCTTTTGGTTGTCTGCGATACCAACATCATCGAAATTCACACCCATTTCACCAACGCACCAAGCGAAGTCCACACTATTGCGCTGGAACAGATAGGTGAACCTGCCAATGTCGAAAAGCTACGCTGGCTATTCACCGACCCCAATAAGTTCCTCCCCAAACTCACCATCTCACAAATAACCGAAGAGGCAGCCGGCAAGTTCGCCACACTAGCGCAATCGTTGAATGCTAGAGGCCATGCTTCGCAGACTGTGGCGCATTTTCTCAACCAATGCCTATTCTGTCTATTTGCCGAGGATGCCGGGTTGCTGCCCGGAAAGCTATTTGAGCGTCTACTCGATAAAAGTCAGACTGACCCCGCGAAACTTTCGGCACGCTTGGAAGAGTTGTTTAATGCCATGCGTAAAGGCGGAGATTTTGCGCTGGAAGACATTCACTATTTCAACGGCGGCTTGTTTGAGAAGATTGAAATCTTGCCGCTCGAAACGAGTGAAATCAAAATCTTGCACGATGCCGCCAAGCTCGATTGGAGTGATATTGAGCCGTCTATATTTGGAACCTTATTTGAACGCGGTCTGGATCCCAGCAAACGTTCCCAACTCGGGGCACACTACACTGATCCGCAATCTATCCTGCGCATCATCAACCCAGTTATTGTTGAACCACTGGCAAGAGAATGGGGAATCGCCCGCACTGAGATTATTCAAAAACTCGCCAAGCACAAGAAGAGAGGCGACAAGGCCGAACGCGATGCTCAAGCCGTTTTCACAACGTACCTCGAAAAACTCAAAGAATTCCGGGTGCTAGATCCCGCCTGTGGGAGCGGTAATTTTCTATACATAGCCCTGCGATCATTAAAAGACTTAGAACACCGCGCAAATCTTGATGCCGAGACCGTCGGGCTACAAAGGCAGATTGGCATCGAATGTTCTCCAGCCAATGTGCTCGGGATAGAGCTCAATACATACGCAGCCGAGCTCGCTCGCGTCACTGTTTGGATTGGTGAAATCCAGTGGATGCTTAAGAACGGCTACCCGATTCACAAGAATCCTATTCTTCAGCCACTTGACCACATAGAAAATCGCGATGCCGTGCTGAATACGGACGGCACTGAAGCACAATGGCCTGCTGTAGACGCCATCGTCGGCAACCCACCTTTTTTGGGTGATAAGAAAATGCGAGTCGAGTTGGGTGATGAATATACCGAAGCCCTTCGCAAATGCTACCAGGGACGCTTACCAGGGGGCGCCGACTTGGTGACTTATTGGTTCGAGAAAACGCGCGCACAAATCGAGAGGAGTAGCTGCCAGTTTGCTGGTTTGGTGGCTACAAATTCGATACGCGGTGGGGCAAATCAGCAGGTGCTCACACGTATTTGCAATACCACGAGAATATTTAACGCGTGGAGCGATGAGGATTGGATTAATGAAGGTGCTGCAGTCCGAGTATCTCTAGTGTGCTTCGGTGACGTGGCAGGCGCAGTACTAGATGGGAAGATTGTTGATGCTATTCACGCCGACTTAACCGCTGGCGAAGGTCTAAATCTTACGTTGGCAAAACCTCTAAAAGAAAATAACGGTGTGAGTTTTCAGGGACCAGTGCTTGTGGGGCCGTTTGATGTAGAAGGCGACATTGCACGAGATTGGTTAAAGCAACCCAACCCAAATGGGAAGCCAAACAGCGATGTACTGCGTCCAATGTTAAATGGCAAGGACATAACGAGCCGCGTGCGTGGATCATGGGTCGTCGATTTCGACTCAATGACTGAGCGGGAAGCAAGCCTTTACGAACGTCCATTTGCATTTGTACGAGAGCACGTCAAACCGCTGCGTGATGGAAATCGTGACGCGTCACGTCGTGAGCGTTGGTGGCTACACGGGCGATTAGGAACTGAGTGGCGTTCCGCGATCTCCGAAATTCCCCGCTATATAGCAACTACACGGGTTGCTAAACATCGAACCTTTATTTGGCTGCCAACGATATGTTGGCCTTCTGATGCCGTAGTAGGAATCGCTCGTTCAGACGATGTGACATTTGGAATACTTCATTCTCGCTTTCACGAACTATGGTCGTTAGGCCTATGCACGTGGCTCGGTATGGGCAATGATCCTCGCTATACACCAAGCACTACCTTCGAAACTTTCCCGTTTCCAGAAGGACTGACACCCAATCTGCCGCCTGCAAAGTTCAGTAATAGCGCAGCCTCCGATATTTCGGCTGCTGCACTTGATTTAAACAAGCTGCGCGATAATTGGTTGAATCCGCCGGAGTGGGTGGATTGGGTACAGACACTCGAAGAAAGACAATGTGGGTACCCGGCTCGACCAGTTGCTAAACCAGGGCATGAGGCCGATCTGAAGAAGCGCACGCTCACTGACCTCTATAATGCCCGCGAACCATGGTTAGACAAAGCCCATAAATCGCTTGATGCCGCGGTCGCCAAGGCCTATGGCTGGCACGACTACACATCCGCAATGCCCGATGAAGAAGTCCTGCGGCGCTTACTGGTTCTCAACCAGGCGCGATCCTAACTAGTGCACAGAACGCATGCTTAGTTTACGTAGGGTATCAACAGCCGTTTATGTATAAGCGCATGGGCCCTTGTCATCTGAAATCCCTGCTCTCCGCCCGTAATTGGCCGAGTAGGGGGCTGTAGTCCTCGAGACTCTGGGCGATGATGTGGGTGACGTCACCATCTCGTTCTACTTTCCCGGTGACGGCTAGGAGATGCGAACGCAACAAGGCCTTCCGCTGCCGTTCGCCCAGATCCGGCCAAACCACGGCTCTCACCACACCGGTCTCATCCTGCAGAGTCACGAACGTCACTCCCTTGGCGCTCTCTGGCCGCTGCCGGTGCTTTACGATTCCCGCGACCCGTACGCGCCCATGGTCGGGAACCTCATGGAGCTTGTCCGCGGGTACGATGCGGCGTTTTGTCAATTGATCCCGGAGCAGGGCGAGTGGATGTCTTCCCAATGTGAGCCCCAGGCTGGCGTAATCTGCCACGAGATCCTGGCCTTCCGTGGGGATCGACAGTAGGGGGCGCGCTTCTGCGGTGGACGGGAGCCCCAGCGTCGAGAGTTGTTCGATACCCATAGACGCCCAATAGCTCTGGTGACGGTTGCCCTCGATGCTCGCGAGAGCTCCAGATTGGGCCAGTGCCTTAAATGCTTTGCGATCGAGCCCGGCGCGACGTCCCAGATCCTGTGCACTACGGAACGGCGCCTGCCCTCTGGTCGTGGCTATTGTCTTCCCGGCCGTTTCGCTGAGATCACTGACCATGTGGAACCCGAGCCTAACGCTGGGTTGTGGTGCGCCGGTCACCTCGAGAATGCTCTCCCAGTCGCTTCGGTTCACGTCCACCGGTCGTACATCCACGCCGTGCCGTCTAGCATCTAGGACAAGGTCCGAGCAGTCGTAAAACCCCATGGGCTGGCTGTTGAGCAAGGCGCACAGGAAAGCTGCTGGTTCGTAGAGTTTCAGCCAAGCCGAAGCATAGGCGAGGAGGGCGAAGCTCGCCGAGTGGGACTCTGGGAAACCGTACTCCCCAAAACCCTTTATCTGGTTGTAAATCTGGCGGGCGAAATCTTCGGGATACCCCCGCTCACGCATACCATCCACAAGCCTCTTCTCGAACTTACCTAGGTTGCCGGTACGTCGCCAGGCAGCCATGGCGCGCCGCAACTGGTCGGCCTCGCCAGGTGAGAACCCGGCCGCGACCACCGCGAGCTGCATCACCTGTTCCTGGAAGATAGGGACGCCCAGGGTCCTCTCCAGCACGGACTTCACCGCTTCGCTCGGATACGTCACGGGCTCGGTCCCCTCCCGCCGGCGGCGATAAGGGTTCTTCATATCGCCCTGGATAGGGCCCGGCCGGATGAGCGCGATGATGACGACGAGGTCGTAATAGGTTTTCGGCTTGATGATCGGCAGCATGGCCATCTGGGCCTGGGATTCGATCTGGAAGGTGCCCACGGTGTCGGCCTTCTGGATCATGGCGTACACCGCGGGATCCTCGGCCGGAATGCTGGCAAGCGTGAGGTTTGTCCCTCGCATCCCGTTCACCATGTCCAACATGCGCCGGAGTGCCGACAGCATCCCGAGCGCCAGCACATCTATCTTGAGAAGTCCGACGGCATCCAGGTCATCCTTGTCCCACTGGATGACGGTCCGATCCTCCATAGTGGCGTTCTCGATAGGCACAATGCGATGCAGCAGGGTGTGCGAGATCACGAGTCCTCCGACATGCTGGGACAGGTGGCGCGGGAATGTGATCAGCGTGGCCACCAGGTCCTTTAGGAGCTGCATTAGGTAGCTCGAGGGGTCGAGGCCCGCTTCCGCGATCTTGCCGTGCGTTACCTCGTCCTCGTCCCACCACTGGTAGACGTCTGCCAGACGCTCAGCCTGAGCGAGAGATAACCCCAGCGCCTTGGCCACGTCCCGGACCGCGCTCCGGGCCTGGTAGGTGATGAGCGTGGCCGTCATGGCCGCCCGGTCGCGGCCGTATTTGTTGTAGACGTACTGGATGACCTCTTCACGGCGCTGGTGCTCAAAGTCCACGTCGATGTCCGGCGGTTCCTGCCGCTCCTTGGACATGAACCGCTCGAACAGCAGGTTCATGCGACCGGGGTCGAGTTCTGTGATGCCGAGGCAAAAACAGATCGCTGAGTTGGCTGCAGAGCCGCGGCCCTGACAGAGGATGTCTCGGGAGCGAGCGAACCGGACCACGTCGTGCACCGTCAGGAAGTAAGGCTCGTACTTGAGCTCGGCGATGAGCTTCAACTCACTCTCGATCTGTTGCCGGGCCTTGTCCGGCGCCCCTTGAGGCCAGCGATGTCTGACGCCTTCCTCGGTCAGCACCCGTAGCCAGCTCGTGGGGTCATGGCCTTCAGGCACCAGTTCCTTAGGGTAGTGGTAACGCAGCTCCTCGAGCGAGAATCGGCACCGGGCTGCGATCTTAAGGCTCTCCGTCAGGAGGTCGGGCGGATAGAGCTTCGCTAGCCGCTCCCGACTGCGCAGGTACCGCTCGCCGTTGGGGTAGAGCTTTCCACGGGCTTCGAGCACAGATTTGCGCAACCGGATCGCGGTAATCGTGTCCTGGAGGATGCGTCTTTCCCGGATGTGCATATGCACGTCGCCGGTGGCCACAAGCGGAAGGCCCAACCCGCGCAGCCTGGGTATGCGCTCCCGGTCTTCGCCATCGAGCAGGACTTCCACAGCGATCCAGCAGCGCCCCGGGAACGTCTCCATCATCCAATGGGCGGTGTCCTTGTCTCCGGGGCCTTTCGGGATCCACAGCACCAGACAATGTGACAGGCCACTCTCAAAGTCCTCGCGGAGCAGGTGATAGCTCCCCTTTTTTGCGTTTCGACGCCCCTGAGTGATGAGCTCGCAGAGATTTCCGTAGCCCTCCATGTCCTCGGCCAGGATTACGAGATGGGTGCCGTCCTCCAGGCGGAATTCGCTGCCGACAATGAGCTGTAACCCGGAGCCCTTGGCCGCCTGGTGGGCTCTGACTATGCCGGAGACTGAGCACTCATCGGTGATGGCGAGGGCCCGGTAGCCGAGTTCGATGGCACGTTGCACCAATTCCGCCGGATGGGAAGCACCCCGTAGGAACGTAAAGTTGGTGAGGCAATGGAGCTCTGCGTACTCCGCTGGGTTCATGAGAATAGCCCGTGGAGATACCACTGCTTGTTCTGATGGAAGATCCACAGGCGCTCACCGCGGCTGGAGAGCGCTTGGTAGTAGTCTCGGATCCAGGATTCCTTCGACCACCAGCCACCGTCGATGCGCTCCGGGCCTTTCACCAGTTTCAAGGTTGCACCGCGGTAACGGAGCCCATTGGCGGAATACTGCAAGGGCAGGGGAGTGGAGAGCACGTTAATGGGTCGTATGGAGTGCTCCCGCGGATCTATAGTCTCGACACCCGGCTCGACGCTGCGCCAAGCCTGCTCGGGCCTCGCGTCCTGAGTCATGGCCACACCGTACACGGCTGTACGTCCAAGCCGGGACCGTAAGATGTCCACGAGCTCTGAGATGTTCTCACCGGCTTTCTGACTTATACCCAGGAGATCCTGGCTCTGAGCGGTGTAACGCTTGAACCGTCCGCTGAGGAGCTGTAGCTCCAGCACCGGCGCGGTGAGAGCTTGGTTCGCGAGGTGATTTTGGATCAGCGTGTTCCAGCGGGATACGTCGCGGTGCGGAATCGCGCTCCCAACCGTGACGGCGGTCGATACCTGTTGCCAGTGCTTGAACACGATCTTGAGTCTGTCCACGGCCGCGTCGTGGCTACGCAGTTCCGTGATGAGCTCCGCCAGCATGTTGTCGATGTAGGGTTGCAAGTAGCCCATCTGGCTGAGTTCGCCCGGCAGTTCCCTGGTCAGCCTCACTCGCTTGGGAAGGGTCCAGGACGTACGCGGGTCAGGTACATCGCCCAAGGCCCGATCGATATGCTTCAGGAACTCTGTCCCGAAACGTTTGGCCATGCCATCCCGGGGAAGACGGAATAGGTCTACCAGGTATTGGATGCCCAACCGCGCAAACGCATCCTGTTGCTCTGGTAGCCAGGTGACGGCCGTGACTGGCAGCCTCCCCAATAGGCTGCGCAAATCTTCGATGCGCGCGACACAGACTTCCTGCCGCGCTTTGGCGAACCAGAGTGCGGCAAGCGGCGTCGGCGCCAATGCAGTAAAGGCATTGAAGCCCTCCAGCTTGAACACGTCCTTGGCCCGAGACCGGATGCCCCGATGGCCGCCGAACAGGTGGGCGCTGCCCTCGACCTCCAGTAAAAGGCTCCCTGGGTTTTCGATGCTGACCGTCGGGGTGAAGCTGTATCCGGTCTCAGCAAGCTTGATCAGCGCTGCCTGTTCACGGGCGGAGTCTCGCTCCAGCACTTGTAGGTCCGGCGACAGGACGAGGGCCGCATGCAGACCAAGCCCGGGCACGACTCCGCCAAGCGTCGCTGCATAGGTGCAGTCCACGATGGCGGCATTGCGTCCCTGGCCATCGATGATGCCGACCGCGTCACGGCTATCGGGGGAGATCCGGAGGGCCTCTAGCGCCAGTCGCGGGAAGTGAACTGCCATCCACAGCAGCTTCCGCTGGGGTCGTGGAGGTGTACCGGGTAACACCGGTTGCCGCGGTTGAAGTTCCTCGGGAAAAAGCGAAAGTGAACGAGATTGCGGCCGTGGCATGGGGCAAGCGTTTGATGACCTCGAAACAAGCGGCTTCAGCCGCGAGCTTCGAGGTCCAGCGTGACGGATCGTGGCGGGTGACCACCGTACTTGAGGATGCTCACTTCGCGTTGATGCAACGCGAACGGCGCGCTGCGCACGCGGATGCGGAGGGCAGCTGGGGAGGGCGACTCGGCGGCTAACTCGGTGCGCAGCACGAAGGCTGTGCCACCGCCGCTGATCGCGGCGAGCTTCAAGCGCCGGAGGTGCATCTCCTTGATGGGTTTCGTTTCCGTGAGTACCACGGCACCGCAGGCACCGTGGCGTAGGCAAAGCTCGGCGCCCCAGAGCCGCTGGTGGTGGTCCTGGGTAGAGGTGATGAGCACGCGCTTCAAATCGATGCCGGCCTGGTGCAGGGTCGGGGCATAAGGCTGCTCATCCGCGCTGGGGAGCCAGGCAACCGCTTTGCCGGCCTGGGTGAGGGTGGCCAGGGCAGGTAACAGGAGGGTGGATCGGCCGAGGCCGCCGCCCAGGGTCATGATCTCGACCAGTGTCCCGGTCGGCCACCCACCCCCTATGGAGGAGTCGAGACCGGGATAGCCCGTCGAGATATATGGCCCTATGGGGCGCGCAGCCGTGCCTGTCCAAATCTGGTGAGCATGGCGGGAAAGGAGGTCTGACAGGCGTTCCATGAGGCCCTGGGTGGCTTAAATCGTGTAATACTGTATATCCATACAGTCTAAGGCCCAGGGGGTCAATACTGTATGGACCGGACCCTGCCGAGAGCCCACCCGGCAAGGGGGGCGGGATAGACTCCGGGCGGTATCGGGGACTGGAGAGGGTCAAAGCGCGCATGTGTGGTCGTTACAGTCAGAGGTTCAGCGCTGGGACAAAAGTCCCAGGAATCGACTGCGACTTGCCAGCCATGAACCCGCGCTACAACACCTGCCCAACCCAGCAGGGGATCATCGTGCGGCTGAACGAGGCGGGGGAGCAGTATGCCAGCCTGGCGACCTGGTGGTTCCTGCCCGAGTGGATGAAGGATCCGAGCAAAGGCCAAATTAACGCTCGCGGCGAGACCATCGAGAAGAAGCCAATGTTCCGGGATGCATTCCGCCACGCTCGATGCCTGGTTCTGATGGATGGCTTCACGGAATGGGATCGCAGCGTCAAACCGAGCCAACCGTACTTCTTCCATCGCAAGGATGACGAGGGATTCGCTACCGCAGGTATTTGGGCTAATCGGCAGAAAGAGGATGGAACCGAGGAGTTGAACTACGCCGTAATCACTACTGGCCCTAACAAACCCATGGAGCCAATCCACGATCGGATGCCGGTGATCCTGAACGAGCGTGACTTCAAGACTTGGCTCGACCCCAAGACAGACATCGAGACGCTGAAAAGCTTATTGGTTCCGTGCCCCGATGATTTACTCGTGGCGCACCCAATTTCGCGCCTCATCAACCGCCCAGCAAATGATACGCCCGACTTATTGAGGCCCGAATGATATATAAACCCTTGACCGTATTGGTAGTAGACGCGCAATATTTGTCCACAAATCATGGTGAAATGATGATATTCCAGCGCATCGTTCACCCACGGCTAAAGAGGGATTGACGTGCCAAGCAAACAAGACAAGGGACCCAAGATACACCTGATTTTTATCATCAATGGGCAAGACTACACAGTCGAAGCCAATTTGCATGCGCCGCTTATGGTCGCGGTGCAACAGGCACTAGTCGAAAGTGGCAATCAAGGACGCCCAGCTGAGGAATGGGAGGTGCGCAACGTTTCTGGGGTGCTGTTGGATAAGTCGAAAACACCACTAGAACTAGGCCTGGTAGACGGTACCAGACTGTTCTTGAGCTTACGCGTTGGCGCAGGCGGCGAATAAGTTGGCTCGCGTAGACCCAAATGTATCTCGGCTCAAGTATGAGCGCGAGCTCACTCGGTTGCGGGAGCAGCAATCAGTTTTGCATGCGCGTGGAATCTTCATAATTGGAACGCCAGCTTTCCCGTTAATCGAACTGGCGGTCGTACCTCATCACTCTCTGCAAGTTGCCATCCCTGCGCCGCAGGTCGGGCAAATCATCCTACCGCAGGGAACGATCATGGCTGCTAAGATTTCTAGTTTGTCCGCGAGGGCATTTAAGGCGCGTTTCGATTTATCCGACTACGACCTACGGGCGCCATCGCTGGAGTTTCGTGACCTTTGGAGCGATGCGCTTTTGCCTTATGCCACAATGTTTCGCGGACTCGAATTTGAGCAAGAAAGGCGAGCCCACATGGTTCTGTTAGATGGTCATCCGACCACCGGCAGGCCATTTCTCTGTCTGCGTGGCATCCGTGAATACCACGAACACCCACAACACTCCGGTGACGAATGGCTGCTTTATAGAACTGAAATGAGCCTGTTCTCTATAGTCATGTCGATGTGGCGAACCTGTGTTGACCTGGTACATCCGATACTTTCCCAACAACCCGGCAGCGTGCAGTTGCAATGGAATGCAGAGGAGAAACTTTAAGTGGCACTGGCACCGTTCTTTGAACGAGTCTATGGCGCGCTTGGGGGGCATCTTGCTATCTCGCGCGAGTCGCTGGAGTCGGTATTGGGACGTGTGACTGTAGGGATTCAGCTCGGTTCAAAGCCGAACGACAACGAAATATGGATTGGCTCTCTCGTTACAAACTTGGCGGCGCGCATCTACCCAAAAATTGCAATCACAGGGGACGCGGAGATCTGCAACGAATTGAAGGCACTCGCGAAGAGCATAAATCCGGATATCGAATTTACCGATCAAGCAGATGCTGCCACCACGATTGCTATCGGCCAGGTGAATCTAAAAGGAGGCATATGTCCCTCCGCCAGCGGTTGGGTTGCGAAGCTTGAGAGCGATCCGCGTAGTTGGAACGGACCGAAGAACCCATATTCCTCCGGTGTCGCTGCCTGTCTCGCATGCGCGGAGTTGTTCAGAAGGGTATTTGTTGGCTCGACGTCAAACAACGAATTTGCAGTATCGCTCCTTAATTTTGATAGAGTCACAGGCGCAGAGAACAAACTTTCTAAAATCGATCTTGGCGATGTGGCTTTTGTTGGCATAGGGGCTGTTGGGAATGCGGCTCTATGGGCGCTATCGCGCGATGGCACCGTTCAGGGTAACGTCGATCTCATCGACGCCGAGGTCGTAGAGCTTTCCAATTTGCAGCGCTATGTACTGACTTCGACTTCCGACGTTGGCAAGTCCAAAGTCGATCTAGCCAAAGCATTACTTAGCGGGTCCAAGATTAAATCTGTCGCCCATAAAATGAATCTTGAAGGGTATTCAAACCTAGGTGAGACGCTCGAAACCCCGACGCTTGTGGTCTCCGTGGACAATGTTGACGCTCGCCGGGCTGCGCAGGCTCTGCTTCCCAAGATGGTGATTAACGGCTGGACCGGAGAACGTGCGCTTGGTGCCTCGTGGCATGTGTTCTCGAGAAATGCGGCATGTCTCGCCTGTCTCTACCACCCTCATGGAGTGGGGCTTTCAGCAATAGAACAGGCGGCAAAAGCCTTGGGTCTCACAGTCGATCGTGCCGCGCAGTTGTGGGTTACTAAGCAGCCGCTCTCAAGTGATGACTTAAAGGTTGTGGCCCACGCGCTGGGAGTGTCTGAGCATGAACTGGCACCGTGGAAACGCAAATCCTTGGGCGATATCTACACGGACGTTGTGTGTGGCGCGGTTCCGCTAAATGTTAAAGGAGTAACGCGAGTCGAGATGGTTCCGCTCGCGCATCAGTCCGCGTTGGCGGGAATCTTGATGGCGGCGGAATTGATTAAACGCAGCGATCTCGAACTATCAAAACTAGCTCAGGATGAGGTCCTGGTATCTTGGGACAATGTCTTGCAACCGCCCCCAGCACTTTGGGGTAAGCCGCGGGCGCGTGAGCCAGGTTGCATATGTGGTGATTCAGATTATCAAGGTGTTTATAAGACTAAATGGGGCGACACGGTTAAACCTCACCGCCGTCGTGGCTGACGTTGCACCAACCAGGTTCTAATTCGACATCCCAATGCCTTTCTCCGCGCGCGCCAGCAGGAGCTCGCGCCCAGACCCAAATTCGACCGTCTAGATCCTTATAGCCGCTACCATTGCTGCTTTTTGTGCCGCGATGAGGAAATGCTTTACCCGACCTCCAATCATGTTTGGATATGGTGAGTGGGCTGTAATCCATCGGTGGAATGTAATAGTGGCGATTTCCAATTTGCCAACCCTGTCTCCCCGCCGCGTCCAAGAAGTTCGGAATCTTTTCCAGTGGAACACTCTGAAGGGCAGGGGGACGCGGCAACCAACATGGATGGGGGTGCGTATCACCAGGTGACGGACACCGGAGCCAATTATTGTGTTTCCACGGATCGATATCGCATAGCGCAAATCGGTGAGAATCATATATTTCTAGCATCACTAAGACGCTTTCATCCGTCTTGCTTCCGCACTGCACTTCGACCTCAAGCGGGGTCGGGTTAGTTCCCCATTCGGCTCGCCGTACTTCTGGAAAAACGATTTGTGGCAAACGCCAAGTATTGCAGGAGTGAAACTCATCCCAGAGCGAACATAACCACGTTGCGCTTAGGCCCACCGGACCTTGCTCGATTACTGCTTGTTGTACGTTATTCCCTCGATATACAAGCTCATCCGCAAAGCGTCTGATCGCCGCGGCAGCAGCCGCATTCTGACGGTAGTCTAGACGAGCAACGGTTTCATCGCGTTCCTGTTGTGTAATAAAAGGAACGGCCGCGACCATTAAGCGTCGTATGAGTTTATGAAACTCTAACAATTTGTTGTACGCCGGCGAGGCCCGATTCAAGGTCGCGTCGAGCGGCCAAGGATGGTCTAGAAGCAGCTTTGTCATCCCTTCGCGAGTCGGCGCGCTTCCCGCGCGGCGCTAATTTGCGACTCTACCTCCCATGCTTCTTGGAGAAATCCCTGCGGCCATTCGTACTGCTTATCCAACTCCAATCCAACCCGTCTTGGTTCGCGGCACATTCCGTCGGAGTCAGGTGGATCACAAAAATAGACGGCGATCTTATCTAGTAGTGAAGAATTCATAGCTGCATTCAGGCGCAGTCTGTGGAAGAACATCTCAGAATGAGTTTCTACAATAGTCGTTTTCCCGGACAACGCCAGTGAACAAAAGAAATCCGCAAGGTAACTCTGAGGGCGAGGATGCAGGTGGGCTTCCGGCAAATCAACGACGAACACCCCCTTGGTCGACTGTTTAAGGCCGGCGGCAAGCACCGGCAGAAGCTGGCTAATGCCGTAGCCTACTTCGGTCAAATCGCGTTTACCCCATTCTGAACGCAGAGCTACCATGAGCTCGATCATGCTCTTGTCACGCATTGATTCCACAGTATCAACGCTTTGAGCCAGGCCCATATACTCAAGCCAAAAACCTACTGCTGCTTTGAGCGATTCCTCCCGACCCTCCCAGGGAACGTCAAGCAGACCAGTCGCATCATGGGATGTTTCCGGGTACTTCGGGGGAACCAAATAGGATACTGGCTGTTGCTTCACATCATGCAAGATACTTGCGGTCCATTCGCCAGCATAACCAAATGGATTAGGTGAACCCAACCCCAGTTGGTAATCTCGCGCGGGCCGCTTTCGACTACCGCGCAAATATACGGTGTTCTCGAGTAGCTGCTGCAAATCTGTTTGCGCATAGCTACTCAACGAAATTTCCGTAGCGCTGACCTGTGGACGCAAGGTCTCCAGAATTAATCCATTTAGCCCCGGACGCATCTCTTGTTCTGAAGGATTGTGCCAAAGCTGTATCTGCGGACGGATTAGTTGAATTCCTGGCGCATCCACTTTGAGAGGGGCAGCCGTACCAGTCTGACTTTCAGCTACAGGAAGTGATGGTACCGCTACAGCAGTGTTATCTGATTGGTGCGAGCTAGCGGTAGGAGCGAGTGGGTGTTTGATATAACTCAGAACCAGCCCGTCTGTGTCTTTCACAGCGCCAAAGCCAAGCTCAACCCAGCCCTCGGGTGTATGGAGGTCAATATATATGCGGTCAGACGTTCCTCGTGTAACTAAATTAGAATATTGCCCGAAATCGATAGGCCAGCTCTCCGCGTCCACGCGATCACGAGGAGACAATGATGCTCGCACAGTACCTTTATGGGTGGACTGTGCGTGAGCTAATGCGGCAAGTGCATGCCCAAATGCCGATTTCCCAGAGCTATTAGGTCCTATCAGCACCGTCAATGGTTCGAGTTTTAGGCTTACGGTTTTGTACCCACGGAAATTCCGCAGCCGAATTTGTCCGGTTTTCATCATTCGATCACCTTAAATATTCTCTTGACATCGCTTTCGGCTAACTCAAGCCACTCTTGTCCACGCAATTGATACGCTGCCCAGGCACAGGGATCGGCTGGGGCGTCTCCAAATTCTGGAACAACCAGTGAATATCCACCTTCAGCTGTCACGATGGCATACCGGTCGTCGGCCTCCGAATGATAGGCCATATGTGGATGGCTGTGGACCTGTGCGATCAGCCGCAGCCCCGTTTCTGCGAGAGCCCGATTTAGCTCAAAGAGCGTCTCGCCTGACACAAAGTATCCGACTCCGTCTTCGCTGGTGAGGGCCTTTTGCTTGGGCACGAATGCTTGTACGACGTGTGCGGACTCACCTGATGGCTCGATTTCTCCGACCCACAGGACCAGCAACTCCCATCCATTCGCGCCGAATTCCCGCATCGTCGCGAGCATCTTGTCGATGGTAATGCGACGCACTGTGATGCGCCTCATCGTTTGTTTTGGAGTGCCCGCGCTCATGGTCCGTACCGCTGGAATCGCCAATGTAGAAGGTAGATACGCATTCTATAGGCTTTTAGCTCGTCTTCTTAGCCAATAAATTTGCAGCAGGGTTGCCAGTAGCTGACCCAGCCTGGTAGTACCCCACCACCGATCCGACGTTTGTATGATCGGTCATGGCCATCACAGACCCCAGCGGCACCCCTTGTCGTCCGGCCTCGGTGACGAATCCCGATCTCAAACTGTGCCCAGCCCAATCGCCGGCAAGCCCGGCGAGTTGCGCGCGCCGCTTCACAATTTCTCCGATAGCGGCGGGACTCAGGGCGGGGCCGATGGTCTCGCCCCACAACCTGCGGAAAATCGCACCGCGCTTGAGCTTCGTTGCCTTCAACCACTTCTCGAGTGCATCCGCACCGTCGCCGAGGATGGGTTTTTCCGAATGTAATTTAGGATTGGCCTTCGCTGACTGATTGGTCTTCGAGTGCCCCATCTTATAAAGGTAACCTTCCTTAGTCCGCTGTAGGCGCTCAACCTTCGCAACAGCTACCTCTGAGCGCCGGCGCCCGCCGCTCGACCACGCGAATAACAGTAGTGCCCGGTCGCGAGTGCCAACGAGATCCTCACCGCACGTCGCCAGCATCGCTTCCAGCGGCTCTTTGGTAGCTGCCGTCTTGGAGTGGGGCAGGGCGCCACGCTTCGCATAGGCGCGCCGCGCGCGCTTGAGGAGCTGCTTGACTGCAGGTTCCTCACAAGGGTTCGGCAGGCGCTTCAGCTGATGCACCTTCGACATTACGGCGAGTCGATGTTCTACCGTATTAAGCGCCGCAGGGCCAATCCGACCCTTCAGCCCAGCCGCGACCAGTGTGGCATCCAGTGCTGCCGGCAATTCGCACACGAGCTTCCCACGATTTGAGCGCGCCAGGTGATCGAGCATGAACTGCAGGATGACCACGACCGGGATCGGCAGTTTGATGGGCTGACCGTAGCGCGCCAGGTACCACGCGGCCCAGTAACGCAGCGCGCTGTCATAGGAGCGACGCGTGTTCGCGGATTCGCCCTCGCGCAGGAGCTGTGCGGCGGCCTCCCGAGCGGCCTCATCGAGGCGGGTCGGATCCAGGATCGGCGTCGAAGCCAGCTTCGGCACGACGGTGTGACCGATTTTGCGGGTGCGATTTCCGTTTTCGGCGGTCATCTTGGTGCTGCAGCTCGGTAGCGGAATCTCCAGGAAAGCATAGACCAAAAATGACGTACCTGCGATAAGTCTCCCTTATCGCAGGTAGGGTTTTGGGTGGGGGAGGGCATCAGCCAGCTTAGCCAATACATCTGAATAGGTCATAATAGCTAACAAATTTCAGACTTCCGGTGCACCCTTATGCCGACCCCCCGTAAACCCGCTCCGCGTCGTAGCCGGACGCCGGCACCCTCTGTCCGTCGCGCGGCCGCTAGGGCCCGCTACACAGATGAAGCCCCGCCGATCCTCAATCGATACGGCTCGAGCGTGGAGGTGGTGCCCGCCGCCCGCCTCAAGAACCACCTGGGCGCCGTACTGCGTCAGGCCCTAACTCAGCAGGTCCTGGCGATCACCCGCCATAACGAGACCTACGCGATGATCCTATCCGTCGAGGAATACCGGACGTTGCTGCGATTCGCGCCGCCGCCGCTTAAGGCCCTGGAGAAGGAGTTCGACGCGATGGTAAGGCGTATGCAGACGAAGAAATCCAAACGCGCTGTGGACGCGCTATTTCGTGCGACCCCAGAAGAGTTGGGTCGGGCCGCGCATCAAGCGGCGCGGTCCAAAGGTACCGCGCTAGCACGTGCTCGGAAGGGAAGATAGGGAGCGTGGCCGACGAAACCGCACTTAATATCTATACGGACGGTTCGTCATTGTCACGACCGCGAACAGGTGGCATCGGCATCGTTTTCGTGATAGTGAACGAGCATGGCGACGACGAGATCGTGAATGAATTCGACTATCCAGGCTATAAGCAGGCGACCAACAATGAGATGGAACTGGAGGCCTGCATCAAGGCACTCGAGGAAGCGTTGGACCATGATGCTTTAGATAAATACAAAACGATATGCATTCACACCGACTCGCGGTACATAGTCGACAACTATAGAAACGCAATTTTTGTTTGGCCCACCACTGGGTGGACCGGTCGCAGCACGGGGAGGCCCATTCTGCACGTAGAACAATGGAAACGATTGGTGAAGCTTATTAAGCGCGCCAAGCTGCAGCGACGGGTCGTCGATATTGTATGGATCAAGGGGCATTCAAAGAGTAAATACAACAAGCTTGCAGATAAACTTGCCAAGAAATCCGCGAAGAACCCGCTGAACAAACCGCTTTCTGTCGTTTCCGTGCGAAAGAAGAAAACTTCGAAGGCGCTGGAGACAGGAAGCGTGGCGATGCAGGGCCAAATGCTAGTGATTCGAGTAATTACCACTGAACGCTTGCGAGAACATAAGCTTTGGAGGTACAAGTACGAGGTCATGTCTACGGAGAGTACGTTCCACGGCAACGTCGATATTGCGTGTTCACAAGTATCGCTGAGAGACGGCCATTGCTATTCAGTCGTAGTGAACGACGATTCGGATAACCCAAGAATTACCTCATTGCTTGAGGAAGTCGATTGCAACCAAAACGAACCGCTCAAACCTCTAATGGAAGCACCGTGATCCTGGGCCAGCGCGACGTTGCGGTTTGATGCGTAGTACCCTGTATCGGGCGTATTTCGAGCGGAGAAACACATGGCGGTTGCTGAAGAGTTGAAGGCATGGTTCGCTGAGCTTGCCGAGGCGCAGCAAGGCATTGCCACGCACGCCAGCCGCCATAAGGGCGGGGCTGGAGTTGTGACAGATCAACAGCAATTCCAACGCTGGGCAATAGGCGCCCTTGCGGCGATCGATTCTGCCTTCGGGTCCAATGCAGTTCACGGACGAGCTTTTCAGCGCCTTTACGATGGCTATTCCGGATATGCCTCAGACCTTGATGCGTTGCGCGGAGTATTCGAGGCGGCGCACGCGGATCTCCTAAAGGGCCGAGCCACAACTGTCGAGGCAGCTATATCAGGCGAGGTGCTGGGTGACTTTACGATGATGGCCAAGGCTGCCCTGAAAGAAGGCGCGAAAGATGTAGCCGCCGTGCTGATATCGGCATCGGTTGAAGATGCGATGAAGCGATATGCCAAGCGTGAAGGATTGGATGTGGACGGCAAGAGCCTCGCCACTGTCATCAACGCCCTTAAGGCGAAAGGTTTGATTGCCGGTGCACGTAAGACTCTGGCCGATGCGTTGCCGGATTTCCGCGACCGCGCGATGCACGCAGACTGGGGCAAGATCGCCTCGGAGGAAGTTGCCGCGGTAATCGGCTTCGTGGAGGAATTCTTGTTAGCAAGATTCTCGGGCTGACGGGAGGAACATTGGGCGAAGATATCGATAGAGACGTCTATCGGCGTCACTTCTTTTTTGGAACTTCGCGTATTGTCATGCCGCCGTGCACTGCACCTACATAGTAGAATTCTTTGTCTGCGGTGAGTCTCATCACCATAGCAAGCAGATACAACACGCCAAAAATCTCATTTGCACACTTGTATTCTGGCGTGCCGGTCTTGATGATTCCCGAGCCGAGCAACGAGAGTGCTTCATCGGAATCAATTACAAATCCGTGATCCTTATAGTGAGTCACCAGGTGCGACGCAAGACTGGCAGGTGTATGGGGCGCAGGCAGGACCGCTGCCTTGTTCGTTAGTAGTCTCTCAGCGTACTGACCAGCAGATTCGTTCAGCCGCTCCAGGTAGCCAAGGTGCCGAAGATTCAAGTTGTTTCCTAGATAGGTTGCCCACATCTGGGCCGACTCCGGGTAGGCGCAGGCGAGCTCAGCGACCTTGTGCAGCGCGTTGCTTAAACCCAGCGCTGGATAGCCGCCGATCTGCGGATCTATGGGTCCCAATTCACTCATCAGTCCCATATGAACTTCGTCGGCCCCGAGGGCAATTAGAGTCGCTGCGGACTTGGCTTGTCGCGGAACGGCTACAACGAACTTGCTCTTCGCCAGGCGCTTGCATGTCCGACTTATGAGGTAGCCAGGCTCTACGTGACCACCGGCGCTTTGAACAATCAGCAAGATGTCGGTACTGGGTACAACGGCCGACGCAGCGTTGTAGATCGCGTTTGAGTGGTACTGGCTAATACTGTCGTGATCGTCGTACAAGAACAGCACGGTGTATCGGCCTAGACCCTCGTAACGCGCGACCACGCCGTCGATATAGGACTGAACCTGCTTTAGGATCTCGTCATCGCCTGCACGGACGACCTCGATGAGATCGGAAAACTTGGATAAGTCATAGACCTTGGGTTGCGGCTGATCTACCGGCGCGCTTGCTGGCGCTCCTTTAGCAGGTTTAGGCATTTGATTGTCGTTCACGATAACGTTCCAAGATCGGCTTGTTATGAGGATAGGCCCGGCCGGATTGAACGTCGAGTGCGTTCAGCCGGCACAGCGATCATGGCCGCTGGAGCGTCACGGGTCTGACAGCGAACTTGCCTGGTGCTGTCGGTTCGGGGGCATCGGCGTTGGTAGGCGGCAACGACTCGCCTCAATCCTAGCGCCCCAAAGACCGGAAAACCTGACCCTCCAAGGGGTGGCTATTTATTAGCCAGTTTAGAGCTATGCTATTGCCCCCGGGTATTTTGGAGACTGGCCAAGCCCCACCGCCATGGGCCGCAAGACGCCAGACGACCGTCCCCCGCGGCCTACGCCAGTTGCGCTGCCGAAGAGGTTTGCGCGCAACACAAATCACTTCTATGCGCCGTGCACCAAGGCCGGTCGCTACGTCGAGATGTTCAGCCAGCTCGAGTTCGACCACTGGGCGGTCCTGCAGATGGACCCGCTGGTTCTCGATCTCTGTGAACAACCCCAGGAAGTGCACGGCGAGCTCAACGGTAAGCCCGCAGGGTATGTCTTCGATCTCTGGATACGCTGGCTCGATGGCCGGGAGAAATTCCGGGACGTAAAGCCATCCGAGGAGCACGTGGCCGCATCCGATGGCAACACAGTTCCGCCAAAATGGTCACTGGCAGTCGATTGGGCGCAGCGTAATCGCCGTGAGATCGACTGGGTGACGGAGAAAGAGGTCTATTCCAACATCCAGCTCGTGCGGAATGCCCGTCACTGCGTCCCATATGCATGGCAGGCATACACCGACGATGATCCTGAGTTGTTGGACCGGATCGAAGCCTTCGTCAAAGAGCGTGGCGCCCTATCGCTATACGAGCTCGAAAAATGCCTGCGTACTGATGATCCAGGCCGGGTGCGCGCCAATACCGTTTATCTAATTGCCCACGGCCGAGTGTTCGCTGACCTCGCGCATCAGCCGTTCGGACGCGACTTGGTTATCCGTCATGGCATATCGCAGGCTGCTTGAATCTCTCGGTGTGCCCGATGCCATGCGCGACTGGCGCGCTTGGCCGAGGATCGATGTGAGCGAGCTTTCTGCCGAGTTGCAGGAGGACTTTGAGCGCAAGAAACGTGCCGTCATCGCCTATCTGGACACCGATGCGGCGATGAAGAAGATCGCGAAACAGGCGCGCACCACTCAGAAGGAGCTGCGGAGGATATTGGTTCGCGTGTTCACGCCCAAGGATGACGGCTCGAACCGGAATTTTGGTTTCGAGGCCTTAATCTCGAACAAGCGGGTCAAGCGTTACACGCGCAAGAGCCCGGCAGTCATGAACCGCAATGGTGATGGCGGCGCGGGCCTTTTCCTGCAACTCATCAAGCGCTTCGAAGAGCAGGGCTTGGGGAATTTCCTTTGGAAGCAAGCCGTTGGCAAAAAGACCGGCGACGCCGTGCCGGAGCGCAAGAAGCAGTTCCTGGACATCCATGATTCTTTCTTGAAAAAACTGAAGCAACTGGGAGTGAAGGAGTCGGAGTATCCATTTACCGCAAAGAATAAAGGCCTGGTCTCGATGCGAGCTTTTATCCTCGCGATACGAGATCAGAGGCTCGGCGAGTACATGCGCCGGCGTGAGCTCGAATACGACCGACGCTGGGTCGACCCGCTGAAGGCCACACCACCGCTGTGGGTGCCATTTCCCTTCGAGACGCTGATCTTCGATGGCCATGCGATGGACACTCAATTGGTGGTCATGGTGCCGATGCCAGAGGGCTTCACCAAGGCAGTACCCATCCAGCGCATCTGTCTCATGGGTGCTGCGGACAAGGCTAGCCGCGCGATCGTCGGCTACAAGCTGGTGATCGCCCGAGAATATAACTCAGAGGACGTACTGCAGACACTGGCCTCGGCCGTGACTCCGTGGAAGCCGTTGGACCTCAAAATTCCTGGGCTCAAGTATCCGGAAGGGACGGGTCTGCCATCCGGAGTGATTCCAGCCTGCGCCTGGGCGTTGTGGGATGTGCTTGAGTTGGACAACGCATGGGCCAATGTCTCGAAGCGCACGCGGGAGGCGCTCGCGCGCCGCATCCACTGCATCATCAATGACGGCCCCGCGAAAGTCCCGGAATTACGAGCTATTTTGGAGCGGATATTCCGCACCATCGAGGAACGCACGGGACATCGGCTGCCATCCACCTATGGGTCCGGACCCGATGACACGCGCAGGACGAACCCGGACCAGGCCGCGCTTAAGTATGTGATAACGATTGATGACCTCCGTGAGCTCCTGGATGTCGAGATCGCTCGCTACAACGCCACGCCCCACAGCGGTCTCTACAACCAGTCGCCGCTTACGTACATTCGCACAGCTCTAGCAGGCGGGTTGGATCTACGGCACGTTTTCGAAGACGAGCGCGAGGAGTTCGGGCTGGACGAGATCGAGATCTGGCGGCCGGTGCACGGCAGCCTTGCCGATGGCAAGCGTCCCTACATCCAGTACGAGAACGTGCTGTATCGAAACGACGTGCTCTCAGAATGCGCATCTCTCATAGGGACGGAGATCAAGCTGCGCGTGCGTGTCAGCGACCTGCGTGTCATACAGGCATTCCTGCCCGACGGAACATCGCTGGGCCGATTAGTGGCCGCAGGTGTGTGGGGACTGTGGCCACACTCGCTGACGATACGGAAGCTCCTGTTTTCGCACAACACCTTGCGCCACCTGACATTCCAGGACACCCAAGATCCGGTGGAAGTCATGCTCACAGAGTTCGCGCGCCGCGCCAAGAAATCAAAGCGTGCGGCGACGATGTATGCGGCCTTGCTCGAGGAGAAGAAGACCCGGGCGTCGCTACCGTCCATGTTGACCATGCCCGACGAGACAGACGGGAAGATCACTGCTGAATCGGCATTCGAGACGCGCATGAAGGAAAGAGGCGAGTGGATCGAGATTGGTAAGACCGTGGTGCAGTAAGACAGTATCGGGGAGAACACCAATGCATGCCTATAGTAACCAACATCCGTTGGACCGGGACGAATACACGGTTTCCACGCCATCGATTGTGCGATTCGTGAACGTCGTCAAGGGCTGGACCGAGTGGAAAATCCGCGGCGGCATCGTCTTCGGGCGTTCTCGGGCTGGCAAGTCCAACGCGATTGACTATTTCAGAGCCAACGTACGCGAAATCTACGGTCATGAGGTGGCCACGTTCGCGATCAACTGTGAGAAGCAGCGGACGCCGCGCGAGCGTGATTTCCTAACCAGGTTCCTGACCCAAATCGGGCACGACGTCCCGAGCGCAGGATCCAACTCGGACAAGACCGCGCGCATCGTTGAATACCTGCACGGTGAGGCGCTGCGGTGCAACGACAACAGAGTCATCCTGTTCTTCGACGATGTCCAGTGGCTGCACGACACGCACTACGACCTCATGATGGTCATCTACAATGACCTCGAAAGCCGCGGCACTAGGTTGTTCGTCGTCCTGGTCGGTCAGAAGCAGTTGCTGGCCAAGAAGGAAGCTCTTCGTATCGCGCAGAAGTTCCAACTCGTAGGCCGCTTCATGGTCAACGAGAGTGAGTTCTTCGGCATCCAGAACATTGACGACGTGAAATACATCCTTGAGCGGTATGACGAATTCTCGGAATATCCCGAGGGGTCCAAGATCTCGTTTACTCATCACTATCTGCCTGTGGCATTCGAGAACGGCTGGCGCCTTGCGAGTCTGACCAAACATATATGGGGTGCCTTTAAGCGTGCGCGGGAAAAAGCCCACATCAGAGGCAAGCTCAATATCCCAATGCAGCCATTTACGGCGGTCGTGGACGGCGTGCTAAAGGATCTTCACCGCCGCGCGCCCAACGGGGCCAATCCGTTGGTGACGCCGCAGCTCCTGGATGACCTGATTGAACTGGCGGGCTACGTTGGGCTTGAAAACTCGAACGTGGCCACAAAGGTTGCCCGGTAGCCGCTAGAGGACCAAAAGGGATGTAAGAGGTCCAGACGCAATTCGCGGTCGAAGTACCTAACTTTTCTTTCTTCGTTCCCAGCTAAGCGGAAACCTCTGGCGCGCCCGAGCGCCCGTAGGGCACTCCGCGCCTGGCAGGCCAGGTGCCGCCGAGATGTACCCAGCTTTGCTTATTTGAAATGGGGAAGTACCTAGGTTCTCTTACGTAGATACTCGGATTGCTTAAGGGAGGGGCACAAGATTACTTACTCAAACAAGCGGGGTAATGTGGCTCGGCAGCACGGTTCAGCCTTGGAAAGCCTGGGTGCCGCGAACCCTAGCATATGCGTATAATGTATATTATGTAATATTATAAAGGATTAGGAAGAAACAAATCGCAAACG
>Ga0307374_10003225_pt1 | contig 28016 bp, 27 predicted proteins | sample OX3MG_FD_202532 | JGI IMG/M metagenome (GOLD analysis project Ga0307374, IMG submission 202532) | Soil microbial communities from Risofladan, Vaasa, Finland - OX-3 | ecosystem: Environmental > Terrestrial > Soil > Coastal area > Acid sulfate soil | place: Finland: Risofladan, Vaasa | collected... | reverse complement strand
GGGATCGATGTGGAACGGCTGCGGATCGTAGACCTTGGCGAACTCGACGATCATCGCCTCGGTCACCGTCGTCGACGCGGTCGCGAACGTGTCGCCGACTTTGAAATCGTCGAAATAGCGCTCGGCCATCGCCTGCTCCCCGTCGCGGCGCAGCAATCTAACTCAGCGCCGATCGATGGTGAAAGCGCGTTCCGAGCGCGTCAGCCCGACATGCGGGTAATAGCTCATCGCCTTGGGCGCCGCGAGCAGGATGAGCTGCGTCTCGGCGCCAGCCAGCGCGTGGGTGCGGCGTATCAATTCCTTGCCGATGCCGCGGCGCTGCCGAGCAGCATCGACCGCCAGGTCGGAAAGATAACAGCAAAAAGAGAAATCGGTGAGCGCGCGTGCGACGCCGACGAGCACGCAATCGGCGTCGCGGGCACAGAGCTTGATGTCGGCGTGGTCGAGCATGCGCGCGATGCGGTTGCGATCGTCGACCGGCCGCCGTTCGGCCAGAGTCGAGCGGCGCAGCACGTCGATGAATTCATCGACGCCGAGGCCGGGCTCGTCGGCGTAGCGGATTGCGTCGGACATGCTTTCCCCTCGTCTTGCGCTTGACCGGAAGCGGCGCGTGGCCGAGCGGACCGCGGCCTTTGCCTAGTCCCGGTGCATTGCGGATAGCCAGCTGCACGAAGGCATGTGCGCGCTCGATCGCCGGCTGCAGCGCCAAGCCCTGTGCCAGGCTGGCGGCGATGGCCGATGCATAGGTGCAACCGGTGCCGTGGGTGGCACGCGATTTCTGGCGCCGGGCACGCAGTACGAAGCTGTCGCGCGACGTCACCACGAGATCCGTCAGCATCGCACCCGGAAGGTGGCCGCCTTTCACCACCACCGCCCGCGCGCCGAGACGAAGCAGCGCATCGGCGGCGCGGCGCATCCCGTCGAGATCGACAACCGTCAGGCCGGTCAGCATCGCCGCCTCCGGCACGTTCGGCGTGACGACCGCGGCGCGTCCAATCAGCCGACGCTTCAGCCGCTCGACGCCGGGCTCGTCGAGCAGCGCCGCGCCGCCGGTGGCGGCAATCACCGGATCGACGACGAGGGGAAGATTGGGCGCGAGCGCCTCGAGCGCGTCGGCGACGGTCTCGACGACAGCAGCATCGACCAGCATTCCGGTCTTGATGGCGTCTGCCCCGATATCGGCCAATACGGCCGCGATCTGGCGACGAACAAAGTCGGGTCCGACCGGCAGAACGGCATCCACGCCCAGCGTGTTTTGCGCCGTAAGCGCGGTGATCGCCGTCGTGGCGTAGCCGCCAAGCGCCATGACGGTCTTGATATCGGCTTGGATGCCCGCGCCGGCCGAGGAATCCGAGCCGGCGACGATGAGCACGCGGCCGGTCATTCGGCCGCGCTTTCCTCCGCGTCTCCCGCCGCCACCACCGCCATGGCGACGCTTTCGACGACCTCGGCCACGAGGGTCTGGTCCTCGCCTTCCGCCATGATGCGGATCAGCGGTTCGGTGCCCGATTTGCGCACCAACAGGCGCCCTTGCGCGCCAAGCCGAAGTTCCGCGGCGACGATCGCCGCCTTGACTGCGCCGTCGTCGAGCGAGCGCACGCCGCTCACCCGCACGTTGCGCAGCAATTGTGGCATCGGCTCGAAGACTTTGCACACGCGGCTGGCCGGCGCCCCGGTTTCGACGATCGCCGCCAGCACCTGGAGCGCGGCCATCAACCCGTCGCCCGTCGTCGAATAATCGCCGAGGATGATGTGGCCGGACTGCTCGCCGCCGAGATTGCTGCCGATGCGCCGCATGGTCTCGACGACGTAGCGATCGCCCACCTGCGTGCGCGTCACCGTGAGACCGTGGCCCGCCAAGTGGCGCTCGAATCCGAGATTCGACATCACGGTGGCGACGACGCCGGAGGACGCGAGCCGATGGTTGCGATGCCAATTGAGCGCAATCAGCGCCATGAGCTGGTCGCCGTCGAGAATGCGACCGTGCTCGTCGGCCATGATTAGGCGGTCGGCATCGCCGTCGAGGGCAATGCCGAGGTCGGCGCCATGCGCGACCACTGCTTCCTGCATTGTCTCGGGCGCGGTGGTGCCGCAGCTGCGATTGATGTTGATGCCGTCCGGCGTTACGGCGATCGGCACGACCTCCGCGCCGAGTTCCCATAGCACGGTCGGCGCAGCCTTGTACGCGGCGCCGTTGGCGCAGTCGACCACGACCTTCAGACCATCGAGGCGCAGCCGCTTGGGAAACGTGTTCTTGACGAATTCGATGTAGCGGCCGGCGGCATCGTCGAGACGCTTGGCGCGGCCGAGTCCCTTCGACGTGGCGCGCTGATCGGCGGCGTGATCGAACGCCGCCTCGATCTGCGCCTCGATCTGATCGCTCAGCTTGAAGCCGTCCGGACCGAACAGCTTGATGCCGTTGTCCTCGAAGGGATTATGCGATGCCGAAATCATCACGCCGAGATCGGCGCGCAGCGACCGGGTGAGCATGGCGATTGCCGGCGTCGGCAGCGGGCCGACCAGCACCACATCCATGCCCATGGCGATGAAGCCCGCGGTCAGTGCCGGCTCGATCAGGTAGCCGGAGAGGCGCGTATCCTTGCCGATGACGACGAGATGACGGTGATCGCCGCGGCGCAGCACAAACCCCGCCGCCATCGCCACCTTGAGCGCGGTGTCGGCCGTAATCGGCTCGCGATTGGCGGTGCCGCGGATGCCGTCGGTGCCGAACAGCTTGCGCGTCGTCGACTTCACCATGCCCCCTGGAGCGCGGGACGGCTCAGCCGCCCGGCTGCGGCTCCGGCTCGACGCCGCCGGCCGGCTTGTCGCGGCCCGCGGGCGGCACGGAGGGGCGCCGCCCGGACGCCGGCTTCGCCGGTTCCTCGAGAGCCGGGCCGGTGTCGCGCACGATCTTCTCGCCGCGGATGATGCGGCGGATCTCGTCGGCCGAGAGCGTCTCGAATTCGAGCAAGCCCTTGGCCAATGCGTGCAGCTCGTCAAGGTGGCCGGTCAGAATGTCGCGCGCGTGTTTCTCGCCCTCTTCGACGATGCGGCGAATCTCTTCGTCGATGACCTTGGCGGTGGCGTCGGAGACGTTCTTGCGCTGGGTCACCGAATGACCGAGGAACACCTCTTCCTCGTTGTCGCTGTAGCGCAACGGCCCAAGCTTATCGCTGAAACCGAACTCCGTGACCATGCGGCGTGCCAGATTGGTCGCGCGCTTGATGTCGTCGGCGGCGCCGGTCGTGACCTTCTCGGGCCCGAAGATCAGCTCCTCGGAGACGCGGCCACCGAACAGGCTGGCGACCATCGCCTCAAGCTCTTTGCGCGACTGACTGTATTTGTCGCGCTCGGGCAGGAACATGGTGATGCCGAGTGCACGACCGCGCGGGATGATCGTCACCTTGTGCAGCGGCTCGTGGCCTTCGAGGTAAAGCATGCACAGCGCATGGCCGCCTTCGTGATAGGCGGTGAGCTTCTTCTCGTCTTCGGTCATGACCATGGAGCGCCGCTCGGCGCCCATCATGACCTTGTCCTTGGCCATCTCGAATTCGGCCATGGTGACCGAGCGCTTGCCTTTGCGCGCCGCCATCAGCGCCGCCTCGTTGACGAGATTGGCAAGGTCGGCGCCGGAGAAGCCGGGCGTGCCGCGCGCGATGATGCGCGGGTCGACGTCCGACGCCAGCGGCACCTTGCGCATGTGGACTTTGAGAATCTTCTCGCGGCCGACGACGTCCGGATTCGGCACAACGACCTGGCGGTCGAAACGGCCGGGACGCAGCAGCGCCGGATCGAGCACGTCGGGTCTGTTTGTAGCCGCGATTAAAATAACGCCCTCGTTCGCCTCGAAACCGTCCATCTCGACCAGCAGCTGATTGAGCGTCTGCTCGCGCTCGTCGTTGCCGCCGCCGAGACCGGCGCCGCGATGGCGGCCGACCGCGTCGATCTCGTCGATGAAGATGATGCAAGGCGCGTTCTTCTTGCCCTGCTCGAACATGTCGCGCACGCGCGACGCACCGACGCCGACGAACATCTCGACGAAGTCGGAGCCGGAGATGGTGAAAAACGGCACGTTAGCCTCGCCGGCGATGGCGCGCGCCAGCAGCGTCTTGCCGGTGCCGGGTGGACCGACCAGCAGCACGCCCTTCGGAATCTTGCCGCCGAGGCGCTGAAACTTCTGCGGGTCCTTGAGGTACTCGACGATTTCCTCGAGCTCGTTCTTGGCTTCGTCGATGCCCGCGACGTCGTCGAAGGTGATGCGACCGACCTTCTCGGTCAGCAGGCGCGCACGGCTCTTGCCGAAGCCCATCGCCCGGCCGCCGCCGCCCTGCATCTGGCGCATGAAGAAGATCCACACGCCGATCAGCAGCAGCATTGGGAACCACGAGATCAGGATGCCGAAGAGCGAGGGCATGTTCTCTTCGGTCGGCGTGGCGCGGATGGTCACGCCCTTCTCGAGCAGGCGGCTGACCAGATTGGGATCGTTCGGGACGTAGGTCGAGAAGTCGCGGCCGTCGCTGAACTTCCCGGTAACGGTGCTGCCTTGGGCGCCGGTTTGAATGGTAACTTGGCGGACCTCGCCGCGGTTCACATCGTTGATGAATTCGGAATACGCCAGGGTGTTCTGCGGCGCATGCGTCGTCGAGCTCTGAAACAGATTGAACAGAGCGACCAGGAGCAGGCCGATGATGATCCAGAGGGCGAGGTTTTTGCCGAAATTGTTCACGAGTCCAAAGGCCCTTCCATGCCGAGCCGGCCGCCTATCGTCCTGAAGGCTGCAGGGCCGGACGCCCCGCCACGTCGCCGCATCATGTTACTACATAAGAAGACTTCGCGCTTAAACAACTGTTAACCCCATTCCGGAAAGGGGCCGTAGCGGCGCGAACACGGCGATTTCACGGCCGGCGAGCGCAGCATCGGCATCCGCTCGCCGCCAGCCGAGGGAGGGCACCGCGGCCAAGCCGCGGGCGTCGAAGACGCCTGGCAACGTCTCCCGCACCACGGCCGGCAGATCCGTGCCGCAGCCGTCGGCCATCAGCCGGACGGCGCCGCTGCTGCCGACCGGTCCGAGGGTCAATCCCGGCGCAGCGACCGCCGGTAGGACGATCGCGAACCGCCCGTCCCACTGCAGCCGTCCGGTCGCCGGCACGGCAACGCCGGCGTCAACCGCGGCGGGCTCGCGGCAAACGAGAACATGCTCGGCCTTGGGCAGCAAGCGACAGCCGCCCAAGGTCCGCCCGCCGGCGACGGCGTCCCGCGACAAGCGGTCGAGCCGTTCGAGTTGTTCCAACCGGGGCGGGTAATCCGCACCGCCGATTGTCGCCAGCACGGCCGACAGAGCGCGCAAGCCGACTTCCTCGGGCGCCGCCGCAAGGGACGTGACGTCAACCCGGGCAAAGCCGCATGGATCCATGGTCACCGCTCGTGCCAGCGTATCCGCGACCATCGTATCGAGCGCAATCCGCGCACGCGCCAACCGCGACGCCGTCGCGGCCAGGCGCTCGGCCGACAAGCCCTCCCCTGCCAAGAACGCTCGCGCCGCGCGCAAGCGCACGCGCTGAAACGCCGGATCGCGGTTCATCGGGTCCTCGACATAGGCGATGCCGCGCTCGCGCAGTGTCGCGCGCAGCCGTTCCGGCGGCACATCGAGCAGCGGTCGCAACACGCGGCAAGCTCGCCGTGCGCTCTCGGGAGCGATACCGGCCAGGCCATCGAGGCCGCTGCCGCGTGCGAGCCGCATGAGAACGGTCTCGGCTTGATCATCGCGATGATGGGCCGTCAGCAGGTGGAGAACGCCGTTGTCCTCGCACCAGTTTTCGAGCAGCTGGTAGCGCGCGCGGCGCGCCGCCGCCTCGAGATTGGCGGCCGGCAGCGGGTCGGCGCATACGAAAATTCGGTTCGCGATACCTTGCGCAGCAAGCCGATGGGCGACGTCGTCGGATTCGCGTGCCGATTCGGGCCGCAGGCGATGGTCGACGATTAGCGCCGTCGCATCGCCACCCTGGGCCGTCGCCCAATGCGCGGCGAGAACAGCGAGCGCCATGCTGTCGCCACCGCCCGAGCAAGCGACCGCCACGCGCGGCGCGGCCTCAAACGGCGCAAACCGCGCCATCAGCGTCTCGAATTCCGCCGTCGTGAGTGGCGTCATCGAGCCAGCGACGGCGCCTTCCATGGATCAGCAGCCCAGGTGCTTCTTCTCGGCAGTAGCCGGCCCCCGGACATTGGCCGGCATCTGCGGGAAATCACGTCCGAGGCGCCCCAGAGCGGCGCAGGCATTGGCCTTCTGCCCCATTTTGCCGAGCGACATGGCAAGCTTGAGCAAATCGTCCGGCGCCTTGCTGCTCTTAGGATATTTTTGATAGCCCTCGGCAAAGGCGATCGCTGCGTCCTTCCAGTTCCGGCGGACGTAATAAGTTTCGCCGAGCCAGTATTGGGCATTGCCCGCAAGCGAATCCTTTGGGTGTTGCGCGACGAAGGTGCGGAGTGCCTGCTCGGCGCCGGGATAGTCGGCGCGGCGCAGCAGGGCGAAAGCGCCCTGATACTGCTCGGCTGGAGATGCCGCCTGAGGGGTTGCCGCCGCACCGCCGGCGGGCGCCGCTGTGGCCTGCGACTGCCCGACGCCAGGCCGCGACGGTGGCCCCGAGGGGCCGCTTGCGAGCGGCGCCGTGGCGCCGTGCTCCAGCGCGCTCAATCGCATGTCGACGTCGCTCGAAAGCTTATTGAGCCGATCGCTCAGCTGGCTGATGGCGTTGTTGATGACCTCGATCTTGCCGTTGAGGTCGCGCATCTGATCTTCAAGCCGATCCATACGATCCTGGCTTTGCAACGCGGCCGGGCCGGGCGATCCGCCGGCCGCCGTTGCCGGCGGCGCACCGCCGCCGCGATAGACTTGGCGCTCGAGCGCGTTGAGGTCGCGCTCCATCCGGTCGAGCCGATCGTTGAGCGCGCCGGTGTCGCCCGCGCTCTGCGCGCGCGCAGCTGCAACCGATCCCAGCAGCACGGCGCACGAGAATAAAATGATGAGAAGACGCATGACGGCCGCGATCCTTGGCGTCATTCAGTGATGATCGAGCATTGGGGCAAAAAAAGGGCGCCTGCCCCTCCGCGACGTGTCCGTCGCCGGTAGGGAGCAGGCGCCCCGTGACCCGATCGTAGGTCTCGATCCGTTACTGGACGACGGTCACGCCGCGACGGTTCTGCGCCCACGCCGCTTCGTTGTCGCCGATGACGGCCGGGCGCTCTTTGCCATAGCTGATCGTCGTGATGCGGTTGCCATCGATGCCGAGCGCCACGAGCGCACGCTTCACGGCATTCGCACGACGCGCACCGAGCGCCAGGTTGTATTCACGCGTGCCGCGATCGTCGCAGTGGCCTTCCACCGTCACCTTGTCGTTCGGATATTTCTTCAGCCAGGTGGCTTGCCGCTCGAGTGTCTTTTCGCCTTCGGGCTTGATGTCAGATTTGTTGAAGTCGAAGAACACGCGATCGCCGACGTTCTGCACGAAGTCTTCGCGCGAACCCGGCGCCACGGTCGATGCCGCAGTTCCGCCGGCGCCGGCACCCGATTGCGGGGCGCTCTGGCAGGCCGCCAGTAACGACATCGCCGCGATCACACAAAGTGACCTAAAATTCATTTTCCACTCCTTGTTGGAATCCCGTTCGTGATGGCAGTGCCCGGATGGGCCCCCCTACCACACCCGGAACCGCGTCAAATCCGGCCCGTAGCGCAGGTAATTTCGAGGCGACTATAGTCCTGAAATTATTAGGGAAGCAAGGGGGACCAAGCCGGATCGGAGGCGTCTGTCGGCGTGACAACCTCGCGTTCGTTGTAGCCCGTCAGGTCGATGGTATAGAGGCGACTCGACGCGCCGCGACCACGCGGATCGGCGGGCGTCTGCCGAAAATAGGTTAGCACACGACCGTTCGGCGCCCAGCTCGGCCCTTCGACGAGAAAGCCGCTGGTGAGCAGCCGCTCGCCCGAGCCGTCGGGGTGCATGATGCCGATGTAGAACTGCCCGTTGTCGATCTTGGTGAAGGCGATCAGGTCGCCGCGCGGCGACCAGACGGGCGTGCCGTAGTGGCCGGAGCCGAAGCTGATGCGATGGATATTGCTGCCGTCGGCGTTCATGACGTAGAGCTGCTGCGAGCCGCCGCGGTCGGAGTTGAACACGATGTGCTGGCCGTCGGGCGAGTAACACGGCGAGGTGTCGATTGCCTGGGTACTCGTGATCTGCACCGCGCGCCGCGTGCGCAGGTCGAGCGTGTAGATCTCGCTCGCGCCGTGGAGCGAGAGGCTCATGATCACGCGGTTGCCGTCGGGCGAAAAGCGCGGCGCGAAGGTCATGCCGGGAAAATTGCCGAGCACTTCCTGCTGACCGGTATCGATGTTGAAGAGATACACCCGCGGCGTGCCATGTGCGTAGGAGAGGTACGTGATTTCCTGCGTCGAGGGCGAGAAACGCGGCGTCAACACCAACGCCCGGCCGTCGGTGAGATATCGGTTGTTCGCGCCGTCCTGATCCATGATGGCGAGACGCTTGATGCGATGGTCAAGCGGTCCGCTTTCGGCGATATAGACGATACGCGTGTCGAAATAGCCGTCTTCGCCTGTGATCCGCTTGTAGACCGCGTCGGCGACGATGTGGGCGATCCGGCGCCAGTTGGACGCCGTGGTGGTGTAGCGCAAGCCGGAAAGCTGTTGCTGGGCGAAGACGTCCCACAGGCGGAACTCGACCTGGAGCCGGCCGTCCGGCATCTGCGTCGCGCTGCCGGTGATGAGCGCCTGCGCGTTGATCACCCGCCAGTCGGCGTAGTTCGGCGGAATGTGCGACGCCGGGTCCTTGTCGACGAACGCCTGCGGATCGATCGGCTTGAAGAGCCCCGAACGCTCCAGGTCCGCCGACAGCACTTGGGTGATGCCGCTGGCCGCCTGGGCGCCGCCAGCAAACGTCGGAATCGCGATCGGCAGCGGCTCGATCTTGCCGCGGGTGATGTCGAGATGGAGCTCCGCACGCGCCGACAGCGGCATCACGCAGAGCACGGCGAACACCAACACGGTGAGCAGTCGGAGCAGGCGATTCATGAAAGGTCCTTGGGATCGAAGGTTATGGTGAAGGTCTGCCATTGGTCATATTTTTGTGGCGGAAGTTTGAGCGGCTGGCAGCTCGGATTGAACAAGGCGCGGCGCGCGCTTTCGGCAGCAGCCTGGAAGAACTGATCGCTCAGCCGCTCCGGATTCATCAGCGTCGCGGACCGCACGGTGCCGTCCGGATTCATGGATACGCGAAACTCCGGCGTCAAATCCTGAGCGTCGCGCGCGCCGGCGGGCACGTTCCAGCATTGTTCGATCTGTTGCTTGACGAGATCGAGCTCGCTTACCGAGAGTTGCGAGCCTAGCGGCGCGATCGGCTGCGAGGATGGCTGCGGCTTGGTCGTCGGCTGCTGCGTGGGCTGCTCCTGCGGCAGCGGCTTCGCCGCGAGATTCTTCAACAGTGTGTCGAAGGCGACGTCCTGCCTCTTTTGGGCGGGAAGTGGCCGTGGCGGCTGTGGCGGCTGCGGTTTGGCCTCCGGCTTTGGCGGCACGGGCTTTTCCGGAATCTTGACCTCCGCGAGCTTGGGTTCGGGCGGCTTGGGCGGCGGTGGCGGCGCGGGTTTCGATTGCGGCGGTTGCGGCGGCGTCGGCTTTTTCGGCTCGACCTGTGCCACTTTCGTCGACGCCTTCTCAGTCGGCGGGGTGAACGTCTTCATCGTTGCGAGCGTCTTCGGCCCGATGTTCACGAGCTGCACGACGATCGGCTGCTCCTCGTCGATGCGCGCGCGGAAAACCGACGGCAGGCCGAGCACCACCGCCAGCACGACAAGCAGGTGCAGGACAGCCGAATAGATGAGTCCGCGCCGTTGCAGCATGTTATCGGGTTGCGCAACCGACACGTCAGCGCCGCAGGGCCTTCTCGTTCGTGCCCGGCAGTTCGGCGATCAACGAGACCTTGGTGAAGCCGGCCGCGCTCACGATGCCCATGACCTCGAGCACCCGGCCGTAGTCGATCGCCCGGTCGCCACGAACATAGATCGTGGCGTTGGGATTGTTGTTGGTGATCGCGATCAGCCGTGGTGCAAGGTCCTTCGAATCGATCTGATTGTTCTGCAGATAGACTTGGCCCTTGGCATCGATGGTGATGACCAGCGGTTCCTTCGGCTCGTTGATGGCCGGCGCCTGGGTTTGAGGAAGATCGACGGGCACGCCCACGGTGAGCAGTGGTGCGGTCACCATGAAGATGACCAGCAGCACCAGCATGACGTCGACCATCGGGGTGACATTGATCTCCGACATCGGCCGGTATCGGGCCTGACGCGATCCGAAGTCGCGTGAGCTGGGAAGCGTCACTGCCATGTCAGTGTGCCTTCTCGTCGAGTTGGCGCGACAAGATCGCGCTGAACTCAGTCGCGAACGCATGCAAGCGGCCGGCGTAGCGGCTGAAGTCGGTCGAAAACTTGTTGTAGGCGACAACCGCCGGGATGGCCGCGACGAGCCCGAGCGCGGTCGCAAACAGCGATTCGGCGATACCGGGCGCGACGACGGCGAGGCTCGTGTTCTTGACCGCGGCGATGGCCTGGAAGCTATTCATGATGCCCCACACCGTGCCGAACAGGCCGACGAAAGGCGCCGTCGAGCCCACCGTCGCGAGGAATGGCATGTACCGCTCGAGCCGATCCATCTCGCGCCCGAGCGTGATCTGCATCACGCGTTCGACGCGCTCTTTGAGGTTCGCCCGCATGCTGGTGCTGTCGATCAGGCCCTTGGCGACACTGCGCCGCCATTCGCGCATTGCCGCGGCGAAGACCGCCGACATCGGATCTTCAGGCCGTTCGCCGACACGATCGTAGAGATCATCGAGCGAACCGCCCGACCAGAAGCTCTCCTCGAATTGCACGGCGTCGCGATGGAGACGCCTGAGCTTGCTCGTCTTGTCGAAGATCACGGCCCACGACCAGAACGAGGCCGCGAGCAGCAGGAAGAGCACGAGCTTGACGATCGTGTCGGCCTGCATGAATAGCGTGAACATCGAAAGGTCGTGCGGCGCCGCGGAACCCGCGAGCGTCAGCTGGTCGACGGGCGCCGGCGGACTCGCAAGCGTGTTCACGGCGTTGTCGATGACGTTACCGGCCATTGGCTTTGATCACCTTCGGTGTTGGAGATGTCTGGGGATTGAATTGCGCGACGGCCGCGGCGAGCGCCGGCGGCAAACGGGTCGGCCGGCCGCTTTTGGCGACGCAGACGACGGTACAGGTCATCGCGAAGAGCCGCGCTTGAGCGCGCGTGATCTCCTGCTCGAGCTCGATTGCGGCGCCGGTGGCGCCCAGTACGCGGGTATGGACGACGAGCTCGTCGTCGAGGCGCGCCGGCGCAAGATACTCCGCCGCCAGCTTGTGGACCGCGAGCACGATGCCGGCTTCGTCGCGCAACCGGCCATGCGATGCGCCGAGCGCGCGGATCGCCTCGCTGCGCGCGCGCTCCGCGAACTTGAGATAGTTGGCGTAATAGACCACGCCACCCGCATCCGTGTCCTCGTAATAGACGTGAACGGGAAAGCTGTGAACGCCATCGGCGAGGCGGCCTTCGCGCGGCAGGTTCATGCCGGCTCCTCCTCGGAGTCCTTGGCCGCAAGAAGATCGAGCTGCGCGCCCTTGGACCGCACCGGCTTGAGATCGAGGTAGCCGAAGCCAGCGTCGGTCAGCATGCGGCCGCGCGGCGTGCGGTGGACGAGCCCCTGCTGGACGAGATAGGGCTCGATCACGTCCTCGATGACGTCCCGCTCCTCGCCGAGCGCGGCGGCGACCGTCTCCGCGCCGACGGGTCCGCCGCCGTAGTTCCGCGCGATGCACAGCAGATAGCGGCGATCCATTGCGTCGAGTCCATGGCCATCGACCTCGAGACGCTCGAGCGCCGCATCGGCGATCTTGGCATCGATCCACGCCGCACCGCCGACGGCGGCGAAATCACGCACGCGACGCAACAGCCGCGACGCGACGCGCGGCGTGCCCCGTGACCGCCGCGCGATCTCATTCGCACCCTCGGCGTCGAGCGTCATGCTTAGGACACGCGCTCCGCGCGCGACGATCTCGCGCAGTTCGGCGGTTTCGTAGAAATTGAGCCGCAACGGAATGCCGAAGCGTTCGCGCAGCGGGCGCGTGATGAGGCCCGCGCGCGTCGTCGCGCCGATGAGGGTAAATGCCGGCAGGTCGATACGGACCGAGCGCGCCGCCGGTCCTTCGCCGATGATGAGGTCGAGCTCGAAATCCTCCATCGCCGGATAGAGCACCTCCTCGACCGCCGGCGCCAGGCGATGGATCTCGTCGATGAACAGTACGTCGCGCGCCTCGAGATTGGTCAGGATCGCGGCGAGATCGCCCGCGCGCTGGATCACCGGTCCGGAGGTCGCGCGGAATCCGGCACCCATTTCGCGCGCGATGATCTGCGCCAACGTGGTCTTGCCAAGGCCGGGCGGCCCGGACAGCAGCACGTGATCGAGCGCCTCGCCGCGCGCCCGCGCCGCCTTGATGAACACGCCGAGATTGTCGCGCACCGTCTTCTGGCCGACGAATTCCGCCAGCGTCGCCGGACGCAGCGACAGTTCGGCGTCTTCGGGCCGCCGATCGGCCGACAGGATCCGTGGTGTCGTCACCGGCCGAGCTCCCGCAATCCCGCCCGGATGAGCGCGTCGAGCCGCGCCGCCGGACCGAGCCGGCGAGCCGCCTCGGCGACCGCGCCGTAGGCGTCGCCGCGCGGATATCCGAGATTGACCAGAGCCGATACCGCATCGGCAGTCGCGCCGTCGCCTGGCGCGGCCGCAACCGTTATGGGCGCGAGGCCGGCCGCCTTGTCCTTGAGCTCGGTCAGGATTCGGCTCGCAAGCTTCGGTCCGACGCCGTCGGCGCGCGTAATCGATGCCCGATCCTGCGCGACGATTGCCATCGCAAGCTCCGCCGGCGCGAGCGTGCCGAGAATCGCCATGGCGATGCGCGCGCCCACACCCTGCACGCTAAGCAACAGTCGGAACCAGGCGCGCTCGGCCTCGTCGAGAAAGCCGTAAAGATGGATGTGATCCTCGCGCACATGCGTTTCGATAAAAAGCCGCAACGGTTCGCCCCGCGCCGGCGCCTTGGCCAGGCTGTGCGCCGAACAGAACACTTGATAGCCGACGCCGTTGACGTCGAGCACCAGACTATCGGTGCCGACCTGATCGACCCGGCCGGCCAGCATCGCGATCATCGTCGCGCCTCGTCCGCCAGGCGATGCCGGGCCAAGGCATGCGCACTGCGCGCGTGATGGGCGTGACAGATGGCGACTGCGAGCGCATCGGCGGCATCGGCGACCGCATCGGCGCCTGGCAACAACTTGCGCACCATGAGCGCGACCTGACGCTTCTCGGCGTGGCCGAAGCCGACCACCGACTTCTTGATCAGGTTGGCGGGATATTCGTAGACGGGCAGACCGCGCTCCGCCGGGGCCAGTAAAACAACGCCACGCGCCAGGCCGAGCTTCAGCGTCGACGCCGCGTTGCGGTTGACGAAGCTCTCTTCGACCGCCGCCGTATCCGGCGCGTACCGATCGAGCACCACGGCGAGGCCACGAAACAACTCGGCAAGCCGCTCGGCGAGCGAATCCGCATCGGCCACCGCGACGACACCGCAATCGACGTACCGCAGCCGATTGCCATCCGCCTCGACGACGCCCCAGCCCGTTCGGCGCAGGCCAGGATCGAGTCCGATGAGGCGCATGGCTGACTCAGCGACCGCGTTCCGGCGGACTCACGCGCTCAGCCGCGCCATGATGTCGTCGGAAACTTCGAAATTCGCAAACACGTTCTGCACGTCGTCGCTGTCCTCCAGAATCTCGAGCAGCTTGAACAACGCCTCGGCATCGTCGCGACCGATCGGCGCATTGGTCTTCGGCCGCCAAACTAGCCGCGCGGAGTTCGACGGGCCGAACCTCCGCTCGAGGCTGTCGCGCGCCGCGTTGAGGCCGTCGGGCGCGCATGTCACGATCCGGTCCTCGCCCTGAATTCCGACGTCGTCAGCACCGGCTTCAACCGCCGCCTCGAACAGCGCTTCGAAGTCGACCGCCGCCGGAAACACGATCTGGCCGACGCGATCAAACAGGAAGCTGACGCTGTTGCTCTCGCCGAGATTGCCGCCGGCCTTGGTGAAGGCGGCGCGAATCTCGCTCGCCGTGCGATTACGGTTGTCGGTCAGCGCCTCGACGATCACCGCGACGCCGCCCGGACCATAGCCCTCGTAGCGTACCTCCTCATAGTTCTCCGTATCGGCGCCGCCGCTGCCGCGTTTGATCGCACGCTCCATCGTATCGCGCGGCATGTTGGCTTCCTTGGCGGCCATGATGGCCGCGCGCAGCCGCGGGTTGACGTCGGGACCGGCCGAACCGGTCTTCGCAGCGGTCGTCAGCTCGCGGATGATCTTGGTGAAGACCTTGGCGCGCTTTTTGTCCTGCGCGCCCTTGCGATGCATGATGTTCTTGAATTGGGAATGCCCGGCCATCTGCCATTCCGGCAATAGATTGATTTCGCCCCGACCATAGCATATCGGGTGAATCCACAGCCATCCGACCCGCTTGTCCCCGTGGCCATTGAGCCGAGGCAATATGGCAGGATTACGGCGGCAGGTTACGACGGCGAAAGCGCGTGCGCCGTCTCTTCCATCTCCCGCGGCCACGCCGGAACCAGCCGACCGCCGATTCGCACCGGCGCGATGCGCCGCGCCAAACCAGTGGCATCGTCGGTCTCGACGACGACCGCGCAGACCGTTGCCGGCCCTTCGGCGACCTGGAGCCGTTCCACCGGCATTTTCTTGACGAAGCGCGCGACGGCTCCGGCGCTCTGCATACCGATCACCGAGTCATAGTCGCCGCACATTCCGACATCGCTCACGTAGGCGGTGCCGCGCGGCAAGATGCGGTGGTCGCCCGCCGGAACGTGGCTATGGGTGCCGAGCACCGCCGAGGCGCGGCCGTCGCAAAAGTACCCCATCGCCGTCTTTTCCGAGGTTGCCTCGCCGTGGAAGTCGACCAGCACCGCATCGACCGTGCCCAACGGATGCTCGTCGAGCAGCTTGCTCATGGCGGCGAACGGATCGTCGATCGCATCCATGAACAGCCGCGCCATCGCATTCGCCACCAGGACCTTGCGCCCGTCGCGCGTTGCAAACACGCCGTGGCCGCGCCCCGGCGTGCCGGCCGGAAAATTTATTGGCCGCAGCAATCGCGCGTCGCCATCGATATAGGGAATGATCTCGCGCCGGTCCCAGACGTGATTGCCGGTCGTGATGACATCACAGCCGGCGGCATAGAGCTGCTCACAAATCTTGTCGGTGATGCCGAAACCGTGCGCCGCGTTCTCGCCGTTGACCACGATCAGATCGAGCGCGAGCGCACGGCGCAACCGGGGCAACTCGGCAACGACCGCGTCGCGCCCCGCCCGTCCGACTACGTCGCCGCAGAGCAACAACCTCACCGTGAAATCCTCAACGCGTACGCTCGCGAAACCATAACACGCCGCGTTCGGTGATCACCGCATCAAGCGGCGCGTCCGTCGGCTCGTGCGGCAACTCGCGTTCCTGCTGCACAGCGAACGCGAGGCCGACGACCAAAAGCTTCGGGTTGTTCGCGCGCAACTGCGGCAGGGTACGATCGTAATAGCCCGCGCCGCTACCAAGGCGCGTGCCTTTGCCATCGAAAGCGATCAATGGCACGAACAACGCCTCCGGCGTCACCTCCGGCGCAGTCGGCAGCGGCGCCGGCAAGCCAGCGACATCGGGCGCCAGTTGGGCGTCGGGCGCCCAGGCACGAAACACCATCGGTGCGTCTTTCGCCGTGACGACGGGAAGGGCCAATCGATAGCCACCGCCATAAAGCGACTTCAGCGCCGGCAGAGGGTCGAGCTCCGAGCCGCGCTGGATGTAACCGGCAACGACGCAGCGCGACGGCAGATAGAGTTCCGGCAGGTAGTTACTCAATTGTGCGGCGGTTTGTGCGCCTGTCGCGCGATAGGCGACCGCGCGGCGCTCCCGCGCTTGCATGCGAAGATTCGCCTTGAGTGCGGCGATTTCGGCGGGTGCGGCTTGGATCATCGGACACAACGCGCGGAATCGAGTGAGGATGGAGCCGCGTTGGCCGTCGGCCTTGACGAACCCTCGTGGCCCGCTAACGCAGGTGGGAACCATGTGCCGAAGCCACGGCTCCGGTAGGGACAGTCCCCGAGGTGTCGATATCGGCCCCGGGGTTTCATGCGCCTAACGCACCACGCAGCCCCATCCTCGTTCACTATACTTGGGTTGCTTCGAGGCGCGCCGCAACCGTTTCGATGCGCAACGCCAGACGCTCGATGCCGCTAGCGAGCGTTTCCTCGTCGAATGTCGCGGCGCCGGCTGCACCTGCCGATCCCCGCGCGCGTCGCAGCGTCTCCCGTGCCTCGCTGAGTTCGTCCGCCAGCATCAGCGCCGCCATCACCAGGAGCCGAGCCTCGCCTGCCTGGGGTGCATCTTTGGCGAAACCGACGACCTTGGCGTCGATGCTCCGGCCAAGCTGCCGCACCCGATCCTCCTCGCCCAGCTCACATGCGATAGTATAAGAGCGGCCGTTGACGACGACAGTGATCTGCGGCATCAGCCCTCCAGCACCCGGTCGAGCCGATCAATGACCGCATCGATACGCGCGGCCACATCCGCCGGTGCTCGGCTGGCCGCTGGTTCGTGCCGTGTAGTCTTGCCGGAGAAGGCTTCGGCCGCCGATTCGAGCCGGGCGACGGCCTGTTCCAGCCGGTTTGTCGCCTGTTCGAGTCGCCCCACGCACGAGCCCCCAAGGTGGAAGCGGCGACTTTAGGCGCCTTGTAAAGGAAACGTCAACGCGCGCTGGCACTTAATGTTTTGTTCCAGTAACGGAGCATTAACCTTTAAATTGTCTTATACACGCAACTAATGGCCAAGATCGTATGGAGCCAGGCCCGATGACGGCGTCCGCCCTCTGGCAGTTTGATCAGCTTTCCCCGGAAGCACGAAATGCCGCGGCAGGTGCCGCGCGCACCGCGGGATTACGCCTCAATCAGTGGCTTGGCCGCCTGATTGCCGAAACCGCCGCCGCCGAAGGCGTTGTACTTGGTGCCGCGCCGCGCATCGTTGCGCCGCCGCCAGCATCGCCTCGCCCTGTTCCTCCGCTGCAACCGCGTGCGGTAATCCAACCTTTGCCGATTCGTCCAGTCGTGCCGACGCAAGTCGTGACGGCCGCGGCGCAACCCACGCCGCCACAAGCGATGCCCTCAGCGCCAGTGACGTCGCGTCCATCGATGCAGATGACGACGCCACAACCACGACCGATGCCCGAACCCCAGCAGCCGAGCCCGACGGTGGAGGCGACCACGGTCATGCTGTCGCCGACGGTGCTCGACCCCGGCTCCGTCGGGACGCGTGGCGACGAAGGCGACGCGCCCGAGGCCTTGGTCTCGGCGATTGCCCGCGACGGTCTGCGTCAACCGATCCTCGCCCGGCGCAAGCCCGACGGGCGCTATGAGATCATTGCCGGCCGCCGCCGCTGGCGCGCGGCGAAGCGCGTTGGCTTGGCACAGATCTTGGTGGTCGTGACGACCCTTGCCGATCCCGAAGCCGTCCTTGCGTCGCTGACTGAAAATCTGAGCGAAGGCACATTGCCGCCGGTCGATGAGGCGCGCGCATATCTCCGCCTCCTCACCGAATTCTCTCTTGATCCACGCGACGTCTGCGGCGCGATTGGACGCGACATGACGCATGTCGTGCGAACGCTGCGGCTGCTCGGATTGTCGCCGCGGTTGCGCGGCTTCATTGCCACCGGGCGACTGTCCCAGGCGCAAGCCTACGCACTGCTCGACACGCCGGATCCGGAGCGTGCAGCCGACCAGATGCTTTCCGAACAAGCTGGTGTCGACGAGGCGTTGCGGCGCATTGCCGCCGTACCAGGAGGACAACGCTCATGATGCGCGAACTGCCGGGTAGCTGGTCCGACATGGATGTCGACCCGACGCTGCGGCTTCTCGCCGAGCGCGCGGCGCGCATCGCCGGCATTCCGGTTGACGCCTGGCTCGAGCGTGCCATCCGACGCGCCTGCGCCGAATATTTCGTTCCGCAGCAGCCGGTCGTGCGACCGGCGCCGGCCGCCTATGTCGAGCCGCCGCGCCCGATGGCACCGCCGCCCCAACCGATGCCGGCGCCGACCCGGAGCGGTGCCGGTGCCGCACTCGCCGAGCTCATTGCTCGCGCTCGCCAATCTCAGCCGGAGCCGCAGGCGTTCGTACCGCCGGCACCGGCCGCTTACGTCGAGCCGCCCCGTCCAATGGCGCCGCAACCCCCGCCGATGCCGCGTCCCGTCATGCCGCCGCCGCCCGCCGCCAACATTGCATTCGAAGCGCCGGAATTGCCGGCACCAACCTTCGACGTGTCCGGTCCGGTGTCGCGCGCGCACGACGAACCGGTACCGAGCCAGCACGACGAATTCGCGGCGCGTCAGCCGTCGCCGCTGGAGCGGGCTCGCGAATCGAAGCGGCGGGCCGCTGCGTTTGCCACCGAAGTTGCTGATTGGCGCGATCACGACGAGCGCCCGCCCCGCTTTGGCGCGCCATGGCCGACGTTTGATGATGGTTCGGCCGAGGAGCCCTACGTGCCGCTCGATGCCGGCGCCGGCTTCGATACGCGCGAGCCGCTCGAGTTGCGCAACCCGATCCGTGCACGGCGCTCGCGCCGTCCGCTGGTGATTGCCGTCGGCATCGCGCTCGCGGTAGCGCTCGGTGCGCTCGGTGCGCAGCGCTTCATCGTCGGGCGGCTCGGCCACTCGACATCGACCGAAAACGCCGACATCACCGCGCCGCCGATCGGACAATCCACCGAACTGCAACAGCACGCTGCGTTGTCGTCACCCGCGCGGCTGCCCGCGCCGATGCCCGCCGCTCCGTCGGCGGCGATGCCGTCGAGCCCACCGGTGGCCGCGCCACAGACCGCGACCAACGATACGGGCGCCCTGCTGCCGCCTTCGCTGGTCACGCCGACGAGTAATTTGCCGCCGCCGCCGCCGGTGGCAATGTCGACGCCCGTAACGCCGCTGTCGGCACTGCCGCCTCCGAGCGCGACGGTCGAAAGCCTGTCGCCTGTCGCCAGCAGCGTACCGTCGCAACCGTCCGCCGCTCCATCGCCGCCTGCGCAGCCCGCGGTGACGGCCTCGGCGCGGCCCGATATGCCGCCGCCGTTGCCATCGCGCAAAGTGGCAGCTGCGGCGCCGACCGCGACGCAAACTGCGGAGGCTGCTGCTACCGCCGCCGCCCGCCAGGCCGCCGCGGCCGAAGTTCCCAAAGACCCGGCACGGCTCGCCAACTGGCTCGAACAGCGGGCCAAGACCGGCGACGCTGTCGCCGAGTATCGGCTCGGCGTGCTCTACGCGCTCGGTCAGGGCGTGAAGCAGGATTACGGCCGCGCGGCGCAACTCTTCAAGTCCGCCGCGAACGGCGGCGTCGCCGAAGCGCAGTACAACGTCGCCGTTATGTACAGCGAAGGCATGGGTGTCCAGCGCGACCCCGTCCAGGCGGTGACCTGGTACAAGAAGGCTGCCGAGCAAGGTAACGCCAATGCCGCGTTCAATCTCGGCGTCGCCTATTCGAACGGCACCGGCGTGAAGCAAGACATGCCGGAAGCGGCGCGCTGGTTCCGTCGCTCGGCCGCCGCCGGCGTGATCAATGCGCAGTTCAATCTTGGCCTGCTCTACGAGCGTGGCGAAGGCGTGCCGCAATCGCTCGTCGAGGCCTATGCGTGGTACGCCGCCGCCGCTTCGCGCGGTGACCAGGGTGCTGCGCAACGGCGCGACCATCTCGCCGGCGCGATGGCGCCTGCCGACATCAAGAAGGCGCAGGCACGGGCGACGCAGCTGCAGCAGACAATCCAGACTAGCACTGCGCCGATCGCGTCGCAAAAAGCCAACACCGCGACGCACTAACCGCCGCCACGCGCTTAGCGGCGCGCGCAGCTCGACACGTCAGGGCATTAACCGGCCGCTCGCCACCCACCAGCCCGGATTTGCGCCGCGCAAATGCGCCGCCGCGTCTTCTGCCGATTTGGTCTCAGCGAATAGCGCGAAGCAGGTCGCGCCGCTGCCGCTCATGCGGGAGAGCAGCGCGCCGTCACAGCCAGCCAGTGCCATCAGCACATCATCTATTTCGGGAACGATTGCCCGCGCCGCGTCGGTGAGATCGTTGCGCCGGTCGGCCAGCAGGCGCGCGAAGCCGGCGGCTTCGTGTGGTGCGCGATCGAAGCACGCCGCCTTGCCGAATGGGCCGCTACGCGTGCGGAAGACGTCCGCCGTGACGAGCGGGCGACCAGGATTCGCCAGTACCACAGCAATGGGCGGCAGCGTCGGTGCGGGCTCGATCGATTCACCGACGCCGCCGACGAACGCGGACCGGCCGGCGAGACAGACCGGCACGTCCGCACCGAGTTCCGCGCCCAACGCCGCCAGCTCACCGTCGCCGAACTTCGCCCGCCAAAGGGAAACGAGTGATGTCAGCGCCGCCGCCGCATCGCTCGAGCCGCCGCCGATGCCTGAAGCGACCGGCAAGCGCTTCTCCAGCGTGATCGCGGCGTCCGGCAGGCGGCCCAGCCGGCGCGCGAGGCGCTCGGCAGCGCGCCAGACCAGGTTTTGCGCCGGATCGATCGCCGCCAGGTCCTTGGCGAAGGGACCGGTCACGGCGACGCTGAGGCGCTTCGCCGGCGCGACGGTCAACCAGTCGCCGATATCGGCGAAGGCCACGAGACTGTCGAGCAGGTGATAGCCGTCGGCGCGGCGGCCGGTGACGTGAAGATAGAGATTGAGCTTGGCAGGAGCGAGCAAGCTCAGCCGCCGCTCACCTTCGCCGGAGCGGCGCCAAGACCATGATCGAGCTTGACCTGAATGGTCTTTGCTTCGTCGGCCTCCGGCTTGAACTGGAGCGCGCGCCGCCACTGGTAGCGCGCCTCTCCCTCGCGGCCGTTGCGCCAATAGGCATCGCCCAGGTGATCGTTGATCGTCGGATCCTCAGGCACCAGTTCGGTCGCGTGCTCAAGCGTTTCGGTCGCGCGCGTATATTGGCCGAGGCGGAAATAAGCCCAGCCGAGACTGTCGACGATGTAGCCGTCATTCGGCCGCAGCGCGACCGCGCGTTGGATCATCTTGATCCCTTCAGGCAGCTTCTCGCCTTTATCGATCCAGGTATAGCCGAGGTAGTTGAGCACCAGCGGCTGATCGGGCTGAAGTTTCAGCGCGTGCTCGAGATCCACCTCGGCACGCGGCCATTGCCCCGTGCGTTCGTAGCAGACGCCGCGACTGTAAAAGAGGCGCCAGTCATCCGCCGTCGGATGCGGAATGCGCGCCAGCGCCCGGTCATAGGCGCCGACCGCATCGGCAAAGCGGCTGTGCGAGCGCAGGATGTCGCCGAGCTCGATCAGCGGGGCGGCCCGCTTCGGCTGCTCTGCCGCCAGGCCCTCGAGTCGCTTCATCGCCTCATCCGTCTGCGACAGTGAATCGAGCGTCAGCGCGATGCGCATCCGAGCCGTCCACGAATAGGGCGAGGCGCGGTCGACGTGGCGATAGAGCGCGAGCGCGTCCGCAGGCTGGTCCTGTTGCGCGCGAATCTCGCCCGTGAGCAGCTGCGCCAACGCGAAATTCGGTCTCAGGTCCAGCGCGAGCCGGGCATAGATCAGCGCGGCGTCGAGCGTTTCAGCCTGGTTGAGCAGGCTCGCAAGGTCGAACAGCGCTTCGGCCGCGCCATTCGCAGCGCTTGCGATCAGCGGATGCGGCACGACATTGTGCGTCAGCCGATCGAGACCCGCGGACCCGACATCGGAGTCATCGACCGGCTCGACGCTCTGGTAGACCGCGCGCGCCGCGGCATCGTCGTGCTGACGCTCATAGAAATTGCCGGCGAGTTCGGCGACCCGTGTGGTCGGCGGCGTCTCGGCGGCGAGCAGACTTTTGTAGGCCGCCGACGCTGCAGCTGTCTGGCCGGCAAAGTCGGTAATCAGCGCCACGTGCAGGTCCTTGAGCGGGCCGAGGCCGCGCGTGTCGCCCATCATGTCGAGGTCGTGCAGCGCCTTTCCTGCATCGCCGCGCCCGGCATCGGCCCATGCGAGCAGTAGCGGCACCGCATAGCGCTGGGCGCCCTCTTGAGGCAACGCAGCAGCTTCTTTAGCGGCGACGTCGTACTTGCCGGACTTGAGCGCCTGCTCGACCAGGACGAGGCCCGCGAGCCCGCCCGCGCCGTCATGCGCGGCAATCTTGTGCGCCAATGGCGCTGCCTCGTCCACCCGCCCCTCCGACACGCGCAGCGCGAACGCGCGCCGCATCAAGCTGTGATTATTGGGATCGGCAGCGAGCGCGGCGTCGATAAAGGCCGAGGCGGCGCGGTAATCGTGGTCCTGCTGAGCGTGGAGCGCCGCGAGATACCCGCCGAGAGCGCTTTCGGGACGCATCTCCGGTCCCGCCAGCGGACGGTCCGCTGAATTGCTTTGGCACGCCGTCAGCGCCAGAATGACGCCCGTCGCCAAAGCTCCTGCGAAGCAGAATCGCAATCTCATCGCACTGCTGTCCGGCCTGCCGTAGATTGGCGGACATTACACCGCCGGGACGCGCCTGGGTCAGCCTAATCGTTACATATTGGGGTAATTCGGGCCGCCACCGCCCTCGGGAACAACCCAGTCGATATTCTGCGTCGGATCCTTGATGTCGCAAGTTTTGCAATGGACGCAGTTGGGCGCGTTGATCTGGAGGCGCGTCCCGCCAGCGTCGGTTTTGACGATCTCGTAAACGCCAGCGGGGCAATAGCGCGTCTCCGGCGCGTCGTAGAGCGCCTCATTGACCGCGATTGCATCCTCCGGCCGGCGCAGCCGCAGGTGCGGTGGCTGGTTCTCCTCGTGACTAACGTTCGACAGGTATACCGACGACAACCGGTCGAAGCTGACGACGCCGTCCGGCTTGGGATAGGCGATCGGCCGCGCGGCAGCAGCGCGTTTCAGATGGCGATGGTCAGCCGTCTGACGCAGCGTCCATGGCGCCTTGCCACGGAGGGCATACGTGTCGACGGCGGCATAGGCGAGCCCCGCCCGCAAGCCCCAACGAAAGGCGGGCCGCACGTTGCGCACCGCATGGAGCTCCGGCCACACCCACGATGCTGCGAGCGCGCGGCGAAAATCGGCGCTCTCGCCCGCGATCTGGCGCGCCACGATTTCGGCGGCGACCATGCCCGACTTCATTGCCGTGTGGCTGCCCTTGATCTTTGGCACGTTGAGAAAGCCGGCCGCACAGCCGATCAAATGGCCGCCGGGGAAGCTCAGCGCCGGGATCGACTGGAATCCGCCCTCGTTGAGCGCCCGCGCACCGTAAGCGACGCGTCGGCCGCCAGCGAGCAGCGGCCGGATCGCCGGATGCGTCTTGAAGCGCTGAAACTCCTCGAACGGGTTGAGAAACGGGTTGTCATAGTCGAGGCCGACGACAAAGCCGACGGCGACCTGATTATTCTCAAGATGATAGAGAAACGAGCCGCCATAGGTGCGGTGGTCGAGCGGCCAGCCGACGGTATGGACGATTTGACCCGCGTGGTGGGCGGTCGGCTGTATCTCCCACAGCTCTTTGATGCCGATGCCGTAACTCTGTGGATCGCACTGCGCCCGCAGACCGAATCGTGCTTCGAGCGATTTGGTGAGCGAGCCGCGACATCCCTCGGCAAGCAGCGTCACTTTAGCGTGCAGCTCGACGCCGGGCTGGAAGTTTGCCGTCGGATTGCCGTCCTTGCCGATGCCCATGGCGCCGGTCGCAACGCCGACGACGCGACCGTCCACGTCGTAGAGCACCTCGGCGCCGGCAAAGCCGGGATAGATTTCGACGCCGAGGGCCTCGGCCTGTTTCGCCAGCCAGCGGCAGAAATTGCCGAGGCTGATAATGTAGTTGCCGTGATTGCGCATCGGCGCGGGCGTCGGCAGCCGCCAGGCGTGACGCGCCGTCAGCAGCATGAATCGGTCGTCCGTCGCCGGTGTCAGCAAGGGCGCGCCGCGGGCGCACCAGTCCGGCATCAGTTCGTTCAACGCCCGTGGCTCGAAGACTGCGCCGGACAGGATGTGCGCGCCGACTTCGGACCCTTTTTCGATGACGCAGACCGAGATCGTGGCCGCGAGTTGCTTCAACCGGATGGCGGCAGCGAGACCGGCAGGACCGGCACCGACGATCAGCACGTCGTAATCCATGCGGTCGCGCTGCATCGCGCGACTATAGCCGGTGGTGCTCAAAGAACCAGCGATGCTAGGCTCGCCGAATGCAGGATCGTGCCGCGCTTTCGCGACTTCTCGAGTGGCAGGCGGCGATGGGCGCGGACGAGGCGATCCTTGGCGAGCCACGCGACCGCCTGCAATCAAAGATGCGGCCGGTGCCAAGGCCCGTCGCGCCGACAACACCGGCGGCCGCGACCCTGACCGTGGCAGCCGCCACGACACCGCAGAGCGCGGTGCTGGTGAGCGCGCAGGCATTGGCGGACGCCGCCAAGGATCTCGCCGAGCTGCGCGCCGCCGTCGAAGCGTTCGATGGATGTTCGCTCCGGCGGACAGCGACCCACACGGTTTTCGCGGATGGCAACCCCGCCGCACCGTTGATGTTGATCGGCGAAGCACCGGGCGCCGACGAGGACCGTATCGGCCGTCCCTTCGTCGGCCGGAGCGGCCAGCTGCTCGACCGCATGCTGGCCGGGATCAGCGTCAGCCGGGCGGAAAACGCCTATATCACCAACATCCTGTTCTGGCGCCCGCCCGGCAACCGCAAACCGACGCCGGAAGAGACGGCGATCTGCCTGCCCTTCGTATGGCGCCATATCGCCCTGCTACGGCCAAAAATCGTGGTTTTATGCGGCGGAACGGCGACCGCGGCGCTGCTCGGCCGGACGGATGGCATCACCCGGCTGCGCGGCCGGTGGTTCGATCTGGCGGTACCCGGCCTCAGTGAGCCCATCCCGACAATAGCGACCTATCACCCGTCTTTTCTTTTGCGTGCACCTGCACACAAAAGTGAATCTTGGCACGATCTCTTGTCGATACAGTCAAAACTCTCTCAACTAGAGTAATATTGAGATACGTTGTAGAAGTTTTAACCGTGCTATAAATGTATCCCCGGTCCCTGATAACTTTATAAAATTTTTACTTGCCTTTGGCCGGCAAGATAGTTTAAGGCCTGCCGCATGAACGACTGGGAACGTGGGGGACGGTCGAACAAGACTTACGCTGCGCTGTTTGTTATTGCGATTTTTTCAGCAGCATTGTTCGCCTTCCATAACGCGGCGGCAGGTGAATTCGGCACCGCCTACCAATCCGCCGCGCTGACACCGCCGGGCGACCTACCGCGCCAAACGGACCTGCCCTACGTATTGAGTGGAGCAGATGCCGAACGCTATAGGTTGATCGAGGTACAGCAGCGCACTGCGCAGTGGCAGGCAGCCAACCGCGAGGTCGGCTTGCTCAAGGATCAGCTGTTGCTTGGCCATGTCCTCGCGCAGCGCTACCTGCACCCGCGCTACCATGCGACCTACGTCGAGCTCGCCGCCTGGCTCGATCACTACGGCGACGAGCCCGAGGCGCCTCGGCTTTACGCCCTGGCGGTCAAGCGTGCCCCAGCAGGCACCAAGCCGAGCAAGCCGGCTGCTGGCGTGGTCGCGGGGTTAGCGCTGTCCGATGGCGATCTCGAACTGCACGCCGCGCCTAGTGACGCCGCGAGCAGCGCCTCGCCGCATGGCCTGTGGCAAGCCGGACTGGCGGCATGGCGCGCCGGGCACCTCGATGCCGCACGTCGCGCATTCTCGACCCTCGCCACGTCGTCGGCCCAGTCGCCGTGGACCATTTCGGCCGCGGCATTCTGGACGGCGCGTGTCGAACTGCGCTCGCATCGACCGCGGGACGTCGCCCGCTGGCTCGGCATCGCTGCTAATTACCCACGCACATTCTATGGCTTGCTTGCCCGTCGACTGCTCGGCGTCGATACCTATTTCAGCTTCGACAACGCGTCGTTCACCGATCGCGACGCCACAACGATGACCGGTGTGCCGGCCGGGCGCCGCGTCTTGGCCGAGCTCGAGATCGACGACCAGGCTGCGGCTGCGGCCGAGCTTCGCCTCATGGCAGCACGCGCTCCGGCCAAGTTGACGCAAGCCGTCATCGCGCTCGCCGAGCACGCCAACATGCCCGCGCTGAGTCTGCAGCTCGCCGCTATCTTGGCCCACCGCAACGGCCATGCGTATGCCCGCGCGCTCTATCCGATTCCGCGTTGGACGCCGCGCGGCGGCTTTACCGTCGACCGCGCCCTGCTGTTCGGCGTGATGCGGCAAGAGTCGAAATTCGCGCCGCGCGTCGTGAGCAACGCCGGCGCACGCGGCCTGATGCAGCTTATGCCGGCGACGGCGCGCTCGATGGCGGCGCAGCTGGGGCAAGACGTTGCCGATCGCCAGGCTCAGCGCGAGCAGCTGTCCGATCCCGAGACCAACCTGATGCTGGCGCAGGAATATATCCGGACGCTGCTCAACGACGAGCACATCCAGGGCAACCTGCTGTTCTTCGCGCTCGCTTATAACGGCGGCCCCGGTGCGGTCGAGCACCGCAAGGTCGCCATGGCCGACTACCGCGGCGATCCGCTGATGTTCCTGGAGACGTTCCCCGTCGCCGAATCGCGCGCCTTCACCGAACGCGTGATGGCCAATTATTGGATTTATCGCCTGCGTTTCGGCCAGCCGACGCGAGATCTCGACGCGCTTGCCGAGGGCAGCTGGCCGATCTATACCGCTTTCGACATGCACGACAGCGGTGAACGCCGTGTCGCCGACAATCGATGACAAGCGCCCCTTCGTTCCCGTCAACATCGCGATCCTGACGGTTTCCGACACGCGCGACGAGGCGTCCGACAAATCCGGTCGTACGCTGGTCGATCTCGCGACCAAGGCCGGCCATCGCATCGCCGCCAAACGCATCGTCAAGGACGAGCAAAGCGCAATCGTCGCGACGCTGCGGACCTGGATAGCCGATCCTGACGTCGATGTCGTGATCTCGACCGGCGGGACCGGTGTGACCGGTCGCGACATCACGCCTGAGGCCTTCCAATCCATCTATGAGAAGGAAATTCTCGGCTTCGGCGAGCTGTTCCGCTGGCTCAGCTATCAGAAGATCGGCACCTCCACGATCCAGAGCCGCGCCACCGCAGGCGTCGCTGGCGGCACTTATTTATTCGCCCTACCCGGCTCGCCGGGTGCGTGCCGCGACGGCTGGGAGGTGATCGGCCCGCAACTCGACAATCGTCATCGCCCGTGCAACCTTGTCGAGCTCATGCCGCGCCTCAAGGAACACATCGCGCCAGTAGCACGCTGAACCGCCAAGCGTGTCCGCAAGTTCTTGATTTGTTCTATAGATCGGCGCATCATCCGCCGATGGACGACACCGTCAGGTCCCCGCTTCAAAAGGGCCGCGGCGCCGGCAGCAATGCGAGCGGGCGTTACGAGCACGAAACGCGCGAAGCGTTCGACGACGGCTGGAGCACGGCGGACGAGGCGCCGCCGCGGCTTCCGACGAGCTTCACGCGCGACAGCACGCGCAGCATCATCGCGCGCAACGATTCGCCCGATATTCCCTTCGATCGCTCGATCAATCCGTACCGCGGCTGCGAGCACGGCTGCATCTACTGCTTCGCGCGGCCGACGCACGCCTATCTCGGCCTTTCGCCCGGGTTAGACTTCGAAAGCAAGATCCTCGTCAAAGAGCAGGCGCCGGCCCTGCTGGCCGCCGAGCTGCGCAGGCCATCCTATCGCTGCCGGCCGATCGCGCTCGGCACCAACACCGACCCCTATCAGCCGGCCGAGCGGCATTACCGGATCATGCGCGGTATCCTTGAGGTGCTGCGCGAGTTTCGGCATCCCGTCACCATCGTCACCAAATCGGCGCTG